>Ga0184619_10000559_pt1 | contig 12714 bp, 13 predicted proteins | sample PLM0_60_b1_FD_133146 | JGI IMG/M metagenome (GOLD analysis project Ga0184619, IMG submission 133146) | Groundwater sediment microbial communities from an aquifer in East River, Colorado, USA - PLM0_60_b1 | ecosystem: Environmental > Terrestrial > Soil > Riparian zone | place: USA: East River...
ACATCGTGCTCGGTGCCAGTATCGTCGGTTATCTCGGCGGGCGCATCGCTCCGGAAAAGTTCTCCACCGGGGGCCATGAAGGTGGCGGGAAAAGTTACGGACCTGCATTGATAGATGACGCCACGCCGACGCCGTCGCACGCGCTTTTCCGCTGGTCGCATTTTGCCCTCGTCCTCGGGATTTTTCTCGCGATCTGGATCGGCGCGCTGGGCGCGCTCGTCGCCTTGTTCGGCTGGGCCAGCGCGCTTGTGCAAATGGGCTGGTTCTTCACCAAGGCGGCGCTGCTCACCTTCGGCGGCGCCTACGCGGTCCTGCCCTACGTCTATCAGGGCGCGGTGGAGCACTACCAGTGGCTCACCGCGGCGCAGATGATCGACGGGCTCGCGCTCGGGGAAACGACGCCGGGGCCGCTCATCATGGTGGTCGCCTTCGTCGGCTTTGTCGGCGCTTGGACCAAGGCGGCGCTCGGTCCCGAGACGCTTGCGCTCGCCGGATGCGCGGGCGCCGCGATCGCGACCTTCTTCACCTTCCTGCCCTCGTTCCTTTTCATCCTCCTCGGCGGCCCGCTGGTGGAATCGACGCACGGCGATCTGCGGTTCACCGCACCACTCACCAGCATCACCGCCGCGGTGGTCGGCGTGATTCTCAACCTCGCCGCGTTCTTCGCCTGGCACGTGTTCTGGCCGCAAGGCTTCTCGGGCCGGTTCGAATGGTTCTCCGTTCTCCTGGGCCTCGCGGCGATCGTCGCCCTGTGGCGCTACAAGAGCGGAATGATCCCGGTGATCCTCGGCTGCGGGGCAGCGGGACTGATCTACCGGCTGATCGCGGCCTGAACGCAGGGTCCCGAAAAACATAAAGGGCGCCGAAGCGCCCTTTCCGCAGAAGCCGGGAGCTACTTCACGGCTGCTTTGGGCGCGGGCCCTCGGATGCCTTTGTTCTTGCGATAGTTGCTTACCGCCTTGTCCTGGTACTTGCCGAGCAGATCCGCATCCTTCTTCGCCGCTTCGTCGGCTTTCACCTTGGCTTCCGCGGCCTTGGCCGGATCGGCCGGAGCAGCGGGCAGCTTCGCCCACACCGCGCCCGCGGTCGCCGCCATCGCGACGCTCATCATCAGAATGCGAAAATTCATGGCGTTCCTCCTCAATGCTGAGCCTGCGGCGCGTCGGGCTGGCCCATCGCCGTCCCGGCCTTGACCTTTCCGGACTTCACGTCGTTGTACCAGTACTCGTGGTGCTCCCTGGCCCAGGTTTCGTCGACGTATCCGGTGCGCATCGCCTCGTACGCCCCGTCCAGGCCGATCGTGCCGAGGTAGATATGGCCCAGAGAAATGGCGATCACCGCGCCGCCCGAAATCATGTGCACCACGTTCGCCTCGATCATGACGGCGCGTACCTGGTCGAAATTTGGAAACAGGAGCACTAGACCCGACGCACTCACGAGCAGGCTCAACACCACCACGCCGATCCAGAACCACACCTTCTCGCCCGCGTTGAATCTGCCGGACGGAACGTGCCCGCCGGAGATCATTCCGCCCAGGTTCGCGAACCACTTGATATCGTAGAGGCGCGGGAGGTTATCCTTGATGAACATGACGATGAACATCAGCAGGCTCACGACGAACACCGGCCCGACGAAATTGTGCAAATGTTTCGAAAGCTGCGCGAGCCAGGCGAATAGCGTGTATCCGATCACCGGCAGCAGGACATACTTCCCCAGCATCATGACGAGGCCGCTGATGCCGAGAATGACAAAGCTCACCGCCACCACCCAGTGCGTATAGCGCTCGAACGGAGTGAAGCGCTCGATCAGCCGGCCGCTAGGCTCGCCGTGGACCTTGATGCTGCCGCGCCACTTGAAAAACACCCCTATGACGACCACGACGGCGGCGATCAGCCAGCCGGTGATAGGCATGATCCAGCCGTTCCTCAGCTGTCGCCAGGTCTCTCCGTAAGTCTGGACCAGCACGCCCGTTTCGCGGCCCTTGATCGAGGTGTACTCCTCCTTCCCGGAGCGCACGTCGCGCCAGACCGGCGCGTTGTTGCCCGGCTGGCTCTGCGCGCGCTGCTGCTGGGTTTCACCCTGCTGCGCGATCGAGGTGCCGGTGAGCGGTAGAACCAGAGCCAGCGCAACGGCGAAAGAACGCCCCCAAACCGCAAACGGTTTCATGAGCCGTCCTCCTCTATTCTGCCCGCGTGTATTCGTTCTGCGCGAGACTGCGGGTCCTAACCGCGGATTCCCAGCTCGTCCTGTCGCCTTTGTTCCACTTGGAGCCGGGGTAAGGATTCGCGGCCGAATCATTTTCCCAGGGCTTGGTATCGGGCTTGCCCTGGTACTTCCCCTGCTTGTAGACGATCACCTGCTCGCGCTCGCCGCAGGCGCCGAGGCCCAGTGCGAGGACGAGCGCGGCGCCAGCGAGGACGAACTTGCGCGCCGTCATGACTTCGCCCCTGCCGGCGCGGCTTTCCGGTCGGGTTTTCCGTACGCCGTGCCCCAGCCCCAAACCTCGGACCCCTTGCCGCGCTTGAGCACGCGCTGGCGGTAGATATCGGCGATGACGTCGCCGTCCCCGCCGAGGAGCGCCTTGGTCGAGCACATCTCGGCGCATGCGGGGAGCTTCCCTTGGGCGAGGCGGTTCGACCCGTACTTGCTGAACTCTTCCTTGGAGAGATCCTTCTCAGGACCGCCCGCGCAGAACGTGCACTTGTCCATCTTGCCGCGCAATCCGAAGGCGCCGGCTTGCGGGAACTGCGGAGCCCCGAACGGGCAGGCGTAAAAGCAGTAGCCGCAGCCGATGCAAAGGTCCTTGTCGTGCAGCACCACGCCTTCGTCGGTCCGGTAGAAACAGTCGACCGGGCACACCGCCATGCAGGGCGCATCCGAGCAGTGCATGCAGGCGACCGAGATCGACTTCTCGGCGCCGACGATGCCGTCGTTGATGGTGACCACGCGGCGGCGGTTGACGCCCCAGGGAACCTCATTCTCGTTCTTGCAGGCGGTCACGCAGCCGTTGCATTCGATGCAGCGCTCGGCGTCGCACAGGAATTTCATTCTGGCCATGGTTGTCTCCTCTCGCCTATGCCCGCTCGATCTGGCAGACGGTGGTTTTTGTTTCCTGCATCATCGTCACCGAATCGTAGCCGTAGGTCGTGGCGGTATTGACCGCCTCGCCGCGCACGATCGGCGCCGCGCCGTCGGGATAGTAGGGCAGCATGTCTTTGCCCTGCCACCAGCCCGAGAAGTGGAACGGGATGAAGGCATGGTCCGGACCGACGCGCTCGGTCACCAGCGCCTTGACCTTGAGCCGGGCGCCGGTCGGCGTCTTCACCCAGACGTCCTCGCCGTTCCTGATGCCGCGGTCGTTGGCCGATTTAGGATTGATCTCGACGAAGTTGTCCTGCATCAGCTCGGCGAGCCACGGATTGGAGCGCGTTTCCTCGCCGCCGCCCTCGTATTCGACCAGCCGCCCGGAAGTGAGGATGATCGGGAACTGCTTGCCGATGTCCTTGTTCTTCTCCTGCACCGACTTGTAGAGGGTCGGAAGGCGCCAAAACGCCTTCTTGTCGTCGTGGGTCGGGTAGTCGGCGATCAGATCTGGGCGGATTCCAAACAGGGGCTCGCGGTGCTTCGGGACACCGTCGGGGAAGTTCCAGACGACGGCGCGCGCCTTGGCGTTGCCGAACGGATGGCAGCCGTGGTTCTTCATCACCACACGCTGGATGCCGCCGGAGAGATCGGTCTTCCAGTTCTTGCCCTCGGCTTCTGCCTTCTCGGTGTCGGTCAGCTCATCCCACCAGCCGAGCTTCTTCAGGAGCACGTGATCGAACTCCGGATACCCGGTGGTGATCTCCGCTCCTTTCGAGTACGACCCGTCCTCGGCGAGCAGGTTGACGCCGTCCTTTTCCACGCCGAAATTGGCGCGGAAGTTGCCGCCGCCGTCCATCACGTGCTGATGCGTGTTGTAGAGCACGGGCGACCCCGGATGCTTTAGAGCCGCGTTGCCGAAGCACGGCCACGGCAGCCCGAAGTAGTCGCCGTCGAGCACGTAGCCGGTCTTGGCGTCTTTGCCGCCCTTGGCGCGCAGGGTTTTCACGTCGAACACCTGCATGTTACGCATGTGCGCCTGCAGGCGCTCGGGCGACTGGCCGGTGTAGCCGATGGTCCAGCTGCCGTTGTTGAACTCGCGGGTCATGTCCTCGACGTTCGGCTCGTCCTTCTCCACCTTGATGTTCTGCTTGCCGTCCTTCTTGCCCACGAACTGGTCGGCAAAACCGAGCTTCTTTGCGAACAGATACATGATGGTATGGTCGGGCTTGGACTCGAACATCGGCTCGATGACCTTCTCGCGCCATTGCACCGAGCGGTTGGACGCAGTCACCGAGCCGGAGGTCTCCAGCTGGGTTGCAGCCGGCAGCAGGTACACGGCGCGATCCGCCTTCGCTTGCTTGCCCGCGTCCTTCAGCACCTTTATCCCCTGCTCGTCGAGCGGCATCGCCGCCATCGCGGCGGTCGCCGACGGATAGGGGTCGATGACTACGAGGAGATCGAGCGCGTGCATCGCCGCCTGCATCTCCAGGCCCCGGGTCTGGCTGTTCGGCGCGTGGCCCCAGAAGAACATGCCGCGGATGTTCGGATCCTGGTCGATGTTCTCGTTCTTCTCCAGCACGCCGTCGATCCAACGTGACACCGTGATGCCGGACTTGCTCATCATCGCGGGCGAGACGAACTGGCCTTGCAGCCACTTCAGATCCACGTTCCACACCCGCGCCCAGTGCGCGTACGCGCCCGGGGCGAGGCCGTAGTAAGCCGGCAGCGAGTCCGGGTTCGGACCGAGGTCGGTTGCGCCCTGCACGTTGTCGTGCCCACGGAAGATATTGGCGCCGCCGCCGGCCACGCCGATGTTGCCGAGCGCAAGCTGCAGGATGCACGAGGCGCGCACCATGGCGTTGCCGATGGTGTGCTGCGTCTGACCCATGCACCACACGATGGTGCTCGGTCGGTTCTTGGCCATCGTCTCGGCGACCTTGTAGACCTCGGCTTCCGGAACGCCGGTCACGCGCTGCACTTCGGCCGGAATCCAGACCTTCATCACCTCTTCCTTGACCTTGTCCATTCCGTAGACGCGGTCATGGATGTACTTCTTGTCCTCCCAGCCGTTCTTGAAGACGTGGTGCAGGACACCGAACAGGAACGCGATGTCCGTTCCCGAACGGATGCGGATGAACTGGTCGGCCTTGGCTGCCGTGCGCGTGAAACGCGGGTCGGCGACCATGATCTTGCAACCGGTCTCCTTCGCGTGCAGCGAATGCAGCATCGACACTGGGTGCGCCTCGGCGGCATTCGAGCCGATATAGAGGGCAGCCTTGCTGTTGTGCATGTCGTTGTACGAGTTGGTCATCGCGCCGTAACCCCAGGTATTCGCGACGCCGGATACCGTGGTCGAGTGGCAGATGCGCGCCTGATGGTCGGTGTTGTTGGTCCCGAAGAGCCTGACCCACTTGCACATCATGTAGGCCTGTTCGTTGGAGTGCTTGGAGGAGCCGACAAAATAAAGCGAGTCGGGGCCGGACTCCTTGCGAAGGGCGAGCACCTTGTCGCCGATCTCGTTGATCGCCACGTCCCAGGTGATGCGCTGGTATTTGCCGTTCACCAGCTTCATCGGATATTTCAGCCGGTGCGAGTGCTCGGCCATGCCGTGCTCGCGTATCGATGCGCCCTTGGCGCAGTGCGCCCCGAGGTTGAGCGGCGAATCGAACACCGGTTCCTGGCGCACCCAGACGCCGTTCTGCACCACCGCGTCGATCGCGCATCCGACGGAGCAGTGCGTGCATACCGTGCGCTTCACCTCGATCTTGCCGGCCTTGTCGTCGGCGGCGTCGGCCTTGCCGATCATGTTGAACGGCAACTGGCTCGCGAACGCGCCCGCGCCGGCCGCCAGCCCCGAGCGCTTGAGGAAGGCGCGCCGGTCGATCGTCTTCGCCAGCATCCCGGAGAGGCTGCGTGAAAGACGGCTGTTGCCGGAAGCAAGATGAGCGGGAGCGCCAGCGGATTTCCTGGTGAGCATCATGGTTGCGACTCCTCGGGTCAGACTTTTGTGGTGTTGTAGTAGCTGCGAACGTGGGCGGTTTCCTGATAGCCCTTGCCGCCCCGTTTGTCGGCGCTTGCGGCTGGGTTGGGCTCGGCGCGGGTGACCCCCCGGCTGGCGATCGTTGCTGCCGTTGCGGCACCGCCGGCGCCGACTGCAAGTAGGAAGTTTCTGCGGGTGAGTTTGGATTTAGTCATATGCGGTCTCCTTCCTATCGTCGATGCCAAATATGCACGCTATTGCATGGGCGAATTAGAACACCTTTAAGGCCTCGGTTTCAACCGCCAAGAACGACGAGGCAAAGTGCGAAACATGCTTATAAAACTTGGCTTTTTCGCTGGCTGATACTGCGCGGTAAAACCCCTCAAAAGAGCGCTCGAGGTAAGCGCTGAAAAAGCCACGCTGTTTTTGCAACGCAGCATCATCGGAACCCTGTGAAATCAAATGTCTCATGACCTCGAAGAGCCCGGCAAAATGGTCCTCCGGCTCCCGGGCGGCACCCGCCTTGCCCAAACCGAGGGAGGCGAGGTCCTGCTTGAGCCGGACGAGGATTTTCTCCCGGCCGGTCGCAGCCAGATAAAAGCTGGCGTAAGGAGTCACCTCGGCCTTGCCCGTTCCGACGAAGAGCTCGTCATACTCCAGGCGCGCTGCCTCGGCCTCCGTTTCCCTTGCCGCCGCTGCCAAGGCGTTCCAGGGGCCGGCCAGCTGGCTGCCGGCGCTGGCGATCTCGGCGGAGCCTGCGATGGTCTGGAGCAAGCCCGCGTCGGGCCCCGCGTAGAAAAGCCGCCCGAGCAGCGCGTAGTATCCGGCGCGCGCCTCATCTTCCTGGATTAAGGGCGCGTGGAACCTGAGCGGCGTGACGGTCGAGCTCATTTCTTGACGTCCTGGATCGAGATTTCGTCTTTGTTTTCCATCATGTCCACCATGCGGCAGTCGCCGCACATCTGCAGCCGTTTCAGCGAGCCCTCGCCCGCGAACATCGAGTGACCGGTGAGCTTGCCGAGCATGTTGTCCACCATCTGGCGCGTGCCGAAGGGCTTGCCGCACCGCACGCAATTGAACGGCTCGGCCTCGTTCAGCATCACTTCCTGCTTCGCCTGCGCGGTGAGCAGCAAGCGCGGCGCGAGCGTGATCGCATTTTCCGGACAGGTCTTCTCGCACAGCCCGCACTGCACGCAGTTGCGCTCGATGAACTTCAGCATCGGCAGGTCGCGCCCGTCCACGAGCGCCGATTCCGGGCACGCGCCCACGCAGGCCATGCACAGCGTGCAGGTTTCCTTGTTCACGAGCACCTGGCCGTACGGCGCACCGGAGCCGAGCTTGATCTCCTCCTGCGGCTTCGGAGCCTGCTTCGCGAGGTGATCGAGAGCGAAGTCGAGGGTGGCGCGCTTCTCGGGCGAAAGATTGTAGGTCGCTAGCTTCGAGACCGATGCTGCGGGAGCGAGCGCCCAGATCTCCTTTTCCAGCACCGCGTGCTCGTCGGTCGCCAGAAGACGGAAATGCACGCCGGCGTAGCCGAGCGAATTGGCGATCGTGTCGGCGAATCCCATCTGCCTTCTCACCGCCTCGCCGTATTCGGCCGCTTCCTTCGGCGTCGCGAGCATCACCACCTGGCCCGCGCCGTACGCAAGCGCGGCGAGCAGCACGTCCATGCCGATCGAGGCGGCATGGTGGATCTCGAGCGGGATCACGCGCGCGGGTAAGCCTGTCCCGCGCCGCGCGAGCTTCGCGATGAGGGCGCGGCTCTCGCCCGCGTTATGCAGCAAAAGGCACGCGTCCTTGCCGCCCGCCTGCGCATAGACCGAAAGCACCCGCTTCAGCCGCGCGCCGAAGTCGGGCACGCGCGGATAGACGTAAGTCATCGCGCCTGAAGGGCATACGGTGGCGCAGCCCCCGCAGCCCATGCACAGGTGCGGATCGACCTTGACGTGATCGCCGTCCGGCGTGATCGCCGCAGTCGAGCACACGTCGATGCACTGGTTGCAGCCGACCTTAGCGGAGCGGCTGTGCGCGCAGATCTTCGAGTGGTAGGCGAAGAAGCGCGGCTTCTCGAACTCGCCCACCATCTGGCTGAGCTGCGCGGCCGCGAGCGCCTGCTCGAGGGGGTCGCAGCCCGGGGCCAGGTAGCCTTGGGGAGGCTGAGCGGTCCTGACCGCCGGCTCGCGCGAGAGATCGAGCACCATGTCGAAGCGCTCGCTCCTCGCGCGCTCGGCGCGCTCGAAGTCTATGGCGCGGATCGCGCCGCAGGCTTTGACGCATTGGCGGTGCGACTTGCACTTGTCCATGTCGATCTGGTAGGAGAAATCGATCGCCTGCTCCGGGCAGGCATGGATGCAGGCGTTGCAGCGCGTGCAGACTTCCAGATCGATCGCGTTGTCCTGCTCCCAGGCGACCTCGAACGCGCCGAGATAGCCTTTCACTGATTTCACCTTGCCCGACCACACGGGATAGCGGCGTTCCGCGGGTAACTCTCCACCGCGTTGCGAGGTAACCAGGACGTTGACATCGAGCTGCTCGGCGAGTTTCTCCGCCCAGGGAATCGCCGCTTCCGCGGGACCGACGATCAGCAGCTGCCCGCCCGACTTGTATGAGACGCCGGTCACCGGTTCGGGCTCGGGCAGATCCGCAAGCGCAAGCAGGGCCGCGATCTTGGGCGTCGCTTTCTCGCCCTCCTTCGACCAGCCCGCATGCTCGCGGATGTTTACGAATTTGATTTCCGAGGTGGAGCCCGCCTGATCCGCCAGCTCCGAGAACAGCGGCGCTTCCTGCGTGCACGCGATCACACAGGCTTCGTCCTTCAGTGCCGCGTGGAAGCTCGCGACCTGCTTGCGGCACAGCTCCGTGTGGATTTCAATCGGCTGCTTGAGCTTGAGCGCTCCCGCGAGTCCCTTGGCGTCCAGTGCCATAGTCCCGTTGCAATTGCACAGCTTGAGGGTCTTGTCGTCTAGTGCCATAAAGCGGGATCAGGCGGGTTTTGCTGGAGGCTTTGAATCCCGAGCGGGCGCAGACTCAGGCTCGGGCGCCGCGCGCTCGCCGCCCGCCGCAATCTGCGTAGGCGGCGCTTCCGCCGCCGGCACGGTTCCCGCGGCCGCGACGGCCGTTCTGGCAGTTTCGGCTTCGATCTCCCTGTCCTTTTCTGCCGCTTCCTCCGGGAAGAGCAGCCGGTTCGCCTGCTTCAGCGACTTCAGCATCTCCTCCGGAATCGGGTCCGGCTGGGAATAATCGTCGATGTACGTGTCGAGCCCGTCCATCACGTTGAAATGCGGATCGTGGAATAGTTTTTTCAGCGCGGACTGCCGCAGCTTCTCGTCCACTCCAGGGCGCAAGAAATCCTGGTACTCGGAGGCGATCCCCTTCAGCGTATCGACCGGCGGCAATTCCGTCTCTGCTGCCGGTCGCACCGCGGCGGGTACGACGGCGGCCGGGGGCGCCTTGGTTTCGGGCGCGACCGGCCGTGGCGCAGCCCGGTCCTTCGCCGAATCGAGCTTGCGCCGCGACCAACGCGACAGGAACGGCTCCTTGTCCGTGCTCACGCGGCGTCTCGCTTAGCGCCTTTGAACGAAGGCGGGCGGCTGCGTTTCTTCTTTGGCTCGGGCTTATAGTGCTTCTCGACGTAGTCGGCGAGCCAGGAAATCCATTCTACCGGCATCGGCACGCCGTCCACGCGCGCTCCACCATCCATCTGACGCGCCGCTTCGTTGTAGCTCACCGTCACCGATTGCGGCACGCCCTTCCCGTCCTCCTCCAGCCAGTTCACGAACACGTAGGGCTGCGGCGAGTAGAGGTTGAGGTAATACCCTTCCGACTCGTCGTGGAACAGCTCCAGCTTGAATCCCGGATGGAGCCATTGCGTACTCACGCTATCCTGCCGCAGTACGCGCGGCGCCGAGCCGAGTTCGCTCGAATCGGTCAGCACGCCGATCGGCTCCCATTTCTCCGACCGCCAGCGGTTGTCGAGCTGGGAGCGCTGCATGACGACCGCGATAGCGAGATTTGGGTAGGGCATTTTGCGGCTATACTGGAGCGCTTGAGGAAATGAATTATGAACCGCATTTCATGATGCGGCTACGCGGACCATGACGGACCGGGTCATCCCCATCAACGACGGGCGCAGGACAAAACCCTTTCCCCCCAAGGGGGAATCGGGAGGATCCGAGCGCTCCGGGCAGGACACGCTCGGCCGCAGGTTGCACGACCTGCGCATCTCGGTCACCGACCGCTGCAACTTCCGCTGCATCTACTGCATGCCGCGCGACGTGTTCGGCCCTGACTACGCGTTTCTCCCGAAGAGCGAATTGCTGAGCTTCGAGGAGATCGCGCGCTTGGCGCGCGTTTTCAGAGACCACGGGGTGGAGAAAATCCGCCTGACCGGCGGCGAGCCGCTCCTGCGCAGGAACCTCGAGCGCCTGATCGAGATGCTCGCCGACATTCCGGGGCTCGACCTGACGCTCACCACCAACGGTTCGGTCCTCGCGAAAAAAGCGCGCGCGCTGAAGGCGGCGGGACTCAACCGCGTCACGGTCAGCCTCGACTCGCTGGACGAGAAGGTATTCCGCAGGATGAACGACGCCGACTTCCCCGTCTCCGAAGTGCTGAACGGCATCGACGCGGCCGCGGCCGCGGGGCTCGCGCCGATCAAGGTCAACATGGTGGTGAAGCGCGGCGCGAACGAGGATTCCGTCATCCCGATGGCGCGCTACTTCAAGGGCAGCGGCCACATCGTACGCTTCATCGAGTACATGGACGTCGGCGCGACCAACGGCTGGCGCATGGACGACGTTCTGCCCTCGGCCGACATCGTCCGCATGATCGGCGAGAAGATGCCCCTTGAGCCGGTCGAGCCGAATTACACGGGCGAAGTCGCCGAGCGCTGGCGCTATCGGGACGGGTCGGGCGAAATCGGCTTGATCTCCTCGGTGACGCAGGCCTTCTGCCGCACCTGCACTCGCGCGCGCCTCTCCACCGAGGGCATGCTCTATACGTGCCTTTTCGCCACGGCGGGCTACGACCTGCGCGGGCTGCTGCGCGGCGGCTCTTCCGTCGAGGAGATCTCGCACGCACTCGCGCGCATCTGGCAGGCGCGTGCCGACCGGTATTCCGAGATCCGCACCGCGGAAACGGCCAAACTTCGCAAGATCGAGATGTCCTACATAGGCGGATGAAGACACCGCACCGCCTCAAGCTCACTCACGCCTCGAAACCCCTCACCTTCGAAGTCGAGGCGATCAACGAGCGCGGCGAGTCCGTACCGACGCCGATAGCGGGCGAGCATCCGCTCACGCTCTACGTGGACAAGCGCGAAATCGTCACGCTGATGACCCTCGGCCAGGCACCCGAGGAGCTCGCCATCGGCTACCTGCGCAACCAACGCCTGGTGAAATCCATCGACGAAATCGCAGCGGTGCAAGTGGACTGGGAAACAGCCTCGGTTGCGATCACCACGCGCACGACCCTCAAAGGGCTCGAAAAAAAGATGGAGAAACGCACCGTCACCACTGGCTGCGGCCAGGGCACGGTGTTCGGCGACCTGATGGAAGAAATCGATTCGATCAAGCTGCGCGACGACGTGACCCTCACCGAGGACGCCCTGCATGCCTTGCTCGACGCGGTGCGCCGACACGAGGCCATCTACAAGGAAGCGGGCGCAGTTCACGGCTGCGCGCTGGCGAGCAACACCTCCCGAGGGGTGGAGATCCTCTACTTCGTCGAGGACGTCGGCAGGCACAACGCCGTGGATGCGATCGCCGGACAGATGTGGCTCGACGGCGTGGACGGTTCGGACAAGATCTTCTACACGACCGGGCGGCTCACTTCCGAGATGGTGATCAAGGCCGCACAGATGCGGATCCCGTTCCTCGTCTCCCGCTCGGGCCTCACCAAGATGGGCCACGAGATCGCGGCGAAGCTCGGCATCACCATGATCGGCCGCGCGGCGGGCGGCAAGCACTACCTGCTCTTCACCGGCAAGCACCGCTTCAGCAAGACCGTCGCGCCGACCCTGGTGGCGTAGCGGCGAGCGCGCCGTGCAGTCCTCGGTCACCGGATTGATCCTCGCGGGCGGCAAAGGCAGCCGCATGGGCGGGGTGGACAAGGGCCTGCAGGCCTTCCGCGGCAAGCGCCTCGTCGATCACGTCTACGAGCGCCTCGCGCCGCAGGTCGGCGGGGTCATCATCAACGCCAACCAGAACCACGAGGAATACAAGACTTTCGGCGTGCGCGTGCTGAGCGACGCGATAGCGGGATACGCAGGGCCGCTCGCGGGACTGCACGCGGGCTTGTCTGTTTCAAAGCGGCCGTTTCTCGCCTCCGTCCCTTGCGATTCGCCGTTCCTGCCTGAGGATCTCGTCGAGCGGCTGTATCAGCGGATCGACGAAACCGGCGCCGAGCTCGCCGTGGCGAAGACGGGCGAACAGCCGCACCCGGTATTTTCGCTCATGCGCCGCGGCGTGCTCGATCACCTCGCCGACTTTCTGAAAGAGGGGGGCCGCAAGATCGACGCGTGGTATGCGACGTTGAACGTCGTCGAGGTCGGTTTCGACGACGAGCCGGAGGCGTTCTCCAATATCAACACGCGCGAAGAGCTGCACACCTGGGAAAACACACCGCCCGCTTGAATCTCTTCGGCCGTCAAG
>Ga0184619_10000560_pt1 | contig 12711 bp, 15 predicted proteins | sample PLM0_60_b1_FD_133146 | JGI IMG/M metagenome (GOLD analysis project Ga0184619, IMG submission 133146) | Groundwater sediment microbial communities from an aquifer in East River, Colorado, USA - PLM0_60_b1 | ecosystem: Environmental > Terrestrial > Soil > Riparian zone | place: USA: East River...
ACTGGATCACGAACGTCGAGACGACGCACTATCTGATCGGCTCCTGCGTGGGGCCTCACCCCTATCCCGAGCTCGTGCGCGTGCTGCAGTCGGTGATCGGCCGCGAGGCGCGAGAGCAGATGCTCGAGACGGAGGGACGTTTGCCCGAGGTTGCGCTCGCGTGCGTGGGCGGCGGCTCGAACGCGATCGGTCTCTTCGCCGGGCTCCTCGAGGACGCGGCCGTTCGCCTCGTTGGCGTCGAGGCGGCCGGTGCCGCAAGTCTCGGCTCCGGCCAGGCAGGAGTGCTCCACGGTGCGCGCTCATCGGTGCTCGCAGACCGCGACGGCCAGATCCTTGACGCCCACTCGATTTCGGCGGGCCTCGACTATCCGGGCGTCGGGCCGGAGCACGCAGCCCTGCGTGACAGCGGCCGGGTCGAGTACCTCAGCGCCACGGACGAGGAAGCGCTCGCCGCGTTCCGCAAACTCGCAGAGACCGAGGGGATCATTCCCGCACTCGAACCGTCGCACGCGCTCGCCCGGGCGCTCGAGTGCGAGGAGGAGCTCGTGCTCGTCTGCCTCTCGGGCCGGGGCGACAAGGATCTCGCTGAGGCTCTCCAGCGGTGATGCCGGGCCCGTCTCCATCCCAATCCCCCACCCTCCCAGGGGAGAAGAACAACAGAGTAGGGGCCCGGGGTGCGCGGGTGTGTGCCGGGGGTGTGTCGAAAGGGTGAAAACGCTCGCGATCTACCTGATGAGTGGCCGAGACACGCCCGAGCTCGCGGAGGCGGCCGTCGACGGTGGCGCCGACCTCGTCGAGCTCGGCTTCCCCTTCTCGGACCCGCTCGCCGACGGCCCGGTGATCCGCCGAGCAGGAGAGCGGGCCCTGGCGGAAGGCATGCGAACCGAGGCGTGCCTCGAGTGCCTCAGCCGCACGCGCGAGCGGGTGGACGTGCCGCTCCTGCCGATGACCTACGCCTCGCTACTCGAAGCGTACGGCTACGACCGTTTCGCGGCGGACACGCGCGCGGCCGGCGCGACGAGCCTGATCGTTCCCGACCTCCCGGCGGACGAGCGCCCCGAGCTCAGCCGGATTCAGCTCGTTGCACCCACCTCGACCGACGAGCGAATCCAGCTCGCCGCCGGCCGGACCGACGGCTGGCTCTACCTCGTCACGTTGACGGGAACCACGGGCGCCCGAGCGGGACTCTCACCCGCCCTCGCAGGCCTCGTCGAGCGAACGCGGGCCCTCACCCAGGTTCCGCTCCATGCCGGGTTCGGCATTGCCACGCCCGCGCACGCCCGAGCGGCCTGCACGCTCGCCGACGGCGTCGTCGTCGGGTCACGGGCCGTCGAAATCGCCGAACAGGGACCGCACGCGCTGCGCGCTTATGTCGAAGCGCTCCGGGCGGCGGTAGACTCGGCGGTACCGATTGCGGGATAGTTTCCTCCGACCGGTGCCGGCCGTCAGTTTGCCGGCGGCAACCACCGGAAGGAGATGACTCGAAATGGCCCATCTCGCCCGCCCCGTCTGCACCAGCAAGGGCTGTACGCGAAAGTCGGCCGCACGAGTCGACGGCAAGTGGCTTTGCGGTAAGCACCTCAAGGCCGAGGCTCACACCGCCCCGGCTCCCGTTCGAGCGAAGTAGGTCCGTCAAGCTCGAGAGAGCATCGAGAAGACCATGCGCCCGTGCTCGCACACCGGCGTCCGCGGCCGAATGGGCACCAGCACGCTCGACTTCCCCGCGAGGGAAACGCGGAGCAGGGCCGCCGTTCGCTCGCATGGTCGGTTCGTCGGCTCGCCCGGGCCCGGAACGTCCGGCGAGAAGCGTGCCGTCGCCTTCGCGGTCTGGCCCTTTCGCAACACGATCACGACGGCGGTCGCACCACGCCGCGCGGGCACGACCTTGGTCGGTAGCACCCGGTGCCGGGCATCCAGAAGCCGCAGGCGTGGAATCCCCGAGACCGAGCAGTTGGCACGACGAATGTTTCGAAGCCGGAGCGCGTACGAGAGGTGGCCCGCCGCACCGCTCCCGGGGACGTAGGCGAAGGCCCCGCGCACCTGCCCTCCGGTGCATGCCGGCACGATCTGCCGCGACCCGGTCGCAAGCGGCACGGAGACGAGGGCGCCGGCCACGGCGATCGTGGCTGCGAATCTCACCGCGACCAGGGCAACCTCTCCTCAGTCATAGCGGACTAGACGCTGCGAAGGGTTATCCGGGCGACGTCCTCGCGCATCGGGCGAGCCTAGCGCGATCCGGGGCAGCGCGAGTCGCGACCCGCCCGACTCACGCGCTCCGCGGCCGGCCTTCGGGAAAGCGCGGCAACCCATCGTCCGGAATCGGCTCCCAGGGAGCCGCGTAGGCGACGAACTGGCGGGACTCGGGCCTGATTCCCGGATCGGCGTCGAACGCTCCCAACCGGACGCTGATCACGTCCGGATCGTCGGGATGACGACTCCACATCGAGGAGCCGCAGACCGAGCAGAAAACCTTCGCAAAGCCGTCCGGTGGATCGTACGAGCGCAGCAGCTGCTCTCCGGAGACGATCCGCAGCGCGCCCGGCGCGACACGAGCCTGGGGCGAGGCGGCCGTCCCGGTTCGCCGCTGGCAGCGCGTGCAGTGGCAGTACCCGGCCCTCATCAGCGGCTCGGTCACCTCGAAGCGCACCCCGCCGCAGAGGCAGCCGCCGGTGAGCGGAAGCCCGGTCATCTCTGAGCGAGCATAGTCGTCCGAAGCGCCTTCGAAGCTTCGCACGATGCTCGTCTACTTCGTCCGAAAAGCCCATGCCGAGGAGACGATCGGCATCTACCTCCAGGACTGGGCTCCCGACCTGCGCGACCGTATTCGCGTCGTTCCTTACGAGGAGCTCGATCGTCTCGAGGAGATCCACGCGGCGACGTACCTCTTCACCGACCTCGATCGCCTGAGCCCCGAGGAGCACCGAGTAGCGACCGAGCTCGCAGACGAGCTCGCGCGGTACGCACCAGAGGTCCGGGTCCTCAATCATCCCCGCCGCGTCAAGCTTCGCTACAAGCTCCTCCGCGAGCTTTCGGAGCGCGGCGTCAACGATTTCCGCGCGCTCCGGCTCACCGAGCTCGAGACGGTGCGCTACCCGGCTTTTCTGCGCCGGGCAAGCGAGCACGACGGGCCCCTGACAGGTCTCTTGCACGACCGGGAAGAGCTCGAGCGGGCCGTGGCCACGCTGTTTCTGCTCGGCCGCCCGGTTCACGACCTGCTCGCTGTCGAGTTCCTCGACACGAGCGACGAGCGGGGCGTCGTCCGCAAGTACGGCGCGTTCGTCTTCGACGGGGAGATCGTCGCCCGCCACGTGTTCTTCGCCCGTGAATGGTCGATCAAGGAACCCGAACTCAGCGAGCCCGAGCTGCTGGCCGAGCAGCAGCGATTCCTGGAGGCGAACCCGCACGCGGACCAGCTCGCCGAGCTCGTCCGCATCGCCCAGGTGGACTACGGACGGCTCGACTACGCGTTCCACGAAGGACGTCTTCAGCTGTGGGAGCTGAACACGAACCCGGTCGTGCTCTTTGCCCGTAGCTACTACGACGTTCAGCACCGGGCGGCCCAGGACGTGATCAACGAGCTGATCGCCCCGCACTTCAGGCAGTTCGCCGGACCGGCGGACGCGGCGGTCGTCGGATCATTCGAGTCGCGCCGCTGGCCCGTCGCCGACAAGCAGAGGGCAGCCTGCCGGCGACTTGCCCGCGTCGTCCCGCCACGAGCGCGCCAGGCCGCCGTCGGGCTGCTCGTGCGCACGCCGCCGGTTCGACGGCTCGTTCGGCGTAGATTCGAGCGCTAGCGGTTGTGGTTCACGACTTCGACGTTGTTTCCGTCGGGATCGAGCACGAAGGCGCCGTAGTAGCCCTGGTGGTAGACGGGCCGCTCTCCGGGAACGCCGTTGTCCCGGAAGCCGGCCTCGACCGCCGCCTGGTGGAAGGCCTCTACCGTCGCGTTCTCGCGCGCGGGAAAGGCCATGTGGACGTGCTCGGTCGGTCGGCCTGCGACAACCGAGAACGACGAGCCGCTGTCGCCCTTGAACTGGGCGCGCTCCGGCACGTTCGCGCCCAGGTCGAACCCGGTGTGCGGCGCCAGCAGCTCGTAGAAGCTCCTCGACGCGGCCACGTCGGCGACGCGGATCCACAGGTGATCGATCGCGCCCGTGCGCGGCTCGCCGTGATGGACGGCCTCGGCGCTGTTCCCATCCGGGTCGAGGAGAAAAGCTCCGTAGTAGATCTCCGAATATTGCGGTCGCGGCCCAGGCGCGCCGTCATCGTGATACCCAGCCTCGGTGCCGACGCGCCAGAACTCGTCGACGTAGTCCCGCGAGGGCGCAAGGAACGCGATATGTAGCCGGCGCGTGGCGGGCCGCTCGTCCTTCGCCTGGGAAAGCGAGAAGTCGTTCCACTCCGCGAGATATTCGTCGCTGTGCGTCACGTCGATCCCGAGCGTCTGCAGAACGAGCTCGTAAAAGCGCTCCGACGCCCCTCGGTCCGACGCGCGAATCGTCACGTGGTCGAACACGGGCCCTCCTAGTAACCGCTAAAGCGGGCCGGGAGCACCCGCTCCTCGGGCACGCCCTCGGCCGCGAGTACCTCCACCATCGCCTCGACCATCGCAGGGGGCCCGGCGACGAGATACGTGTAGGCGCCCAGGTCGCCGTCGAGGTGGTCGCGGAGGAGCGCCGGGCCGATCCGTCTCTGCTCGCCCTCCCACTCCGGATCCTCGGTCATCGTCGCCACGAGCCGGATGCTCGGGTTCGCTGCCTCGAGCTCGGTCAGCTCGTCGAGAAAAGCCGCCGACTCGCGGTCACGGTTGGAGTAGACGAGCGTGACCTTGTGAGGCAGACCCTTGTCCGCGATGAAGCGGAGCATGCAGCGAAAGACGGTGACCCCGATCCCGCCCGCAATGAAGACATAGGGGCGATCGGTCTCCTCGGGTAGCACGAAGTCGCCCTTCGGCTCCTCCACCTCGACCTCGTCGCCGACCTCGAGCTCCGCCAGCGAGCGCTTGAACGCCGTATCTCGAAGCCGCGTGCAGAGGCCTAGCACCCCGCGCTCCGTGGGCGAGGTGACGACGGAGATGTGGCGACGCGGGCCTTTCTCGTCCTGGTACGGCGGATCCAGGAGCTCGACCCAGAAATACTGGCCGGGTTTGAAGTCGACGGCCCGCCCAAGCAGGTCGAAGATGACGAGCAGCGTCCCCTTCGCGACCTCGCGTGTCTCCTTCACCTTTGAGCGCACTCCGACCCTCCTGATCGTTGGGGCAGACGGTCACGCAACGGTACTCGCGATTGCGAGGATTACGCTGGGTTCTACTCACGCCGCTGACGGCACTCGTGAACGGCCCGCGGCTCCTCTGCCTTGGGCCGAGAGGAGGTTAGGACTGTGGAGCAACATTCCGTTGCGCAGCGCTTGTTCGCCGAGTTCATCGGCACCGCACTGCTCGTCTTCATCGGCGCCGGCTCCGTGCCGGCGATCCTGCTGCTCGAGAGTGGGTCGAAGGCGCCGTTCTCTGGCGCCGACCTCGGCTTCATCTCGATGGCCTTCGGCCTGATCATCGTCGCGCTCGTCTACACGATCGGCAAGGTGTCGGGCTGCCACATCAATCCGGCAGTCACGTTCGGGCTCGCTGTCACGAAGCGCTTCCCGTGGCGCCAGGTTCCGTCCTACTGGGCGGCCCAGGTCGCCGGCGGCATCGCCGGAGCATTCGCGATGTGGGGCTCGTTCGGAACCAAGGCCGTCGACCTTGGGTACGGCTTCGGAGTCGTCCACTTCGACAACTCCACGACCACCTGGGGCTCGGCGATGCTGATCGAGGCGATCGGTACGGGAATCCTGCTGTTCACGATTCTCGGGATCGTGGACACGCGCTCGCCCGAGGGCTGGGCCGGTCTCGTGATCGGGCTCGTGATCGTGGCGATCATCATCACGGTCGGTCCGGTGACGAATGCGTCGCTGAACCCGGCGCGTGCGCTTGGTCCGCTCCTGGCTGTCACCGTTCACGGCGGCTCGGCTCACAACTGGATTCAGCAATTCCTCGCGTACATCCCCGCGAACCTGGCCGGCGCGGCACTCGCGTGCTTCACATACGACTGGATCGCGACGCCGCGCAAGATCGCTCGTCCGATCAAGGAAGCCGTGACCGAGCCCGACCGCGCCGCCGGCTCCGGCGGTCCCGTCCCGACCCCGTAAGGAGGATGTCTCTCGGCCACCGATGATCCAATCCGTCGACCTTTCAGGCCCACGGCCTGATCGAGCAGCACCCCGACAGCGACAATGCGGGGTTTCAAACGCGGCCCTATGCCCAGGCGGCGGGTAGATCCAGGCTGTCGTCGTTCATCGTGCGCCAGACAGCGACCGAGAAACGCAGGCAGACTCGCTCACCGTCGTCGCCGCGGGCATACGGGTACTGAGCGCACAGATCGCGCTTTCCCACGCCTTCCACGATCCAGCCGCCGCCGCGCAAGTAGTCGGCAAGCTCATCGCGCTCGGAGGGGTTCGCAAGTCGGAGGCGTTGCCCTTCAGCGACCGAGGCGGGCAGGGCGGCTCGACTGCGGCGACGAGCCGCCCCCTTTGCGCGGTGTGGTGAAGATCGGCGAGATCCCATCCTCGTTGTTGACTGATTTCGGCATTTCGCGGACTTCCGTTAACCCCCTTTTGAGGGACACTGGAGGCGGAGGCCGAGCGGGTGCTGATCGCCTAAGGATCGGCTTCGATTTTCCTGGTAAACCCATGCCGCTAACCCCAACAGGAAGCCTTTATTCCGTCAAACCTGCTTTAGAGACCTGGCCGCGAGTTCGAGCCTCTCTGTCTTCCGCTAACGCCGCGATCCGCTCGGCGATGTACTCAGCGTCGTCTTTGACCCAGCCGAGCAGCGCTGATCCCCGGGTGTGCTGCCAGGACAAACCGAGAAAGTAGAGGCCGGGCTCACTTGTCACCCCGCGTATGTGACCGATCATTGCGCCGTTTTCGCCTGGCAGGCTGATCCAGGACTGATCGAGCCGGTATCCCGTCGCCCAGATCACGGCGTCGACCTCGAGCTCGCTCCCGTCCGCGAACGTGATCGTTCGCCCTGACGCTGCCGCTGTTCGGGGCTTCATAGATACGCCGGTGCGCCTCAGAGCGCGTGGGCTGGAGCCGATCAACGTGTCGCGCTCTCGCATTCGCCGCCCGAGTCGAGAGTCGGCTGTCTTCTGAAGCAGCCCGAACTTGCCGAGCCACCAAAAGAGGTCTTGTCCGAGCAGCTTCTGCGGAAGCGGCAGCTGGCGTGAACCAACGGAGAGATGCACGTCATGCGTCCGAGACAGCTCCTTGGCTATTTGGAAGCCGGTGTTACCACCGCCGACGACCAAAACAGTGCCGTTTGGAACCTGGCTCGGCTCCCGGTAGCCGGTGCTATGGGCCTGAAACACTGCCGGTGCGAGACGCGCCGCTAGCTCGGATATTCGAGGCGTCTGGAACGGCCCTGTGGCGACTACGACCTGATCGGCCTCGATAGTCCGGCCCCCCAAATCCAGGGCAAACTTCCCGTCGGCGGTCGTCAACTCCAGCACAGCACTGTTCAACTCGATCGGAAGCTCGAACCTGGCGGCGTACTCCTCCAGGTAGGCGATCACTTCGTCGCGCGTTGGGTATCCGTCCGAATCGCCCGGAAATGGGAGTCCGGGAAGGCTGTCGTAACGACGAGGTGTGAACAGCACCAGTGAGTCCCAGCGGCTTCGCCAGGCGGCTCCGACCGAATCGGCGCCGTCGAGGATCACGAACCGTCTTCCCTGGCGCGAGAGGAAATGGCCGATCGCCAGGCCCGCCTGGCCCGCGCCAATCACGACAACGTCGAAACTGTCGCTCGGGGAGGGTGCGGCGCTCGACCCGACGCCACTCACGGGAGGCTCAGGCGACAACCTCGAAGTGCGCCATCATCCCCATCGCGGTCGCCGAGCGGCTCGGCTACCCCAGCGACCAGCTCGACGCCATCCCGGCGCCCTCGATCGATTCCTTCGCTGGGGTCGGCTACTACTTCGACCTCGCCGCGATCACCGCCGGGGAGACGGTCGTCGACCTCGGCAGCGGCTCCGGCACCGACAGCTTCCTCGCCGCCAACCAGACGGGCAGCGACGGGCACGTGATCGGCATCGACATCACCGAGGCCCAGCTCGCCAAGGCCACGCGCCTCGCGACCGAGCACGGGTTCGCAAACGTGGAGTTCCGCAACGCTCACATCGAGCAGCTCCCGCTCGACAGCGGCTCGGCCGACCTCGTCATCTCGAACGGGGTCATCAACCTCTCCCCGGACAAGGCAAAGGTCTTCGCCAAAGCAGCGCGCGTTCTCCGCCCAGGCGGCAGGCTCGCGATCGCCGACATCGTCACCGCCACTCAGCTCCCCGAAGGCGTCACCTGCGACGCCGCGCTCTGGGCCGCCTGCATCGGCGGCGCCATGCAACGCGACGACTACCGCGAAGCGATCGAAGCCGCCGGCTTCCAGCTCGACGACCTCAAAGAGAACGACCAATACCGCTTCGTCTCCGAGCGCGCCGACAACGCCACCCAGAAGTACGGCGTCAAGAGCATCTCGCTGCTCGCGATCAAACGCTAACCCCCAAAGGAGAGGAGCTCCACATGGCAGGACAGAAGGTCGTCGTCAATCTCGCAACCGGCCTCGAAGACCCCGAGCGCGTCATCGTCGCCTTCCTCGTCGCCGGCGCTGCGCTCGACCAGGGAAAGCAGGTCGCGATGTTCCTCACCAAGGAGGCTGTCCGCCTCGCGACGCCCGGAGTCGCGGTCGGGGTCGCCTGCGAAGGTTGCCCACCGCTGCCGCAAATCTTCGAGCAGTTCGCCGAGAAGGGCGGCGAGCTTCTCGCCTGCCCCTTCTGCGTCAGCTCCCGGGGTATCGACGACGGCAACCTCGTCGCCAACGCGCGCATCGCCGGCGCGATGCCGCTCTGGGAGTGGATCGGCGACGAACCCGCGACAGTGTTCAGCTACTAACGGAGCCGCCCGACTTCGGAGCGAGCGGCTAATCGGGTGCTGCACGGGCGACTAACCGCAAGCAAGGTGCAAGTGGCCGCGGCAAATTAACGGCCACGGGTCATGAAGCGCCCCAATATCAGGCCGCGGTCGGTGGCAGCCGCAGCGCCTTGGCAGAATCACAATCGTGAACCGAAGCGACATTCAGTACACGCGGAGCGGGGACGTCGCAATCGCGTACCAGGTGATCGGGGAGCAGACGCCCGACCTCGTCTTCGTCACCGGTTTCGTCTCGAACCTCGCCTGGGCCTGGGAACATCCGGTAGTCGTCCGCTTCTACGACCGGATCTCGTCGTTCTCGCGGCTGATGCGCTTCGACCGCCGCGGGACCGGGCTCTCCGACCGTCCGCGTGACGTGCCAACGCTCGAGAGCCGCATGGACGACGTGCGCGCGGTAATGGACGCCGCGGGCAGTGAGCGGGCCGCCATCCTTGCAACGTTCGAGGCCTCTGCGATGGCGACCCTCTTCGCCGCAACCTACCCCGAGCGCGTCGGCGCGCTCGTACTCTTCAATCCTTACGCGAAAGCGGTCTCGAGTGCCGACTACCCGTGGGGGAAGACGGGCGAGCAATGGCGCCGAGACCTCGCCGACATCGAGCGCGGCTGGGGAAGCACCGAGTACTTCGACACCGTCCTCGAGCGAAGCTACCGCCCACTTGCGCACGACGAGTCATGGCGGCGCTGGTTCATCAACATGATGCGGTACGGCGCGAGCCCCGGTGCGGCGCTGACCGTGCACCGCATGGCGATGGAGATCGACGTCCGCGACGTTCTTCCCGCTGTGCGCGTGCCGACGCTGATCCTCCACGGGCGGGGCAATGCGGGCCACGCGACGTACATGGCCGAACGGATCCCCGGCGCGAAGCGCGTCGAGCTCGACGGAGGCGACTCCTCGATCTGGCTCGTCGAGGACGTGCCGGAATGGACCGGTCGTTTCATTCGCGAATCCTGGGGCGAAGAGGAACCAGAGACGGTGCTTACGACCGTGCTCTTCACCGACATCGTCGCCTCGACGGAGCGTGCGGTAAGCGAGGGCGACCACGCCTGGGCACAGACACTCGGCGAGCACCACGCGGTCGTGCGCAGCCTGCTCGACCGCTTCCGCGGGCGGGAGCTCGACACGGCCGGGGACGGTTTCTTCGCGACCTTCGATGGGCCGTTGCGCGCGATTCGCTGCGCCGACGCAGTCACGCGCGCCCTGCACGAGCGCGGGATCGCGATTCGCGCCGGTATCCATACGGGTGAGTGTCAGGTCGTCGGGGACAAGGTGGCAGGCGTCGCCGTCAACATCGGTGCGCGTGTCGCTTCGAAGGCCGGCGCGGGAGAGGTGCTCGTGTCGCAGACGGTCAAGGACCTCGTGGCCGGTTCCGGGCTCGCGTTCCGGGAGCGCGGCGCCGAGACGCTGAAGGGTGTCCCTGGAGAATGGCACCTCTTCGCGCTCGCGCGAAGCCGTGAGGAAACTCCGGTCTGAAGACGGCACGAGGGACCCGGTCTACGGTTCGTCTACAACTCGCGCGCGAGCTCTTCTGCGAACACGTTCCTCAACTCGGCCGGGCCGGCTCCCATGCCGGAGGGGCCGCCCTCCTCGTGCCAAGCGCGAAGGACTTCGAGGACCGCAGCCTTTTCCACTCCGGAGAAGGTGATGCTCGTGCTCGCGTTCGCAGAGACGGCGATCGTTCCCTCTGCTGAACGAGCGGCGCGGTCATTTCGCAGCCGTTCTCTGAACTCGCGGGATTCCTGGTTGTTCAGGGTGACCATTCCGCGGCTTGTTCGGATCTTCAACACGCTCTGGCCACCTCCGCAGTCGACCGAGGGCAAAGTTCGGGCAAAAGATGCGAACGCCGCAGGAGCCCTCGCACCAGAAAAGGCCCCGCAGTGCAGGGCCTTTCCGAGTAGCGGGGGCAGGATTTGAACCTGCGACCTCCGGGTTATGAGCCCGGCGAGCTACCTGACTGCTCCACCCCGCGTCGCAGTCGCATTATAGCCCGCGGCTAGCATCGTCGGCATGCGTGTGGCCGCAATCGATCTCGGTACGAATACAACTCGCCTGCTCGTCGCAGATGTCGACGACGGGCGGATCGACGAGCTTTCCCGGCGAACCGAGATCACCGGCCTCGGAGAAGGCGTAGACGAGCGGCGCAAGCTCCTCCCGCTGCCGATCGCCCGGGTGCGGAACTGCCTCGCCGAATACCGGCGCGAGCTCGAGTCGCTTGGCGCCGAGCGGACGCTCGCGGTCGCAACGAGCGCGATCCGGGACGCCGAGAACGGTGAGGCATTTCTCGGCGAAGTCGAGTGGAGCTACGGCTTCACGACCCGGCTGCTCTCGGGCAAGGAGGAAGCGGAACTGAGCTTCCGCGGGGTTGGAACCGGGCGCCACCTCCCCGAAGCGACGCTCGTGATCGACCTTGGCGGCGGTTCGACGGAGCTCGTCGTCGGCAGCGGCGAGGGGATCGGCTTCCACACGAGCCTCGACATCGGATCGGTGCGTCTGACCGAGCGTTTCATTGCCTCCGATCCCCCCGCCGATGCAGAGCTCGTCGACTGCGCTCTCGCCGTTCGCTCCGCGCTCGAGCATGTGAACACCGAGGCGAAGACCGGGATCGGCGTCGCCGGAACCATCACCAGCATCGCGGCCCTCGACCTCGGGCTCGCGGAATACGACCGTGAGCGAGTGCACCGGCACCGGCTCACGATCGCGGGCGTGGAAAAGCAACTGGCGCGACTCGCCTCGCTGACGGTCGCGCAACGGCGCGAGCTTCCTGCGTTCGAGCCCAAGCGGGCTCCGGTGATCGTCGCCGGCGCGGTGATCCTGCACGAGGTGATGAGGCACTTCGGGCTGGTCGAGCTCGAGATCAGCGAGGGCGACATCCTGGACGGCGCCGCCCTCGAAGCGGCTGGCCTGCCCGAGCCGGAAGAGGGCGCTGCACCTCCCGGCGCTTTCACCTGCTGTTAGAGGTCATCCAAGGGAGGAGGCGGCTCGTCCTCGGCCAGCCGGCGTTGCAGCACGCTGCGCGAGAGGACGCCGACCAGCCGGCCGTCCTCGAGCACCGGCACGCGTTCGGCGTCGTGCTCCTCGAGAAACTGAAAGGCCTCGTCGAGCGGCACGTCGGGATGGAGCGTCCACAGAGGCGGCTCGGCGATCTCGCCAAGCGGCGTCTCGGCCGGGGCACGCCCCGCCGCGACGACCTCGCGGACGAGCGTCTTGCGCGTGACGACTCCGACGAACTGCTCGTCGTCGCCGATGAAGACAGCCCTAACCTCTGGCCTGACCAGCAGCTCGCCCGCCTCCTGCGCGCTTGCGCTCCCCGCGAGCGTCCGCGGCTCGGGCACCATCGCGTCGCGAACCCGGTCGCTCACGGATAGATCCCGCGCGAGGAGAGTGCGCCGGCGACCTCGCGGATTCCGGCGACGAGCGCGGCACCGCGCAGGCTGATGTCTTTCTTCTCGGAGAGGCGCCAGACGCGGTCGAATGCGTCACCGAGCTTCTCGGCGAGCTTCGCGCGGATCTCGTTGCGGTCCCAGAACAGACGCCCGAGGTCTTGGACCCACTCGAAGTAGGAGACGGTTACGCCGCCCGCGTTCGTGAGCACGTCCGGGAGAACCGGGATCCCGCGCTCGGCGAGGATCGCATCGGCCTCGACCGACGTCGGCCCATTCGCACCCTCGGCGACCACGCGCGCCTGGATTCGCCCG
>Ga0184619_10000561_pt1 | contig 12691 bp, 15 predicted proteins | sample PLM0_60_b1_FD_133146 | JGI IMG/M metagenome (GOLD analysis project Ga0184619, IMG submission 133146) | Groundwater sediment microbial communities from an aquifer in East River, Colorado, USA - PLM0_60_b1 | ecosystem: Environmental > Terrestrial > Soil > Riparian zone | place: USA: East River...
AGTGCCGCAGTGCGGCTACTGCCAGTCGGGGCAGATCATGGCGGCGGTCGCCCTGCTCGGAAAGAACCGCGACCCCAGCGACAAGGACATCGACGCGGCGATGACCAACATCTGCCGCTGCGGAACCTACGCGCGCATCCGCACGGCGATCCACGCCGCGGCGAAGACCTTGAAGTCGACGAAGGCATAGGGGGCGAGCATGGCCAAGACATTCGCCCGCGGATTCGAACCCGCGCGCAGGAAGTTCCTGAAGCAATCCGCCGCGATCGGCGGCGGCCTGACAGTCGGATTCAGCTTTCCCGCCGCGCTCGCGCAGAGGCCCGACGGAGCGGCGGAGATCAACGCCTGGGTCGTGATCCGCCCGGACGACGCGATCATCATCCGCTACGCCCGCTCGGAGATGGGGCAGGGCAGCATGACCTCGGCCCCGATGCTGGTCGCGGAGGAGTTGGAATGCGACTGGAGAAGGGTGAAGGTCGAATACGCCTCGGCGAACGCCAGCGTGAAGCGCAAGCGCGTCTGGGGCGACATGGCAGCGGTGGGAAGCCGGACCATACGCAATTCCCAGGAATACCTGCGTAAAGCGGGCGCGACCGCGCGCGAGATGCTGATCGCGGCGGCGGCGCAAGAGTGGAGAGTTCCGGCATCCGAATGCTCGGCATCGAACAGCTTCATCACGCACGCTCCGAGCAAGCGCCGGCTGAGCTTCGGAAAGGTGGCCGACGCCGCGTCCAGGCTCGAGCCGCCCAAGGACGTGAAGCTGAAAGACCCCAAGGACTGGAAGCTGATCGGCAAGTCCGTCAAGCGCATCGACATCCCCGATACGGTGATGGGCAGGCAACGCTATGGCATCGACGTGCAGCTTCCCGGCATGCTGTACGCCGCGATCGCGCAGTGCCCGGTGTTCGGCGGCAAGGTGAAATCGATGGACGCGAGCAAGGTCGGAGGGCGGCGCGGCGTCGTCAAGGTGTTGGCAATGGAGAGCTTCGTCGCGGTCGTCGCCGACAACTGGTGGCGCGCGAAAGAGGCGCTGCGCGACGTCCATATCGAATGGGACCTGGGCGCGAACGGCAACGTCTCGAGCGCGAGCCTGATGGAGTTCTATAAAGGCGGGCTCGATGCCCAGAGCGACGTCGCGACCGCGCGCAAGGACGGCGATTTCGATCAGGCCTTTGCTTCCGCGGCGGAGAGGATCGAAGCCGAGTACTACACGCCGTATCTCGCGCACGCATGCCTGGAGCCCATGGGCTGCACGGCGATCGTCAAGGACGGCAAGGTGGACGTCTGGACCTCCACCCAGAGCGTGGAAGCCTCGCTTGCCAATGCAGCGGCGGTGGCCGGCGTTCCTCTGGAAAACGTCGAAGTGCACCGCGTGCAGCTGGGCGGCGGCTTCGGCCGGCGCGGCGGAGCGCAGGACTTCGTTCGCCAGGGGGTGGCGATCGCGAAGGCCATGGAAGGCACGCCGGTGAAGATGCTCTGGACGCGCGAGGAGGACACGCAGCACGATTTCTACAGGCCGGCGAGCCTGATCCGCTTGAAGGCGGGCCTCGATGCCCAAGGGAGCCCGGTCGCCTGGTATTCGCGCGTATCGGCGACCTCGATCATCGCGACGCTGCCGCGGCTGCCGCTGAAGGACGGCGTCGATCCTCAGGCCGTGGCTTCGCTCAACGATCTTCCGCATGCGATCCCGAACATCAGTATCGAATACGCGCAGCGCAATACGCACGTGCCGGTCGGCTTCTGGCGGACGGTGGGGCATTCGCAGAACCCCTTCGTGCGCGAGTCCTTTATGGACGAATTGGCCACTGCGGCCGGAAAGGATCCCTACGAATACCGGCGCGCGCTGCTCGCAAAATCGCCCAGGGATCTCGGCATCCTCGAAGCCACGGCGAAGGCCGCAGGCTGGGGCAAGCCGCTTCCCGCGGGCGTATTCCGCGGCATCGCGCAGACCGAAGCCTACGGCAGCTACACCTCGGCGGTGGCCGAGCTTTCGGTCAACGCCAACGGCGAGGTCGACATCAAGCGTCTGGTTCTCGGCATCGACCCCGGCTACGCAGTGAACCCGGACAATATCCAGGCGCAAATGCAGGGCAGCGCGGTGTTCATGCTGACCGCGATGTTCTGGGGCGAGATCACCATCAAGGAAGGGCGCGTGGAGCAGTCGAACTTCCACGACTACCGCATGATGCGCCTGCGCGAAATGCCCAAGGTCGAGGTGGTGCTCGCGCCCTCGGGCGGGTTCTGGGGCGGCGTCGGCGAGCCCGGCCAGGCGTCGATCGCGCCGGCGGTGTGCAACGCGATCTTCGCCGCCACAGGCAAGCGCGTGCGCTCGCTGCCTTTGAAGAACCACGGGCTGACATTGGCTTGACGCGCAAGCACGCTGTCGTCCCCGCCATTGCGATACTTCTCGCGTACTCGCAGGTCTGCGCGCAGGGTGAGCCGGTGCGCTTCGAGGCGGTCGGAGATGCGATTCCGCGGGCTCTGAGTTCCGAACCCGGGGATGCCGCGCGCGGTCGAAGTATCGTGGTGAATCGAGATGCGGGAGCGTGTACTCTGTGCCATGCGGTGCCCGGTGAGAAGACCTCCGGGAACATCGCGCCCACGCTCGCGGGCGTCGGCGCGCGGCTCTCTCCCGCGCAACTGCGCCTGCGCGTCGCCGATTCCACCCGCGTGAATTCGGAGTCGCCCATGCCCGCCTACTACAGGACCGAAGGCTTGAATCAGGTCGCAGCGGCTTTCCGCGGCAAGCCCCTGCTCTCGGCGCAGCAGGTCGAAGACGTCGTCGCGTGGCTCGCAACCCTGAAGGAGCCGCAGTGAAGCGCCGCGATTTCCTCGCCGGCGCAGCCGGTGCGCTCGTGCTTCCCGGCGCGGCGCTCGCGCAGCTCGATCCCCCGGATCCGCTCGTGCGGGCGCTCGCCGACGGCGCGCCGCTGAGAAAGGGCAAGGTCACGCTCGTCCTGCCGCAGCTCGCTGACAACGGCAACTCCGTTCCCATCCGGATCACGGTGGACAGTCCGATGACCCCGGCCGATCACGTGAAGAGCATCCACCTCTACTCGGAGAGGAACCCGGTGCCCAACATGGCGAATTTCTATCTGGGCCCGCGCGCGGGCAAGGCCGAGATCAACTCACGCGTGCGGCTCGCCGGCAGCCAGCGCGTGACGGCCGTCGCGAAGCTCTCCGACGGCTCGTTCTGGTACGACGCGGCGCCGATCGTGGTCACGCTTTCGGCCTGTCTCGACGAGAGCTGACCGGGAGGAGCCGCAAAACCGTGGCCGCAAGAATCCAGATTCCTCGCGAGGCGAAGCGCGGCGAGGTGATCGAAGTCCGCATCCTCATCCAGCACCCGATGGAGACCGGCTACCGCCACGACGACGTCGGGCATCTCATCAAGCGCAACGTCATCAAGGTCCTGTCGTGCCGCTACAACGGAGTGGAGGTGTTCCGCGCCGATCTGTCCTCGGGCATTTCCGCCAACCCCTATGTGCAGTTCTACACCGTCGCCGAAGGGAGCGGGGATCTCGAGTTCACCTGGATCGACGACGAAGGCGAGCGGGGCTCGGAGCGCCAGTCGATCGTCGTCAAGGGATGAGGCGCGCTCGCGTGCAGCTCGCTCTCGGTCTGGCGGCGCTCGCCGCCGCCTGCACAGCGCTCGCGCAGGAGCGCGCGATTCCACCGGGCGAGCTCAAGTCCGGCTCCGCGTTTCTCGGTTCCGACCTGCGCGCTCTGCAGAACGACGACTTCGCCAACCCCGGCATGCTGTGGGTGGAGCGCGGAGAGAAGCTCTGGAGCGAGCCGGCGGGAAAAGAGAGACTTGCCTGCGCGGGATGCCACAAGGACCGGAGCATGCGCGGGGTCGCGGCGCATTATCCGCGCATCGATCCGGCGAGCGGCAAGCTCCTCGATCTCGAGAGTCGCATCAACCGCTGCCGCAGCGAGCGCATGCGCGCTGAGCCCCTGCGTTACGAGTCCGAGGAGCTGCTCGCCCTTACCGCCTACCTCGCGCGCCAGTCGCTCGGCTTGCCGATCGCGGCGCGCATCGACGGCGCGGCGCGGCCGCATTTCGAAGCCGGCCGCGCCTCCTACCATCTGCGGCGCGGGCAGATGAACCTGTCGTGTGCGCACTGTCACGACGCGCAATGGGGCAAGCGGCTGCTCTCCGAGACCATCAGCCAGGGTCACCCCAACGCCTATCCGGCGTATCGCATGGAGTGGCAGACGATGGGGTCGCTCCAGCGCCGGATGCGCGCCTGCCTCTCCGGGATTCGCGCCGAGATGCTGCCGTACGGCTCGCAGGAATACCTCGACCTCGAACTGTTCCTCGCCTGGCGCGCGCAGGGCCTGTCGATCGAGACGCCGGGCGTGCGGCGCTGAGCTAGAATTCAAGCATCTCGGGAAGGGGAGAAACGGAAATGTCGGAAGCCCACGTCCACGTCGACCCCTCCAACAAGAAGGTCGCCCTCTTCATCGCGGTCCTCGCACTGGTGCTCGCGTTCGCCGAGACGCTGGGAAAGGCTGCGCAGACGAGCGCGCTCGCCCATCACATCGAGGCGTCGAACCTGTGGGCCTTCTTCCAGGCGAAGACCATCCGCCAGACGACCGTGCGCACCGCCGTCGAAGAGATGGAGGCGCAATTCGGGCAGAAGGCGCCGGAAGGCGTGAAGAAGCAGGTCGATGCGTGGAAGAAAACCGCCGAGCGCTACCAGTCCGAGCCGGAAACCAACGAAGGCCGCAAGGAACTCATGGTAAGAGCGAAGGAGCGGGAGGCGAAGCGCGACCACGCCGCGGCGGCCTACCACCACTACGAGATCGCCTCGGCCGCGGTGCAGATCGCGATCGTGCTCGCCTCGGCCCAGATCATCACCGGGGTCGCGGCGCTCCTTTGGATCGCCTACGCGCTGGGTGCGGTGGGCGTCGCGTTCAGCCTGATCGGCTTTTTCTGGCCGACAGCGGTGCACCTCTTCTGAGTTTCACGGAAAAACCGCAAAGAGATCGCTCAGATCGGTCTCGATGGCGGCGTCGCGCAGAAACGGCCTGACGCCGAAGATTTCCTGGAAGGTGCGCAAGGTCGATCCGTGCGTGTAGCGGACGAAGTTCCGGTAGCCGTTGCCCTTGGCGAACGGCGATAGCACGATCATCCCGATCGGACCGTCCGAAAATGCCCCTTCGTCCCACGTGACGAACACCGCGCCGCCGCTCCGGTAGGCCGCGGAGTCGAGGATCGCGGGCAGGTTCTGGGACAGCCAGGTGTCGCCCTGCCGGATGGGATCATTGAGCGGCGCGCAGCTGTCATGCATGTCGTTGCACACGTTCGGGGTGATGAAGTTGTATCGCGCGACGGTATTGTTGGCGAGATCCGTTGCCAGTTCGCCGAACGGCCGCACATGGCTGATGCAGTTCGCCGAATTGGGATTGCGGTTGTCGGTGACATCGTCGAAGTAGACGAAGGGATTGTGCCTCACGGCATAGAGCCCGTTGTTCACCAGCGGACAGTCGGTGCCGCTGATGTCCTCCTGGTACGTCTTCCAGGAAATGCCGCTCTTTTGCAGCAAGGTCACCAGATGCTGGGTCGTGCTCTGGTGATTCGCGCTGGGCGGATCGTCGTTGAAGATGCCGAAGTTGACGCCAGCTTCGAGCCACAGATAGTTGGGGAGGCTGGGATGAACCAGCGGCGGATTGAAGTACAGCTCCGCGTGGGATGCCATGGGCAGCAGGGTATTGTTGATGTGGGGGGCGCTGCTGCTGCCTAGGATCTGCACCCAGTTCTTGTTCTCCATGAGAATGATGAAGACCGTTTTGATGTGCGCCTCCGAGACGGGTGGGGTAGTCTGGCAACCCCCGAAGGTGGCGATACCGGCCAGGAGCGGAGCGAATCTCAACGTGGTCACAACGCGCTTTGAGAATTTCATGACATCCTCCTTGGAGCTGCCCGCGTTTGTCTGACATGTCATTGTAGGGTAGCGGGGTGTTGCAGTCGTTTGGTTCTTTCGGCTGTTTTTCGGGTTCTTCTTGCCGACCGCGGTGCCCTCGGATATTCTGGGGCGAGGTCAGCCGGGTCATCCACGTGAGCTTCGCACGCAAACCGTCGCAACCCAGGCCGCCTGCCGCGCGCGAGGAGCCCGTCCGCGATCAGGTGTCAGGGGTGAGCGTTGCCGTGCTGCGCGAGCTCCAATCGCTACAGGGAACGGGCGACCAGATCCTCGATGCGCTCGTGCCGCGCGCCCGGCTGCTGCAGCTCGAAGCGGGCCAGCGCCTGCTCCGGCGTGGTGAGCCGAATCTGCGCGTCTACATCGTGATCTCGGGCCGGCTGCGCGTGGAATTGGATGGCTCGCCGCTCGCGTACATAGAACCGGGCGAGACCGTCGGGGAGCTGTCGCTGCTTGCGGGCAGCAACGCAACCGCGACGGTCGCAGCGGAAAAGCCCACGCAGCTCCTCGTGCTGGACGAAGAAACCTTCTGGTGGCTTGCCGAGTCCTCGCACGAGTTCTCGGTCGGCTTGCTGGTGCGCCTGGCGAAGCGCATGCGCTCGAACAACGACGCGGTGCAGGAGAACATCACGCTGCGCCGGCAATTCGAGCAGGCGGCCCTGAGTGACGCCCTCACCGGCTTCCGCAACCGGCGCTGGCTCGACCAGACGCTGCCTCGAATCGTGCAGCGCCACCTCCACGCGTCCGAGCCGCTGTGCATCGCGATGATGGACATCGACCATTTCAAGCAGATCAACGACAACTACGGACATGCCGCGGGGGACGCCGTGCTGTTGCAGATCGGGCGGCTCGTACGCGCCAACCTGAGGCCTGCCGACTTCGCTGCCCGCATCGGCGGCGAGGAGTTCGTGCTGATCCTCCCTCAAACGCTGCTGCCGGGCGCCATCAGCGCCGTCGAACGGCTGCGCGAGGCGGTCGCTTCGGCTTCGTTCGAATACGATGAAGGCGCGCTGCCCCAAGTGACCATTTCGCTCGGACTGGTCGCGCTGGAACGCTCGGCGAATTCCCCGGAGCTGCTCGCCCGGGCCGACGACGCGCTCTACGCGGCCAAGCAATCCGGCCGCAATCGGACCGAGTGGCCGGGGCGCGGCACACCCGGAGACCTCGGCCGCTAAGCGAACGCCTCCGCCACGAGCCGGTACGAAGTTCGCCGGCTCTCGTAATCGCCGGTGATGGTGATGACCATCAGCTCGTCGGCGGCGAACTTTTCCTTCAGCTCCAGCAGCTTCTCCCGCACCTCTCCCGGATCGCCGTGCACCAGGCGCGAGCGCTGCTGCTCGATGTAGGCGCGCTCCTGCGGAGAGCTGCGGTAGGCCTTCGCTTCCTCGAGCGTCGGCACGGGCGCATCGATGCCTTTCGCCATGTGCAGGCGCCGCAGGTCGATGCTTGCGGCGAGGCGCTCGGCCTCGGAACGGGTCTTCGCACAGATCACGAACACGCATACCAGCGACCAGGGTCGCGGCTCGCGCTCCGAAGCCTGGTACCGGTCGCGGTAGGCGCGCGCCACCGCCTCGCCTCCGAACGCGCTGATGAAATGCGCGAACGCGAAGCGCAGACCGAGCTGCGCGGCGAGCGCGCCGCTGTAATCCGAGGAGCCGAGCAGCCAAATTTCGGGCGAAGTATCTCCGGCGGGCTGCGCCTTGACCTTGACGTAGGGATGATCCGCGGGCAGCGTCCGGTCCAGAAAACCGATCAGGTCCTGGACCTGCTGCGGCATGTGCTCCGCGCCCTGGTATTCGCCGTCCGCCAGGGCGAGCGCGGTGCGCGCGTCCCCGCCCGGCGCGCGGCCGATGCCGAGATCGATGCGCCCGGGAAAAAGCGCTTCGAGCATGCGGAACTGCTCGGCGATCTTCAGCGGACTGTAATAGGGCAGGAGCACGCCGCCCGTGCCGACGCGGATGCGCGAGGTGGCGCTGGCGACGCGCGAGACGAGAATCTCCGGACTGGGATCGGCAAGCGCCGCGATGGCGTGGTGCTCGGCGAGCCAGTAGCGGCCGTACCCCAGCTCTTCGGCGAGCCGGGCGAGCGAAACGGTCTCGGCGATCGCTCTGGCGGGACTGTGTCCGCTGATGACGGGGGATTGATCGAGCACCCCCAGAGGCACCCTCATCCCTTCAGTCGCCCGGCGAGATCCACATGAGCACGCCTACCAGGAGGCTCATGAAGATCGCGATCCAGAAGATACCGACGATGCGCTTCTTGTCGGTCGGAGTGACGCCTTCCTTTTTCCTTTTCGCGAAGCGATACTCCACCACCATGAGAGCTATGCCGACAGCGAGGACGATTCCCATCCACTTGTAGATCGGGTTCACGCTCGGGCTCCACGGAGGCGAAGCCCTTAGTCTACCGGACTTCGACGGTCTGAAAGGCGCGGTCCTCAGCGCGGCTTTCCGCCGGCGAGCGACCAGCGGTGGACCGGGGGAAGAGCGAGGGAGAACAGCAACGCAAAGGCGCCCAGGGCGTAGAAGGCCGCGTGAATGCCGACTAGGTCCTTGAGAGCGCCCATGACGAGAGGCGTCGAGATGTGCGAGATGCTCCACCCCATCCCGGCGAGCGCCATCGCCGATCCGCGGGTCTCGCCCGAGGAAATCGTGCTCACGAGAATCTGGAAATAGATCGTCATCACGCCCGAGCCCAGTCCCACCCCGAAGAGGAAGAACGCGATGATCGCGGGGCTCGTGAAAAGGGCGACCAGGCCGACCGAGACCGCGACGGCCAGGGCCGAGGCGAGCGGCGCGGAGGAGTCGTCCGCGTGCTTCACGAAACGCGCGAGCACGACGCCCGCCGCAATCGCGCCCAGGGCGCGCATCCCGACGAGCCAGCCCACGGCTTCCGAGCCGAACCCCTGCTCGACGAGCAGGATCGGATAGAACGACACGCTCAAGGAGAACGGCAGCGCCGAGAGGTAGGCGCACATGACGCCGTAGTAGATCGAGCGCCTGCCGAGCAGCATCCGGTAGGTCGCAAGCACCGGGAGCGGGGTCTTGCCTCTGGCCGGGGGCGCATAGCGGAACGCGAGGCCCAGGGCAAAAGAGACAAAGCCCATTGCCGCCACGGTCCAAAAACCCGCGCCGAAGCCCCAGCCTGCGATGATCATTCCGGCGCCGACCGTACCGGCGATCTGGCCGAAGCTCGTGATCGCGTTCAGCGTCCCCATCAAGCTGCCGCGCTCTCCGGGGAGCTGGCTCACGAGCGTCCAGCTCGCCGGCCAATACACGGCGCGCGCCACGATCATCATGATCTGCGCGGCGAACAGGCCCGCGAAGCTCGACGACGCGGCGAACATGATTCCGGATGCGGCAGTGGCCGCGAAGGCGACCAGGGAAATGTTCATGCCGCCGAAGCGGTCGGTCCACGCCCCGCCGATCAGGTTGAAGATCATCTGCACGATGATGGGGAGGGCGATCAGGCTGCCGATCGCGACGCCGGAGTAGCCCAGCTCTCGCGCGTAAAGCGGGATCAGCAGTTGGGTCATCCCGAGCGCGAAGTTCCAGGTGAAGGCGCTCGAGTAGAAGGGCGCAAAGATCCGGTAAATGGAGGGATTCATCGGCGAAACGCGCGATTATGAAGGGCGGCAGCCGGTGCCGCAAACGCCGGATGACAATGCGGCCGGACGACAGCCCTAGAACGGCGAGTACCGCAGCGACACCCACATCCGGCCAAACCGTACCGGTACCAAGTACGCCCGCAGCGGCGACCAGCGCGAGAATATATTTACGACTAAACTCCGCAGCAAGCGCGTCGCCCTGGCGCTCGCTGTCGGTGACCCCATGCGCATGACGGTATATACACCCGAACAATTCCTTGCTTTGCACCAGTTCGTCAAGCGGGTCAGAGTCAGGCTCAACCTCTCTCACCGTCCGTTCGTGGACTACTACTATACAAGCGGGGAGTGGTGCAAGCTGTACTTGAACCTCGATAAGGAGGGGAGCATTACGGCGACGTACGGGCTGGAAAGCATAGGATTTGAGTATCACGGCCGCGAAGTGAAGGTCGGGTTTGGCAGCAACGTCTACTCGATCGAGCCAGCTGCCGCGCTCTATCTTTACGTAGAGGCAGGTAAATCCTGTCCTGTCAAACTTCTCTACGGCGGAAGTCCCGATGCACATAAGATCGTCCGAATGCTCGGATGGACCTACTACAGCGGCGTGAAGGCGTACGTAATCAACAAGACCTATGAAGCATACCCGGGCGACAAGTGGTTTCGACTCGCGGCAAAGTCGGTGGCCCGACGGATCGCACGGAGAAAGCTTTCCCTTTACGCTCCGCGGGTTCCCCCAGAGATCTGCAAGCGGATCTCCGTTCAAGAGGAGCAGTCCTTTGACAAAGATCTGCTGCCGCCAGAGTCTCCTTTTACTTTTCGCTTTGCTCCTTCGGCCGAATACTTGAATTGGCGGTACAACACACAGCTATCTTTTGTTCGTTATCGTCTTTTCCGAATTCTGGAGAGCGGGCGAACGGTGGGATATGTGTTCATCAACGAAACGCCTGAAAAGCTGATCGTGGCGCAATGCGACGGGATCGATCCGCGGAGTCTGGCTTACGGTACCTTGCTGAGCGTCTTACAAGCAGGGCGAGAGGATCGTGAACCGCGGTCCGTGGTTCTTACCAGCTGTCACCCGGTCATGCAGAAAATCTACGAGAGTTTTGGTTTTCGGCCGGACCCAGAAGATCGCCCGTTTTGTCTTAGCGCGACAAATGGTCCGGTCGACATTGCGCCGGACACTTCCAACTGGCTGGTCAACTTTGACTGGGGGGACAATGGGCTACGCGCGCCCTTTCTCGATCAAGTGGAAACGGAAAACGATCCAGGGAAGACCGCGGACCCGGTAGGGGAAAACTCCACTTAGACTAACCGCGGCGATCTGCGCCTTGACCGTGGCTTTGCGCGGCTGCTAGAGTCGTTCGCGACCTAGAGGAGGTTGAGACATGCAAAATGCAAGGGTATTCGTCGGCGCCGCATTCGCTGCGCTGGCAGTGGCTTTTTCCACGGCAGCGCAGGCAGTCTATCCCGAGCGGCCGATTACGCTGATCGTGCCCTGGGGCGCCGGCGGCGGCACCGACGCCACCGCGCGCATCATCGCCGCGCTGATGGAGAAAGAGCTGAGGCAGCCCATCAACGTCGTGAACCGCACCGGCGGCTCGGGCGTCGTGGGCCACCAGGCGATCGCGTCTTCGCCGGCCGACGGCTACACGATAGGTCTGATCACCGTCGAGATCACCATGATGCATTGGCAGGGCCTCACGCCGCTCACCTACGCCGACTTCACTGCAATCGGGCTGGTGAACTCCGACCCGGCCGGCATCAACGTGCGCGCCGACGCACCCTACAAGACGGTCAGGGAGCTGCTTGCCGCGGTGAAGGCCAACCCCGGCAAATTCAAGGCTTCGGGAACCGGCCAGGGCGGAATCTGGCACCTCGCGATCGCGGGCTTGCTCAAGGATCAGGGGATCGACCCGGGCGCGCTTCCGTGGGTGCCGTCCAACGGCGCCGCGCCCGGCCTGCAGGACCTGGTCGCCGGCGGCGTCGAAGTCGCGCCTTGCTCGCTGCCCGAGGCGCGCTCCCTGATCGATGCGGGCAAGGTCAAGCCGCTCGCCATCATGGACGCGAATCCGTCGGCGCTGTATCCGAAGGTGCCGACGCTCAAGAAGGAGCTCGGCAGCAACTGGACGATGGCGGCCTGGCGCGTGATCGCCGCCCCGAAAGGCGTGCCGGCCGACATGCAGGCGCGCCTGGTCGCGACCTTGAAGAAGGTCCACGACTCGAAGCAGTTCCGCGATTTCATGGCGCAGCGCGGCTACGGCGTGGTTTGGGCCGCCTCGCAGGATGCCGTGAAGTTCATGGCGAAGTCGGATGCCGATCTTGGCGCGGTAATGAAGTCCGTGGGCATCGCGAAATAGTCTTTTGAAGATCAACGATGCCCTGACGGGCGCGCTGCTGTTAGCTCTGGGGTTGGTCGTGCTCTGGCAGATCCAGAGCTACCCGGCCATGCCCGGACAAAAGTACGGCGCGGCGCTCTTCCCGGGCCTTATCGCGATCGGCCTCGTGGTCTGCGGTGCGCTGCTCGCGGTCCGCGGCGCGAAATCGGGCGCCGCCTGGATCGCGCTCGGCGCCTGGATGACTCGTGCGCGGCCTGCGGCCGGCTTCCTCTCCGTGCTCATCGGCCTCGCGCTCTACGTCGTGCTCGCCGACCCGCTCGGCTTTCATCTCACCGGCTTTCTGCTTCTGCTCGCCTGGACGCTGGTGCTGGGCGCCCGGCCGGCGGTGGCGCTGCCGGTCGCGATTCTCGCCCCGATCCTGATCCACCTCGCGTTCTACAAGCTGCTGCGCATTCCGCTGCCCTGGGGCGTGCTGCAGAGCTTCGCCTTTTAGCGGCGCATGGCGAACGTCGTCGCCGCCTTCGGCATGGTGTTCGACCCGTACGTGCTTTGGGTCATTTTCGCTTCGGCCATCTTCGGCCTGTTCGTCGGCGCGGTGCCCGGGCTGACGGCGACGATGGCGACCGCGTTGCTGGTGCCGGTGACGTTCTTCATGCCGCCGGTGCCCGCGATCGCCTCGATCGTCACCGCGACCGCGATGGCGATTTTCGCAGGGGACATTCCCAGCTGCTTCCTGCGCATGCCGGGCACGCCGGCCTCGGCGGCGTATACCGATGAAGCCTATGCGATGACGAAGAAGGGGCAGGGCGAGATCGCGCTCGGCG
>Ga0184619_10000562_pt1 | contig 12686 bp, 13 predicted proteins | sample PLM0_60_b1_FD_133146 | JGI IMG/M metagenome (GOLD analysis project Ga0184619, IMG submission 133146) | Groundwater sediment microbial communities from an aquifer in East River, Colorado, USA - PLM0_60_b1 | ecosystem: Environmental > Terrestrial > Soil > Riparian zone | place: USA: East River...
CCCGATCGGGCCATAGCGGGTTCTGCGGGTCGTATCGCATTACGCGGAAGTAGAGCGCGGTGGCGATTTCGACAGAGGAGAGGGAGCCGCCGGGGTGGCCGGAGTTGGCGTTGGCGGTCATCTCGACGATGTGCCGCCGGATGCGTTTCGCGATGGACTTTAGTTCGTCGATGGAGACGGTCTGGGCGCGGGCCAAACAGGTGCTCCTTCCGCGTGCATTATACAGACCGGCGACGCGGTCCCGGAAAGGTGACTGCTTGCGGTTGTATCTCAACCACCCGCCGGCCCGGTGCTATCATCACCGCGTGATAATCGACTTCCACACGCACATCTTCCCGTCGGATGTCCGCGACAAGCGCGACGACTACACGAGGTGGGATCCCATGTTCGCCGAGATGTACACTGACCCGAAGGCTAAGATCGCGACCGCGGAGGAGCTGCTGGTGAGCACGGACTATGCCGGGGTCGCGGTCAGCGTGGCGCTCGGCTTCGCCTGGCGAGAGCACGAGCTGTGTGTCCGGCACAACGATTACCTGCTCGAGGTGGCGGCAAAGAGCAGTGGACGCATCGTGGCGTTCTGCAACGTGAACATGGCCGCGGACGAGGCGGCCGGAGAGGTCGCTCGCTGCGCGAGCGCCGGCGCGAAAGGCGTCGGCGAACTCCGGCCTGAAAGCCAGCATTGGGATGTGAACGGCGAACCCGGCGCACGGCTCGCGGGTCTGGGCCGAGAACATGGCCTGGTCCTCCTATTTCACGTCACTGAGGTCGGCGGCCACGAGTACGCCGGCAAGGAGGGACTCCAGCTGGGCGCATTCTACCGATTCGCGATGCAGCACACCGAGATCCCGATTGTCGGCGCCCATCTGGCGGGCGGTCTGCCGTTCGCGATGCCGGAAGTGCCGCAGGTCTCGCTGACTGCCCTCGCGGACACGGCCGCGCGACGCTTCCTGTACCCCGAATCAGCGTACCGCGATCTTGTCGATCGCTGGGGAGCCCGGCGCCTCCTGCTGGGCAGCGATTACCCGCTGGTCACGCAGGCGACCCAGATCGAAGACGTCCGAACGAACCTGCGCCGCGGAGCCGAGCGTGACCTCGTCCTCGGCGGGAACGCAGTGCGCCTGCTGGGACTCAGCAAGCGTGCCTGAGACGATCCGCCTGTTCCTCGCAGTCGAGCTGCCGGGCGAGGTGCTTGAGGCGCTCGCTCATCTTCAGCACGAGTTGCAACGCCGCGGGCTAGAGAAGCTGCGTTGGGTGCGTCCCGAGGGCATTCACCTGACGTTAAAATTCTTGGGCTCGACGCTGGCAGAGAAGGTGCCCGCTATTGAGGATGCGGTGACGGAAGCTGTGATAAATGCCGCGCCGCACGAGCTAATGCTCGGGAACCTGGGGACGTTCGGTGGCAGCCGGCCGAGGGTATTGTGGGTCGATCTCAAGGGAGAGGTAGACGCCGTTCGACGCGTTCAGGAGAAGGTCGAGTCGGCCCTAAACGACCTCGGGTTCGAGCGCGAGGAAAGAGGCTGGTCACCGCACCTGACGCTCGCACGGGTTCGGCCCGAGACGGCCCGCGAGGCGACGGGCTCTATCCCGCACGCGATTTCGAAGGTCAAGGGGCCGGCGCGCGTGGTTCCCATTCATGAGGTGTCCCTCATGCGGAGCGTGCTGCAGCCGAGCGGGGCGGTCTACGAGAGGATTGCGGCGTTTCCCTTGGGCGGCAGGTAGGGGCGCAGCACACGTGCAGGCAGCCGACATGCCGCGTGCTCAACCCTTAGTCAAGGAGAGATTAGGTTCCGCGTTCGGGGCGTGCTGCGCCCCTACGGGTGTGGTGGGTCGCAGATTACGAGGCGTAGCCCTTCGGGTGGTCGCTGTGCCAGCGCCAGGCGCTCTCGATGATGTCTTCGATATCCGGGTGCTGCGGCTCCCAGCCGAGCTCCGCGCGCGCCTCATCGTGAGAGGCGACGAGCTCCGCCGGGTCGCCCGGGCGCCGCGGCTCTTCGCTCACGGCGATCTCGACGCCGGTGACCAGGCGGGCGGCGGTGATTACCTCGCTATTAGTGAAGCCACGTCCGTTGCCCAGGTTGTAGACGCCGCTCGCTTTCTCGGTCCGGTCGAGCGCGAGAAGATGTGCCGCGGCGAGATCGGAGACGTGGATGTAGTCGCGGACGCAGGTGCCGTCGCGCGTGGGATAGTCGGTACCGTAGAGGGAGATCGCCGACCGCTCATCGAGTGCCACCTGGAGCACGTTCGGGATGAGGTGGGTCTCCGGGCGGTGGTCCTCGCCCAGGCGCCCACTCGCGCCGGCGGCGTTGAAGTAGCGCAGCGAGACAGAGCGGAGGCCGAACTCCTTTTCGTACCAGGGAAGAAGACGCTCGACGGTCGCCTTCGTCTCGCCGTACGGATTGATGGGGCGCATGGGATGGTCTTCGGGGATCGGGACCGTCTCGGGCTCTCCGTAAACGGCCGCGCTCGAGCTGAACACGAATCGCGTGACGCCGTAGGCTACCATGGCGTTCAGGAGGCAGATCGCCCCGCCGATGTTGTTGGCGAAGTAGCGCCCCGGCTGGCGCACGGACTCGGGCGCGATAATGTAGCCGCCGTAGTTGATGACGGCCTCGAAGGTGTGTGAGACGAAGAGCCGGTTCAGCGCCTCCTCGTCGCGTACATCTGCCTGCACGAACTCAGCGCCCGAGTTGAGAGCGCCCTTGTGCCCGGCGACCAGGCTATCAAGGACCGTAACATCGTGCCCCGCATCCACAAGCTGATCGACGGTGACCGAGCCAATATAGCCCGCACCGCCGACTACGAGAATGTGCATGGGGTGAGGATAGAGGAGCTAGGAGCTAGGAGCCAGAGAACTCGCTAGACAACCAGGACGCGTCAGTCAACGTCCATGTGAAGGTACGACGTTCGGTTTCGTCGAATCGTATTGCGTAGACCGACTATCCAACCGACAAACGCTGCCACCGATGCCAAGAAAAACATCGCGATCGGGATAGCCGTTCCCCAGTTCCAGTCCGTCCGGCATCCCTGAAAGAGCGGCTGACCGTTCTGCATCTGCCCGCCGCATACTTCAACAGGACCGGCCCCGGCGAGCCAACCGAAAGCCATTAGGCTTACGAGTGCGGAGAAGATAATAAGCACCCACCAGAAAGCTTTGGACTTGGTCATATTACTCCTCGTAGCGCTTGAAGACGAGGCAGGCGTTCTGGCCACCGAAGCCAAAGCTGTTCTTAAGGACGATATCGACGTCCGCGCGGCGGGCCTTGTTGGGCACGTAGCCGAGGTCGCAGTCTGGGTCCGGGTGCTCGTCGTTGATCGTCGGGTGGATCGTGCCCGTCTGGATCGTCTGCACGGCCGCGATTGACTCAACCGCACCGGCAGCGCCGAACGAGTGCCCGATCATCGATTTGGTGGCGCTGATTGGCACGCGGTAGGCGTCCTCGCCGAAGACGCGCTTAATCGCGAGCGTCTCGGAGGCGTCGTTCAGCTTCGTGGAGGTGCCGTGCGCATTAATGTAGTCCACTTGCGCAGGCTCGACTCCTGCGTCGCCGAGCGCCCAGCGCATCGCGTGCGCGGCGCCCTCGCCGTCTTCGCTCGGCGCGACGACGTGATAAGCATCGTTGCCGGCCCCGTAGCCCGCCAGCTCGGCCAGAATCGGCGCGTTGCGCTTGCAAGCGTGTTCGAGGTTTTCGAGGACGAAGATTCCGGCCGCCTCGGAAGCGACGAATCCGTCTCGTCCGGCGTCGAACGGGCGGCTGGCCTTCTCCGGCTCCTCGTTGTGCGACGAGAGAGCACGGATGACGGCGAACCCGGCGAGGCCGGTCTCGCATAACGTCGCCTCGGTGCCGCCCGCGATTGCGACGTCGACGCGACCGGCGCGCACGACATCTAGCGCGTCGCCCAGGGCCTGCGTGCCAGCGGCGCAGGCGGTAATCACGGTATTGTTGTAGCCCTTCGCGCCGATGTGGAGAGCGATGTGGGCGGCGGCCATGTTTGGTAGCATTTTCGGATAGTAGAAGGGGTCGATCTTCATGCCGCCACGTTCGCCCATTGTACGCACGGCCTCCTGCGTCTCGACCAAACCGCCGATGCCGTTGCCGATGAGGACGCCCACCCGCGTACGCTCGACTTCGTCCATCTCAAGCTCCGCCTGCTTGATCGCCTCCTGGGTGGCGGCGATGGCGAACTGGCTGAAACGGGCCATCCGTCGCGCGTCGCGCCGATCCATGTGCTCCTCGGGATCGAAGTTCTTGATCTCGCCGGCGATGTGGATGGGATACGCAGAGTGGTCGAACGACGTGAGGATGCCGATGCCGGACTTACCGGCGAGGCAGCTCGCCCAGAACTCCTTGACGGAGTTTCCGATCGGCGTGATAGCCCCCATACCGGTGACGACGACGCGCGTCCCGTTCCTGCCGTTACGGCCGGCCATGCTCACCTCCGTGCTCAATCGCCTGCTTACGTTCTCACCCCCAGCACATGCGCCCGCGCCTCCGCCGCAACGAAGAGCGAGCCTGCTACACATATTAACGTGAACCCGGCGTCTGAGGTAGCCGCGGCCGCCCTATCAACGCCGTTCGGCACGTTATTGACAATTTCGTTGTCTACGTTCAGGCGCCCGAATGCCTCAACGATCCGCTGCGGATCCATCGCGCGTGGGTGCTCCGAGCGCACGGCCAGCACCCGCGCTGCGAGCGGTGCAAGCTCCTCCGCGAGCCCATCGATGTCTTTGTCCGAACCGCAGCCGATGACGAACAGCACGCGGTCGGCGGCGAAGTGCTCGACGAGCGTCTCGGCCAGCCGGCGCGCGGAGTCGCGGTTGTGCGCGCCGTCGACGATAACGAGCGGGTCCTCGCGGACGACCTCGATGCGGCAGGGCCAACTGACGGAGGCGAGGCCGTCCGCAATCGTCTCTTTCGACACACGCTTGTCCTCGTGATGAGCTAGTGCTTCGACCGCGGCAACTGCGGTGGCGGCATTCTCGATTTGGTGTTTGCCGAGGAGGGGCAACTTCGCTGCCACTGCACCTACCGGACCTTCGACGCGAATCGCCTGGCCGTATACATCGTGCGAGAGCCTGCGCCAGCCGTACTCGTTTGCAACATGCACGGCCAACTCGTTATCTTGACGCTCCAGATACTTCTCGAGTTTTTGGTCGTCGATTTCCGCCGCGAACTCTCGAATGACTTCCACCGCGTCGGGGTAGTGTTGCGGAGCTATAACGATTGTGCAGCCGGGAGTGATGATGGCCGCTTTTTCGCGGGCAATCTCCCGAATAGTATCGCCCAGGATGGTGGTATGTTCGAAGGAAATGGGCGTTATGACGGCCACTTCCTTTGTCTCGAAGACGTTGGTTTGGTCGACACGTCCGCCAAGACCGACCTCAATGATTTGTGCGGATACCCCAGCGTCCCGGAACGCCATGAAACCGAGCGCAGTCAGAAGGTCGAATGTAACCAGTTCGCGGCCATCGAGCAGGCCGATGATGGCATCGACTGCCGTCCGGAGCTCCGTTGCGAGACGGGCGAATTCGTCCTGCGAAATCGGCGTTCCCCCCACGGCGATTCGCTCGGTGTACTCGTATAAATGTGGACTGGTATACAGACCAGTCCTGGCGCCAGCCGCTCGAAGGACCGACTCCACCATCGCCGCCACGCTGCCCTTGCCCTTGCTCCCCGCGATGTGCACCGTCGCCCGGCCGAGGTGCGGGTTGCCGAGGCGCTCGAGCAGCGCGCGCATCGGCGCGACGTCCGGGCGGTCCTGGAAGCGGCCGGAGCGCTCGAAGTCGGCGAAGGAGAGGAGCCATTCAATGGCTTCGGCGTAGGTCACGAGGGCATTTTAGCTTGGCGGCCAGTTAGCAGCCGTTTGGAGGCATCTGGTTCGACGGAGCACCGTAGGGGCGAGGCATCCACGGGGCCGGGGTCTCGTTCCGTTTTAGAAGTCGCTTGTAGGGGCGATGACGTCCCGCAGTAGTGGATGCCTCGCCCCTATATCGTGCGCTGGCTAGCGCTTCGCTTCTTGGGGTTGGCGGTGGAAATCAGGCTGGCGTTTCTCGATGAAGGAGCGCACGGCCTCCTTGAAGTGCGGTCGCTGCATGGCCTCGTTGAACTCGACCACTTCGCGCTTCATGATCGAGGCCAGGTCGGTGTCGAAGAGGTTGGCCCAGGTCTCGCGCTTGATGGAGGCGAGCGATTCGGCCGGGTTGAAGGCGATCTCGGCGGCGGTGTCGATGGCGGAATCGAGGAGGTCGTCCGCGGGCAGCACCTTGTTCACGAGGCCGATGCGGCCCGCTTCCGAGGCGTCGATGATGCGCCCAGAGAGCATCAGTTCCATCGCCTGTCCGAGCCCGACGATATGCACGAGCAGCCGCGTGCTGGCGAGCTCAGGTAGCACGCCCACGCGGACGAATCGCATCGAAAGGCGCGCCCGCTCGGAGGCATAACGGAAGTCGCACGGCAGGGTGATCGTCAGGCCGGCCCCGATGGAGACGCCGTTGATCGCTGCGATGATGGGCTTCGAGCGCTGGACGAACGAGACCCAGTTCTCGCGCCGGTCGCGGATGCGCATAGCATCGCCATCTTCCTCGGCGCGCTGGATGCCTTTGTCCCAGCCCTGGATGTTGGCGCCCGCGCAAAAGCCCTTGCCTGCCCCGGTGAGGACGATGGCGCCGATTTCGGCGTTCTGGTTATAGGCCTCGATCGCCTCGCGCATCTCGGTGTCCATTGGTTCGCCGAGGGCGTTCAGCTTGTCGGGATTATTGAGGGTGACGATTCCGACGCGGCCTCGTTCTTCGGTGAGTACCTGTTCGTAGGGCATGGGCGCCTCCTTTCGCTGGCGGCGTGATTATAGCACCGGGAGAAAGAAGCGAGGAGATACTAGCGATCAGGAAGCGGCGCTATTCCCGCGGGAGGTCCGACATCGGCGGCGGCGGTTCGGTACGCGCGGGCGGCGGCTCCGCCGGCGGCGGGGCCGGCGAGGCAGGCTCGAAGTCCGCGGGCGGCGGCGGAGGGGCGGGCGACGGCGCGATATCGGCCGGCTGGAGCCGTCTCGCTGGTTCGCGCGGGCGCATTGGCAGGCCCTCTTCCAGCCCTATATTGGACCCGATCAAGGCTCCCAAATTGACGAGCGTCATCAGAAAACCGATCCATTTATCACTTGAGCTAGCCCAGAAACCCATCGAGACGAGGAAGATGATTAAGCCGCCGAGGATCAGCCCCGCTCTCAGAGGATTGAAGCGCGAGCCTAGTCCGAGGATGGACGCGGCGAAAACCGCCGCGCTTATGGCGGAGAGTATGAGCGTCACGTTGCGGTTGTAGTCCTCTCGCTCCTGCTGTGAGTCGCTCGCAAGCGAAGATTCCTGGAATCCCGAAGGCAGTGCAGTGTCGCCTGCGGGAGGGTCGTAGAAGCCAACAACAGCCGTGATTGCCACGAAGATTGCAGCGGCCGCGACAGCGAGGAAGTAGATGGTGCGGACAACGCCCGAGTGAGGGGGGTCCGGGCGTGCCGGGTGAGGGAAAGCGGCCATCGTCGGGGCGATTATAGCAGGGTCGCCTATAATCGCGGCGTGAGGTCGCAGGCAGAGGAGCAGCCGCTCGACGGATTGGCGCCCGAGCAGCGGGCGCGTATCGAAGCGCTGGTGGCAAAGGGCTGGTCGCCGCCGGGGGAGCATCCGCTCGCGCGCCTGCACGGCGCTCGCCTCGACGACTACGGGCTGCTCGCGCTCCTCGGCCCGAAGAACAACGTTGGATCGCGGTACTTCCAACTCTTCCTCGGGGATGACCACCGACGCCTTGGTGACGAACCACTAGCCCTGGGTCTGTACAACTCCGGCCCGTTTCCCGCTTACAACTGGCTTGAATTAACTCAATACCGTCCGGTGCAGAGGTTCGCTGGCCAGGTTGCGGACCTCGCAAGCCAAGGACTGGATCGGCAGCTCTTCGAGATGCTTTCGGAGCTCGTGCCAGCGGGAGGGCACATGATGGTGGAGTACGATTCGCCCGGGCAAAGGGTAAGCGAGCGTATGCTCACGCGCGGCTACCCGGCGGTCGCATCGCCCCTGGGCCACCTGATGTTTCGCGCGGGCTGCCGTTCTTTTCGCGATTGGTACATTTCAGAAGGAGGGAGAGAAGGCCCCCGCAAGCTCCAGTGCTTCAAGCCGCTCAACGAAGACATCCGTCGCGAGAAGGAGGACCGCCTTCGCGAAGAGCTAAGCGCGTTTCTCGCTCGCTCTAAAGGGTCCACGCGAGACGAATGGGTCGAGTTCGCACGCCGCACCGCCCAGGAGGTGCTGGCGGCGCTTGGGGAACATCATACGGCTCCGTAACGCTTCTCTTAAGGCCTTGTTCCTTGACACCTCCTGGGTCGCCATTTACAGTGTCGCTAGAATGCGCAGGCGTCTTCATGCAAGCCCAACCCTATCGTTCGAGTGCGGGCGGCGCACTTCACCCCAACTGAAGCAGCGGAGGTTTCCCTGATGGTCACGATTAGTGTTATCAAGGCAGACATTGGCGGTATGGTAGGCCACTCGTCATCGCACCCAGACATCCTGGCGCTCGGCCAGAAAGAGTTGGACGCGGCGAAGCAGTCCGGCCTGTTGATCGACGGCCACGCGTCGCATTGCGGCGACGACATGTTCCTGATCATGACGCACGAGCGCGGGGAGGATAACGAGCAGATCCACAAGCTGGCCTGGGACACTTTCATTAAAGGTACCGATCTCGCAAAGAAGCTCAAGCTTTACGGTGCGGGACAGGACCTGCTCACCGATGCCTTCTCAGGCAACATCCGGGGCGCCGGGCCCGGCTCGGCGGAGATGGAGATCGACGAGCGGCCGTCGGAGCCGATCATCGTGTTCATGGGCGACAAGACGTCCGCCGGTGGGTTCAACCTCGCGCTGTACAAGATGTTTGCGGACCCGTTCAACACGCCGGGTCTCGTCATCGGCGAGCCGCTCCACGACGGGTTCAGCTTCGAGATCCAGGACGTCAAGGAGCATCAGCAAATCACCCTTAACGCGCCGGAAGAGCTCTACGACCTGCTTGTCTTCATCGGGGCCCCCTCCCGCTACGCGATCAAGCGCGTGCGCAACCGGCTGACCGGCGAGATCGCAGCGTGCTCCAGCACCGACAAGCTCTCGCTGATTGCCGGGCGCTACGTCGGCAAAGACGATCCGACCATGGTCGTGCGCTGCCAGGGGAGCTTCCCAGCGGTCGGCGAAGTGCTCGAGCCGTTCGCCACGGCGTACACGGTTGAGGGCTGGATGCGCGGCTCGCACAACGGGCCCCTTATGCCCGTGGGATTGAAGGACGCACATCCTGCGCGCTTCGATGGGCCGCCGCGGCTCGTAGCGCTCGGCTTCCAGCTCGCGGACGGCAAGCTGAACGGCCCCAACGATATGTTTGACGACCCCTCGTTCAACAACGCCCGCCAGGAGGCCTCCAACATTGCCGACTATCTCCGCAAGCACGGCCCGTTCGAGCCGCACCGCCTGCCGCTCGACGAGATGGAGTACACGACGATGCCGCTGATCCGCGACAAGCTGGTCAATCGTTGGTCTGCCCTCGAAGAGACGCGGGAGCATGCGATGGCGGGACCGATCAGCGAAGTCGAGTAGGTTCCTTCCTACGGTCATCCTGAGGAACAAAGGATCTATCTTGGGACGGCCGGGGCTGTTCGTCGCGCTTTCGTGACACTTTAGCGCGTTCGCCAACCTCTTCGCCTTAGGAGACTGAATGCCAGATTCTTCGCTCTTGGGTGCGCCCGTTATCTTGGAAGGAGATGCGCCGGCCAATGTGAACCAGCCGAATTGGGGCTCAGAATGACAAGTCCCGGTGCGGTATAGTCGGGGCGATGCCGCCCCAGCTCCTTGTTTCCACCAACAACCCCGGCAAGCTCGCCGAATACGATGTGCTCCTCGAAGGCTGCGGGTGGGAACTCGTGACATCCCGTGATTTGGGCATTGACCTTGAGGTCGACGAGACCGGCGAGACGTACGAGGCGAATGCTACAATGAAGGCCCGGCGCGGGGCCGAGGCGAGCGGCCTGGTGACGCTGGCCGACGACTCCGGTCTCGAGATCGAGGCGATGGGCGGCAAACCGGGCGTCCGTTCGGCGCGCTTCCTTGGCGAGCACGCCTCGTACATGGAGCGCTTCGCCGAGATCCAGCAGCGCCTCGCGAACGTCCCGCGCGAGCGGCGGCGGGCGCGCTTCCGCTGCGCGATCGCGGTGGCGGACCCGCGGACGGGTGCCGTTCGCTGCGCCGAAGGGGAGGTCTTCGGCCTGATCGCGGAGGCGCCGGCAGGTGAAGGAGGTTTCGGCTACGACCCGATCTTCTGGGTGCCGCAGCACTCGGCAACGATGGCGGAGCTGCCGGAGCACCAGAAGAACATCATCAGCCACCGCGCCAGGGCTGTCGCCGGCGCGAGGCAGATACTGAAAGAACTGCTGTATGAACACGAACGAGCTTAGGGAACAAGGAACAGGGAACAATGAACATCTCGCGCGGGTGGTCGACACCCTCGGGCGACCTCTGCACGACCTGCGTGTCTCCGTGACGGACCGCTGCAATTTCCGCTGTACGTACTGCATGCCGAAGGAGGTATTCGGGCGGGAGTACCAGTTCCTCGATCGCCGCGAGATCCTCTCCTTCGAGGAGATCACGCTACTTACGCGCGTTTTCGTAGGCCAGGGCGTGGAGAAGGTGCGGCTGACGGGCGGGGAGCCGACGTTGCGGCGCGGGTTGCCGAAGCTGGTCGCGATGCTGAGCGAGGTAGAGGGCGTGAAGGACCTGACGCTGACGACGAACGGCTCGAGGCTGGCGGAGATGGCACGGGAGCTAAAGGACGCGGGGCTCAATCGCATGACGGTGAGCCTGGACTCGCTCGACGACACCGTGTTTCGTGCCATGAACGACGTCGACTTTCCCGTCTCGCGTGTGCTAGAAGGCATCGATGAAGCCGCACGCGTGGGGCTGACGCCGGTCAAGGTAAACATGGTCGTCAAGCGGGGTGTGAACGAGCACACCGTCGTCGACTTCGCGCGTCACTTCAAGGGCAGCGGTCATATTGCGCGCTTCATCGAGTACATGGACGTCGGCAACTCCAACGGCTGGCGCCTCGACGACGTAGTGACGGCGGCGGAGATTGTCGAGATGATCGACCGCGAGATGCCGCTGGAGCCGCTGGAGCCGCTGTACCGCGGCGAAGTCGCGGAGCGCTACCGCTACCGCGACGGCAGCGGCGAGATCGGCGTCATCGCCTCCGTCTCGCAGCCATTCTGCGGACACTGCACGCGAGCGCGCATCTCGGCGGACGGGCGGCTGTACACGTGCCTCTTCGCCGTCTTCGGCCACGACCTGCGCAAGCTACTGCGCTCTGGGAAGACGGATGAAGAGATCGGGGCGTTCGTGGAGCGCGTGTGGTCGCGGCGCAGCGATCGCTACTCGGAGCTGCGCGCGTCAGAGACGCCGGAGCTCGCGCGGAAGCCGGAGATGTCGTACATCGGGGGCTGATGGACGCGCAATGGGCACGTCGCTCCCCGGGCGAAGCCGATACGTTCCCGAGACGACGCTATGCGCAGTCCTTGCGCGATTCGGCGTCGAGAGTCCTATCGCCATCGAGCCGCATGAGGCTAGCAAGCGGAACGACAACTTCGTCGTGGTCGGGACGGACGCGAAGTACCTGCTGCGCCGGTACCGACGGAATAATGACGAGGCGCGGGTTCGGTTCCAACTACGTTTCCAGGCGCATTTGCTTGCCTCATACTTCCCGACCTCTGAGATTATCCCTTCGGTCACCGGCGATGCGCTGGTATGTGAGGATAGTGGGCTGTGGTCCCTGTTCACGTACGTTGAAGGGAGAGAATACGACTTTTCGAGCACAGCACAGGTCGCGCACGCGGCGCAGTGGCTGGCTGAATTTCACCGCATAGCGGCCTCGTTCGAGGAGCAGGAGGTTGTGTTTGACACCAATCGTGAGTGGTGCGATTGGTGGCGCGACGGCGAGAGCGAGATCGGCGAGCTAGCGTCGATGTTCGCCGGTCGCGGCGTCGACGAGGACCTCACGTTCCTGCGCGACTGGTGGACGAAGAGCAGTCGTCAGTGGCCCGCCGAGCGGGTGGATGCGCTTCCGCATGGGTGGATACACGGCGACTGGCATGGCCGCAACATGGTATTCGTTGGCGACGAAGTCCGCGGTGTCTTCGACTACGACCCTATGCGCCGTGGCGTCACAATCGAAGATGTGGCCCGCGCCGTCTTCATGTTCGGCCGGGAGTCGCGCCCCTCGCGCCGCATCCGGCTGGACGTTGCTGGGCTGTTCGTAGACAAGTACCGGTGCGGACGCGACTTGACCAGGGAAGAGCTGAACGCTATCCCTTTCGTGATGGTCGCTCATTGGGCTCCGACCGTTGGCTACTGGCGGATGCTTGACCGGGACGGCGAGGACGGAGCAGCGTATCTTCGTCACACCGTTGGGCTCATGCGGGACCTCTTTCCCGAAGCCAGGCGACTGCAAGGAATGCTTGTAGGGGGGCAATCCGCCCGCTAACAGCGCTAGGACCGCTCGCGTTTAGGTTGCGGGCGTATGCGCCGGCGGGCTAGGTCCGTGAACACGGCGCGGAAGCCGATCAGGCCCGTCATCGCGAAGACGAGTAGCAGCGGCCAGGTGCGAATGCGGCGGAGGTTGCCGACG
>Ga0184619_10000563_pt1 | contig 12645 bp, 12 predicted proteins | sample PLM0_60_b1_FD_133146 | JGI IMG/M metagenome (GOLD analysis project Ga0184619, IMG submission 133146) | Groundwater sediment microbial communities from an aquifer in East River, Colorado, USA - PLM0_60_b1 | ecosystem: Environmental > Terrestrial > Soil > Riparian zone | place: USA: East River...
AAGGCTTACCCAGGAGCGACCGGGCAAGGGTGCCGTTTCATCAAACGCGGCCGGGAACTGACCTGCCTGGTGATTGATGACGAAGCCGACGAAGAAATGCGTCGTCCCTACGGTCGTGGGAACGATGAGGGAGGGGATGAATGTGTTCGTGCCCTGGGCTGCAATCACGCCGGGAGCGGTGCGCAGCACCGTCGCGTCAGTTGGCGAGCCGTCGCCATTGGGGTCGTTCCACAGCACCGCCGTGTAAGGCAGACCATCGAGGCTGGGGTCGAAGAAGGCCGGAGTGCCCCAGGCGATTGAGATCAAGAAGACGGTATTATTACCCCCGGTAATCGTGAACGAATTAAGGCAGAGAAGATTGCCTCCACTAGTCAACCCGACTGAGTCCTCCGCCGTGCCGTCGTCAATGGAATATGTGAAATTTGGAGCGTGCGGCCCCACGAAACCATTCCCCGCGTGCGGTGCTATGGAATATGGGGAAGCCTTCAAATGCGGCGCCCAAAGTCCGAGAGTGATCAGAGCAACTGAAAGAATTCCGAAAGAACGTGGTAATCCACTTTGAGAAGATGTCTTCATTTACGCAGGTTTTATTGATTCCGTGAAAAATTGTCAAGACAATTTTAGGGTTTTTTCGGATTTTCGAGGTCGTTTGGCGGCAGCCGCCGGACAGCGGTTGCGACCTGAATTTGCGGGAACATTTCAGCGCTTTCGCAAATTCATTTTCGACGTTAAACGTTTGAGCGTTGAACGTCGAACGTTCACTCCGTCATATGCGCATTCTTTCCGGCATCCAACCCAGCGGCGTGCTCCACTCCTTGTCATTCCGAGCAGAGTCGCCTGCCGCGCCGGAGCTTTGTAGCGAAGGCGGGAGGAATCTCTCACTGTCTCGCTGCGTGCCGTTGCCAACATCCAACATCCAACACCGAACATCCAACATCTAATGCTTCGCATTCTTTCCGGCATCCAACCCAGCGGCGTACTGCACATCGGCAATTACTTCGGCATGATGCGGCCGGCGATCGCGCTGCAGGCGGAAGGAGAAGCGTTTTATTTCATCGCCAATTATCACGCGCTTACCAGCCTGCGCGATCCGAAGGCGCTGCGCGAAAATTCGCGGCGTGTCGCGCTCGACTTTCTCGCTTGCGGGCTCGATCCCGAGCGCGGCGCGCTTTTCATGCAGAGCGACGTGCCGCAAGTGACCGAGTTGGCGTGGATTTTATCGACGGTTGCGCCGATGGGTCTGCTCGAGCGCTCGCATTCTTACAAAGATAAACTCGCCCGCGGGGTCCCCGCTTCCGCCGGGCTTTTTAATTACCCAGTCCTGATGGCGGCGGATGTTCTAATTTACGACAGCGACATTGTGCCGGTTGGCAAAGATCAAAAACAACATCTCGAAATGACGCGCGATCTGGCCGGAAAGATGAACGAAGCCTTCGGCGAGATTTTCAAGTTGCCCGAGGCGCGCATTCACGCGGCAACGGAAACTGTGCCCGGCATCGACGGCCAAAAGATGAGCAAGAGCTACAACAACACCATCGACATTTTCGGCGACGAAAAGGAAACGCGACGGCGCGTCATGAGCATCGTGACCGATTCGACGCCGGTGGAAGCGCCAAAAAATCCGGCAACATCGACAATCTTCCAGCTCTACTCGCTCTTTGCGTCGAAAAACGAAATCGCGAAAATGCGAGAGCAATTCCAGCAAGGCGGCACCGGCTACGGCGATTTCAAAAAACAACTCTTCGAGAAATTGTGGGACTACTTCGCGCCGATGCGAAGACGCCGCGAAGAAATCCAGGCCGACAAAACCTACATCGACAATGTCCTCTCCCGCGGCGCCAAGCGCGCGAACGAAGCGGCTGACCAAGTGATGAAACGTGTTCGTTCTGTGGTCGGCCTGTAGCGGCGGTCTATCACCGTCGCTAGCTTCCTCTTCAAGTAGTCCGACGGTGATAGACCACCGCTACAGTTGTTGACTCGGATGGCGACTCTCCGGCTTCACATTGTTCCAAATGCGAAGCAGAACGAGGGGCTGGGCGAGCATGGAGCTACGATCAGGATCAAGCTGCGCGCCCCGGCGCTGGAAGGAAAAGCGAACGCCGCCCTGCGTAGGTTTCGAGCCTAAGAATCAAAGATCTCCGAACGCAGGGTCATGCTGGAGCGTGGTCAAAAATCGCGGGAAAAGGTGATTCGCATCGGCGGATTATCGAGGCCCAAATATGAAAACAAAACTTCCTACGTCGGTTGCTGAGGAAGCATCTGTAACCCCTGAGCCGGCGTCTGAACCTGTTGCACGTACAGGGGAGTCGATGCTTCCTGTCGCCCATCAACAGCAAGGTCAATCGAATACTCACCAAAACGCGGTAAACTTATTTGCTGAATTAAGAGGGCAAGCTGGACGGTAGCTTCTGACGTAGCGGAGCTGAACTGCACGTTCAGCTGGGCGTTTAGTGTTGGCATCACCGGTTTTCCGTCGGAGTCGATGAGGGATATTCGAACGGTTTTCGGTCCTTCCTCGATTTTTTCAAAACGCATTATTATCGCCAAGGCGCACAGGGGGTAAACAGCAGGCGCTTGGTTGGCGTAGATCGTGTTGAACGTACCGATGATGTTCATTTTTTCGCCTTCAGCCCTCGCGTAATCGCAAAGGGTAAAAACACTTACTTTCATATTTTTTGTTTCTTCTCTGATCTGGTTTCGCTGCGATGAGTAAAGTGCATCGCCTGGCTGGATGGTTGACGTGATCAAACAAGAGCAGAAAAATGTTTGCCTCGCCCGTCGGAGCTTGCGATGATGTTTCCGTTCGTTCTAACGTTTTAGCAGAAGGAGAATCATGTTTCACCTAATTTGGTACATACTTATCGGTCTAATCGCGGGCGTGATTGCCAAGTCAATTATGCACGTCCATCTGACGCTAATTTGGACGATCGTGCTCGGCATCATCGGTTCGATCGTCGGTGGCGCTGTGACGCACATGTTTTCCCGGCCGAGAGAAGGCGCCTCATTTCACCCAGCGGGCCTCATCTTTTCGATCCTCGGATCCCTTCTCGTCTTGTTTGTTTGCTACAAGCTGAAAATTCGCCTTCCACACGGATAGGAGACGACCAGACTGCGTCTCGACGTTTATTCCGTCCAGCGCTTCAATTCTTAATCACGGCTTTGGCTTTGGCGGCGCGCACGAAATCATCGCGTCTGCGATGTTTGCGATCACTTTGATTCGGTGATCTTGAGCCCTTGCGGCAGCTCGAAGAGGGAAGGGTCAAAGGGCAGATCAGTTTCGTAGGAGAGATAGCGGATGGAAAAATTGGGTTTCCCGTCCTTCGTCATATCCATTTCGGCAGGCTTGCCGGTGTCCGGATCGAGCAAAAGAGTAACTTCCCGCTCGCCGCTTTTTATCGCGAGCGCGTTGCACTCCTTCTCCTCGACCTTGCGCAGGCCAAGGTCGCGGGCCTTATGCAAGCGAAAAAATTGCGCCTCATTTCCGAACTCAAGGTCCTGGAATTCCTTATCGAGATCCGGTTGGCCGGTTGGTTTGGGAGTCCAAATGATCGGTGCGCGCACGAAGAAGGTTGGTCCTGGGTCGAGTAAGTGGCGCGCCGTCTTATCGAGTAAGTTGATCGCCCAGCTATCGGGCTCTTTGGTGATGATGAGATTGTGAGTGCCTCGCTCAGGGTCGAGCGGCTCCTCGATTCTCGAATACTTGTCGGTCACCCGGTAGAGCGTCGTCGGCTTCGCCGCAATTGAGTCGGGCGCGATATCCGGGCTCGTGCGGCGGAAGACAATTTTTGTCATTCGAAGCTCGTCTGCCGCAGTCGTCAGCGCACAAACGCACGTGACCGCGAGAATGAATGTGAGCTGGAGGAGAGTATGCCGCTGCCAGGCGCGAGCAGATCGAGAGCGGTGGACGTGCGAGCAACTGTGTGAGGATTCGATCATCGCGCTTCTCTGATGGCCTCAGCGGTCGAGTAAACGTTTGAGTTTTCCTTGAGCTCGGCAAAAATTAGCCGGCCGGCGGTCGTCTGTAAAGTGCTTGAAACAACTATAGTGGCCGTCTTACCGAGATACGGCCGGGCGTGATTGACCACGATCATGGTGCCATCGGCGAGATAACCGACGGCTTGGTGTTGTTCACGGCCTTCCTTCACCAAACTCAATTCGATTTCATTGCCGACCACTACCATCGGACGCAGGGCGCGCGCCAGATCGTTCAGATTCAGCGCCGGCACTTGCTGGAGCCGCGCCACCTGACATAGCGCGTTGTCGTTCGTAAGCAAACGCGCCTGCAACAGCTTCGCCGTGCGCACCAATCGCGCATCGACCGCCGTCTCGCGATCGTCGCTGCTGCTTTCGTGAATGGTCAATTCCATCTCCCGAGAATGGTGGAGTTGGTTCAGAATATCGAGGCCGCGGCGGCCGTGCTCGCGCTTCACCGGGTCGCGCGAATCCGCCAGTGTTTGCAGTTCATCCAGAACAAACCGCGGCACGATGAGTGACCGGCTGAGAAAGCCGCTTGCGCAGAGATCGGCGATGCGGCCATCGATAATCACGTTGGTGTCGAGGATGAGTGGCTCGTGCTGGGTTGTTTCGCGGGCGAAGCGGACGTAGGGAATGATGAGCGAAAACTCATCGCGGTTGCTGCGCATGGCCAGCATCATGCCGAGATAAGCAAAGGCGGCGTAAACGATCAGGCGCGCGGTCCATTGCGTCGTTTCCGATTGATAATGCAAAACATCCGAGGCCATCAGCAGGTTCGCGAAGAGCAAGCCAAGCAGCAGGCCAAACGTCGCCGAAGAAAATGCGCGTAGCGAAAAGCCTTTGAGCAACCGATCGATCAATACGACGACCAGACCGAGGATCACGCCGAGGATGAGTCCCGGCCACACGTTTTCTGCCAGCTCGGAGGAGGCGATGGCGCCAATCGCCGCGCAGAATGTCACGAATAGAACGCGGAGCAGATTAACGGTAAGCAGCGGCGTCATGGCCGTCTCCCAGTTTTGCGCGGTGGGCTACTTTGCTCCCGAGCGCTGGTGTCGATCTTGGCCGCGCTATCACGATAAAACAAAACGCCGTGTGCGCGCAGATTGCTGATGAGCGCGCGTAAATCATTCGCCAGTTCCGGATTGGTGAGAAGCGCGGCAAGCAATCCTTTTCCCTCGGTGGCAGCTTTGAACGCTTTGCGCGCATCACCGATCGCGACTTGCAAATCGTCCGCCGCTTTCTTGGCCGAGCTCATCGTGGAATCGGTTTTCTCAATCACGCCATCGAGTTTTTTCGAAGACTCAGCCAGTGCGCCACTCGCTTGATTCAAGTGCTCCATGCTCGCTTTCAAGTTCTGCATGTTCGCCGGCGACAACGTTTCGTCATTTAAGCGGCTAACCGTCGTGTGAAGATCATTCAGAATTTGGCCACCTTCACGCGTCAGATCATCTAGTCCAGTTTCGCGCGCACCGTTGATGTGGGTGTTCGGCGGGATGTACGTCTTCGGCTGTCCGGGCGGCATCGTCACATTTACGAATCGATCTCCGAGCAAACCGGAGCTTCCCACCGTGAACTTGCTTTCCGCGGGAACTTTAACGTAATCATAAATCTTCAGCGGTACGTCCACGCCGCTGCCTTCGCCAACCAGCCGCGGGCCTCCCGCTACCTTTCCAATTCTCGCGCCGGCGAGCAAGACATCGGAACCTTTTAACAGTCCGCTCGCATCGTTGAAGCGAACGGTGAGGCCATAATAAGTTTTGAAACCCTCCCCCAGCCTGCCGAATTGCACGACCAGCGCGCCCAACATCGCCAATCCCACAAAGACGAAGGCGCCGACTTTGAATTCCAAACCTCGCTCGTGCCGATTCACTGGTTCTTAACCTCAACTCTCAGCTCTCAACTCTCAACTCCCAACTGCTCGTCCGAACGTCCGAGCAAAAAATCCTGGATAAGGGCGTTGTCGGCTTGTTCGAGCTCCTGCGGCGTTCCATGAAAATAAATCCGGCCCTCGTGCAGATAGGCGACGCGATCAGCAACGTGAAACGCATTTTTCATGTCATGGGTGACGACAATGCTCGTCACGCCAAAACGTTTTTGCAATCGCCGGATCAGCCGGTTGATCGAATCGGAAACGACCGGATCGAGCCCGGAAGTCGGTTCGTCGTAGAGAATACACGATGGCTGGCGAATGATCGAACGCGCGAGGCCGACGCGCTTCTTCATTCCGCCACTCAAATTGACGGGCATTTTCTTTTCTTCGCCTTGCAGTTCCATCACCTCGAGCATTTCATATACTTTCATGCGCAGCACTTTCGGATCGCGCTCGCCGGCCTCGCGCAACGGGAAAGCGATGTTCTCCTCGACCGTCATCGAATCGAACAAAGCGCTGCCCTGAAAAAGAATTCCGACCTTTTGGCGAATGGTCGCGAGTTGCCATTCGGTCATGCCAATAATGTTTTGGCCTTCGATCCAAATTTCTCCTGCATCCGGCTGCATCAAACCGATGAGATGTTTGAGCAACACACTCTTGCCGCCGCCGCTGCGACCGATAATCGCGAGCGTTTCACCGCGCGCGACACTGAGATCGACCCCACGCAAGATTTCTTGCTGGCCAATGCTCTTCACTAATGACCGCACCGCGATCATTGGTGAAGCGTTGATGGATGATGGTTGAGAGCTGATGGACATTGCGGAAAGTGTCGGCGCTTCGATCATTACTCTCTTTACTCCATTACTCCACCGCTCCGCTTATTGATAGCCGGCCGGGTAAATGATGTTGAACAACATGGTGAGGAAAAAATTGCAGATCAGCACCGTGAGGGAGGCATTCACCACCGCCTCAGTCGTAGCGCGGCCGACGCCCACCGCGCCTTCGCGCGCGGTTAATCCTTTGTGACAGCTAATGAAAACGATGAGTATCCCGAAACAGAACGCTTTCGAGAGACCCATGATGATGTCGCGATTTCGGGTCCAGCGCACCATGTTCGCCATGTAGTAGGTGCCGTTGATCTCGAGCAGGAAAATTGCGATGAAATAGCCAGCCGCGATCCCGACCGCAATACACTCCGCCACGAGCAGCGGCATCGAGATCATCATGGCGAGAGCGCGCGGCACGACAAGGTAGTCGGTCGGATAAACGGCGAGCGCGCGCAACGCGTCGATCTGCTCGGTCACTTTCATCGTCCCGATCTCCGCCGACATTGCCGCGCCGACGCGGCCCGCCACCATGAGCGCGGTCAGGACTGGTCCGAGCTCGCGGCAAATCGCGACCGAAACCACTGCGCCCACGGCCGAGCCCATTCCCAGTTTATTGAATTGGAAAAATGTCTGCGCTGAGAAAACCGCGCCGGTGAATCCGCCCGTGATCACGACGACGAGTTGGGAAAGCAGTCCGATCTCGACGATTTGATTGAGAAATAATTTCCAGCGCAGCTTGTGCGTGAAGATCGAGCGGAAGGTGTCAGCCGCGAGCAACACGACTTCGCCGAGATATTGGAAGAACGCGAGGAGCGGCGCACCGAGCGCATTGAATAATCGAACCATGGTCAAGAGAACGGCGCGGCCGCTCCGGTTGAATTCAAACGCTTGGCAGCTGCGTTTTGGTTTTTGGGCAAAGCATTCGTCACAAGTTTACGGGCGAGACGACGCGATGCAACGCTGTTTGTCGTGCTGATCGCGAACTCTTGGCAATAGCCCGGCGTTTTAACGCTGGGCTATACTCAGACGGAGCGGTTACAATCGCGATCCCCACCATCCAATCGCATCCAACGTTTGCGCCCTGCACAAAGCTGCGATAAAAAGATGTCGATCCAACGAATGAAGCACGCGGTTCGAATCTTCTTTTCGATCGAGATTCTTCTCGGTGCTCTTTTCTTCACCGGTTGCGAAACTGTGCCGGAGGGAATTCAGCAGGCGAAGATCGCGATGACGCAGCAGATTGCCGCCGAAGCGCCGGGAGATTATTTTATTGGCCGGCGCTATTTCAAACCGGACTTCAAGTTCTGGGGCTATGTGCGGCGGCCGGGCCAGCCCTGGAGCACGGCCCAGCTCGTGATGTTAAATGAAAAACAAAAACTTGCGCCGGATCGCGAGCGTTTGAGTTTCGGCAGCGACAACAATTACGAATACAAATTTTACGGTTATTTCAGCGGCGACAAAGTTTACGAGCCGGCCAGCAATTCAGTCTATCCCGAGTTCGTTTTGAAAGGTTACCAAGTGATCTCAACGAATCCGCCGCCGATTTTCAAGAGTCAATACAGCGGGCGCGCGGATGCTGCGAACACTCGGTTCGTAATCGAGAAGCCGGAATAATCGATTGTCTGCGCAACACTCGCGAGATCCGATCGCAGAAGAATTCTTGCGCTATCTCGCCGTCGAGCGCAACGCCTCGCCGCGCACGCTGAAAGCTTACCGGCAATCGCTGGAAGCTTTTCGCGCCGCGAACAAAACACCGTGGAAGAAATGCAACGCCGAGGATTTTCGGAACTATCTGTTCGCCATCATGAAACGGGAGCAGGCACGGTCATATATCCGCCTGCAATTTTCCGCGTTACGCACGTTTTACCGGTTTCTTGCCGAGCGAAAAGGTTTGCGACGCGATCCGGTGCGCGAACTGCAATTGCCCAAGATCGACAAGAAACTTCCACTCGTGCTCACCCGGCAGCAGATCGAAGAGCTGCTCGCCGCGCCGATGAAGGTGGAAAAAAAACGGGCCGCGCCAATTTGGATGCCGCTGCGCGACGTCGCGATCATGGAACTCTTCTACAGCAGCGGCTTGCGCTTGAGCGAACTGGCGGCGCTCGATGTTGCCGATGTCGATCTTTACACCGAGTCGGTTCGCGTCTTCGGCAAAGGCCGAAAGGAACGCGTTTGTCCGGTGGGTTTTCCCGCGCTCGAAGCGATCTCGCGTTATCGCGCGGCCACCAGTGTGCATTCCGGTCCGCTTTTCATAAACAAGTTACGAAGGCGAATCTCCACCCGCTCGATCTGGCTGATCTTGAAACGCTATTTGCGCCACACGTCGATCCCGATATCGATCAGCCCACACAAACTGCGCCATAGTTTCGCGACGCACATGCTCGATCGCGGCGCCGATTTGCGCAGCGTGCAAGCGTTGCTCGGTCACGCCAGCCTTTCCACCACGCAAATTTATACGCACGTCACTGTCGAGCGGCTAAAGAAAGCGTACGCAGACGCGCATCCGCGCGCTTGATTGTAGCGCGAGCTTCCAGCTTGCGTCCCCATGAAAAAGGCAAGCTGGGAAGCTTGCTCTACTTCCGTTCCAGGACTTCGAACATAACGGGATCGGATCTCGCTTCGCCCCAATGTCCGATTACGATGAGTGGAATCTTTCCGGCGTGTTGAGTCACAGCTGCCGGAACATGGGCCGTGAGAAGCGTGCTATCGAGAACAGCGTCCAGAACCGTATTGCCAAGCTGAAGTTTTAGTCCCGGCTCGCCAGCACGCGAAATGCGCACCCAGACCGCGGATTCCCCGTTCGGTTGCACGTTGAATAGCATGCCGGCGCAAACCGGATTCGGCCCGAAATCTTTAATCTCGATGGGCGCACCGCTTGGTATCCAATAGAATCCACGGCTCCACTGCTGAATCTCGGGCCACTCTGCATCAAGCAACGCGGGAACGTTCAGCATAGTGGAGGCGCGAGCCCGGTCGATAAAACCATCGAAAATCATTTCGCGATCGGAGGTCGTCAGTTCGGCGATGGGAAAAAAATGCCCACCTGCCCGCGGCGAGGTCAGTCGCTCGACGGCAGCGAGCCAGAGCATGCGGAACTCCTGGATGGTGGCTTGGATTCGCATCGCTTGCTCAAGCATGTTGACGCAATGCGCGCACCAACCCCGGATTTGCTTCTCCTTCGGCCACTCTCGCCACTTTGATTCGGTATTATTTGAGTGATAACGCTTGCGATAGAGTGGGCGTGGAACGTGAAGCAGCTCTCCGACGCGGGCGACGCCGGTCAGCCAGGAAATAGGCACCCCGGCATTTTCGATTTCATTTGTCTGGACGTTGCCTGCTTCATGCACTGCGGCGGCACGCGTTAAACCGCGAAATGCAAATGCCGGAAAATGCTCGTGCAAAAGCGTCATCACCCGCATGAAAGCGGTCGCGCCTCGTACCGAACGCGGCTGCGTAAAAGGTCCTTTGATTCGCCCGATGGGGACGAGATCGGAATAAACAAGCGCTGCCGTGGGATTACTACGCGCATGCTCAAGAAGAACTTCGATATAGTCGGGCTCGGTGAGATCGTCCTGCTGGTGAAAGTACCAGAAATCTGAAGCCACCTGTGCCAATAACCAGTTCAAATTTCCTATCCAGCCGAGGCGCTCCGGCCTGATCGAGAGTTTAAAGCGCGAATCCTCCAGAAACCTCGCGCAGATTTTCTCGCACACCGGGTCGGGTCCATCGAGGGAAATGAGGACCTCGAATCGGCGATAGGTTTGCTTCTGGATCGAGTGGAGGGTTTCCTCAAGAAAAGCTTCGCCGCGATAAACCGGAACGCCGATGGTCACGCGCTCTTGCATTCGCGCTCCGTTAGACTCCTCGAATTCGGTCCGCCATCTCCTTGGCGAAGAGCGGCGCCAGGGTCAGTTTGCCAGTGTCGATCGAGTGGTAGCGACCGTACGACTGTGTTCCCACTTCGAAGCGCGCGTGAAGCTCGCTTCCGGGATCATCAATATCGGTCGCGCCCCACGCGAAGATCACGCCGCCTTTGACTTCGCAAGAATCCATCGGCTCGCAATCCGCCAAGCTCGGAATGATTTCGACTAAGGCCGACGCGATTGATCTCCGAATTTCACTGGCCGTTTCCTTATCGAGGACATGCGGCCAATTCGGAGGACGAAGTTCACTCGTTAGGTTTCGCATCCCGGCAGGGTACCAGGAAAGATACAGCTCGCCATTCATGTAGTTGACGAGATCGCCGAAAGCTCCCAACACAATCGTGGTCGATGGCAAAAACGCGGCCGGACTACTACGCTTCAGCCGGAGATAATGCTTGATTCGGAAAAGCCATGGACGCGGAGGCCGGATGCCGATCGTCGCATCGATCGCCAGACGACCGTCCCAAAGCGTATTCACAACATGATCGTAGCTCGCACGGAAACGCTCCCCATCAATCTGGAAGTTCACGTCCACGCCGGAACCCGCGCTTGCGACATCGAGAACATTGGAACGCATGACGCAGCATATCGCCGGTTCAGAGATTAACCGATTCCTCACGAAGCCGGCTAACACTTCGGCATCGATCGCGATCTCGGGCGTTGCAAAAGCCCCGACAATCTTATCGTGAGCAAAAAGTTCGTCGTATCTTTTCAGGCGGACAGGAACGTTGCAATAATCCGCTCCGAAATAATCGATCGCGAGACCATTGCTTTGCTCACGCGCAATCCGGTTCGAAGCAAAGAGATGTCGCTCCACTTCGTCGATACCAAGCAAGCTGTCTTTGTGGACGGCATAATAAAACGGCGCCGAGACAGCTATTCGGTCTATGTCACAACCGATCCAGCGACGCAGCAAGGGCGCAAAACTAACGGCTCCTTTCACCATCAGACGCGCGGTCTGCAGCGTTCGATCGTTCGCGTAAACGTAGCCAAGATGAATCTTGCCTTCGTTCTGCGCGGAGGCCTGCGAAACGCAATGGTCGTTCCGGTCATAGAGATCGACTTCGATACCATTCGAAGCCAGCTCCAACGCGACGCACGCGCCTTGCAATCCAGCTCCCAAAACGGCAACCCGCATCAGGCCTCCTGATTATGCCGCCCGCTTCGTTTGCGGGTTGGCCATTGCACGCGAATCAATCAGCTCGCGCTTGCGGCTGCGCCGTGCGGCTCGGCCACGTGGAAGGTCAGTTTTCCGTCAGCCGCTGTGACTTCGACGCGGTCGCCCGCCTTGACGTTGCCTCTGAGCAATTCTTCCGCGAGCGGATCTTCGAGATATCGTTCAACCGCGCGGCGCATCGGACGCGCGCCGTAAGTTGGATCGTAACCTTTTTCAATCACGAACTCATGCGCCGCGGTATCGAGCACGATCTCGATCTCTTTCGCCTTGACCCGGACCTTCACCTTCGCGACCTCAAGATCGACAATGCGCATCAGATGCGATTTCTCGAGCGAGTGGAAGACAATGAGCTCGTCCAGCCGATTGAGAAACTCGGGTTTAAAGACGCGTTTGGTTTCGTCGAGAATCTTGTCGCGCATCGAATCGTAATCGTGCCCCTCGCGCGGCGCGCCAAAGCCCATCACCGTCTGTTTTTTAAGCAATTCAGCGCCGACGTTCGACGTCATGATGATGATCGTGTTGCGAAAATCGATTTTGCGGCCTAACGAATCGGTAATCTTCCCGTCTTCGAGAATCTGGAGCAGCAGGTGCATCACGTCCGGATGGGCTTTTTCAATTTCGTCGAAGAGAACAACTGAATAGGGCCGGCGCCGCACGGCTTCGGAAAGTTGGCCGCCCTCTTCGTAACCGACATAGCCCGGCGGCGAACCGATTAGTCGCGAGGCCGTGAATTTTTCCATGTATTCGGACATGTCGATCTGAATGAGCGCGTCGGAATCGCCGAACATGAACTCCGCCAGCGTGCGCGCCAGATAGGTTTTGCCGACACCGGTGGGGCCGAGAAAGACAAACGAACCGATCGGGCGTCTC
>Ga0184619_10000565_pt1 | contig 12611 bp, 12 predicted proteins | sample PLM0_60_b1_FD_133146 | JGI IMG/M metagenome (GOLD analysis project Ga0184619, IMG submission 133146) | Groundwater sediment microbial communities from an aquifer in East River, Colorado, USA - PLM0_60_b1 | ecosystem: Environmental > Terrestrial > Soil > Riparian zone | place: USA: East River...
AACTTCGCGAACCCGGCGGGATCGCCGTCGCGGCGGTAGCGGATGACGATCTCGACCCCGTAGCCGCGCCCGGTGTAGAGCGCGACGAGCCGGCGGTGCTCCGTGTCCTCCCTGGCGTCGTTCGAGGCGTTCAGGTAGGAGCGGTAGATGTGCACGGTGAACGGCCCTCCCGCGGGGCGGAGCCTGGCGAGCGCCGCGAGCGTCTTCGCCTGGTCCTCCGGCTTCGGTACCGCGGGGACGATGATCTGCCCCGCGACTCCGCCGGGGTAGATGCCGAACTCGAGCGCGCGGCCGCCGGGCTTCGGCGTCGGGACGTCCCCCGTGCTCGGCGTGTCGCCCACGCAGTCGGCGAGCGCGCCGGCGGGAGCCGCCAGCGCGATCGCCGCGACCAGCGCGGCGGCGCTACCTGCTGGCAGGCACCGGCGCCGGAGCGCCGATCTTGGACGACGCCGAGGGCTCGTAGGCCGCGCCCGGGACGCCGCCCAGCGCGAGGATCCTCGCCCCCTGGTCGCCCGTGTAGATCTTGCGCCTCGCCTTGGGTACAACACGCACGATGGTGTCAGGATCGAGCGCGACGCGCTCCCCGTCGATCTCGATCTCGGCCGAGCCCCGCATCACCACGAAGACCTCCTCCTGGCCAACCTCGGCGTGGTCGTGCTCGGGGTACTGGTCGAGATTGGGCGGCAGGTCGAGCACCTGCATGCCGAACGACTCGACCCCCAACTCCGCCCGCGCGCGCTTGAACGCGCCGCCGAGCGCGGCGTCCATCTCGTCGATCCGCTTTACGTCGTAGTCAGCCATCCGACCCCCTTCGCACCCGCGCGCGATGCAGCGGGCTCCGGCATTTACGTGGTATCGGTCGGAAGCATACCGTCAGTATGTCTGGAGCACCCGGTAGAGCGTGTCGCGCTGGGCGGCCGGCCTCCCCGCCGCCTGCGCCGCTCCCACGAACTGCTCCTGAGTGAGCATCGTCCCGTGGTAGGAGCCGGCCATCCGGCTGATCGACTCCTCCATGAGGGTGCCGCCCAGGTCGTTCACGCCCCAGCGGAGCGCCTCGGTCGCCGCGTCGAGCCCCATCTTCACCCAGCTCGCCTGGAGGTTGCGGACCGTGCGCCCCAGCGCCAGGCGGAACGCCGCCGTGTGCTTGAGGTTCTCCTCGCGCGAGATCTCCTCGATCCCGTGCGTGCGCCCCAGCAGCGTGTGGAAGGGGATGAACGACAGCGGCACGAACTCGGTGAAGCCGCCGGTGCGCTCCTGGAGCGAGCGGATCACGCGCATGTGCTCCGCCAGCTCCCACGGCTCCTCGACGTGCCCGAACATGACCGTCGAGCTCGACCGCACGCCACTCCGGTGGGCGGCCTCGACGATCTCGATCCACTGCCTCACGGGCAGCTTGTTCGGCGAGATCCGCTCGCGGACGCCGTCGTGCAGGACCTCAGCCGCGGTGCCTGGGGTCGATCCCAGGCCGGCGTCGAGCAGCCGCTCGAAGACGGCCGCCGGCGGCAGCCCCGACTTGTCGCACATGTACTGGACCTCCATCGGCGAGTACGCGTGCAGGTGGATGTCCGGAGCCGTCTCCTTGGCCAGCCGCAGCCAGCCCTCGTAGTCCTCGAGCGTCCAGTCGGGGTGGATCCCGGACTGCATGCAGATCTCCGTCGCCCCGGCGTCGACCGCCTCCTCCACCCGGCGCACGAACTCGTCGCGGTCGTGCTCGTAGGCGTCGGGCGAGCGCCGCCCCTGCCCGAAGCCGCAGAAGGCGCACCCCACGACGCAGACGTTGGAGACGTTGATGTTGCGGTTCACCACGAAGGTGACCTCGTCGCCCACCAGCTCGGCGCGCAGCTCGTCGGCCGCCTGGCGCATGTCCTCGATCGCCTCGGGTCGCGTCTCGGCGAACAGCGCGGTCAGCTCCTCGGGCTCGAGCCACGCCCCGTCCCTGCCCTTGGCGATCGCGCCGGGCACCAGCTCGCGCCGGATCGCCCGCTCCTCGCGCCGCCCCGATCCGCGCCGCGGGATGAAGCTCCAGTACCTCCGCTTCACCACGTCGAGCACGCTCTGGTCCATCCACTCCGGAGTCATGTACTGCGGGTACACACACAGCCGCTCGGTCAGCGCGTAGCCGCGCGGCTGGAGCTTCTTGCGCATCCTGTGCACCGACGGGAACGGGTGCTCCGGCGAGATGTGGTCGCCGTTCGCCGACAGGCCGCCGAGGTCGGTGGCGCCCTCCTCGACGAGCGGCAGCCACCAGTCGGAGAGGTTGGGCGGGATCTGGATGCCAACCCCGGGCATCAGCCGGCGCGTCTCGCTCACCAGCACGCGCATGTCGTCGAGCGAGATCGGCGTCGCCCACTCCGGCAGCGGCAGCTCGGCGGCCGCCCCGCCGTCGCCCGCCCGCTGCGCCTCGTCCGCGATGCGCGCGGGCTCGCGGCCGTAGTAGCGCGGGTGCGGGACGTAGTTCTGGAGGATCACCTCCTGGAGGTGGCCGTACTCCGCGTGGACGGCGGCGAGGGCCTCGAGCGCGGCCACGCGGTCCGCCGGCGACTCGCCGATCCCGACGAGGATCCCACTCGTGAACGGGATCCGGAGCTCGCCGGCGAGCCGGATCGTCTCGAGCCGCCGCCGCGGGTGCTTGCTGGGCGAGCCCTCGTGGACGACGAGGTCCGGCACCGTCGACTCCAGCATCAGCCCCTGCGACGCGGTCACGTCGCGCAGCCGCGCAAGCTCGCCGCGCTCCAGCACGCCCAGGTTCGTGTGCGGCAGGAGCCCGCGGTCGAGCGCGCGCTCGCAGGCCCAGGCGACGTACGACGTGAAGTCCGCGTGCCCGTGGTCCTCGAGCCTGCGCGCGACCTCGGGGTTCACCTCCGGACGCTCGCCCGTCAGCACCAGGAGCTCCTTCACGCCCCGCCGGCCGGCGTCGTCGAGCATCCGCTCGACCTCGTCGGGCGCGTAGAGGTGGGCCCTGTGCGTGGCGAACGAGCAGTACTTGCAGTAGCACCTGCAGGTGCGCGAGAGCGACAGCGTGAAGTTGCGGGAAAACGTGACGCGCCGCACTGCGAAGGAGTCTACGCAGCGGCGCTAACCGGTCGTAAGTCGGGTGCTACCCGACCGGTTCCATGCCGGTGACGCCCTTCTTCCCCGGCTGTATGAAGAGCCAGAAGTAGCCGGCGGCCGCCAGCAGGGCGCCGACGCCCGGGGAGAGCACGTAGACCAGGAGCCACTTGCCGGCGGGCCCGAAGTGGTGGGCGACGATGGCGGGCCCGAACGCGCGCGCAGGATTGAGCGCGCCGCCCGTGAGCGGCCCGGTGATCATCACCGCGAAGCCCAGGGTCGAGCCGATCGCGAACCCGGACCAGTCCTTGAGGCCGGCCGGGTTGACTGCCACGCCCACGACCGCCCAGACGAGGAAGAAGGCGCCGATCGCCTCGGCCGTCATGCCGCCGAGCGTGGTGCCGACGCGGCCGAGGTTGATGCCCGGCGCGCCGTAGTTGACGTTCTTGCCGATCTCGGTGACCACCGCCTTGGTCAGGAGCGCGCCCAGCGTGGCGCCGGCGAGCTGCATCACGATGTAGATGCCCGCGTCGAGGATCCGGATCTGCCTGATCGCCGCGAGGCCGACCGTGATCGCCGGGTTGAAGTGCGCGCCGCAGATGATCGCGAGCGTCTGGATCAGGAAGAACAGCACGAAGGCGTGCACGAGCCCGACCACCGCGAAGTCCTGGAACGGCTGGAACGAGCCGACGCCCGGCTGCGTGACCGGCGCCGGAACGAACAGGACCACGGACATCGTGATCACGAAGACCAGAGCGAACGTGCCGATCAGCTCGGCGATGTAGGCGGCGGGACCTCGCTCTTGCACTTGGTTTCCTCCTCGATCTGGTTCCCGAGCGAGCGGCGGCGTGGAGCCGCAGCCCGAAGGCGCGCGGAGTGTAACCGCGCCAGCCGTCTGAGTAGGCTTCGCCGCCGTGGCGCCACGACCTGCACGGTTGGGCACGGTCGTAGTCGTGGCGCTGGCGCTTGCGGGGTGTGGCGGCGGGCGCCAGGGCGGGCCCGACCGGGTGCGGCTGGCACTCGACTTCACGCCCAACGCCGCCCACGCCGGCATCTACGGCGCCACGCAGGCGGGACGCGACCGCGCGCGCGGCGTCCGGCTCGAGATCCGCCAGCCGAGCGCCTCCACCGATTCGCTCAAGCTGCTGACCACCGGGCGCGCCGACCTGGCGATCCTCGACATCCACGACCTCGGCCTCGCGCGCGAGCGGGGCGAGGACCTGGTCGGCGTCGGAGCGCTGGTGCAGCGGCCGCTCGCGGCCGTGATCGCCGGCCGCGACGTGCGCCGGCCGCGCGAGCTCGAGGGGCGGCGGGTGGGAGTGACGGGACTGCCGTCGGACGACGCCGTGCTGCGCTCGGTGGTCGACGGCGACGGCGGGCGCTTCGCCCGCGTTCGGCGCGTGACGATCGGCTTCTCGGCCGTGCCGAGCCTCGTGGCGCGCAAGGTCGCCGCGGCGACGGCGTTCTGGAGCGTCGAGGGCGTGACCCTGCGCGCCCGCGGCGTCCCGACGCACGAGTTCCGGGTGGACGACTTCGGCGCCCCGCGCTACCCCGAGCTCGTGGTGGTGACGACGAGGCGCGAGCTGCACGCCCACCGCGACACGGTCGCCCGGACGCTCCGCGCGCTCGCCGACGGCACCCGCGCGGCGCTCCGCGACCCCGCTCCGGTGGTGCAGGCGATCGCGCGCGCCGGGCAGGCGGAGACGGCGCTCGTGAGGTCGGAGCTGGCAGCCATCCGGCCGGCCCTGTCACCGCCGCTGGCGCTCGAGAGCCGCGCGCTCAACGGCTGGGCCGACTTCGACGTCCGCTTCGGGATCCTCCGCCGCCCGCCCGACGTGGGGCGCGCGTTCGACACCTCGCTCGTGCCCTAGGGCCGCCGGGCGGTCTCCCCCACCTCGCCGCGCCCGAGCTGCCCGGTCGCCCTGCGCACCAGTCCGGGAACGAGCGCGCGAAGCACCGGGACCATGCGGTAGGCCCGCGGCACCACGACCTCGGGGCTCCCGCCGGGGCCGGCGCGGACGATCGCATCGGCGACCTTCTCGGGGCGCGACACCATCCAGCGCGTCCGCGCGCTTGCGGTCAGGTCGTCCTGCGGGAAGCCCTCGGTCGCGACGAAGCCGGGGAGCACCAACCCGACGTGCACGCCGTGGGGCGCCTCCTCCTGCTGGAGCGCCTCGGTCCAGCCCGCGAGCGCGAACTTCGAGGCCGAGTAGGCGCCGCCGCGCGGGTACGCGACTCGACCCGCCACCGACGACACGTTCACGATCGAGCTAGGCGCCGAGCGCCTCAGGACCGGGAGCAGCTCCTCGACCAGCCGCACGACGGCGTCGAAGTTGACCTCCATGATCCGGCGCACGGTCGCGTAGCCGCCGTCCTCGTCGCCGAAGCGCGCGCGCTTGGAGCTCCCGGCGTTGTTCACGAGGAGGTCGAGCCGGCCGTCGAGCTGCTCGTCCACGGCCGCCGCGATCCGGGCCGGCGCGTCGTCGTCGGTCAGGTCCGCCGCGACGACCCTGGCGTCCGGGAGCTCCCGCGCGAGCGCGGCGAGGCGGTCCTCCCTGCGCGCGACGAGCAGCACCCGCCATCCGTCGCGCCCGAGGCGCCGGGCGGTGGCCTCGCCGATCCCGCTCGACGCGCCCGTGACGACAGCGGTCCTCACGCGCCCGCCGCCCGCTCGACCACCGCGGCGGTCTCGCGCGCCATCCGCGAGCGCGGCACGACCACGTCGAAGCCGGCCTCCTGCGCGCGCCGGCGCGTGTCCTGGTCCACGTGCGAGTAGAAGCCGACCGACGGCACGCCGGGTAGCGGCGCGGCATCCTCGACGCTCAGGTCTGCCACCAGCACGTCGGGCTCGCCGAGGGCGCTCGCGTCGGCGTAGCGCGTGACCTCGTGGCCAGCCGCGCGGAGCGCGCCCTCGACGTTCGAGCCGAACAGGAGGTCGGGGCAGAGCAGAGCAACTCGGAGCATCTGGGTGCGCCCTATTGCGCTCGCCGGCGCCTGAACTCCTGGCGCACGGACTCCGGACGGCCCCACATCTGAACGATCTCCGCGCGCCCTGCGCGTACCTCGCGGAGAGCTGCCTCGCCCTCGATCCCGGCCTCGTCGAGCAGGCGCAGCGTGCCGCGCACCGTCTCCGCGGCCGCGGCGTGCCCGAACTCGCGAGCGGCGTGGAGGCGCCAGTGCCAGTCGTGGCGCGAGTACGGCTGCGCGTTGATCTGGACGAGGATCGTGGCCGCCTCGATGTAGCGCTCCTCGTCGAAGATGCGCAGGTCCAGCTCGGCGTGCGTCCAGTCCGGCGGCAGCGACGCGACGATCCTGTCGAAGTCCTCGGCGAGGGCCACGGGGGAACGGTATCGGTCGTCTACGCTGAGAACGTGCTCAAGGCCGCCGAGTACGAGCTCCTGCGCGAGTCGGCCGGACTGGCCGACGGCTCCGCGCGCGGCAAGCTGCGCCTGGCGGGAGGCGAGGCCGCCGAGTTCCTCCAGGGTCAGGTCACGAACGACGTCGAGGCACTCGCGCCCGGGGCCGGCTGCTACGCCGCGCTGCTGAGCCACAAGGGCAAGGTCCAGGCGGACATGCGCGTCCTGCGCGGCGACGATTGGATCTGGCTCGACACCGAGCCCGGGCTCGAGCCGCTCCTCGAGCGCACGATCCGCATGTACGGGATCGGTCGCGACGTGCGCGCCGAGAACGAGACGGACACGCACGCCATCCTGTCGGTGCTCGGGCCCGCCGCGCGCTCGGCGCTGGATACCGAGCCACCCGCGGAGGAGCACTCGTTCGTCGTCGGCGAGAACGGCCTCTACGTGTCGACGCTTCTCGGCGTCGACGTGATCTGCCCGGCCGCGGACGCCGACGCCGTCAGGCTCGCGCTGGGCGTGGAGCCGGTGTCCGAGGCCGCCGCCGAGTGCCTGCGGATCGAGGCTGGGCGGCCGCGCTTCGGCGTCGACTTCGGCACCGAGACGATCCCCGAGGAGGCCGGGCTGAACGAGCGCGCGGTGAGCTTCACGAAGGGCTGCTACGTCGGCCAGGAAACCGTCGCGCGTCTCCACTACAAGGGCAAGCCCAACCGCCATCTGCGCGGGCTGCGCCTCTCCGAGCCGGCGGCGACCGGCGCGGAGCTACGCCTCGGCGATCGGACCGTGGGGGCGCTCGGCTCGGTGGCCGTCTCACCCGTCCACGGGCCGATCGGGTTGGCGGTGGTGCGGCGCGAGGCCGGGCCCGGCGACCGGCTCGCGGTGGGCGACTCGGGCGCGACGGCGGCGGTAGTAGAGCTGCCGTTCGGTGTTAGCTGAACCACCCGTGCGCCTCCGTCTCCTCCCGATCTCCCTGGCCTGCCTCGCCCTGGTCGTCCCCGCGACCGCGACGGCCGGCCTGCGACGCCACGAGGCCGTTCGCGTCCTGCACAAGGCCGAGGCGGTACGGGCCGGGCACGGGGTGAAGACGGGCTTCGAGCTCACCCCGCTCCTGAAGGAGCTCGCCATGCGGCTACCGGACCTGTCGGCGGGCGACCGGGCGCGCGGACGGCGGCTCATGACGAGGCCCACCGTGGGCGACGCCCAGCCGGGCGAGGACGAGTACTCGGTCCCCGAGAACCCGCCGTTCTGCACCGTCCACTTCTGCATCCACTGGGTATCGGCGACCGCCGACGCCCCTCCCTCGGCGGACTCCGACCACGACCTGGTCCCCGACTACGTGGAGACCATGGCCGACGTGTTCGAGAACGTCCACCAGGTCGAGAACGGCGAGATGGCGTGGCGCGAGCCCGTCGGCGACGGGACGCGCGGCGGCGACGTCGACAAGACCGACGTCTACATCAAGCAGCTCGGCGACCAGGGGATCTTCGGCTACTCGACGCCCGATCCGAACCAGAAGGGAAGCTCGCAGTTCGCGTACCTGGTGCTCGACAACGACTTCAGGCAGTCCGAGTTCCCGCGCTACGCGAGCCCGCTCGAGCCGATGGAGGTGACCGCCGCGCACGAGTACAACCACGTGCTCCAGTTCGGCTACGACTGGCTCCAGGACACCTGGATGTTCGAGGCGACGGCGGTCTGGGCGGAGGACAAGGTCTACGACGCGGTGAACGACTACCTCTCCTACCTGAACCCGTGGGTGAGCCTCACGAAGCGCCCGCTCACGTCGTTCGACGCGATCGACCCGTCGAACCCGATCAACGTCAAGGTCTACGGAGACATGGTGTGGAACCGCTGGGTCGAGGCCCACTACGGCCAGGACGCGATCCGCGCGGCCTGGGAGAAGTCGCTCACCACCAAGCCGCGCTCGTTCGCGCCGGGCGCCTACGACGCGTCGCTCAGGACGCACGGCACGACGTTCTTCAACGCCTTCACCCGCTTCGCGGCGGACACCGCGGAGTGGCACTCGAGCGCCGGGCCGTTCGAGGAGGGGTCCACGTGGCCCGAGATCCCGCGCGCGAAGACGCTGTCGATGGGCGCTGCCACGACGACCCACCTCGACCATACGGGGTACTCGCTGCTCAGCGTGAAGCCATCGAGCGACCCGCGCATCAGGCTCGTCGGCACGCTGCCGGCGGGCACCGCGGGGGCGTTCGCGCTGGTCGGGCGCCAGGGGCCCGCGGGGGCCGGCACGATCGAGGTCCAGATGAGGCGCCTCCCGGCCGGCGGCCGCGGTCGCGTCGAGCTGGCAAATCCGAGCCGCTTCTCCCGCATCACCGCGGTCCTCGTCAACGCCTCCGTGGTGCAGGACGGCTTCAGGCCCGACATCGGCGACTGGGACTTCAGCAGGGTGGACGACCAGCGGGTGGACGCGCTGCTCTCGAACGACCTGGTGGCGCCGGCCATGCTCAGCCGGACGCCGCCCGCCGGGAAGACCGGCGTCCCGCGCACCGCGCGCGTGGCGATCCACTTCTCGGAGCCCGTCAAGGGAGTCGGCACGCAGACGCTGCGCCTGATCGACCCGGCGGGCCACAGGGTGGGCGCCAGCGTGACCTACGACGCGAAGACGCACAAGGCGCGCCTGTCGCCGAAGACCCGTCTCGCCGCCCGCACGAGCTACCAGGTCGCGCTCACGGCGGGGATCGTGGACCGCGGCGAGAACACCGTTCCCGTCGGCTCCCGGACCTGGCGCTTCCGCACGGGTCCCTGACTTCCCCTCCCCCGGTCCGCGAAACTTGCGTGATGCGACCCGCCCGATCCGGGGTACCATGCCCTCACCTCGCCCACCACTCCACCGGAGCGAGCTTCGCATGACCACATACATCTCGGACCACAGGGCCCGTCGACTCGCCGACATCGAACAGCGGCAGCAGCACGCCTGGGAGGCCTACAGCGACGACCTCCGCGGACTCGAAGGCCGGGACTACGAGGAGGCTGAGGGCGAGTCGTGGGACCGACTGCAGAGGAAGCTCAGGGAGCTCGACGACGAGCGCCAGCTCGTCGCGGGCGCCTGACCGCCGACAGCCCGCTTCTCGGCGGGCCGCTCACCTCGCATGCCGGTGCGGAGGAGCCGCGCGCCGGCGGCGTCGAGTACGACCCGCGCGACGACCCGTACGAGCTGCCGTCGTTCGAGCCGCCCGACCGCGCGCCGGAGACGGACCCGCGACTTCTCCGCGACCTGATCCCCGCCCCCGACCCGGGCCGCGAGGTGGACGACTGGGGCCGGTCCGAGCGCGTCTTCCGCCTGATGGAGCCGCTGCTCGACTTCTACTACCGCTACTGGTTCAGGGTCGAGGTAGAGGGCATCGACAACGTGCCGTCCGACGGGGGCGCGCTACTCGTGTCGAACCACTCGGGGGCGCTGCCGCCCGACGGCCCGATGATCATGCAGGCGCTGCGCAACGAGCACCCGGCCCGGCCGCCCCTCTACATGCTCGGCGAGCACTGGTTCAAGGGCTACCCCGGCGTCGGCATGCTGACCAACAAGATCGGGCTCGTGCCGGCGCACCCCGCGAACGCCCAGCGACTGCTGCGCGACGAGGGCCGGCTCGTACTCGTCTTCCCCGAGGGGCAGAAGGGCAGCCGGAAGCTCTACTGGCAGCGCTACCGCCTTCGGCGCTTCGGGCGCGGGGGCTTCGTGAAGACCGCCCTCCGCGCCGGCGTGCCGATCGTGCCCGTAGCCGTGATCGGGGCGGAGGAGGCAATGCCGATCTTCGCGCACGTGCCGCTGTTGCAACGACTGACGGGCCTGATCTACTTCCCGATCAACCACGCCTTCCCCCACTTCGGGCTGGCGGCCGGGCTCATGTATCTCCCCGCGAAGTTCAAGATCCGCTTCCTCGAGCCGATCTCGCTCGACGGCTACGGCGCCGGCCACGCCGCGGACCTGGAGCTCGTCCAGTCGCTCGGCGAGCACGTCCGCGAACGGATCCAGGCGGAGGTCGATGACCTGATTTCCTCGCGAACGTCCGTCTGGTTCGGGTAGGGTGTTCCGCACGGGATGTGGGGGAGGAGGATGACGAGAGTCGTGCGCACCCACGTCGCTGTGCCGCTGGTTGGGGGGCTCACCGCCCTGGCACTGGTCGGCTGCGGCGGCGGTAGCGACTTCAAGAACAAGCCGCGCCCGCCCGTGCCGATTCAGCTGTCGGGAGCGATCAACGACAAGGAGGTCTCAGTCGAGCCGAACAGGATCGGCGCCGGCCCCGTGACGCTCGTGATCGCGAACCTCTCGAATCAGTCGCACACCGTCACGATCGAGGGCGGTCCCCACAACACGACCGAGCAGGTCGGCCCGATCAACCCGCAGGACACCGCGCGCATCCAGGAGACGCTCGAGCAGGGCACCTACACGGTCAAGGCCGGCTCGGACAGGGCGGCGGCGCAGGAGATCAAGCCCGCGAAGCTCCACATAGGCCGCCCGCGGCCGTCGTCCTCGGGCACCGTGTTGTTGCCGTAGCCGGGCTCGGACTCTAGTCGTCCAGGAGCTGCGGCTGGTCCGGCTCACGCGCGCCGGCCGCTGACAGCTGCCCATCGATCTCGGCGAGGTGCGCGCGGACCCGGTCCGCCATGCCGTCGAGGATCGAGCGGGCCGAGCCGATGCTCGTCTCCGCGCCCGTGAGCTGCTGCTTGATCCGGCGGACTTCCTCCATCGCGCCGAGCGCCCTCTCGACGGTGTCGCGCAGCGCACCCGCGTCGATGCCGTCGCCGTCCGCGCGGGTCATGAGCACGCGGGCGCGCGCGAGCGAGTAGGCGACCTCGAGCGTCAGCGGCCCCTCCCCCTCCGGGTCCCACGCGACCATCAGCTTGTCGCCGTTGTACTCGCGCAGCGCGCGCGTCCTCGCCGGCAGCTTGTCGTCGACGGGCACGACCAGCACCGCGAAGTCGGCGTCGCGCTCGCGCATGCCGCGGTCGAGCTCGTCGAAGGCCTTCGGCTTGGACAGCTTCGCGTTCTTCGCCTCGAAGACGATCCGCCCGCGCGCCGGCCCGGCGCAGGCGTCGATCGCGACCACGACGTCGCCCGTCTTGCCCGTGGCGCCGCGGAGGTCGCCCACCGCGTCGCAGTCGTCGCCCTGGCCCGCGGCGATCGCCTCGACCGCCTCGAAGACCGCCTCCTCGAACGTGCGCCCCTTGGCGGTCCCGCGCTCGCGCTCGGCGTCGAGCTCCTCCTCCTTCTCGCGCTGGTCGCGCAGTGCCTGGAGCTCGACCTGGAGGTCAGCCATCCGCTTCTCGACCCCGCGGAGCGTCTCCGCCTGCTGGTTGGACGCGTTCCGCAGCGCCTCCACGGTGCGGTCCTTGAACTCGGCGAGCGGGTTGTGACCGTCGGCCGAGGAGAACTGCTTGAGCAGGTCCTCCCGCGAGCGGGCCATGACGTCGGCCAGCAGGTCGCGCACGCGGTTCTGGACGGCGGTGTCGCTCTCGTCGGAGAAATGGCGCTCCAGCGCCTTGGTCACGTGGCCGCTGTCGGCACCGAAGACCTCCTCGACCATCTGCCGCCAGTCGTCGCCGACCTGCCGCGCGCGGTCGGCGAAGCCGGCCTCCAGCTCGCGCGCGGCGCGCTCGAACTCGCTGCGCACGAAGTCCGCGTTGGCCCCGGCCTGCTCGCGATCGAGCACGCGCGCCCCGATCTCGATCGCGTCGACGACCGCCCTCACCGGATCGTCGCCGGCCTCCTCCCGCTCGCGCACGAGCCGAACGGCGGACTCGTCCTGGACCACGAGGCCGTCGACCGCGAGGCGGTCGCCGATCGTTCGGACGTGGGGCTGTCGTAGGGGCGTGGCGGCTTCCATGGCAGCTTTTCACCGTACGTGCGGCAGCGGACGGAACGTGCCAGATCTCACATTGGCCGGCCGGCCAAGTGTCGACCGGGTGTGCAATACTTGCGTGCGTGCAAGCAAGTGCGAAGACGAAGGTCGAGCTTACGACCGCCGACGCACGGCTGAGCGAGCACCTCTACGGGCTCCTCAAGTTCCTCCTCCACGGCCACGGCGGCGACTACGTCCGCGCGGTCGGCGAGCTGGAGCTGTCGCTCACGCAGCTGCGCGCGCTGCACGTGCTCGCCTACGACGTGGAGCAGGCGTCGCTGAAGGACCTGGCCGACCGGCTCGGCCTCTCCCTCCCCGCCGTCAGCCGCTCGATCGAGGGCCTCGTCCAGCG
>Ga0184619_10000566_pt1 | contig 12608 bp, 14 predicted proteins | sample PLM0_60_b1_FD_133146 | JGI IMG/M metagenome (GOLD analysis project Ga0184619, IMG submission 133146) | Groundwater sediment microbial communities from an aquifer in East River, Colorado, USA - PLM0_60_b1 | ecosystem: Environmental > Terrestrial > Soil > Riparian zone | place: USA: East River...
CGCTGGGCCGCCGGCGAGGAGGCCGAGCGCGCACTCGCCGAGCTGCGAGGAGTCGAGGGCGAGGGCCGGCGCGCGCGGTACGTCTGCGAGCTCGTTGCGTTCTCGCCCGAGGGGACGGAGCAACGCGGAACCGGCACGCTCGAGGGGAGAATCGCCGGGGAACCGAGAGGAACCGCAGGCTTCGGCTTCGACCCGGTCTTCGTGCCGGAGGGACAGGAGCGCACTGTTGCCGAACTAGGCAACGAGTGGAAGCGGGACAACTCGCACCGCGCAAAAGCGGCGAGAGCCCTCCTGGCCGGCTTAGGCTAGTCCGGCCGCGGCTTCCTCGAGCTCGATCGCCCGACGCCGTCCGCGCGCGACCCACCAGTTGACCTCGGCGCCGAAGACGATCACGTTCGCCATCAAGTAGAGCCAAACGAGCAGCAGGGCGGGCGCGCCGAGCGCCTGCAAGGCGATCACGTTCTTCGACAGCCGCAGGTAGAGGGGCAGCACCTGGAAGCTCGCCTCGAGCGCGATCGTCGCCACGAGCGCCCCCGGAAGCACCTCGCGGACCGTGAGCTTCTCGTTCGTCAGCAGGTAGTAGACGGAGAAGAGGAAGACGAATACCGCAGTGGTCGAGATCACGATCGAGGCGCCGTACGCCACATAGTCGTTGCCGAAGGCATCGCCAGCGAAGCGCTTCAGCACCTCGTAGCCCACAGAGCCGACGAGCAGCCCGACGAACAACGTGACGAGCGAGCCGACGAGCAGCAGGACTGCGATCAGCTTTCCGTGCAGGAAAGACCGGTTCGGCTTCCCGTACACGATGTTGAACGCCGATTCGAGCACGCTGAAGAGCGAGAGCGACGTCCAGCCGACGAAGACGGCGCCGATCACCCCGAGGGTGGCCGCGTTGTTCTGGATCGAGCGGACGACGCGGAGGATGCCTTCGACCGAGCTCGTCGGGAAGGCCTTGTTCAGCTCGGTGACGAGGAAGCTCGACTCGTCGGCGCGCCCCGCGAGCCCGAGCAGCGCCAGCGCAAGGAAGAGCAGCGGCACGAACGAGAGGAGCGCGAAGTAGGCGATCATGGCCGCGAGGTGCGTGCCACGGTCGGCGAAGAACTTCGCAAAGACCTGACGCATACGGGGAGGCTAGTCCCTGGCTTCGGGTGTTAGCTTTGCCTTCGATGACCCAGGACGAGACGGCACTTGCCGAACTGACCGAGATCTCGTCGCAGGTGGAAGCCGCTGTTCTCTTCGACCGCGACGGCTCCGTGGCCGCCTCCACGCTCCCTGACGAGCGCGCAGCGCGGCTGGCGTCCTCGGGCCGCGCACTCTTCGAGGCGGCCGAGCAGATGCGGGACGGTGAGCTCTCGCAGCTGGAGGCGGCGACCGGGGATGGCAGCGTCTTCGTCGTCCGCGAGGGAAACCGGCTGATCGCCGCCGTTGCCGGCCCGGAGCCGACGGCGGGCCTCGTCTTCTACGACCTCAGGAGCTCGCTGCGCAGGGCCGCTGAGCGGAAGAAGCCGAAGCCGAAAGCGAAACCGAAACCGAACCGAGCGAAGACGAGTGGCTCGTCGTAGGCTCTTCGCGCTGCTTCTTGCCCTCGGCTCCCTGCTCGGCATCGGGCTCTATGCCAGACGTGGTCGCAAGCAGGAGCGCGTCGACCTCTACTTCGCCGACGGCTCGATGGTCTCGGTCGAGGGTGGCTCGCCCCAGGCGGCCCGTCTGATGCCGCTGGCCCGCGAGGCGATTCGCGCCGCGCGGCCGTGAGACGGGAAGAGCTCGCCGCGGCTCTCTACGAGCATGCCTATCTGGAGGGCGACTTCGTTCTCCGTTCCGGTCGCCGCTCGAGCTACTACCTCGACAAGTACCGCTTCGAGACGCGGCCGGACCTGCTCGCTGTGCTCGGTGACTACATTGCCGCGGCAGTCGCGGAGCACGAGCCCGAAGCCGTGCGCATTGCGAGCCCGGAGCTCGGTGCAGTCGTCGTCGCGGCTGCAGCCTCGCTCTCCTCGGGCCTGCCGTTCGTGATCGTCCGTAACAAGGCGAAGGAGTACGGGACGGCGAATCGGCTCGAAGGAGCCTTCGAACCGGGCGAGCGCGTGTGTCTCGTCGAGGACGTCGTCACTTCCGGCGGAGCCGCCGTCGAGGCCCTGGAAGCGCTCAGGGAAGCCGGTCTGGAGTGCCGAATCGCGGTCTGCGTCGTCGATCGAGAGGAGGGGGGAGTGGACGCTCTGGCACGCCGTGGAGCCCGTTTGGTGCCGCTTTTTCGTGCAGGAGAGTTGCTCGAAGCGCAGAAAACCGCCGCAAAACCGCATGGTTGAGCCGAAACGGCTTGCCTGTTAGGGTCCGATTGCGGATACCGGAACCATTAGAGGGAGGATGCACGTGACAAAGCAGGAGTTCGTCGACAGGGTCGCCGACAAGGCGAATCTCTCGAAGCGCGACGCGGCCGACGCCGTGGACGCCTTCCTGGACTCGATTACCGAGGTGCTGGGCTCAGGAGGCGAGGTTGCCTTCACAGGCTTCGGGAAGTTCACGACGCAGGCGCGCGCGGCACGCCAGGGCGTCAACCCGAGGAATCCCTCGCAGCGGGTGCAGATCCCCGCGACGACCGTTCCAAAGTTCTCGGCCGGCAGTCAGTTGAAGCAGGCGGTCAAGAGCGGCGCCGCCAGTTCTTCTTCCATGGGCGGCATGTAGCGGGTCCTCGCCGGAAGATTCGAACGAGGGCCGCTGACGCGGCCCTCGTTGTTTTGAAGCCGTTCGTAGCCTCTGGTCGGCATCGAATGCGACGCCGAGGGCGCCTCCTTGTTCCGAGCGCAGAGGTACGCTGAGGCTATGGCCCAAGACCTCGAGGCCGCACCCCGAGTCGCGGCGGCGACGTTCGGAGACCGGCTCGCCGAGGCGGTGGAGCAGAAGCGCAGCCAGCTTCTCGTCGGCCTCGATCCGGTTCGGGATCTGTTGCCCGTGGAGCTCGCCGGCGACGCCCATCTCGGGCGAGCGCAGGCGGCCGACGCCTTCGAGCGCTTCTGCCGCGGCGTGATCGACGCCGTCGCGCCCTATGCGGTCGGCGTCAAGCCCCAGCTTGCGTTCTTCGAAGCGCTCGGCTCCGACGGAATGCGCGCATTCGAGGACGTCTGCGCGTACGCGCGTACGGCCGGCCTGCTCGTCGTCGCCGACGGGAAACGCGGTGACATCGGCTCCACCTCGCGTGCGTATGCGGCCGCGTATCTCGAGCCGCGCGACGGGGAGGGGCCGCTCGCCGACGCGATGACCGTGAGTCCCTATCTCGGACGCGACTCGCTCGAGCCTCTGTTCGCGGCCTGCCGACGGGAGGGCGCGGGCATCTTCTGCCTCGTCAAGACGTCGAACGAGGGCGTGGCCGATATCCAGGATCTCGCGCTGTCGGACGGGCGGCCTTTCTGGCAGCACGTCGCACGTCTCGTCGCGGAGTGGGGCGAGGACCTCGTCGGCGAGCGCGGCCTCTCGAGCGTCGGCGCGGTCGTCGGGGCGACACATCCCCGGGCCGTCGGCGAAGCGAGGCGCCTGCTGCCGCGTGCGATCTTGCTGCTGCCCGGCGTCGGCGCACAAGGGGCGAGCCCGGCAGACGTTGCCCGGGCTTTCACGAGCGGCCCTGCGAGCGCTCTCGTCGCCGCTTCGCGCTCCGTGCTCTACGCGTTCAGGACGACCGAAGACGACTGGCGCTCGGCCGCGGCCGCCGAGGCAGCGCGGCTCCAGGGCGAGGTCTGGGCCGCAGCGGGCTGGTGAAAGACTGGCGCACGGAGGCCAGGCGCTATGCGCTGCCGGTCGCCTTCCTGCTGCTCATTACAGCGGCCGTGCTGATCGTCCGTGGCGCCCTCGCGTAGGCGCGCCGGTAGATTCACGATCGTGCCGCGTATTCTCACGCTGCTCGTCCTCGCGGCAGTGCTCGCTCTTGCTCCGGCGGCCTTCGCCGCGGGACCCAAGATCGACGCGCGCGCGTATCTCGTCGAGGACGGGCGCACCGGCGAGGTGCTGCTCGCGCAGAACCCCGCCCGCCGGGTGCCGGTCGCCAGCCTCACCAAGCTCATGACCGTCCTCCTGACCCTCGAGCACGCCCGGCCGACGGATCTCGTGACGATCTCGGCTGAGGCTGCTGCCGTCGGTGAGTCGAGCGTGCCGCTGCGGGCCGGAGAGCAGCTCACCGTCCGCGACCTGCTCGAGGCGGCGCTCATCCAGAGCGCGAACGACGCAGCGTGGGCACTCGCGGAGCACGTCGGAGGCGGGAGCGAGCAGCGCTTCGTCTCGATGATGAACCGCCGCGCGCGCCAGCTCGGTCTGGCCGACTCGCACTTTGTCCGGCCCGACGGGCTCGACACCGCAGGCCACGTCTCGAGCGCGCGAGACGTGACGACGCTCGCCAGGATCCTGATGCAGAAGCCTCTCGTGCGGCAGATCGTCCGGATGCGAGACGCGACGATCGCGGGTGGGCGCAGAGTGCACACATGGAACGACCTGCTCGGCAGCTTCCCCGGCCTCGTCGGGGTGAAGACCGGTCATACGGCCGGGGCCGGCTGGTCGGAGGTCGCGGCCGCGCGCAGGCCCGGCGTGACTGTCTACGCGACCGTTCTCGGCAGCCCCGGCCGCTCGACGCGGAACGCCGACCTGGTCGAGCTGCTCAGGTGGGGCCTCTCACGCTTCCGGGTCGCGCCGGTCGTCTCGGCAACCCACGTCTACGCGGAGGCCGAGACCTCCTACGGAGAGGGAAAGCTCGCGCTCGTCGCGCCCCGTTCTCTGCGGCGGGCCGTGCTCGTGGAGAGGCCGCTCATCGAGCGTGTCGTCGCGCCGATGGGCGTCGAGCTGCCCGTGCACAAGGGGGACAAGCTGGGCGAGGTTCGCGTCTACGAGCGGGGCCGACTCCTGGCCCGCTCGCCGCTCGTGGCGTCGCGTTCGATCGGAAGGCCGGGAGCGCTCGACCGCACGGGCTGGTACATCGGGCGAACCGCCCACAACATGTGGAGGTGGGTGAGCTGACGTCCCGATGATCGTTACCGTGACGCTCAATGCTGCGCTCGACCGGACACTGACCGTCCCGAACTTCCAGCGCGGGCAGCGACATCGAGCGAGCGGCGGCCTCAGCCTCGCCGGCGGCAAGGGCATCAACATTGCCCGTGCGCTCAAGCGGCTCGAGGTGCCGGTGATCGCCACCGGCCTGGCCGGGGGGCGGACCGGCACGCGCATCGTCGAGGAGCTGACGGCCGAGGCGATCTTGAACGATTTCGTCCGCATCGGCGACGAGTCCCGGACTTCGACCGCGGTCGTCGACCCGACCGCGAGCTCCTATACCGAGATCAACGAGTGGGGCCCCGACGTCGAGCCCGATGAGCTCGAGATCCTGCGCGAGAAGCTTCACTACCTCTCGAGCGGGGCGGACACCGTCGTCTTCTCGGGCTCGCTTCCTCGTGGCGTCGACGACGGTTTCTACGCCGATGCGATCCGCGATCTCAACCGGCGGGGCGTGCAGACCGTGCTCGATTCCGAAGGCGAGCCGCTGCGCTTGGGCACCGGGGCCGAGCCCTTCCTCGTCTCTCCGAACCAGCGCGAGGCGGAGAGCCTCGTCGGCCAGGAGTTCCACGAGGACCAGGATTTCGTCGTCGCCCTCGAGGCGGTCGCGGAGCACGGCGCTCGCAACGTGCTGATCACGCAGGAATCGGGCTGCTTCGCCCTGCTCCGGGAGGACCGGACGGTGAAACGCTTCCGAGCGGTCGCACCCGGGATCGATCCAGTCTCCACGGTCGGCTCCGGCGACGTGCTCCTGGCGGGCTTTCTTGCGGCGCGTCACGCCGGGAAGCCGATCGAGGACGCGTTGCGGACGGCGGTCGGCGCGGGCGCCGCGTCGACGCTCGAGGTCGGCGCGGGCCGTTTCGAGCCCCGCGAAGCGAGCCGCTTGGCCGGCGCCGTCGAGGTCGGCGAACTGGAGGCGGTCGCCCACTGATCCGACGTCGACCGAGGCTGCTACGATCGATCGCCACTTGAGAGGCGACATTTGAAAGACCGTTTTCACGGCCCAGGCGACCCGACGGCGCCTGGGCTTTTTGCGTTTGAGGGGGGATGCTGAGTGGAGGTTGAGATCGGCCGGGGCAAGAAGGCGCGACAGGCATACGGCTTCGACGACATCGCGATCGTGCCGAGCCGCCGAACGCGCGATCCTCAGGACGTCGACATCGGCTGGAAGCTCGGCGACCATCTCCTCGAGCTGCCGTTGCTCGGCGCGGCCATGGACGGCGTCATCTCGCCGCAGACCGCGATCCAGCTCGGCAAGCTCGGCGGGCTCGGCGTACTCAACCTCGAGGGCATCTACACGCGCTACGAAAACGCCGATGTCGAGCTCGAGCGCATCGCGAAGCTGTCCAAGGACAAGGCGACCCGAGGGCTGCAGGAGATCTACGCCCGCAGCGTCGAACCGAAGCTGATCGCAGCCCGCATCGAAGAGATCAAGCGCGCGGGCGTCCTCGCAGCCGGCTCACTCACCCCGCAGCGCGTCCGCGAGCACTACGAGATCGCGCTCCAGGCCGGGGTCGACGTACTGATCATCCAGGGGACGGTCGTCTCCGCCGAGCACGTGTCGTCGAACGGCCAGGCCCTGAACCTGAAGGAGTTCATCGCCGAGCTGCCGATCCCGACGCTGGTCGGCGGCTGCGCGTCCTACCAGACGGCGCTGCATCTGATGCGAACCGGAGCGGAGGGCGTTCTCGTCGGCGTCGGTCCCGGTCACGCCTGCACGACACGCGGCGTCCTCGGCGTCGGTGTTCCGCAGGCGACGGCGATCTCGGATGCGGCCGCGGCCCGTGTCCAGCACCTGCGCGAGACCGGCAAGTACGTGAACGTGATCGCAGACGGTGGCATGCGCACCGGCGGTGATATCGCCAAGGCGATCGCCTGCGGCGCCGACGCCGTCATGGTCGGTTCACCGCTCGCGCGCGCGAAGGAGGCCCCCGGCCGCGGGTACCACTGGGGGATGGCGACATTCCATCCGACCCTCCCGCGTGGCGCACGGGTGCAGACCGAGCAGGTCGCGAGCCTCGAGGAGATCGTCGTCGGCCCCGCGCGCGAGAACGACGGGACGCTGAACCTGATGGGCGCGCTCCGGACCTCGATGGCGACCTGCGGCTACGAGTCGATCCACGACTTCCAGAAGGCGGAGATCATGCTCGCGCCGTCGATCAAGACCGAGGGCAAGGTGCTCCAGCAGGCACAGAAAGTCGGTATGGGATGACGAATGTCGTTCCGCTTCCGACGCCGGAGCCGGCCGCCGAAGAGCGGCCGGTGCTCGTTCTGGACCTCGGCGGCCAGTATTCGCAGCTAATCGCCAGGCGTGTGCGCGAGTGCCGAGTCTACTCGGAGCTCGTCCATCATTCGATCTCTCCGGAGGCCGTGCTTGCGCGCAACCCGCTGGCACTCGTCCTCTCCGGCGGGCCGGCCTCGGTCTACGCAGAGGGGGCGCCCAAGGTCGACCCCCGGATCTTCGAGCTCGGAATCCCGACCCTAGGCATCTGCTACGGAATGCAGCTGATGGCGCAAGACCTCGGCGGGCGAGTGGAGCGGACGGGCATCTCGGAATTCGGCAAGACGGAGCTGAAGGCGCAGGAGGGGGAGCTCTTCACAAACCTCCCGCCCGAGCAGGTCGGCTGGATGAGCCACCGCGACTCGGTCACCGCGCCTCCCACAGGGGCCCGCGTGGTCGCGTCGTCGCCGGCGGCGCCGATCGCTGCCTTCGAGGATCCCGAGCGGGGGCTCTACGGCGTCCAGTTCCACCCCGAAGTCGTGCACACGCCCTACGGCAACGAGCTCCTGAAGAACTTCCTCTACACCGTCGCCGACGCGCCTCCAACGTGGACGGCGGCCGCGGTGATCGAGGAGCAGGTGGAGCGCATCCGCGCCCAGGTCGGTCAGGAACGCGTTCTCTGCGCCCTCTCGGGCGGCGTCGACTCGGCGGTCGCGGCGCTCCTCGTCTACAAGGCGATCGGCGACCAGCTGACCTGCGTCTTCGTCGACCACGGCCTGCTGCGCAAGGAGGAGGCGGTGCAGGTCGTCGAGACCTTCCGGAACCACTTCCACGTGCCGCTCGTGCACGTCGAGGCCGAGGAGCGCTTCCTCCGACGTCTGGCGGGGGTAACCGATCCGGAGGAGAAGCGACTCGCCATCGGTGAGGAGTTCATCCGCGTCTTCGAGGAGGAGTCTCAGACCATTAGAACGGACGAGCGGGCAAAGCCCGCACGTCCTCCATTGGTCGGCGCCGCCGAGTCGGCGCCTTCGCAGATCCGCTATCTCGTTCAGGGCACTCTGTACTCCGACGTCATCGAGTCCGGCGGCTCTGACGGAGTTGCCGCGACGATCAAGTCGCACCACAACGTCGGCGGTCTCCCCGAGACGATGGACCTCGAGCTCGTCGAGCCCCTGCGGATGCTATTCAAGGACGAGGTGCGCCGGGTCGGCGAGGAGCTGGGCCTGCCCGAGCGGATGGTCTGGCGCCAGCCGTTCCCAGGGCCCGGGCTTGCGATCCGCATCATCGGCGAGGTGACCGAGGAGCGGCTCGAGATCCTGCGCGAGGCGGACGCGATCCTCCAGGAGGAGGTTCGGCGCGCGGGGCTCTACCGCGAGCTGTGGCAGAGCTTCGCCGTGCTCCCGGCCATTCGCTCGGTGGGCGTGCAGGGCGACGAGCGCACCTACGCCTATCCGATCGTGATCCGCGCCGTCACGTCGGAGGACGCGATGACCGCGGACTGGGCGCGCCTGCCGTATGACCTGCTGGAGACGATCTCGAGCCGAATCATCAACGAGATCCCGGCGGTAAACAGGGTCGCGCTCGACATCTCGTCGAAGCCGCCGAGCACGATCGAGTGGGAGTAACGAAAGTGATCGGGGTCAGACCCCGATGAGTGTTGTGACACAGTTCTCTGGGCCATGGACTTTCAGGAGGTCTTGAGGCGCCGCCGCGCCGTTCGCACCTACGACCCCCGCCCTGTGCCACGGGACCTGCTGGAGCGGATCACGAACGCGGCCGTCGTGCGCGCGCCCAGCGCCGGCTTCAGTCAGGGGTTGCGGCTCGTCGTCGTCACGGATCCGGCGCTGCGCAAGGAGATCGCGGTCGCTGCCGGCGAGGAGGAGCTCGCCGCTCAGGGGCGGCCTCGCTGGAAGGCCGACGCGCCCGTTCACGTCGTCGTCCTTGTCCGCGAGGCCGACTACCACGAGCGCTACCAGCAGCAGGACAAGCTGGAGATCACCGCAGGCACCGAGATCGAGTGGCCTGCTCCGTACTGGTATGTCGACGCAGGGGCGGCGGCGATGGCGCTCATGTTCGCCGCGATCGACGAGGGCCTGGCGACCGCGATCTTCGGGATCACCGACGTGCCCGGGCTGAAACGCACGCTCGGCGTCCCGGACGACGTTCACTTCGTCGCCGTCGTGACGATCGGCTATCCGGCAGACGACGACACGTTCCCGGACCAGGCGAAGAGCTCCTTCAATCAGCGGCGCAAGGCGCGATCAGAAGTCGTTCACTGGGAACGCTGGTAGAGCGGATAGCGCGCGCGAACCTCGTCTACGTAAGCGGCCAGTCTGTCCGCGATGCCGGGGTCGTGAATCTCGAGCACGTTCTCCGCATTGCGCTCTCCGGAACGCGAGAGATTGAAGCTGCCGGTGAAGACGACGTCGTCGGCGACGGTCACCTTCGCATGCATGAAGTCGTGCACCGACCCGCTCCCCCAGGGGGTCGAGGGCTTGGCGGAGAACGGGGCCGTCAGCGCGCGCTCCAGGAGCGGCAGCTTCCACGCCGCGTTGCCGTCCTCGTGCCACTGGTAGATGACGCCCTCGATCTGCGGACGGTCGAGACAGCCCGCGATGTCCAGGCGCCCCTCCGAGATCCGCTCGCAGAGCGCCGCGAGCACTGGGGCCACGGTCAACACCGGCGAGCAGATGCGAACTCTTCGCTCCGCTCGCCTGATCTGCGCCGCGATCCTCCGCGACAGGGCCTCGCCGTGCCCGGGCGTGAACCACGGCCGCACCTCCACGCCGCCGACCTGGAGCGGATCGGGAGCGGTGAAGCCGCTGCGCTCAACGTCCCCGGTCGACCAGAGCTCCTCGAAGTCGGCTGTGAATGCGGCCGCCAGCTCGGGGGATGCGACGGTGACGATCACATTCTCTTGCCGGGACCAGGAGTCGTCGGTCCAGTTCGTCGACCCGGTCAAGACGGCCTCCCCGTCCCGGACGACGTACTTGTGGTGCATGAGGTCGGGGACGCCGGCGATCGCGCGATGCGGGACCCCGAGGGAGGCGATCAGCTGCACGTCCGGCTCGGGTGGGGGCGGAACGGGAATCGGGTTGCGGTGCCCGACGTCGTAGATCATCCGCACCGCCACGCCGCGCGCGGCCGCATCCTTGATCGCCCCGCCGACGATCGCCGCGGTTTCCGGCGCGAGGTGGAAGTCGTACTGCGCGAGATCGAGCATTCGGCGTGCCTCACCGAGGTAGTCCGCCATGGCGTGAGCGATCTCGACCGGCTGCTGGCCGCCGTCGGCGAGTGTCCGGACGGTGAGGGGCTCCGGGCTCAGCGGACGCTGGTGAGGCGGCCGAACTGGCGCCAGCGGCCGGCGTGGAAGCGCAACATCCGCGTGCGCTCGATCGGGTAATAGTCGGCGGGGCCCGTCTGTGCCGCGATGCCGCGGACGAAGAACGGATTCGAGCGCTCGTTGAGATGGGTCGCCGCGCGCAGGAGGCCGGCCCGGGTCGGCTGCGCACCGGACGCGCGGAGCGCATCGACCATCGTGTACGCGACAGCCATCCCGTACAGATGGGCAACCTCCTTGACCTTGGCACTCGGCAGGTACCGCCGCAGGATCTGCTTGTAGAGCCGGACTCCTGGATCGTGGGCGAGCGCGGGATCGGTTGGATCCTTGAGGAACGAGCTCGAGATCGCGCCCTCGACGAGCCGCTTGCTCGTGTTTCGCTGCACGACCTCCATCACGAAGGGATCGATCGAGACGGAATTGACGAAAATGCGCGGCCGCCAGCCGAGCTTGTGCACTGCGAGGAACGCCTCGATGGTCTGGGTCGGTAGCGCGAAGATCATGACCGTGTCGGCGCGGGAAGCCTTCAAGCGCGCGATCTGTGAATTCAGATCGGTGTCCGTAAGGTCGTAGGTCTCGACGGCGGTGATCCGGGTCGAGAGTCGGCCGAGCCCCCGCCGGAGCCCGGTGAACATGTCCAGGCCGTACTCGGAGTTCTCGTGGAGCACCGCGATCCGCGCGCGTGGACGGGTGCGCGCGATGTAGCGGCCGTAGAGCGCACCCTCGCCCGCGAAGCGCGGGAGGTAGCCCATCGTCCAGGGGTAGCGCTTGTGCTCGAGAGCGAGGGCCGAGACCCCGCTGCCGACGAAGAGCTGTGGGACACGGGCCTGGTTCAGGTACGGCCGCACGGCGAGGACGTGCTCCGTGCCGACACTGTTGAAGATCGCGAAGACCTTGTCGTCCTGGACGAGCTCGCGGGTCTTACGAACCGTCTCCGCAGTGTTGTACGCGTCGTCGACGTAGCGATACTGGATCTTGCGGCCGCGCACGCCGCCACGGGAATTGACGTACTTGAAGTACGCATCGGCTCCGCGCGCGACGGCGGCATAGGCGACCTCGTCGCCGGTCAGGGGCACGGTCGCACCGAGGAGGATGGAGTCGTCGGTGACGCCGGGGTCACTGCCGGAGCGTCCGTATGCGCCGGGCAGCGCCACGAGGACAAAGAGCAGGGCCGCCACCAGGGGAAGGCGCATCAGGGCAAGCCTACAATCGCGCGATGGGCGCTTCCTCGCTCGTCAGCCGTCTCGCCGCGGCGCAGATCGGCTCCACTTTCAACCAATACGCGTGGTCGCCGCTGCTCCGCAAGCGCCTGGCCGGGTACCTGGAGCGTCGGGCTGAGGCGCCTCTGTTGCTCGTGGGCGAGGCGGCCGGCTACCGCGGAGCGCGCGTGAGCGGTGTCCCCTTCACATCGGAACGCCAGCTGACCGGCACGGGCCCGGCGGAGGCGAGCGCCACGATCGTCCACCGCGTGCTCGCGGAGCTCGGCCTCGAGGACCAGGTACTGCTGTGGAACGTCGTCCCCACGCATCCCGGTACGGAGCGCTCGAACCGCCGCCCGACGAAGGAGGAAGTCGTCGCGTCGCGGCCATTTGTGGCCGAGCTGGCCGGGTCGAGGCAGGTGGTGGCGATCGGGCGGCTGGCCCAGAGCGAGCTCGCCGCGCCGTACCTCAGGCATCCCTCGCACGGAGGGGCGTCGGAGTTCCGCGCCGGCCTCAGGCGGCTGCTCCTCTGACCGAGAACCTGAACATCGGTCGCAACACCACGATCCTCGCGGCGACGCTGGCGGTCTACCTGGTCGTGCTCCAGCTCGCGGCGGCCGTGCTCTCGCTCACGTTTGTGCTCGTGACCGGGTTCAGGTCTTTGCTGGGACTCGGTCCGGCGATCTACCTGGCCGCAGCGGCGCTTTCCGCCCTGCCGGCCGGGCGGGCCATGGATCGATTCGGGCGAGTGCCGATCATCGCGACCGGCTTCCTACTCGGGTCGGCCGGATGCGTGCTGACAGCGGCGGGAACCCACTGGCAC
>Ga0184619_10000567_pt1 | contig 12605 bp, 12 predicted proteins | sample PLM0_60_b1_FD_133146 | JGI IMG/M metagenome (GOLD analysis project Ga0184619, IMG submission 133146) | Groundwater sediment microbial communities from an aquifer in East River, Colorado, USA - PLM0_60_b1 | ecosystem: Environmental > Terrestrial > Soil > Riparian zone | place: USA: East River...
ACTCGGCCGAGACGGCATCGATGCGCTCGACGCGACAGGACTGGCGGAGATCGGCGACCAGGTCGCCCCGCGCGCCCGGATCTTGCCGATCGGCAAGGTGCTCCTCGCCTCGGACGGTTTCTCACGCGACGCGGACGACCCGGCGGACTACGTCGCGACCTACACGCCCACGGCCCGCGTCCTCGATTCCCTGACACCTCGTCCGCGTGTCGACCGGTTCCTCGACGTCGGTACCGGCAGCGGGATCCACGCCCTGCTCGCCGCCCAACATGCGCGGCAGGTCACCGCAACCGACGTCAACCCACGCGCGATCGCGTACGCGGAGCTCAACGCGGCGCTGAACGGGCTCCACAACATCGAGTGCCGCCAGGGCAGCCTCTTCGACCCCGTGGAAGGCGAGACGTTCGACCTCATCACGTGCAACGCGCCCTACGTCGTGTCGCCCGAGCGTCGCTGGGCCTACCGCGACAGCGAGTTCTCGGAAGACGAAGTGTCGAGCCGCGTGATCGCAGCTGCGGCCGAACATCTGAAGGAAGGCGGCTACGCCGCGATGCTCGTCAGTTGGCTCGCGTTCGACCAAGACCATCCTGATGAACGCGTGATCGAGTGGGCCGAGGCGAGCGGTTGCGACAGCTGGATCCTCTCGACGCTGAACTCGGACCCGCTCACACATGCCGCGGAGTGGAACTCGCACCTGGTCGGCGAAGCATTCGGTGAAGCGCTCGACGAGTGGACGCAGTATTTCGACTCGCTCGGCGTGCAACTCGTGAGCGAGGGCGCCGTGATCCTGCACAAGCGTCCCGGTGGCGAGCACAGCGCGCGGGTGGATGAAATCGACGAAGAGGATCTGGACGACGCAGGCGATCAGATCCTCCGCGCCTTCGAGGCGCGCACGAGGCTTGCCGAGCTCAGCGGCGACAAGGACTTGCTGGCAGCTCGCATCGGGGTCGCCTCGAGCCTGCGATTCATACGCGAACTCGAGCCCGCGGGCGGGCGCGCCGTCGACGTGGAGGGCAGCGTCGAGCTCACGGAAGGAACGAAGCAGGCAGTCGACGCCTCGGCGGATGCGCAGGAGTTCGTCGCCTCCCTCGACAGCCGCATGCGCCTCGGTGAAGTGATCGACACAACCGCGGACCGGCTCGGTCTGTCGGATGAGGAGGCGCGGACGCTCAGCGAGGAAGCGCTCGACATCACACGCGAGCTCCTCGAGCTCGGCGCGTTGCGCTTCCGCGGCGACTGACGCCGAAACCACGTTTGTTGAGCATTGCCACGATCGGGGTGTACGGCTGGACGCTCGAGAGCTTTCTCACTGCTCTGGGGGCCGCGGACCCGCGAGTCGTGCTCGACGTGCGCGAGCGCCGCGACTTGCGCGGGTCCGAGTACGCCTGGGCCAACTCCCTCGCACGCTGATCGCCGAGCGTCTCGAAGCCGACTACAACGCGTCGGTCGCCCACCTACGCCCCTGAGGCACTGGCAGACTGGTCAGCCATGGAGCTCGGCGTCTACACGTTCGCGGAGTTGCGCGCCGATCCGCAGACCGGCGAGACGATCAGCCCCGAACAACGAGTGCGCAATCTGCTGGAGGAGATCGAGCTCGCAGAGCAGGTGGGACTCGACGTGTTCGGTGTCGGCGAGCACCACCGGCCCGACTTCGTCGTGTCGGCGCCTGCCGTCGTACTCGGAGCCGCAGCCGTGCGCACTGAGCGGATCCGGCTCACCAGCGCCGTCACCGTGCTCAGCTCCGACGACCCGGTGCGGGTGTTCCAGGAGTTCGCCACTCTCGACCTGCTCTCCGCCGGACGCGCGGAGATCATGGCCGGGCGCGGCTCGTTCATCGAATCGTTCCCGCTCTTCGGCTACGACCTCGCTGATTACGACGAGCTCTTCGCCGAAAAGCTCGAATTGCTGCTCAAGCTGCGCGAGTCGGGGCGGGTTACGTGGTCCGGCAAGCACCGCGCGCCGCTCGAAGGCGTCGGCGTCTACCCGCGGCCCCTCCAGGAGCCGCTTCCGATCTGGGTCGCCGTGGGCGGAAATCCCGAATCGGCCGTCCGCGCCGGCGTTCTCGGGCTCCCGATGGCGCTCGCGATCATCGGCGGGCAGCCTGAACGGTTCGTGCCGTTCGCCGACCTCCATCGCGAAGCGGCGGAAAAGGCCGGACACGGCCGCCTGCCGCTGAGCATCAACTCGCATGCGTACGTCGCGGACACATCGCAGCAGGCTGCGGAGGAGTTCTTCCCCTCGTACGCCGAGATGATGAACGCGATCGGACGCGAACGCGGCTGGTCGGGAATCCGCCGCCCGGACTTCGACGCCCTGCGCACGCGGCGCGGCGCGCTCGTGGTCGGCAGCCCGCAGGAGGTGATCGAGAAAATCCTCTTCCAGCACGAGATCTTCGGTCACGACCGCTTCCTCGGCCAGATCAGCGTCGGCACGATGCCGCACGACAGGGTCATGCGGGCGATCGAGCTGCTCGGAACCGAGGTCGCGCCCGTCGTTCGGGAGGAAGTCGCACGCAGAGCCTCCCCGGTCGCGCCCATCGGCCAGCCGACGTAGTCTTTACAACAACGGAACCACGATCGACCGGGAGGTCACGATGAAAGGCGCCTCGAAGCCCAAGAAGCTGGGCAAGAAAGTAGCCCAGAAGTCACTGAAGGAGAAGCGGCAAGAGAAGCGCGCCGCGTCGAAGAAGGGTTTCGGCTCGAGCTAGCTCCGAGGCCTCGTTGTGGGCGCGGTCCTCGTCGTCGACGTCGGCGGATCTCACGTCAAAGTGCTCGCCAGCGGCGGGACCCAGAGGCGCCCGCGCAGATCGTGGCCTAACGGCCGACTCTCAGACGGCTGTTGAAGCCGACGTCCCCCTGCCCTGCGCCCGCTCCCACAGGCGCTCGCCGCAGAGCATGCAGCGCGGCAGCACTCGGCGGACGATCACCGCATTGCCGCAGGCGGCGCACAGAAACCAGCCGCTGGTGGCAACTCCAGCAGGCCAGAACTCCACGTAATCCCGTTCATCCTCAACCCGCTCAGCGGGCTTTGTTACTTCCCTCGACTCCACCTCGACCCCCTCGATCGATTGCTCCTCCCCCGCACCTTGTAGGTCGAACAAACCAAAGTGTCAACCGCTTCGGCTTTCGCTAACGACCGAGCCTCGTGCGGCGGCGAATCCGGAGCCGCTTTTGCAACGCCTTGTCCTCCTGCCCATCCTTGACCGCTGCCCACACGAACAGGCCGAGAACGAGCAGGATGGTCGCGACGGCGACGACCGCGAGGACTATCTCCTCCCCCGTGTGCACAGCCCGAGCCTAAGCAGTTGCGTCCGCAGGCGCGGCGGCAGGTGCCTGGTGTCTCGTCCGCAGGAGCGCTCCGCCGACCACAGCCGCCGACGCTGCGAAGAAAGCCCCGACGAGGAACGCCAAGTGGTAGCCGCCGACAAGCGAGGCCAGCGGCCCGTCGCCTGAAGCGCTGAGGCTGTCGGTGCGGGAGGAGGCAAGGCTGACGAGCACCGCGAGGCCGAGCGCGCCGCCCATCATGAAGGCCGTGTTGACAACGCCCGAAGCAAGACCGGATTCGCTCGGATCGACATCGCTCATCGCAGCAAGCAACACGGGGTTGAACGCCATGCCCGCTCCGACACCGAGCAGGATCATGCTCGGCAAAACGTCGACGACGAAGGTACCGTCGACCGGAGCCCGGGCGAAGAGCACGAGCCCGGCCGCGGCCACCAGCAGACCTGTAGCCAGAGGAATCCTGAACCCGAAGCGCATGACGAGCTTCGCGGAGAGCCCGATCGAGAAGGCGCCCATGATCAGGTTTGCCGGCAGGAAGGCGAGGCCGACCTCGAGCGGGCTGTAACCGAGCACCAGCTGCAGGTACAGCGCCGAGACGAAGAACCAGGCGAACATGGCGGCGGCCCAAAGGATCCCGACGGTATTGGCGACCACGATGTTGCGAAGCTTGAAGAGGGCAAGTGGGATGAGCGGCGACCGGACGCGTGCCTCGATGCCGACGAAGAGAGCCAGCAGCACGACGGCAGCACCGAGGAGCCCAAGGGTCTGCCCACTCGTCCAGCCGGTGTCGTTGCCGTTCACGATCGCGTAGACGGCCAGCATCAGCGACGCCGTCACCGTTACAGCTCCCGCCACGTCCAGCCGTCCTCCGGCGGCCGTGCCATGTGCGGCCGGCAGGAGTCTGAGCGTGAGGAGGATCACCGCGATGCCGATCGGCACGTTGACGAGGAAGATCCAGTGCCAGTTGAGCGCGTCGGTGAGGATGCCGCCGAGCAGCACGCCGAGACTGCCCCCGCCGGACATGACGAAGCCGAAGATCCCCATCGCCTTCGCGCGGTCGCCCTGTTCCGTGAAGAGGTTCATCATCAGCGACAGCGCGACCGCCGAAACGACCGCGCCGCCGAATCCCTGGACCGCCCGGGCCGCGATCAGGAGCCCTGATGTCGTGGATATGCCGCACGCGACCGAGGCAACGGTAAAGAGCGAGATGCCGATCAGGAACAACCGCCGGTGGCCGTAGATGTCACCCAGCCGGCCGCTGAGCAGGAGGAAGCCACCGAACGTGAGGAGATACGCATTCACGACCCACGCGAGCGACGTCTGAGAAAAGCCCAGGTCTTCCCTGATCGACGGCAGCGCGACGTTCACGATCGTCGAGTCGAGGACGATCATCAGGTCCCCCAGGCAGAGGATGTACAGCGCGAGCCAGCGAGTGCGGCTATCCAAGGTCATTTTTCGGCTTTCCTTTCGGTGCGTGGGCCATAGTCTGGTGAGTTAGACCGCGTCGCAGCGCAGAACTCATCGGTGGCGAGACCGATGAGTTTTCACGGTTCGGCGGGTCTATCCCAGGATGGCAGCCTCAGTGCCGCAGACAGTCGCGTTCGCAATCCGCGGCCCAATCGAGCGCACCGACCTACCCGGGCTCTGTGAGCGTGTCTGTGCGCTGCTCGAGCTGAACGCCGCGGACGTCGCCGTCTGCGACGTGCGCGGAGTCGAGCCGGACGCCGTGACGGCCGATGCCCTCGCGCGCCTCCAGCTTGCCGCAGGGCGGCGCGGCTGCCAGGTGCGGCTGCGCAGTGCGTCGACCGATCTCCTGGATTTGCTCGCCTTCATGGGCTTGAGCGACGTGTTACCGGACTAGGACTCGAGCCGCATCGGCAGCCCGAACAGCGGGAACACCCGCGCGGTATCGAGGAAGAACGTGAACTCGACGATGCGGCCGTCGGCGATCTCGAGCACCTGCAGCGCCCACGGGTCATACCCGCTTCCCGACTCGCTCGGCTTGTACTGCCCGAAGGCGGGCGACCCGTTCGCCGCTACGGTCGGGATCACCCGCGAGCCGCGACAGCCGGCGCCCGGTCCGACCCACCAGCGCAGAATGTCTTCGCGGCCTCTCAGCCAGAGGTCGAACGGTGGCATCGACTGTGTCGCGTCCTCCTGGATCAGCGAGGTGAGCGCATCCATGTCGTACTGCTCGAAAGCCTGGACGTAGCGCGCGAGGAGCTCAGCGTCCCCGTCGTCGACGGAGGGCGACGTGTCCGCCGCGCTCAGGTTGCTCTCCTCGAGAGTCGCGCGGGCGCGCTGGAGCGCACTGTTGACCGAGGCGACGCTCGTGTCGAGAAGCTCAGCGACCTCGGCCGCCTTCCAGCGCAGAACCTCGCACAGGATCAGCACTGCCCGCTGCCGCGGCGGGAGGTGCTGCAGTGCGGCGACGAACGCCAGGCGGATCGTCTCACGCGAGACGGCCACCTCCGCCGGATCTCCGTCGGCCGGGAATGGCTCGATCCAGGTCACCTCCGGCAGCGTGTTCAGGTTCGACTCGACGGGTTCGCGGGCGGGTCCCAGGTCCATCGGCCGGGCGCGCCGTTCCCGCCCGTTCAGCATGTCCAGGGAGACGTTGGTCGCGATGCGGTAAAGCCACGACCGCAGCGCCGCTCGACCCTCGAATCGCTCGAAGCCGCGCCACGCCCTGATGAACGTCTCCTGCACGGCGTCCTCGGCCTCGAACGGCGAGCCGAGCATCCGATAGCAATAGGCGCGCAGCTCCGCGCGATGCTGCTCGAGTTGATCCTCGAGCTTGCCCGCGTCGGGCATGACAGTTGACGACGGATCATGCACTGCGGGCCATGGTACGCGGTCCGCGGTGGTTGACTCTACGTCCCTCTCGCCGCGCGTACCTCGGTCATGAACCGGCTCGCCCGGTCAGGGTCGACGGGATTCCAGGTGCCGCCGTCGACCTTGAGATCCGAGCCCACGATCGCGCCGTCGGCAACGGCGAGGAAGTCTTTGACGTTCGTCGACTTGACCCCGGTGTTGGCAAAGACCGGGGTCTCGTCCCCACATCCTCGCTTGGCCTCGCGGACCGCGTCGACCGACGGCTCCGCACCCGCCATGGGACCGGAGACGAGGATGGCGTCGGCAAGACTGGAGACCTGCACCGACCGTGCGGTCGTTGCGATGTCGCGCGTCCCCACGCTCGAGGCGAACTCGGGCGTGATGTTCATGAACACGGCCACGTTCGAAGCATCCAGCTGCCGGCGGTAGCGCAGCAGCTTCCCCGCGTCCGGGGCCCAGAGCCCCATGTCGGATTCGTAGACGCCGGTGGCCACCTCACGAATGAACGAGGCGCCCGAGACCGCAGCAACGGCCAGCGCCGCCTCCGCATCCCAGAGGTAGTCGACCCCGAAGGGTCGGTCCCGCGGCGCAATCTCTGCGACCACCCGCGCCATCATCGCGACCCCTTCGAAGGTCGCCTTCAACTGGTACGGCCGGTCGCCCTCGTTGCAGAAGAGAATCGCGTCGAACCCGGCCCCGGTGAGGATCCCGACGTCGCGACGAACCGACTCGACGATTGCGGCAGCACCACCGACCTCGTCATACAAGGGCGTGCCGGGCAGGGGCGGCAGGTGAGCCATCGCGACGACCGGCTTCTCGGTCCCGAACAGCTCCTTTAGGTCGAAAGGCATGCGCACTACCCTCTCATGACGCCGCAGGGCAAAGGCCGCCACCGGAAAGGGGTAGGCGAATACGCCGGAGCGGTGACCCCGCCCAACCTGTTCCGTGGCCTCGCGCCGACCGAAATCTAGGACATGCAGTCTTTCGGCATCGCGGCCGGCTCCGCAGCAGCCGTTTCGGCCTCGCGAACGGTCCCGCTCGTGCTCGTCGCGGACGACGACGAGGACATTCTCACGCTGGTCGCGTTGCGTTTCCGTCGTTCCGGGCTCGAGGTCATCCTCGCGCGCGACGGCGAGGAAGCGCTCGAGTTGATTCAGACACGCGCGCCGGACGCCGCGGTCCTCGACATCGCAATGCCCAAGCTCACAGGCCTCGAAGTGGTGCGTCGGCTTCGCGACTCAGAGGCGACGAAGACACTCCCGATCGTCCTGCTGACGGCGCGTGCCGGCGACAAGGACGTCGAGCTCGGCCTCGAGGCAGGCGCGGATGAGTACATCACCAAGCCGTTTAGCCCCCAGGATCTCTACGCCTGCGTGCAATCCGTCCTCAGCACGGCATGAGCACAACGTCACGGGGCAGCCGCCGCACGACTGAAATCGCGCGCGCCCTCGCCGACGAGCACGGGCTACCCTTCATCACGCTCGTTGAGAACGAGCTGGACGACAACGCATTCTTTTCACTGCCAGAGAGGCTGATCCGGCGAGGGACGGTGCTCCCGTACCGCATCGAAGACGGGCGCCTACAGGTGGCTGTCGCCGATCCGTCCGACGTCGCTCTCATCGACGAGCTGCGGCTCGTGGCGACGATGCCCGTGGACCTCGCGGTCGCGCCCGCAGCCGACATCGTGCGACTTTGTGCTGACGGCCCCCGCACCAAACGCGCGGCGCGCCCGATCGCTGACGAGAACGACGCCGGCTCGGTCCGCGCCCTCGACGGCGTCATCGCCGACGCGATCGGACGACACGCAAGCGACGTCCACCTCTTGCCGACGCAGGACGGCCTCGAGGTTCGCTTCCGGGTCGACGGAATGGTTTCCAAGCATACGGTCCTCGAGCCCGAGATCGGGAACGCGGTCATCTTGCGCCTCAAAGTGATGGCAAGCCTCGACATCGCCGAGCACCGCGCTGGTCAGGACGGCCGGTTTGCCACGGTCGCGAGCGGAGGCCAGGAGGTCGACGTGCGCGTGGCGACGCTGCCGACGATCATCGGCGAGGGCGCCGTCCTTCGATTGCTCAAGAGGTCTCGCCGCCCACCTTCGCTGACCGAAATCGGCATGTCCTACGGAATGCAGATGGACCTCGAGCGGTCCACCGGTCAAATGGGTGGTGCGCTCGTCGTAGCGGGCCCGACCGGATCGGGCAAGTCCACGACGCTGTACGCGACGCTTGCGGACCTGACCCGGCCGGAGGTGAACATCATCACGATCGAGGACCCCGTCGAGTACCGGCTGCCGAACGTCTACCAGCTGCAGGTCAACCGCCGTGCCGAATTCACGTTTGCACGTGCTCTCCGCACGATCCTGCGCGCCGACCCCGACATCGTCATGGTCGGCGAGATCCGTGACCGCGAGACCGCGACGATCGTGATCGAGGCAGCGCTGACAGGACATCTCTTGCTGACGACGGTGCATGCAAAGGACGCCCCGAGCGCGATCATGCGCCTGATCGACCTCGGTGTCGAGCCCTTCTTGCTCGGATCTGCTCTCGGCGCCGTCATTGCGCAGCGGCTCGCGCGCCGCCTTTGCCCGCACTGCCGCGAAGAGTATGAAACCTCTCCAGAAGAGCTCGTCGCCGCCGGCTGGGAAAACGGTCCTGCGAAACTCTGGCGGCCGGAAGGCTGTGGCCAGTGCGACCGCGGTTACGACGGCCGGATCGGGCTCTACGAGCTGTTGCCAGTCACGGGCACACTGATGGAGGCGATCCTCCGACGCGGCTCGTTCGACGAGGTCCTGCAAGCGGCCGACACGACTGGGCGAACGACAATGTGGTCAGACGGCCTCGAAAAGGTCGCGGCCGGTGAGCTCTCGCTCGACGAGCTGCGCCGCGTCCTGACGTGACCCGCGCCCCGCGTTCTCGACGTCAGCGGCGAGGTCCGCTCACGCGGATCAGGGCTGCCAACATCAGCATCCTGCTCGCGGCCGTCGCGATAACTCTCACGGCGTCTCTTCTGACGTGGCACCTCAACGAAGGGCTTCCGCGCGAACGCCACACGCACGAACAGCTTGGGCTCACCCGGGTCGATGCAGACCAGCTCCATGCGCTGGAGAGCCGTCTGATCGCACCAGGCAAGGTCGAGGCGCGCGACACGCTTGCGAGCGAGTTGATCCTGGACGACATGGCGACGCACGCCCGGGAGCTTGCCGACTTGGGGAGAGCCGGCGACACGGTGCTGGCGGTACGCGGACTGATTGCCGCCTTCCGACAACTTGCGCCTGCACTCGCCGAGCAGAATCAAACCCGGGCGAGCCAGGTCTATCGAACACGCTACTTGCCGGCCAGAATTCGACTCGAGCACATTGTGACTGCATCCAATCGCGCGGCAGCGCAGAGGCTCGAAATCGCCGAAAGAAACGTCAAGATCGGCATGATCCTCTCGATCTTCGGAGTTGTCCTGTTGATCGTGGGGCTTGCCTTGCGCGTCAATCGGGTTCGAGCGCGGGAGATCCACATCGTTCGGAAGGCCGACAGTGAGCTCTCCGAGCGCAACGAGCTCCTGCTCGATTCTCAGCGGAGAGTGCGTTCGGCCGAACGCCTCTATCGCCAGTTGGTCGAACGCCTGCCCGGAGTGACGTACATCAGCAGTCCCACCAGCGTAGGGCCGACATTCATCAGCCCGCAGGCGCTCGAGCTCTTGGGAGTACCGGCGGAGGAGTTCATCGCACACCCCGACAAGGCCATGCAGGTCATTCATCCGGACGACCGTGCAAGCGTAGAGGCGAACATGGAAACCCTTCGACGCGAGGGGGGCGAATACCAGCAGGAGTTCCGCGTCGTGCATCCCGACGGACGAATCGTGTGGATTGGAGATGACGCAACCGTCGTCGCCGGCGAAGACGACAAGCCCCTCCACGTTCAGGGCTATCTGAGAGATATCACGCCGCTCAAGGACGCCGAGGCGAAGCAGCAGGCCGCTCTCGAGGGGGAGCAGACGGCAAATGAGAAGCTTCGGGAGCTGGGCGCCATGAAGGACGACTTCGTCGCGCTCGTGTCGCACGAGCTCCGCACGCCGTTGACATCGATTCGCGGGTACCTGGAACTGGTGCTCGAAGGTAAGCCAGACGGCTTGAGCAAGGAAAACGGAGCGTTCCTCGGCATCGTCGACCGCAATGCGGCGAGGCTCGAACGGCTCGTCGACGACCTTCTCTTCATGGCCCGGTTGGGCTCCGGGAAGCTCGAGCTCTCTCTGCAGGACACCGACCTCGCAGCCTTGGCGCGCGAGTCCGTCGGCGCGGCCACACCTCGCGCTTCAGCGCAGGCTGTCGAGCTCGAGTGCGCAATCGAAGAAGTTCCGGCCGTCCATGGAGACCCCGGGCGGCTCGGACAGCTGTTGGACAATCTGATTTCGAACGCCGTGAAGTTCACGCCGGACGGCGGCCACGTCGACGTGCGTGTCTTCCCGCAGAACGGCGACGTGGCAATCGAAGTCGCGGACACGGGAATCGGAATCTCCGCCAAAGAGCAGACTCAGCTCTTCCAGAAGTTCTTTCGCACTTCGGCGGCGGGCGAGCGCGCCATTCAGGGCACAGGTCTCGGACTCTCGATCAGCAAGGCGATCGTCGAGGCACATGCCGGTCGGATCGAGCTCGAGAGCGAAGAAAACATCGGCACCACCATCCGCGTCCTTCTCCCCATTGCAGGAAACGGGGAGCACGCGTGAGCGAGACCAGCCGCATGAGAGGTTCTCGCGGGATCGAGCGAATTGCGGTGGCAAGCGTTCTTGCCGTCACACTCATCGCCGTAGTGCTCACGGTGACCGTGTTGAGCTACCGAAGCGCCATCGGGGCGCACAAGCTTGCCGCTGATGCGATCGCCGAAAACTCGGTCTCACACGCTTCGGAGACGTTCTTGTCCCGTGAGCGCGAAGCGATGAACGAGTACCTCTTGAACCCCCGCGACAGCGTTCGTGCGGAGATCAGCGACAATCAGGAGGGATTCCGGAGCAACATTTCGCAGGTCGGGCACGGCGAGCCCGAAGAGACGTTGCTCGTTCAACGCGCACTCGCGGCGAACGTTCAGTTCATTACAGTCTTCACGACGAGCTCCCAGAGAAGCAGGGGAACCGTCGCCTCCTTCAGACGCCTTGAAGCGGAACTTGACAATGCCGAGAAGGGTGTCCTCGCGCCGCTCCACACGCTGCGTTCGCTGAACGACGCCCAGACGCGCGAAGTCGCACGTAACTCGGACGCGTCGAACCAGCGTGCGCTCCTCTTTGCGCTCTTCGCCGGAGCGTTGGCGGTGATCGGCGGGCTCGCATTCGCGCTCTACGCAATGCGTCTGGTAAAGGACATCGGTTCTCGCAACGAGCGCCTTCACGAGCTAGACCGGATGAAGGAGGACTTCGTCGCATCCGTGTCGCACGAGCTGCGGACACCGCTGACCTCGATCCGAGGCTATCTGGAGCTTCTCCGCGAAGGGGAGGCCGGCGAGCTCACCGACGAGCAGCAACAATTCGTCTCGATCGTCGAGCGGAACGCCGATCGTCTGCTGCGGCTGGTCGGCGATCTGCTCTTCGTCGCGCAGGTGGAAGCCGGCAAGATCGCGCTCGATGCAGGGTCCACGCATGTCGAGGAGCTCGTGCGCCAGGCAGTCGACGCTGCGCGGCCGGCTGCGACGGAGAAAAGCATCGAGATCGACCTCGACCTCGATGGGCTCGGCGAGCTCCACGCCGATCGGGCGCGGCTGGCCCAGGTCCTCGACAACCTCATCTCGAATGCCTTGAAGTTCACTCCGCCGGGCGGACATGTCGCCGTGCGGACATCTCGACACGCCGACGTGTGCGTGATCGAGGTCTCGGATGACGGTATGGGCATATCCGACGAGGACCAGGTTCGGCTCTTCCAACGATTCTTCCGCACCGCGAGCGCGACCGACCAGGCGATCCAAGGCACCGGTCTTGGCCTTGCAATCGTGCAGGCTATCGTCGAGGCGCATGATGGAGTCATCACGGTGAAGAGCGTCGAGGGAGAGGGAACGGTCTTCAGGGTTGAACTTCCCCTGGCACCGGTACGACAGCCCCTGGCGGCGTAAGGGTAGGGCTCTGCGCCGCAGCCCGAGCTCGGCTAGCCGTCCTCGCCCGAAGCGCTGAATCTCGCGAGCAGCTCGCGGCGGCTGTGGATGCCGATCTTCTGGAACACGGACTTCAGGTGATCCTGGACCGTGTGGCGAGAAATGAAGAGTCGCTCGGTGACTGCGCGCGTGTCGAGTCCGGCGACGACGGCCGCGACGACATCTCGCTCGCGCTGCGTGAACGCGTAGCCGCAGCAGAAGACATCGAATGTCTCGGTTGGAGCTGCGCCTCGAAGCGTGACAGCGATCTTGCCGTCGGCGTCTCCCTCGTTTGGATCCGCCGCCTGTTGGAGGACGAGGATGGCCAAGAGGAAGCTGCCGAGGATGACACCTGAGGAGATCGCGCAGCGTGAGCTGCATCAGC
>Ga0184619_10000568_pt1 | contig 12590 bp, 12 predicted proteins | sample PLM0_60_b1_FD_133146 | JGI IMG/M metagenome (GOLD analysis project Ga0184619, IMG submission 133146) | Groundwater sediment microbial communities from an aquifer in East River, Colorado, USA - PLM0_60_b1 | ecosystem: Environmental > Terrestrial > Soil > Riparian zone | place: USA: East River...
ACCGCGCGCTGCGAACGGCGGCGGCGAGCCTCGACCAGCGTGACCGGGCGCTGGCGCAGCGGCTCGCCTACGGGACAATTCAGCGTCTGCGCACGCTCGACCACGCGATCGAGGAGCTGGGTCGGCGGCCGGTGCGAAAGCTCGACGCGCCGGTTCGGGCGGCGCTGCGGCTAGGCGCCTACGAACTCGGCTTCATGCAGACCCCTCGGCACGCTGCCGTGAACGAGGCCGTGGAGCTCGTGCGGAACGCGCGGCTGGAGCGAGCCGTCGCCTTCGCGAACGCGGTCCTGCGGCGGATCGCCGACGGGATCGGGCCGCTGCTCGAGTCGCTGCCTGAGGGCGCGCTCAAGCACTCTTACCCGGACTGGGTCGAGCAGGTCTGGACGCGCGACTTCGGCCGCGAGGAGGCGCTCGCCCTGATGCGGGCGCAGAACGAGGCGCCCGAGACGGTCGTGCGCTTGATTCGCGGCGAGATCGACGGCGAGCCGACCGATGTGCCCGGCGCCTACCGCGTCGAGCGGGTCGACGAGCAGGCCCTTGCCGAGGGGAGGATCTGGCCGCAGAGCCGCGGCTCCCAGCTGGCCGGTCTGGTCGTCGGCGCACGCGAGGGCGAGCGGACATTGGATCTCTGCGCGGCGCCGGGCGGCAAGGCGACCCAGCTCGCCGGAGCCGTCACGGCCGTGGAGAAGCATCCCGGACGGGCGCGGGAGCTCGAGGAAAACGCGGCCCGCCTCGGCGCCTCGAACCTCACCGTCATGCACGCGGATGCGCTCGAGCTCCCCCCGGAGTTGCGCGACTTCGACCGGGCTCTCGTCGATGCTCCCTGCTCGGGGCTCGGCGTCCTCGCTTCGCGGCCCGACCTGCGCTGGCGGGCGCAGCCGCTGCCGGATCTGCAGCTCGACCTGCTCCGCGCCGCGGCCGATCGCGTCCGGCCGGGCGGAACGATCGTGTATTCCGTCTGTACGCTCAATGCCGACGAGAACGAAGCGGTCGTCGACGCGTCGGGGCTCGCCCCGGAGCCGCTCGGTGAGGAGTGGCCGGAGTTCGCCCACCCGAAGCGGCCGGAGTTCCTACTGACCCGTCCGCATGTGCATGGGACGAGCGGCTTCTTCATCGCGAGGCTTCGGGCGTGATCGAAGTTCCGGAGCGGCTGAGCTGGTGGCGCCACCGGGCGGGTGGAGCAGCCTGGCTGGGGTCGTTGCCGCGGTTGGCCGAGGAGTGTGCTGAGCAGTGGTCGCTCCGCCTTGGCGAGCCGTTCGGTCAGGGCAATGTGTCGTTGACCATGCCCGTGCGGCTCGCGGATGGGAAGCAAGCCGTGCTCAAGCTCAACTTTCCCGAGGAGGAGAGCGCGCACGAGTCCGATGCGCTCATGCACTGGCGAGGCGAAGGCGCGGTGCAGTTGCTCGAAGTCGATCGGGAGCGGAACGCGCTGCTGGTCGAGTACGCCGACCCGGGCACGTCTTTGTGGGAGGTTGGTGACGACGAGGAGGCGACGCTGGTCGCGGCCGCGGTGTTGCGAAGGCTGTGGTGGCGGCCTCCGGCGGACGGCCATCCCTTTCGCGTGCTCGCCGCGGAGGCGGAGCGCTGGGCGGCGGAGCTCCGGTCCGACTGGGAGGCGCTGGCTCGGCCTTTCGAACAGAGCCTCGTCGACGCGGCCGCGGCGGCCGCTCAGGAGCTCGCCGGGTCGCAGCCCGACCTTGTGTTGTGTCACCAGGATCTCCAGGGCAGCAATGTGCTGCAGGCGCGGCGGGAGCCCTGGCTCGCAATCGATCCGAAGCCGATCGTCGGTGAGCCCGCCTTCGACGTCGCCTCGTTGCTGCGCGACCGCCGGTGGTCGGTTCGCGTCGAAGTTATCCGGAGGCGCCTCGACCTGCTCGCCGCGGAGCTGGGGCTCGAGCGCGAGCGCATGCGCGGGTGGGGCATCGTCCACGCGCTCCACTGGGGCGTCGGGCCGAACAAGGTCGAGGCCGACATGGTCGAATGCGCGCGGCTGCTCGCGGCGTAGGATCAAGTCGGATGGCCTGGTCGGACCGGTTGCGAGAGGCCGAGGTCGAGCCCTCCCTCTATGCGGCCGACTTCGCGAGGCTCGGCGAGCAGATCGAGGAACTGCTCGGCGCGGGCGTGCGCGTCTTTCACTACGACGTCGGCGACGGGCATTTCGTCGAGCCGATCATCATCGGTCCGGTCGTGCTCGACTCGATCGGCGGCCTGATTCACGACGGCGGGGGCCGCGTCGACGTGCACTTGATGGTCGAGTCGCCGGAGCGGCATTTTCGCGCCTTTCGCGAAGCCGGCGCCGACAGCGTCACCTTCCACTACGAGGCGGTCGAGGACGTGGCCGCGGTCACCGCCGCAGCCCGTGAACAGGGCCTCGGGGTCGGTATCGCGCTGAAGCCGAAAACGCCGGTCGAGGAGGTGGCGGAGGCTTCGATCGCGGCAGGAACCGACCTCGTCCTCTGCATGAGCATCGAGCCCGGCTATTCGGGGCAGCGGTTCATGCCGGAAGCGTTCGAGCGTCTGCGCCGGTTGCGCGAGCTGTTGCCGGAAGAGATTCAGCTCCAGGTCGACGGCGGCGTCAATCGGGAGAACATCCGCGAGGCACGAGAAGCGGGAGCGAACCTGCTCGTCGCGGCAACGGCGGTTTTCGGTGAAGGCGCCCCGGCTGCCGGCTACCGCGGCCTCTTGGACGCGCTGGCATGAGCTTCCTCGAGCGGGCCCTCGAGCTCGCCGAGCGCGGGCGCGGAACGACGCAACCGAACCCGGTCGTCGGCGCCGTGATCGTTCGCGACGGCGAGGTCGTCGGCGAAGGGTGGCACGAACGTAAAGGCGAAGCTCACGCGGAGGTGAATGCACTCGCGGCGGCGGGCGACCGAGCCCCGGGCTCGACGCTCTACGTCACGCTCGAGCCGTGTGCGAGCTGGGGATCGACGCCGCCCTGCGCGCAGGCCGTGATCGACGCCGGGGTTGCGAAGGTCGTCGTGGGGACACGGGACCCGAATCCGGCCGCCGCGGGCGGCTTGGAGCAGCTTGGCGAGGCAGGGGTCGAGACGGAGCTCGCCGACGGTGAGCTCGGGTTCCGCGCTCGGCAACAGATCGAGGCCTGGCTGACCTGGGTGACGAAGCGACGGCCCTTCGTGATCTATAAGGCTGCGACGACGCTCGACGGGCGGCTAACCCTGCCCGGCTCTCGGTGGGTCTCGGGCAACGAGAGCCGCCGGCTCGTCCATGAGCTCCGGGCTGCCTCGGATGCGGTCGCCGTCGGCATGGGAACGGTGCGGGCCGATCGTCCCGGGCTGACCGCCCGCGATGTCGGCGCGGCACGGCAGCCGAGGCGGCTTGCCTTCGGTCGCGGGCCGCTGCCGGACGGTGTCGATCTCGAGCTGGTCTCCGGCCCGCTCGACGAGGAACTCGGCCGTCTTGCCGAGGAGGGCGTGCAGTCGCTGCTGCTCGAGGGCGGGCCGACCCTCGCGACCTCGTTCCTGCAAGCGGGCCTGGTCGACAAGCTGCTCGTCTTCGTGGCGCCCAAGCTCTCGGGGTCCGGGCCGACGTTGTTCGGCGAGTTGGACGAGCCGGTCGTGTTGAGCCGCTTCGAAGTCCGGCCGGTTGGAGACGACGTCCTCTTCACGGCTTACGTGAACGAGCCGTGAGAGTTCTTGTCGCGGTACGTGGGTGAGACTCGAGCGCTCCTAGACGTTGAAGCACGCGCACCGCGAAAAAAGCACCGGTAAAAGGGTCACGCGCGCGCAACCCCACCCGGGTGGTGGCTGCGTCCACCCGCCACCCAAGGCGAGCCTATCGCGGAAAAGCGCACGTGTCCGCGACCGGTCTGTGACGAATCTGTGCCGTTTGGCTCAGCCCGTGACGTGCCTTGCTGCCGTACCCGTGACGTGCCTTGCTGCCGTACGCTTTCGGCCATGTTCACCGGCATCGTCCGAGAGCGCGCCAAGGTCGCCTCGTTCGACCGGGGGCGGCTCGTAGTCGAGAGCTCGCTCGACCCGACGATCGGCGATTCGGTCTCGGTCGACGGCGTCTGCCTGACCGTGGCCGAGCGGACGAACGGCTCGCTCGCGTTCGACGTCATGCCGGAAACGCTGCAGCGTGCGAAGACATTCGGAGCGGAGGTCAACCTCGAGACGGCGCTGCGCGCGGGCGACCCACTAGGGGGCCACTACGTCCAAGGCCACGTGGACGGCGTCGGTCGCGTTCGCTCGGTCGAGGCAGAGGGCGACAGCCGCCGCGTCATGATTGAAGCGCCGGCCGACGTCCTTCGCTACACGGTCGTGAAGGGCTCGATCACGGTCGACGGCGTCTCGCTGACAATCACGACTCTGACCGAGGACTCGTTCGAAGTGGCGCTCGTTCGGCACACCCTCGACGCAACGACGCTCGGCTCGCTCGCGCCCGGCGACGAGGTGAACATCGAGGTCGACGTTCTCGCCAAGTACGTCGAGCGGCTCGCCGCGCGGTGAAGCTCGCGCCGCTCTATCGCGTCGAGTTCTCCTATCCGGAGCACTACGACGTCGGCGGCCCCGACGTCGGCGGCGTCTTCCTGGCCGAGGGCCGTTGCGAGGGCGCTCTGAGCGGCCGTTTCCGCGGCCTCAATCATCCGCGACTGCGGCCCGACGACGTCTACCTGCCCAATTTCCAGGGCGTGATCGAGACTGACGACGGCGCGAAGATCGCCTTCGACTACCGCGGCTACGGGCGAGCCCGGGACTATGGACGAGAGGTCGTCGGCACTGCGCTTCATTCGACCGGTGACGAGCGCTACGCCCGCCTCAACGACGCCGTCGCCGTCCTCAGCGGCGAGGCGCGTGAGCGCACGATCAAGCTCGAGATCGCGGAGCTTGTCTGGGAGTCACCAACATGAGCAAGGATACGATCCAGCCGATGGCAACAGAGCTCGAAAAACAGGCGCCTTTCGCGACCGTCGAGGAGGCGATCGAGGACATCCGCGAGGGCAAGTTCGTGGTCGTTGTCGACGCCGCAGATCGTGAGAACGAGGGCGATCTGACGATCGCCGCGCAGTTCGCGACTCCGGAAGCGATCAACTTCATGGCCACGCACGGCCGTGGGCTGATCTGCCTGTGCCTGACCGAGGAGCGCTGCGACGAGCTCGGCCTGCAGCCGATGACCGACCGCAACGAGACGCCGTTCGGGACCGCCTTCACTGTCTCGATCGAGGCTCGCGAGGGAATCGCGACCGGCATCTCCGCGCACGACCGCTCGCGCACGATCCAGGTCGCGATCGACCGCAGCAAGCGGCCTGACGACCTCGTTCGGCCGGGGCACATCTTCCCGCTCCGCGCCCGTGACGGGGGCGTTCTCCAGCGCGGCGGCCAGACAGAGGCGTCCGTCGATCTCGCCCGGCTTGCCGGCCTGATCCCGGCCGGGGTCGTCTGCGAGATCATGAACGAGGACGGGACGATGGCCCGCGTCGACGACCTGATCCCGTACTGCGAGCGCCACGGGCTGAAGCTGATCACCGTCGCCGACCTGATCGAGTATCGGCGCCGCCACGAGAAATTGGTCGAGCGGACGACCGCGGTGCGGCTGCCGACAGCTTACGGAGAGTTCACCGCGGTTGCCTTCAGCGAGAAGCTGACCGGCAAGCACCACGTCGCGCTCGTCAAGGGCGATGTCGACGGAGCCGAGGACGTGCTCATCCGCGTCCACTCGGAGTGCCTGACCGGCGACGTCTTCCACTCGCTCCGCTGCGATTGCGGCGAGCAGCTCGAGCAGGCGTTGCTGCAGCTCGGGCGTGAGGATCGAGGAGTGCTCCTCTATATGGCGCAGGAGGGGCGAGGGATCGGCCTGCTCAACAAGCTAAAGGCGTACGAGCTGCAAGAGAACGGCCTCGACACGGTCGAGGCGAACCTCGAGCTCGGCTTTCCGGCGGACGCTCGGGACTGGGGGATCGGCAACCAGATCCTCGCCGACCTTGGCCTGACCACGATCCGCATCCTCACGAACAATCCGAAGAAGATCAGTGGGCTCGAGGGCTACGGCCTGACGGTCGTGGAACAGGTGCCGATCGAGGTGCCGCCCAACGCCGAGAACCGCCGCTACCTCGCGGCGAAGCGAGACAAGCTCGCGCACAGGCTGCATCACCAGGACCTGCGGTTCGACGAGCTGGAGCGCGACACGTGACAGAAGAGCGCTGGCCCGGCGAGGAGCGGCTTGTTGGGACGAAACAGGAGGAACTAGAGCCCGAGGCCCCGGCGGATGAGGCCGAGCTCGATCCAGGCGAGGAGGAGGCGGAGGCCGAACCCATGCCGGAGACCGAGGCCGAGCTCGCTCCGCCGGAGGAGCAGCTCGGGGACGAGGAAGCTCCCGAGGCCGAGCGTGACGACGACACGCCGCCGCCGGACGAGGCGCCGGCCGAGGAGGACGAGCTACCGCGGCTGCGAGCGCCTGGGCACGCGCCCGGCCAGCTCTCGATCCCGGACGGGTACGGGGTCATCACCGGATCGTCGGACGGCACGCGCCGTGCGGTCGGCATCGTCGTCAGCCGCTTCAACGGTGAGGTGACGAACAGGATGCTGGAAAGCGCGCTCGATGAGCTCGAGCTCGCGGGCGTTGCCCGTCAGGCCGTCACGGTCGTGCAGGTTCCCGGGGCATTCGAGCTGCCGCTCGGGGCGATGGCGCTCGCAAAGACGCGCCGCTTCGCCTGCATCGTCGCCCTCGGCTGCGTGATCCGCGGCGAGACGCCGCACTTCGACTACGTCGCCGGCGAGGCGGCAAGCGGGTTGCAGCTCGCGGCGCTCGAGACCGGGATCCCGGTCTCGTTCGGCGTGCTGACGCTCGAGTCCGTGGGCCAGGCGGACGAGCGAGTCGGCAAAGGTGCGGAGGCCGTCCGCACCGCACTCGAGATGGCCGACCTCTTTTCGCAGCTGCGGGCAAACGCTACGGCCTAGTGCCCCATCCAGCAATACATGCCGGCTTCTGGCCCGCGATCACGCGGCGCCAGAGCGGGCACTAGGCGTCGCTTGCGACGCCGATCTGGAGGTTGTGCCGGCTTCGCCGGGGCGGCCGCTTGACCCCGTCGATTTGGCAAGGGACCGGTCGCGCCGGCAGGCAGCCAGGGGGCTAACCGCTCAGCTACACTGCCGCGCCGTGTCCAAGGTCTGCGCAGTCTGCGGGAAGAAGCCCGGTTTTGGGAACAACCGGAGCCACTCGATGGTGGCGACGAAGCGCCGCTTCAACCCGAACCTTCAGCGCGTCCGGGTCCTCCTGGACGGCAAGGCGACGCGCGCCTACGTCTGCGCCCGCTGCCTCAAGGGCAACAAGGTCCAAAAGGCCATTTAGCAACCTATTTCTGCGCTTTCGGCGTCTAAAGCAGGAATGGAGCGGGCTGAACCACAGCTCTCGTCGTCGCTCGGCCGGATCACGATTTCGACCGGCGCGATCGGACAGATCGTCTCCCAGACGGCGGCCCGCTGTTATGGCGTCGTCGGGATCGGCACCGGCGCGCGGGCAAAAGTGGGACGGCTGCTGCCAAGGAGTCGTGGCATGCACGGGATCACGGTCTCCAGCGACGGAGACTCGGTCTCGCTCGATCTTCACGTCGTCGTCGAGTACGGCCTCAACCTCGCCGAGGTCGCAGCGACGATCCGTTCCCAGGTGCAGTACGAGGTCGAGCGCCTGACCGGCCTGCGCGTGGCGGCGGTGGACGTCCATATCCAGGACGTCCGGCAATCCGCTTGAGCGAGCGCGAGGCAGCGCTTCGGCTCGTCCGCGGCGCCGTCGCGGCACTCGAGCGGAGCCGAGCGCGGATCGACGACCTCAATGTCTACCCCGTGCCCGACGGCGACACTGGCACGAACCTGGCGCTGACCGCGCGTGCGGTGCTCGAGGCGCTCGAAGCCTCGACCGCCGAGGATCGCGCCACGATCGCGCGCGAGACCACGCGGGCGGCACTGATGGGCGCCCGCGGGAACTCGGGGGTCATCCTCTCGCAGATCGTCCGCGGGCTTGCGGACTCTCTGACTGAGGAGGGGCCGGTCGACGGTGCCAATGCCGCTGGCGCGCTGCGCGCCGGCTCGGACGCCGCCTACAGGGCGGTACGAAAGCCGGTGGAAGGGACGATGCTGACCGCGATCCGCGCGCTTGCCGAGACCGCGGAGGCGGAGCACTCGCGTCCTGTGCCCGAGTTGCTCGAGTTCCTCGTGGCGCGGGGCGAAGAGGCAGTTGCGCGCACGCAAGAGCAGCTCGACGTCCTGCGCGAGGCGGGAGTCGTGGACGCGGGCGCCGCCGGGCTTCTCGAACTCGTGCGCGGGATCGCCTCGGTCGTGAGTGGGCAGCCGCTGCCGGAAGAGCCTGTGGTTCAGAAGGCGACCGTCGAGGCGGCGCACCAGGAGCTCTCGCGGTTTCGCTACTGCACTACCTTCGTGATCGAGGGCGACCTCGAGCCCGACGCACTCGAGACGGAGTTCGAGCGGCTCGGAGACTCGCTGCTCGTGGTCGGGGACAAACACGCGCTGAAAGTCCACGTCCATACGGACGATCCGGGGGCGGCGCTCGCGATCGGCACCCGCGTCGGCGGGATCGAAAACGTCGAGATCGCTGACATGCATCGCCAGACGCAGGCGCGCGAGCGCCGGCTGCTGGCCGCCGTCCCCGACCCGTCGCCGGCCGCAACGGAAGTCGTCGCCGTGGTCGCCGGGGCCGGGAACCGCCGCCTGTTCAAAAGCCTCGGTGCGACCGAGATAGTCGACGGCGGGCAGACGATGAACCCTTCGGCAGCCGACCTCGTCGCAGCCGTCGAGGCGACGAACGCGCCGGAGGCGATCGTGCTGCCCAACAACGACAACGTCGTGCTCGCCGCCGAACAGGCGGTGTCGCTGGCGAAGAAGCCGACACGGGTCGTTCCGACGACTTCGCTGCAGGCGGGCCTGGCGGCGCTGGTCGCCTACAACCCCGTTGTCTCCGCCGAAGAGAACGAGGTTGCGATGGTCGAAGCCTCGGCGCGGGTCGCGACCGGCGCGGTGACTACCGCTTCCCGCGACGTCCAGCTGAATGGGCGTGCGGTCGGCGTAGGCCAGTACGTCGGCCTTCTGGACGACGAGCCGGTGACGGGAGGCGCCGAGTTCGAGCCGGTGGCGAGGGCGATCCTGGAACGGTTGCTTGCCGAGCCGCGTGAGGTCGTGACCCTGCTGACCGGGGCCGACGAACCGGACCTCTCTCAGCTCGTCGCCGACCTCGAACAGGCGAACCCCGAGCTCGAGATCGAGGTTCACGAAGGCGGGCAGCCGCACTACGCGCTGCTCGTATCAGCCGAGTAGATCGCTACATTCGAGCGGTGGAGCAGCCGATCCGGGTCGTTCTCGTCGAGGACAACCAGGTCTTCCGCGAAGGTCTCGAGCTCGTGCTCGGCCTCCGCTCGGACATCGAGATCGTCGGTGCGGCAGAGGACGGCAGCGACGCGGTCGAGCTCGCGCGCGATCTGCGTCCGGACGTCGTGCTGATGGACTACCGGCTGCCGGGCATGGACGGAGTCGAGGCCACGGCGGCCGTGCTCCAGGCATACCCTGGCGCGGCGGTGATCGGATTGACGGCATCGGCCAACGTTCGCGAGCGGGACGCGCTGCGCGAGGCAGGCGCCGTCGCCTGCCTGAGCAAGGACGACGATCTCGACGAGATCGTTGCCGCGATCCACCGCGCGGCGGGTCTGACCCCCGCGGGGTAACTGCCGGTGGACTTGACCCCGGCGAACACGGCGATCGTGGTCGATTCGACGGCGGATTTCCCCGAGGCGCCGGAGCGCTATGCGAACTGGCGGATCGTCCCGCTCTACGTCCGTTTCGGGACCGAGAGCTTTCGCGACTATGTCGAGCTCGGGCCGGACGAGTTCTACGCGAGGCTGCGCGAATCGCCGGTCACGCCGACCACGTCGCAGCCGACCCCGGGCGACTTCCGCGCCGTCTACGAAGAGCTGGCGGGGTACGCGCGCGTCTATTCCCTCCACATCGCCGGCACGCTGTCGGGCACTGTGGAGGCCGCGCGGGCAGCGGCTGAGTCCGGCGACCGCGTCCGCGTCGTCGACACGGAGACTGCTTCCGCCGCGGTCGCCATGCTCGGGCTCTCCGTCCAACGGCGACTGGAGCGGGGCACGACCGACGATGAGATCGACGCGCTCGTCCAGCGCCACCGGCGCGATTCGCAGCTGATCTTCACGCTCGACACGCTCGACTACCTCGCCCGCGGCGGCCGGATCGGCCGCGCGGCGGCGTGGGCCGGGGAGCTGCTGAAGGTGAAGCCGATCCTGACGATCCGCGGCGGCGAGGTGATCCCGCTCAAGCGCGTCCGCGGCAACCGGCGCGCCTTCCAGGAGTTCATCGATGTTTTCGACGCGGGCTCGCGCGAGGGACCGAACCTGCGCGTCGCGATCGCCCACGCGGATGCACCCGATCGCGCGGAGGCCCTGCGGGAGCTCGTCCGCCGGACCCGGCCCGAGGCTCAGCTCGAGCTCGTGACTACGCTCGGTCCCGTTGTGGGGACACACGCCGGTCCCGGAACCGTCGGGCTCTTCTGGTTCGAAGATGAGTGAGCTTCGCGGCTTCGCCGGCGCCGAGCGCCCCGAGCGGTGGCCGCCGACGCGAGGACGTCATCCCAGGACGCGTAGCGTGTTGGCGAGTTCCCTCGAGACGCTGCCCGGAGTCGGTCCATCGCTGCGGGCCAAGCTGGCGAAGCTCGGCCTGCGCACGGTTCGCGACCTGCTCGAGCACCGGCCGCGCGATTACCAGCAGGCGGTCGGGGAGACCCCGATCTCGAATCTCTTCGGCGAGGAGGAGGCGGTGATCGCCGGCGAGGTGCGCCGGGTCTCCATACGGCCGACGCGCCGCCGGCTGACGGTGTTGAAGGCCGCCGTGCGCGACGAGAGCGGAGAGATCTCGGCCGTCTGGTTCAACCAGCCCTGGCTCGCCGACAAGCTGCGGCCCGGGACGAGGCTGCGCCTGCGGGGACAGCTGCGGCGGAACGAGTTCCACGTCCGCTCGTATGACCTGGACGGCGCGGCGGCGACCGCGGACTTCGCGCCCGTGTATCCCGCGAGCGAGGAGGTGACGTCACCCCGGCTGCGGACGCTGGTGGAAAGCGCGTTACCGCACGCGCGGGACCTCGGGGACTCGCTGCCGGCGTCGTTGCGGGCCCGGGAACGGTTGCCTTTGCGCTTCGACGCGCTCGTCGCCTTGCACCGGCCGCGGGGCGCCGACGAGGCCGAGTCAGCGAGGCGGCGGCTCGCGCTCGACGAGCTGCTCCTGCTCCAGGTCGGGTTGGCGCGGATCCGCGTGGGGACCGAGGAGGCGACGGCGACGACGCTCGGCGAGCCCGGTGAGCTGGTCGAACGCTACCGGCAGGCGCTGCCGTTCCAGCTGACGGCGGACCAGGAGCAGGCGATCGCGGAGATCGATGCCGATCTCGCGTCGGCGAAGCCGATGCAGCGGCTCCTGCAGGGAGACGTCGGCTCTGGCAAAACCGTCGTCGCGCTCTACGCGCTGCTGCGCGCGGTCGAGGCCGGCAGGACTGGCGCGCTGATGGCGCCCACAGAAACCCTGGCTGAGCAGCACTTCTTGACGCTCGAGCCAATCTGCACCGAGCTCGGCGTGCGGGCGGCACTGCTGACGGGCTCGGTCAAGGGCGAGCTCGAGGGCGCGCAGGTTCTCGTCGGTACCCACGCGCTCATCCAGGAAGGCGTCTCGCTCGATGACCTCGCCGTTGCGGTGGTCGACGAGCAGCATCGGTTTGGGGTCGAGCAGCGGGGAGCGCTCGCCGCCGGCCGCTCGCCGCACGTTCTCCACATGACCGCGACGCCGATCCCGCGCACGCTCGCGTTGACCGTCTACGGCGACCTGGCGGTGACGGAGATCGCGAAGCCGCCGGCGAACCGGAAGGCGATCGTGACGAGCTGGGTGACCGAAGAGCTCAGTTCCGAGGCGTACCGGAGGCTGCGCAAGCACCTCGACGCCGGGCGGCAGGCCTACGTCGTCTGTCCGCTGATCGAGGAGTCGGAGACCTCCCAGGCGCGCGCGGCCGAGGCCGAGGCCGAGCGGCTTCGGCGCGGGGAGCTGCGCGACTACCGCGTCGGACTGCTCCATGGCCGCCTGCGTCCGGCCGAGAGGCGGGAGCTAATGGCGCACTTCAAGGCGCGTGAGCTCGACGTGCTCGTTTCGACGACGGTGATCGAGGTCGGGGTCGACGTTCCGAACGCGACGATCATGATCGTCCAGGAGGCCGATCGGTTCGGCCTGGCACAGCTGCACCAGCTGCGTGGGCGGGTCGGGCGGGGAGCAGAGCAGTCGTACTGCCTGCTCGTCTCGCGCGCCAAGGAAGAGTTGACCGACAATGCCCGGGAGCGTTTGCAGGCGCTCGTCGAGACCACGGACGGCTTCGAGCTGGCGGAGAAGGACCTGGAGCTGCGCGGCGAGGGCCGGCTGCTCGGCACGCGCCAGGCGGGGCTCTCGGAATTCCGCTTCACGCGCCTGCGCGCCGATCGCGAGCTGCTCGAGCGGGCCCGCGAGCTCGCCCGCGAGCTCGTGCCCTACGAGGGGCCGCTGAACGACGAGATCGATCGCTTCTTCGCCGGCGCAGAG
>Ga0184619_10000569_pt1 | contig 12588 bp, 16 predicted proteins | sample PLM0_60_b1_FD_133146 | JGI IMG/M metagenome (GOLD analysis project Ga0184619, IMG submission 133146) | Groundwater sediment microbial communities from an aquifer in East River, Colorado, USA - PLM0_60_b1 | ecosystem: Environmental > Terrestrial > Soil > Riparian zone | place: USA: East River...
AACTGATCCCCATCGCGGCGACAACGTGAAGCACGCTGGCAGCGAGATAGCTGGCTCCTCCTTCCGGTCGCCAGGTTTGCGGTGTTTCGCGCTGGTAACGGTGAAAGATTACACCCATCCAGAGCCAGCTCGTGAAAATGGAAATGACTCCAGCGATGAGACCAGGGACGAGCGCGGCACGAAGCGTGTTCATCGTTGCAAGTTAACCTGTCGATCTTACCGAGAGAGCATGGCGATTGTCCATAAAAGATTCGTCAAGCGAGAGGTAAGAGAATCGACCTGTGTTCATCGCGGGCGGAACAATGACTAGTGGACATCCAGAATGGTTCCGTGATGGTTACACCATGCTAACGATTACGTTGAAGAACATTCCCGCTCGGTTACACCGGGAATGACGGCCCGGGCAAAAACGAATCATCGGAGCCTGAACAAGGAAGTGATCGCAACATTGCATCGCGCAGCGAATCAGGTCCACAAAAGCGTCCCGGAGCAAATCGAGGAAGCGCGAAGAACTCGGAGATTGTTCAACGGGACAGCTACTCTGAAGGAGATCCAGGCATTTAAAGTTGCCGGGAGACTGCTTCGCGCGTTTCCTGCTATAGCAATCTCTCTGGCTGAGTTCGGTGATAGATAAATTCAAGATTTTTCGCGATGCCACAGTTTGCTTATCGAGCGCGCAACGCCCAGGGCGGCCTGGTTGAAGGGGTGCTGGATTGTGCCGACCGGGCGGTGGCGATTCGCCAAATCGAGCAGCAGCGTTGCATCCCGATTAAGATCGAGGCGGTCGTAGCGGAGCCAAAAATTGCAGAGCGCGACAGACCAACGACCGCGCCAACGACGCAGAATTTAAAGATTCCGCACGGCCAGTTGCTCGTCTTTACCGAACAGCTTGGGCATTTGCTGCAAGCGGGAATGACACTCGACGAAGGATTGTCGATCCTGAAGAAGCGTCTCAAACAGCCGCGCGTGCAGCAAATGACGCACACGCTGCATCAGGCGCTGGTGGACGGCCGGAGTTTCTCGCAAGCGTTGCGTGAGTTTCCGCGGATTTTCCCACCGCTTTACGCGAACATGGTGGCCGCAGGGGAAGCCAGTGGCGCGTTGCCGGATATTTTGCTGCGGCTGGTGAAGCATCTGATGCAGGCAAAAAGTCTGCGCGACCGCGTGCAACAGGCGCTGATCTATCCAGCGTTCCTGGCCGTGGCGGGCGCGGCCCTGATCACGATTTTTATCACGTTCATGGTGCCGCAGTTGACCGGCTTCATGTCGCAAAGCGGCGGCGCGCTTCCGTTGCCGACGCGAATCCTGCTGCAGATTCATCACGCGATCACAGCGTATTGGTGGATTGGGGTGATTCTGGCCATCGGCGCGGTCATTGGATTCCGCGCGTTTGTGCGCACCGATGAAGGACGAACGGCGTGGGACCGATTTCGTCTCGTAATCCCGGGGTACGGACGCGTGATCCGCCATCGTTATTACGCGCAATTTTCGCGCACACTCGGGACGTTGATGGAAAATGGAATCCCTCTGCTGCGCTCGCTCGATCTGGTAACCGAAATCGCGGGCAATCGATTTCTCGAACTCAAACTCGGCGAAGTGCGCCGCGCCGTGATTGACGGCGCCACGTTGTCGGCCGCATTGCAAGCGCAGAAGTTATTTCCGGATTTGCTTACCGACATGATGTCGGTCGGCGAACAAACGGGGCATTTCGCGGAGACGATGCAAACGATCGCCGATGTTTATGAGCGCGAGCTTGATCGTAACGTAGCGATCATCTCGGCGCTCATTCCGCCGGTCATCATCGTGCTGATCGCAATTGTGGTCGGCTTTGTCGTGTACAGTATTCTCTCGGCGGTCTTCGAGATGACACATAGTTTGCAGTTTCGACCGCACTGAGTTAATCTTGGAGGCCAAATGTTTTTTCGCGTCATTGCGTTCGCCCTGCTGATTGGCGCAGCCACTCCTCTTCCGGCGCAGGAAGCTTTCAACAACGCGCTACCACCCTCGGATAATGCGAAATTAGGAGAGCCGCTGCCAGCAAGCGCATGGCTCGATTTGCGTCAGAACGCACCTGGCAATTCGACGCGGCAGAGCGCGCCGCCGTGGGTTGAAGCCGTCACGATGGTTCCTGCGCAAACGGCCAACGGCGTGGCGCCAAAGAGCGTCTTTCGCATTCGTGTGGCGCAACCGAGCGCAGATTATCAAGTCCTCTTTCTCCGTTTGTTCTTCGATGACAAGCCTGCGCAGCGACCAGAGTTGATCGTATGGGACGAATCGGGCACGCAAGTTTTGCGCTCCGGCGAGCTTGGCTCTGGCATCGATCTGCCCAGTTCCGATGCGGTGATGATCCCGATGAGCGGCCTCTCGGCAATCGACATTGAAGTTCCCGGCGACGGGAAAACGGTGCGCGGCGCGTATCTTGATTGGATGACGAGCAGCGAGGTGGTGCATCCACTCAACGCCGAACATCGGGATGTCATCCCGGAACCATTTTCATCGATGCCGCCGTTGCATCCGTCCGCGCAGGACATGGAACAATTCGGCACTGTCATCGCGACGCTTGCGGCAGAAACCATCCCCATCGGGCCGAGTGTGCAACAAGGCGCGGCCTTTCAATTTGGCCTCGAAGCGCAACCATTGCTCGCGTTGCTCACCTTTGAAGTGGCGAGCCCGCGTATCGATGCGCCGCCGGACGTTTACGTAAACGGCGAATACGTCGGGCCGGTCACACTTACGCTGCCGGAGTTGGCCGACCCCGGCTATCGCGGCGAGGTGAAATCACTCGTTAGGGAAATGCATTTCCAATACACCGGGTGGCTGCGCGCGCAGAAGATTGTGCCGGTGACGAGTTTGAAGGTTGGAACCAATGACGTGATTGTGCTCAGCGGCGCCGCTACATCGACATCGGCCATTCGCGCAACGCAAATTCAATTAAAGTATCTTTGGGACAAATCCGATTATCAGCTGCGACCGGGTCAATAAATGAACCGCAACGATCTGTGCGCGGTCTGTGTTTGATAAAAAAATGACGCTAAGGGGAAAAAAGAACGGCTTCACCTTGCTCGAGATCATGCTCGTGGTGACGATCATTGCGCTCTTACTCGGCGCCGCCATCTACAAGCTGGGCGGCAACGTGGAATTCGCGCGACATGTTCGAGTGTCGGCTGACATTCAGGGGATCAACACGCAGCTCAAGCTCTACGAGAGCATGAACGGTTTCTTCCCGACCACCGACCAGGGGTTGCAGGCGCTGGTGACCCAACCCGATACCGAACCCAGGCCGGCGCGCTGGTATCAATTATACAAAGAACTGCCGAAAGATCCCTGGCAGAACAATTACATCTACATTTGCCCGGGCATAAAAAACCCAAACGGTTACGATCTTTATTCCGCCGGGGGACCGGATCGCAAACCGGACTGGGGCGACTGAGGACGCGCGCCTCTGCCGATTACGATTACATCTCGGGAGCCTCGGGCGGCGCCACGTTTGGAGCCGGGTTTGCCGGCGGATTTCGCTGAATCACGCCGCGCCGGTGCGGCGGCGGAGTTGGCAAGGTGGGGATCGGCGCCGGTTTAAAGCGCGGGGGCATGTTGGCGCCGGGCGGGGGAAGGACGGGTGGCATGTTCGGAACTGGCTGCTGCGCCAGAAGTGCTTCGTTAAAACCGATCGTCGCAAATTTTCCATCTTTGCCGATTGTCACTTTCGTGGCACCCACGCGATCCGACCATTCTATGCTGGCGATGCTGTAGCCATCGACCGGTCCCTTCGTCGTCAGATATTCCTTGAAGTTCGTGTCCTCACTGGAAGCGATGGTGACCATGTCGCCTTCCGGCGAACGGGCGGCATTAGCCACGTAAAGATTTTTCGCAAAATCGGCCGCGGCCACCGGCAAGGCGACTGCGGTGGCAACGGCAAAAGGTGACCGATCCAGCATCGCCGCATAACGGTCAAAGTTAAACCGTTTCGGAATGTCATCGGCTCGTGGAGTCGAGACCGGATAAAGCAGAGCGAAGATCGACATCAGAATTTGAGCACGTCTCATAATCATCCTTTCTTGCGTTGCGCGGGCCCGAACCAGCGCGCGATTTTTAACTTGCCGCGCATCATCGTGGGATCGGCACTATCGATCTTCAGATCAACATTTTCAAACACCACAAACGCTTCCGGCTGTTGCACGTCATAAAGAAAATGGACCAGCGCCGGCCACGCGCTTTTGGTTTCAATGGAAGCGAAAACCGTCTGATGATTGGGCGTCGTCTCGCCGGCGCCAATGGCCGGGTTCTCGATCAAGATCTTGTATTTGCCGGCAATCTGTTTCAACTCGTCCAGCAGCGTGGAGGCGTCAGCCGCATTTTTCAGCGCTGGTTGGTGCTGGTGGAGCCATTGATCGCGCTTCTCCCAGAGACTGCGCTCTTTTACATAGACAGCTTGCTCGGCGCGAGTGGCTCTGCGCTCCGCCAACTGGGCCCGCGCGCGACCGAGCGCGCCGAAGAGCCAGCTCCATACCACCAGGTTGAGCAACGCAATGATCGTGCCGGCCACGATCCACGAAAGGAGGCGCTCCCGTCGATTCATGCGTTCATACCAAGGCGGCAGCATCATCGCGATTTTCCCTCCAGGCGAAACTGGGCATGATTGTTCGGCAAAATGCGCGGCGCCGTCATGTCGAACTGAAAAATTTGCAGTTCCGGATTCTTTTTTAGCTTGTCGATGAACTGATAGGCCAGCGCCGCCGAACCGGCTTCGCCATCCACTGAGATTTGGCGCGCGGACTGATTGTAAGCGGTAATGCGCACCTCGGGCGAGGGCAGACTGTCGAAAAGATGCCGCAAGATTTCGACCGGGTAATAACGCGAATCGACCGCGGGCGCGAGCGCCTTCCAGTTGGCTTCCGCCGCCCGGACAAATTCGGTCTTGGGCGCATCGCGGGCGATCCGGGAATCGAGCCGCCCAATTTCCAAACGAAAGTAAGCCAGGCCGGCGAGGAAGAGAAAGAGAAGTCCCGCGTAAGCGGCGCCTGCCCAGATGAGCCGCTTCTGCCATTCCCCTCGTCTGGCCAATTGTGAGCGACGCTGCCGCCAGCTTTCCGGCAGGAGATTGAGTTTGACAGAAGCTGGCGGCCTTTCGACCCCAACGAGCTCGGTCGGACTGGCCAGGATTCCCTGCACCGTCTCGCGTAATTCATAACAGCTCTCGTCCAGCAGCACATTCGGGAACGATGCGTTGATGCCCTGCAATTCCGCGCTCAATGCCAGTTGCGGCAACTCGATTTGCAATTGTTCCGGCGCGACGCCTTCCAGCGTTCGGGTGAGACTGACTTTACCGTTCTCGGTCACTGCGGAAACAACTGTTTCGCCTTCGGGATAAATGAGGAGAGCATTTCCTTGCGGCGCATAGGTGCTGGCGCGTTGCGCGGCATAAACCGTCACCTGCCGCGGGATGTAATCGCGCTTCAGGAGCGGCGCGGCGAGCTCAGCCAGCTGCTCGTTTCGAACCGCCACCGCCGAGATCACGCTTCCAGTTTCCGTTTGCTCAATCACCTCGAAGTCGGTTGTCACTTCATCCGCCGAGAACGGCAGCGCCTTCTCAATCTGGATGCGAACCATCTCCGGAAACTCCGCTGGATCGACAGTTGGCAAATGAAAGCGCTGCGCGAGCACGGCCGCAATGGGCAGCCCAAGCACAAAATCGTCCTCCACCGTCAGCAGCGGCACGGCTTCCTCCAAAGTTCGAAGCATGCGCACGTCCCAGGAACCGTTGCGATCGGACGAACGCAAAAAATTCCAGCCGTGCGCGGTCGGAATTATAAACACCGGTGGCGATGCGGCTTCGATATCAAAGCTCCTTCCAGCTTCTCATTTGCGGAACATTGTTCCCTTTGATGACCACCATCTGCACCACTCGCGTGGCGTCGCCCGATTTCCCGACGCTCACAATGTGAAACCACTGGTCCCTGAATGCGACCATGCCGCCAAGCTGCTGAAATTGTTCCGGCGAAAGGCCGAGCGCCGTCCGCACATCATCCAGGCTTTTTAATGGCGCGTCATCAGCCGTTCCATCGATCCCGTCCGGCCCGCGGCGCAACGCGAGAAAGCGATCCACCAGCCCCTCGTTCGTACCCGGCAGCGTCAGCAGCACATCGCGCGAGGCCCACGCCAGATCGATCGGGCCGCTGCTGTTGACCGTAAAATCGTCGTCCCAACCCGGCTGCGAAGTGAATTCGGCCCAGCCAAACACTTTCTTTAGCTCCTCGATCCGGGTTAACAAAGTATGCGCCGGGCGGTAGTCGTCACTCTCCGGCGGGGCGTTCAAATGGTGTAATCCGGTGTTTGGCGAAACCCAATCAAGCAATGAATCGATCATTACGTTGCGTTCGTTCAGATCGATGCCCTTGTTCTCGAGATATCTTCGCAAAATCTCCAACCGCTGCGGATCTTCGCCCGCCACCAGCCAGTTCACATTTAACCGGCCCCCTTCCCCGGTAATGCGCGCTTCATAGCTTTGACGACCCTCCATTTGCCGGCGCAGATTCGGCGAGCCCGGCCTGACAATCGGATGCAATGCAATTTCCGCGCCAGAGCATGCCATCGCTTCCGCTTCCAGAATCCGGTTCGCCTTTCCAGAAAGTGTGAGGCGCGAATCGATCTCCGCTGCCCAGGAAATGATCATCGCGCTCAACAGAAAAAGCGCCCAGAGCGCTAACATCAGAGCCGCCGCCCGCAATTTCGAATCTCGAATCTCGAATTTCGATCTCTGATCTCTGGTTAACATTAGCATCATGAAAACGGCGTTCGTCCCAGCGGAATGATCACTTCAAATGGCACGGCGGCATCGCTGCGTCCCACTACGATCTTCACCAGGCGCGGCAAGACCAGCGTGTCGGTCCATCTGTCCACCCACACGTTCAAGCGCGGCTCGAAGTAGCGGATTTGCAAGCTGCCCACGTTCTCAATCAACGGCACCCAGGTCTCGTGCTCGTGCGTGATGGAAGGGTCGTCCTTCGGTTTACGCAACAAACCGAGATCGAGCCGGTTGCTCTTTTCGTTTTCCCGTTGCAATCGCATCGCCACCGTAAAATCCCCCGGCGCATAGCGCGTGAGCAACCCAGGCCCGGCCCCGCAAGTCCACTTGATCTCATCGCGCGCGATATCGTTTAACTTGAACGGCTCGCCCGTCATCGCGGAATTGCCCGGCGACAAGCCTTGCCATTGCGTCACCAAAAGATCGCGCAAACCACCATAGCGCGCGTCGGCCGCGCTCGCTTCGGAGGAAACGCGCAGCGCGGTCAGGTTCGATTGCACAAAGCGATAAATCGCTACCGACATCATCGCCAGGATCCCCACCGCCAGCGTGATCTCGAGCAACGTGAAAGCGCGCGCGCGTGCTGTTCTTCGCGAAGCACTCCTATCCGCAATCCGCAATCCGCAATCCGCAATTTCGTGATTATCCGGGGCGATAAACATAAAACGCAATGTGCTTCGATTGCGAGACGCCGCCGCGCACCCATTGCGCGGTCAGGACCACTGAATTGATCCCGCCCAGCTTGCCGCCATCCGGCTCGCTTAAACCAGCCGGCGCGCTTTTCTGGATTAATTTCACGACGCCGTAACCGGTATCGATCTTGAATTCCTTCGCGGCGTCAGGGAACCCGGGCGTCGCCTGAATTTCGGCCATGCGATTGGACAAAATCTGGCGGACCCGCTCTTCTTCCGCGTTGAGTGTGCTCGCGTTCAAGCAATTCTCCACCGCGCGGCCAAGCGCGAGCACGCCCACCGCGAAAATCGCCACACCGATGATCACCTCGTAAAGGGCAAAACCGCTCTTCCGCCGGGCGATCCGATGCTGGATGCTCGATGCTCGATGCTCGACCCTGTCAGCAAACGATGAAGGAAGAAAACGTTTAACGTTCAACGTCCAACATTCAACGGTCAACGGAGGTAGCGCGTGAATCATTAGACGTTGAACGTTCAGCGTTGAGCGTTGACCGTTTTCCGGAGAGCGATCCGGATCATGACCATTTCCGCCAAGCATCAAGTATCTAGAATCCAGCATCGCTCTGAAATCACCTCGCCGCATAATTCATGAGTTGCGCACGCGCCGTTAACGCCGAATAAGTCGCCGTCCAGGAACCATCGCGCCCGCTAAATTGGACAACCGCCGGCTCGCACGTTCCCGATGGCCAGAAAATCCATTCGCCCGGCGGGTTTTTGGTCAGCGCCGCCGGCAGGGTGAGTTTCAAAACATTTCCACGCGCCAACGCAAGGTCCGCGGTCGGTCTCGCTTCTTCGCCTTTTGCAAAAACTTCCGGACGCAGCACGATACCTTTGCCGCCCCAGACGATGAGATAGGCGCGATGCTCGGCCACGCTGCGCTCCTGCGCCTGGCGCACCAGATCGTTGAAGCCATTGAGCGAACGCCGCAATCGCTTGTCTGCCAGCACGCCGTTCATGCTCGGCACCGCCAGCATGAGGAGCATCACCAGAATGAAAACCGCGATCACGATCTCGATCAACGTGAACCCCCGGTTTGCCACGGGACGAATCCGTCCGACTCGCCGCGGGACGAATCCGTCCGACTCGCCGGACGAGTCCGTCCGACCGGCGGACTCGCGGATTGGCGGACAGCGTCGCATCGGCCAAGTTAGCCCCTGCGCGCCAAATCACAAGATGGCAAGGAAGACGGGCGTCTCGCCTGTCGTGGCAAACAGGCATCTTGCCTGTTGAATGCTCATCCTAAAACTGCCAATCGGTTGGATGTCCGCCAATGGTGGAGGCATCTTTCACCTTAATCCATTCGATGTTGGACGTTGGACAGCCTGCTCAGCCTGCCCGCCGCGGCGGGCGAAGGCTTTCGGAGTTGGACGTTTCTGCCTCGCCGCCCTCTGACTTCTGATCTCTGACTTCTTCTCCTCAGTCGAGCGGACTCTTGACGCCAATTCCCGGCTTATTGAGCACGTGCGTATAAATCATCGTCGTGCTCACATCCTTGTGACCTAACAACTCCTGCCGCGTAAAAGCGAAGCCGTGTTACGCGGCTTTGCTCACGCGGTCGTCCGCAGTGGATGCTTTTGAAGATAATGCTTGAGTTGGGAACGAAGGAAGCGCCTCCCGCCGCCGCTCTTGAGGAACTTCTCCCGACCTACAGCGTCCGCTTGTTCTAGATAAGCCTCATAATAGATTAGCTTCCATGGGCCACGGTAAGAAGCTGCAAGCGCAGCGCCTTCAATATGCTGTGCTACTCTTCGTCGAAGGTTTGCTGAATAACCAATGTAAAAACCGCCATCGCTGATTGAGCGCAACACGTAAACGTAGTGCATTAGCCGACGCTAACTACTCTAGCGCAAACCAACGTTTACTGACTGCAGCCGCGTGAGGCGAAGCCTTTTACGCGAAAAGTCCGCTGCCGAATGCGCCACGTCCAGATAGGACATTCCGCAATCCTATTCCGCCTTGGCACGTGAGCGAAGCTTTTACGTCGCGCACCTGATCGAGTAACTTTTTCGGCTTGCCCAAACTCGGATCGAGCGGTAGAACGATGGCCATGATTCGGTTTTTATCCAGTCGTTCCCTCGAAGGCAAGCGGATTAGACCGAATAATTCCGCCTTTAATTGCCGAATAATTCGGCCCACTTCTCGTTAGATGCTTTTTCCCCGATCACACGCTTGGACGCTTCGGCAACGTTGGTTCATCGCTGGCGCGATCGTTGCAGGTGTCGTCGTGTTTTCAGCCATCGTTTACAGCTACGAGCGTTATTACCGCGGACCCGACGACAGCTTTTTCGTCGGTACATGGCGAGGGGAGTTGGAGTGTCTCGGCGAGTATCGCACCGGCTACCATTTCAAATCCGATCACACCTATGAGGAGCGCCACATGCTCGGAGACGAAGAATCGTGGGCGCCGGCAGGCAAGTGGTACGCCGGTGGTGATTTCGTTTATTTACGCCATCGGCTGGATGATGCCTCTGGCCCTTACGATCGGCTCGAGATTTGGCATATTGATTCGATGACCCCAAACGAAGTTCGTATGCACTACGAGGCATTGCATGGGACTTTCAAACGCGCCGAGTGATTGCCACGTCCGCATCTAACCAGTCAGTGGAGCTAACCGCCACCCGCCGTACGCTCACGCTTTCCCTGATTAGAATATCTTCACTTCGAGCACCGCTCGCCCCCGATGGCGGTAGCTCACTTCTGTCTCGTTAGACCTATCTGCGCTTTGAAGTGGCCAACGATTATAGCATTCGGAGCAGCGATAGCCGGCATTGGCATCAGCATCGGTGTGGCAGCCATGATCCTGACACCTACGGCTTTCCCGCTTAAAGCACCTTTGCTTCAGCGCATTACAGACCTATCGTACTTCGCTGTCGGCATGTTTCTCATTCCTTTGAGCTACTTCCTCTACCGCGGCCGCAGTTGGGCACGCGTTGTTCTCATCGCTCTGTGTCTATGCATCATTCTCGCTCTCCTCATCACAGGCATTACGGCCATTCGCGAGCAGTCTCAGCCCCTCGGCCAGCTGCACTATCAGATTGCGATTGCAGGTTTCATTGTCGCGTTTTCTGCAGTGCCCCTTTTTCTGATCATGTTGCTGAGACACCCTGACGTTGTTGCGGCATTTAGGCATGAAGACGAATAGGTCTAACCAGGCGATGGAGCGAACGGCGGACCGCTGTGCGCTCCACTTTTGAGATGATTTCCACACTCCCACTCCGATCGACGCACGCTCTCGTCCGCCGTCGCTCATCTTATTCTCGTTGGATGTCGAACCCCTCCAGTGCCGGCAAACCGAGCTATGCGCTCATTCTCTTGGTTTGCGCGGCTCTTTCCTCGTGCTGCGGACGTGATGTCCAAGCACGGCACCCTTCGCCGTCCGGAGCGAAAGTGCTGACGGTTGTGCGCGTCGACTGCGCCGGTTTTGATGGCTTCCGCACGGAAGTCCGTCTTGGGGCCGCTGATGCGACAGCTCGTCCATCCGGTGGCGAGATCGTCGCGAGGATCAGCAGTTCGCCGGTTGTGCAAGTGACCTGGGCAGATGAGTCTTCGGTGGTCGTCTTCGTGCCGAAAGAGTACCATGTCGATGTTCAGAAGAAGGAACTCGACGGTGTCCGGATCGATTTTCGCTAGCGAATCATGCATTCACCCCTGACATCTAACCAGACGATGCAGCGAACGGCTACCCGCTGCGCGACCACGTTTTCCCATGATAAAAACACTTCCACTTCGATTGACGCTCGCTCCCGGTAGCCGTCGCTGATCTTATTCTCGTTAGGTCTATGAAGCGCACCGTGTTCATCGTAGCCCTGTTCAGTTCCCTCGTTTGCACCGCGCTGGCTGGTGGAGAGCCGATCAAGGATGCTCCGTCTGTTCTTCGCCTGGCGTCGGGCAAAGAGGTCAAGGTGCTATCGATCACGCGCACTACTTTGCATGGTAGTGATGAGCCAGCCGTCTCGCTCCAGTACGTGACGGACATCAGCATCAGCGATACAGAAAAGCTGTATTCTGAAGCCGAACAGGTTTGGGCGGCGTTTCGTCCTATTGCCGAGCGAGAGAAAGTCCATGCTGCCGTAGTCACAGCGAACGAGCCCGCGAGTGGTTTTCTGAGCATGTCGAAAGGCGCCGGTTGGGCTTGGAAGCAGCGCACCGATGGAAGCTGGGGTCCACCGGATGAGAGTGATCATGCGAGAGTCCCTAAATGAGCGCGACGAATAGACCTAACCAGGCGATGGAGCGAACGGCCACCCGCTGTGCGTTCACGTCTTGCGCCGCTACAACCCCGTCGCTCCGGTCCACGCTCGCTCCCGGTGGCCGTCGCTCATCTTGTTCTCGTTAGGTCTTTCCCGAGCTGGACATGTTCAGGCTTTTCGAAAAGGCGACACCGGTAGCAGAAGTCGCTGACGTGCTCTGGACAGACGTACGTGATGGCCAGACCACACGCGGCTTAGCCTCCGCAGCCTCGGATTCTGCCGCAGCCTTGGACGAGGTCATTTACTGGCGCGGCTTTGTCACGGACCTTACTATTCACAGAGTGTTGCAGCACCAAAGCATGGTCGAGTCCGCGTTACGCGATTCGTTCTTGCAGCGATTGCGCGATTACGCCATCGCTCGGCGGTGCCCTCCGTGCCCCGCCGGCGATTGGCTCGCCGACAGTCCTAACTGGCACGTGCACTCGCCGGGCCGTGACACTGGCGACCCGCTGCAGCACCTTGACCACCGCTTCGATCTCTACATAGCAGCCGTGCGACGACCCACTGACCGCTTCTTGCCTATCGTCAGCGTACTTTGTGCTCTTTGCGACACGCGCGACATCTCGTTCGCAATGCTCGCTACCTCAGCCTTTGTCGACTATTCGATTCACACCCAGGAGTTCTTGCGCAAGATTCGCGTGAAGCCATGAAGACCTAACCAATCGCTGCAGCCAACCGCTGACCGATTAAAAAATTACAAAGTTGAAATTAGAAAGTAGAAAACTGAAAAGAAAGCTCGCTCCCGCCAGCGGTGGCTGAGCTTATTCTCGTTAGGTCTTGAACGAGCACGCACAGCTGATGCATGCACTCGACATCGTCACCTACACGATGTTCATCTGTGCCA
>Ga0184619_10000570_pt1 | contig 12584 bp, 12 predicted proteins | sample PLM0_60_b1_FD_133146 | JGI IMG/M metagenome (GOLD analysis project Ga0184619, IMG submission 133146) | Groundwater sediment microbial communities from an aquifer in East River, Colorado, USA - PLM0_60_b1 | ecosystem: Environmental > Terrestrial > Soil > Riparian zone | place: USA: East River...
CCCCGCGGTCGAAGACCAACGCCGCGATGGCATCGCCGTCGGGCGGATGAGTCGGGGGTGCGATTGCTTCGCGCCGCACCCGCTGCGGTGCCAGCGCCAGCATCACCGATGTCTCGCTCCTGCCGCCATGAACATCGGGGCCGGCGGCACTCACGTCGACCTTGGCGAGATCGAAGGGATGGATGACGCAGGCATTGAGGGCGAAATCGCCGCGCAGCTCGTGGATGAGGTTGTCCAACACGCCGCGATTTCCCCCGTGACCATTGACGATCACGAGGTTGCGGGCCGGCAGTGCGCGCACGATGTTGCGGGCGAGGTCCCGCAGCAGTGAAACGAAGTTCTGGATGCTCAGAGAGAGCGTTCCCGGCGCCCAGTCATGCTCACGCGAGAGACCGATGGAAACGGTCGGGAGCTGCCATAAATCGAGCTCGTCGCCCCAGCGCGTAACGATGCGGCGTGTGAGCTCTTCCGCGACGACTACGTCGGTATCGAGCGGCAGATGCGCCCCGTGCTGCTCGATCGCGCCGATCGGCAGGCAAAGGATCGAAGTTGCCTGCAGGCACTGGGACACTTCTGGAGAGGTGAGCTCTCCGACCGATCGAACGGATGGCGGGCGTGCCATGGCGCGCGACGCCGGAATCAGCCGGTGAGCATGCGCATGAGAACCCGGTCCCTGCGCAGGAAATGGTGCTGAAGGGCCGCGCCGATGTGGATCGAGGCCACCACGGCGATGGCGATCCCCATCCAGCGGTGCAGAACGAAGAGCCGCTCGGAGAGCGGACGGTTCGGCGGCCAGACATGGGGCAGTTCGAACAGGCCGAACATCGGCAGTGGCGCCGGGTAGGCCGAGGTCGCAACCAAGCCGACCACCGGCTGCACGATGAGTAGCGCGTAAAGCGTCCAGTGCGTGGCGTGCGCGGCAAACTGCTGGAGAGCCGGGATGTCGGCGGGAAGCGGCAGCGGCGGATTCATCAGACGATAGACCAGCCGCACGACGACGAGCGGGAGCAGCAGCGCGCCGATCGATTTGTGCAGATCATAGAGCGGCTGCTGCACCGGGCCGCCCCACTCGTTGGCGATGATGATCCCGAGCGCGATCATGGGCAGGACCAGCGCGGCGATGAGCCAATGCAGCACGCGTGCGGTCACGGTATAGGCGGGGATCGCAGACGCGGACGATGCGCCGATCATTGCTGCCCCCGGGGCGTGGCGCTCAAGACTTGCGCGGACTTTCGCTGGCATCGGCGACGGCGCCGAGGAGGTGGTCGAGCTTGTGACCGGCGCGGGTCGCTTTGGCGGTGAGATAGCGCCGATTATCGGAGTTGATCGGCCCTTGCAGGGGCACGCGCACGGACACGTCGATGCCGGCTTGCGAGAGGCCGTCGAGCTTTGCCGGATTGTTGGTCAACAGCCGCACCCGCGTGCAGCCGAGCACTTGCAGCATGCGCACGGCCACGCCGTAGTCGCGTTCGTCATCGTCGAAACCCAGCACGGTATTGGCGTCGACGGTGTCGAGCCCGGCGTCTTGCAGCTGATAGGTGCGGATCTTGTTGGCAAGACCGAGCCCGCGGCCTTCCTGCTCCAGGTAAAGAATGATTCCGCCGCCATGCTGCTGGAGCTGCGGGAGCGCAATGCGAAGCTGGTCGCCGCAATCGCATCGCCGCGAGCCGAACACGTCTCCGGTCAAGCAAGCCGAGTGCAAGCGGACCGAAACCGGTTGTGCGAAGTCCGGATTGCCGACGATGACTGCAATCGCTGTGCCGCCATTGCCGTCACGAAAGATCACGAACCGGGCGGGGAATCCACCCTGCAGGGGGATCGTCGCTTCGGTAACCACGGTCAGCGATTCGATCGTCGCCCGCCGGAACTGCGCCACCGCGTCGGCGGCCACGCTGACCAGCGGCGGATCACACCCGCGCACAGCCGCCGCCTCGCCATTGCCCACGAGCAAGGCCGGGAGCTGCTGCGCGAGTTTGGCAAGCTCGATCGCAGCGGACGCTGTTTCTCCCACAGGCACGACGTCCAACTGGCGGGTGACCTTCGCATCCGCCGCCAACGAGAAGATTGCCGCCGCATCGTGCAGGTCGCCGAGCGCGAGACCGGTCGGTCCTGCACCGTCGAGATCCAGCGCCCGGGCGCGGCGCGCGGTGATGAGGAGGTAGGGCCGGGCAGGTGCACACAGCAGTCTGAAGGAGGCAAGTCCTTCTTCGGTCATTCCGTCGACCGGCATCAGCACCGCCGCGCCATCATTCGACGTCATGATGACCGGCCGTCCCGACCGGAATTCGGCAACACCCCTCTGCACTCCGACTTGTTTGGGTGAGCCAAACAGGCCGGAACTCCCACTCGTACTCATGTCACCCCACACACTTGGGCCGTCACCCGGAACCGCTTGGACCAAACAAGAACGCGCCCAAGCGGCTTTTATTCCATTGGCGACGTCTTTTTCGCGAGCATTTGCAGTCATCATCCCACGAAATATCATGGCACGACACAGCGCGCTCCGAAAGCAGGTATTACATGACGACCGATGGGCGCCTTGGCAAGCATGATCCACGTGATTCCCGTGATCCAGAAAATGGCGCGCAAACGTCGCCATGGGCAGCGGTACCGGAAGCCTTTCGGAGCGCCGGTAGGCCGTTGCCGCCTCCTTGGGAGGAACTTTTCGGCCCCCTCCGGCAAGGGGTCGTCGATGAGTTGATGGTGGTCGGGCAATGCGGCCAGTCGATCGATGCCCGCATCGCGACACCTGCCGGACACTCCCATTATATAAATGGCGAGGCCGGGCTCGCCCATTTGCATCGCTTGCGGGCGCTGGTGGATGCGGTGGTGGTGGGGGTGGGCACTGCGATCCAAGACGATCCGCTGTTGACAGTGCGGCGGGTCGAGGGCCCAAGCCCGGCGCGGGTCGTCGTCGATCCGAATGGCCGGTTACCGCCGACCGCACGCGTGCTGGCTGCGGACGGTATCCGCAGGCTCGTGATCACCGCCCTCGACACGTCCGGGCAGCTTCCCAACGGCGTCGAGCGCATTCCCATCCGTCTGCACGACGGCCAACTTGCCCCCGCGGCAATCATCCTTGCGCTCGCCACCCGCGGCTTCCGCCGCATTCTGGTCGAAGGCGGCGCCGACACGGTCTCGCGCTTTGTTGCCGCCCGCTGCCTTGACCGGTTGCATGTGGTGGTTGCGCCGATCATCCTCGGTGCGGGGCGACCGAGCTTGACCCTCCCGCCGATCGAGCGCGTCGACGAGGCCGTGCAGGCGCCCATGCGTGTGCACGTTCTCGGCGGCGACGTGCTCTTGGACTGCGACCTCAGCGCTCAGCGCGTCCCGGTTGGCCGAGCGAAAATGTCGACGTGACCGACCCGCAACTTCGAGCGCCCTTGCGCCAGGCAGGCGCGACGCTGCGCCAGCCAGCGCGCGATCTCATCGGCCGACATGGTCGTGGTCAGCGCTCCCAACCCGGCCCAATCGGCGAACAGCGCTTCCTGAATGGTCCGATCGTCGGGCCCGAACACCCAGTCTGAGCGCCCTTGTACGACGGAGTAGCCAAAATGCTCGAATCGCTCCACGGCCAGCGCTGCCGCGCGCGGTCCGAGCGCCGGACCGAAACCCTTGTCGGTGCGCTGGTGCTGGTTGAAGCCGGCCAGGAGTTCGGCATCGAAGACTGCACCCGGATCGGTGACCGTGCGGCCGTCATAGGAGAGCGCCGCGTAAACCGGCAGCCGCCGAGCGGCCGCTTCGACGATCAGGCGATCGAGCCATTCGGCCGAAACGAGGTCAAGCAGCGCCGATGCGGTGACCAGGTCGAGCGGGCCATCAAGCGCCAATTCGAGATCGCGGGCGAGATCGACCGGCCTGGTGATGACGCTCACCTGCGGCAGTCCCGTGGGCCTCGCGACCTGCGCGAGGAGACTGAGATTGTTGTCGACCAGCCGCCAGTTCTGACGCGGCGGGAGATGGGGTCCGACCGCTCGGAGCGTGGCGCCGGTGCCGCAGGCGAGATCGACGATCGAAATCGCAGTCTGGTCGAGGAAGGCGCTGGCGACCGCATCGAGCACCGTAGCGTTGCGCGCGACGAGATCGTAGGGCTCGCGCAAGGACAGCCACTCGATGGAAAAGGCGCTCATCGGAGATTTGCGAGCACGCGCGCGAACAGCGCGGCCTGCCCGCTCCATGATGGAAACGCGGCGGCGCGCGCGCCCGCGGCGAGACGCTCGCGCTCGCCGGGATTTTCGATGAACCGCTGCAGTGTCGCAGCGAGCGTCTCGACGTCATCGGGCGGCACGAGCACGCCGGCGTCGCCGGGAACCGTCTCCGGAATGGCGCCGGCGTTGGTGCCGATGACAGGCACGCCATGGGCGATGGCTTCGGCGTAGGCCATTCCGTAGCCTTCGAAGCGCGAGGGCAGCACGAACAAATCGGCCGACGCGTAAAGCGAGGCAAGCTGCGTGGCGGCCACCGTCCCAGCCAAGGTGATGCGGTCGGTGAGACCGAGGGAAGCAATATCAGCCACAAGCCGGCGAAATGCGTCCGGGCTTCGCTCGCAATCACCGGCGATGACGAGCCGCCACGGCAGATGCTTGAGCTTTGCGAGCGCCGCGACCAGCACGTCGTAGCCCTTGCGCGGGACGACGGCGCCCACCGATAGCAGCGCGATTACGCTTTCGGGCCTGCGCGGCCGCGACGCGACGCGCTCGGTTCCGGGCTCTACGACGCTCAGCCGGTCGGTGGGAACGTCGTAATCGGCGGCAAGAAGCCGCGCGGTCGCTGTGCTCGTGGTGATCACATGCCGCGCGCAGCCGAGTGCCGTCCATTCGCTTGCGCGTAGCAAAGCCGATGCCGTCGCGCTCAATCCCGTTTCGAGCGCAAGCGGATGATGCACCAGCGCAACGAGGGAATGGGTTGCACGCAGCGCCTCGGCGGCATCCGGCAACGCGCCGAAGGCGAGGCCGTCGATCACGATCGGCGGGCCGGCCGGCAGCGCCTCAAGCCGCGCCCGCGCCGCCGCGCGCGTATGCGTCGTGGGAAACGGAAATCCGTCGCCGAGGTCCACCACCGCGATCCGCCAACCGAGCGCCGCAAGCCCTTCGATGATGCGGCGGTCATAGGTGTAGCCGCCGGTGGGGGTCGCAAGCTCGCCCGGCACGGCGAACACGGCCTCCTTCACCACAATGGCGCCTCGTACCAGGCGCGTGCAACCGGAGATTCCGCAATGGTGACGCGAATCGATTTGAGTTCGCGACCGTCGCGGCCGAGCTTCCCGTTACGCGCGGCGTCGGCGAGATGATCGAACAGGTGTCTGGTCAAGAATTCGGTCGTGGTATTGATGCCTTTGAACTGCGGCAATTCGTCGAGGTTATGGTAGTTGAGCGGCACCAGGGCTTCTTTGAGCACCTCGTGGGCGCGGGCGATATCGACGACGATTCCGTGCACGTCCAGTTCGTCGGCAAGAAACGCCACGCGAATGACGAAGGTCGCCCCATGCACCCCTTGCGCGGGACCGAAAATCTCCCCGCGAAACGAATGGGCGATCATGATCTGGTCGGAGACTTCAACGGCGTACACGAGAACTCCTCTTCATGCGTTTTCATCGGCGCCGGAGTAGCGGATGGGTTGGCAAATCACGGTGGAATCGGAGGCGAACACCGAAGGCAGCTTGGCCGGCAGTTCCTCAAAAGCGGCGGCGGGTGCAAGAAGCGCGTCCAGCACCGGGTCCTTGAGCAGCGCAAGCGCCGCGGAAAGTCGCCGTCCGTGCGTCCAACGCGGGCGGTGCGACGGTGCGACCTTACCCACCTGGCTCGACACCAGCCGCAGCCGCCGACTGTGAAACGCCTCGCCCAGCGGCGCTGCCACGTCGCCGCTGCCATACCAGCTCAGCTCGACGATGCTCGCTTCCTCGCCCGCGAGCCGCAGCGCGGTCGCGAGACCGGTCGCGGTGCCGCTCGCGTGGAAGACGAGGTCGCAATCCTCGGGCGCGTCGCCCGGTGATGCAAAGCGGGCGCCGATGGCCTGCGCAAGCCCGGCGCGCCCCGGAGCGACATCGACCACGGTCACGTCCGCTCCCGGCAACCGCGCGCACAGATATGCAACCAGGAGACCGACCAGCCCCCCACCGACGATGGCGATGCGATCGGCTGGGCCGGGGGCGCCGTCCCACACCGCGTTGAGCGCGGTTTCCATGTTGGGCGCCAACACCGCGCGGCGGGGCGACACGTCTGCGGGAATCGCAAACACCGCTTCGACCGGAACCGTGAACAGGCTTTGGTGAGGATGCAGGCTGAAAACGGCCTGGCCCTGCAGTTCGGCGGGCCCGGCCTCGACCCTGCCGACCGTGGCATAGCCGTATTTCACCGGGAACGGAAACGTCCCGCCCATGAAGGGCGCACGCATGCGATCGTGCTCGCTCGCCGGCACGCGGCCCGCCTGGACAAGGCGTTCGGTCCCGCGACTGATGGCACCGAAAAGCGCCCGCACGCGCACCTCGCCCGGCTTGGGCGCGGAAATCTCCTCCGCGCGCAGCTCGGCGCGGCCGGGGCCGACATACCAGAGGGCCTTGCCCTGCATCTTCGACATGTTCCCGGGTCAGCCGGCGGAATGCCCCCTACCCTACCGCAGTGACAATACTGTAGTTCGAAGCTTACTGGGTCATCCGCTTGCCTGGATATGAACGTGCCGGACGATCGGATTGGACTTGAAGGCACGCCGCTATACCCTCGCCCAAAAGGACACGCAAAGCCCCGTGATGCTGGAACCCTCCTCCCGCGACCAGACCCTGGTCGCCGCGCTTCCCCCCCTGCCCCCATGGCGACCGGTGCTGTTTTTCCTCAGCGTCGGACTGACCATTGCCGGCTTGGTCTGGATCGCCGTCATCGCTCTCTCGCCCAGCGGCTTCGGTCCCCTCGACGCCGTTCTGGTGGCGCTGTTCGTCGTGACGCTGCCCTGGTACGTCATTGGTTTCTGGAACGCGACCATTGGCCTTCTGATCATGCGCTTTGCGCGTGACCCGGTCGCAGCCGTCATGCCGGCCGCCGGCCGCGTGCGCGGGGATGAGCCGATCACCGCCTCGACCGCGATCCTGCTGTGCATCCGCAACGAGGCGCCCGAGCGGGTCGCGCGCCTGCTCGAGCCGATGATGGAGGGGCTAGCGGCGCGCGGCGTGGGTGAGCGCTTCCATGTCTATGTGCTGAGCGACACCAGCAAGGCTGAGATTGCCGCGGCCGAGAGCGCGCGGTTTGCCGCGATCGCGGCGGCATGGGACGGCAAGGTCGCGCTGACCTACCGGCTTCGCGCCAGCAATATCGGCTTCAAGGCGGGCAATATCGGGGATTTCTGCCAGCGCTGGGGCAAGAACCACGACTTCGCCGTGATGCTCGACGCCGACAGCGTCATGACGGTCGACCTCCTGCTCAAGCTCGTGCGCATCATGCAGATCGATCCGCGGCTCGGCATCCTGCAAAGCCTGGTCATTGGAATGCCTTCGGCCAGCGCCTTTGCCCGTATCTTCCAATTTGGCATGCGCTTGGGGATGCGCTCGTACACCATTGGCAGCGCGTGGTGGCAAGGCGATTGCGGGCCGTATTGGGGCCACAACGCTATCGTGCGCATCGCACCCTTCATGGCGCATTGTGAATTGCCTGTGCTGACCGGCGGCGCCCTCGTGAAAGGTCATGTGCTCAGTCATGACCAGGTCGAGGCGGTGCTGATGCGGCGCGCGGGCTACGGCGTACGCGTGCTGGCGGAGGAAGGCGCGAGCTTCGAGCAGAATCCGCCTACGCTGGTCGAATTCATCCGCCGCGATCTGCGCTGGTGCCAGGGCAACATGCAGTATTGGCATTTTCTGCGGATGCCGGGCCTGCGCCCGGTGAGCCGCTACCAGCTGGTGTTCGCCCTGCTGATGTTCCTCGGCTCACCGGCATGGATCGGGTTGTTGCTGATCGGCACCCTGGGGGTTGCTCTGGCCCCCACGGCGGCCGATTTCATGCGATGGGATGCGGGCCTCGCCCTGCTCTTCTTCGTGCTGGTGATGTGGTTTGCACCCAATATCGCAACCATGGTCGACGTGCTGACCCGCCCCAAGTTGCGGTACCTGTTCGGCGGCGGACTCCGGTTCAGCGCGAGCTTCATGATTACGATCATCTTCGTGGTATTGGTCGCTCCCATCATGTGGGTGAGCCACTCGGTGTTTCTCGCGCGTCTTCTGTTCGGCCGCACCATCGAGTGGGGGATGCAGGCGCGCGACGATCACGAGGTACCGTGGTCGCTCGCCTTCCGACACTTCTGGCCGCAGACCTTGATCGGGCTCGTGCCGCTGTTCGTGCTCGCGATCAGCGCACCAGCGGCTATTCCCTATGCCTTCTTGCTTGCAGGCGGTCCGCTGCTCTCGATTCCGCTCGCGGTGGCGACCGCCGCGCCAGCGCTCGGGCGCGCGCTGATCGCGATCGGCCTCGATCGCCTCCCGGAAGAAACCTTGCCGCCACCGGAATTGCGCGCCCTGAACCTGCCCGCGATCGAGCTGTCGCAGCGCGGCCGGTAAGCCCTCATGTTGAAGGCTTGGTACAAGGCTTGGCCCGGGTCCTGGTACGAATCCTGGCGGACGATTCGAGGCGTCGTGCGCTCGCTCCGCCTGTATTACGGCGATCGCGAACGTCGCGCGGCCATGGATCGGCTCTATAGCCGTTTCGTGAACCCCGGCGACCTCGTGTTCGACATCGGCGCACATGTCGGCGACCGTGTCGCCGTCTTTCGCCGGTTCGGCGCGCGCGTGGTAGCGGTCGAGCCGCAGCCTGCGCTGATCAGGACGCTGAAGCTCCTTTATGGCCGCGATCGCGCGCTCGCGATCGAGCCCGTCGCGGTCGGCCGCAGGGCCGGAATGCTCGAGCTCAAGCTCAACGTCGACAATCCGACGGTGTCGACGGCTTCGGAGGCATTCCGCAAGGCCGCTCACGGCGCTTCGGGTTGGGAGGGCCAAGCGTGGACCCGAACCATCCGCGTACCGGTCACGACGCTCGACGCGCTTTTTACCCGGCACGGGACGCCCGCCTTCATCAAGATCGACGTCGAGGGTTCGGAAGCAGACGCGCTGGCGGGACTGACGCGCCCTTCCGCCGCGTTATCGTTCGAATTCACCACCATCCTGCGCGGCGTGGCGGCGGCGTGCATCGAGCGCTGCGCAAGTCTCGGCTACACCCGTTACAACGCGGCGCTCGGCGAGACCCATGCCCTGGTCTATCAGGACTGGGTGGGAGCCGACGAGATCGCGGCCTGGCTTCACGCCCTCCCGCACGGCGCCAATTCGGGCGATATCTACGCGCTGCTGCCGTAAGGCAATGGGAGGGACAGGGGCGATGATTGCGCTCTATCCTGTGGGCGTGCCGCCACGCCCCGCTCCAGTACGTGTATCCCGCCGCGATGAGTGATCGCCCGCCCATGACCCCGCAGTCGCGGAGCGACGTCCCGACAACCGGGATCGGCGCGCGCGACTTTCTCGGCCACCCGCCCGGGCTCGCCGTCCTGTTCGCGACCGAAAGCTGGGAGCGCTTCTCTTATTTCGGCAATGCCGCGCTGGTCGTTCTCTATATGGTGAAGTATCTGCTCGAGCCCGGTCGGGTCGAGACCGTGCTCGGCTTCGGCGCGGTCAAAGCAGGCCTCGAATTCCTGTTCGGCCGCCTCGACCCGCAGCCGCTCGCTTCGCAGATCTTCGGCTTCTATACCGGTTTGGCGTATTTCATGCCCGTGCTCGGCGGCCTCATCGCCGACCGCCTGCTTGGCCAGCGCCGTACCGTGATCATCGGTGGGGTGTTGATGGCAATCGGCCATTTCATGATGGCCTTCGAGACACTATTTCTGGGTGCCCTCTTGATGCTCATCTTCGGCATCGGAGCATTCAAGCCGAACATCTCGACCCAGGTCGGCGCTCTCTACGCGCCCGGCGACGATCGCCGTGATCGCGCGTATTCGATCTTCTATCTCGGCATCAATATCGGGGCGTTTCTGGCGCCGCTGGTTTGCGGCACCCTTGCCGTCCAATACGGATGGCACGCGGGCTTCGGCGCCGCCGGCGTTGGAATGCTGGTGAGTCTCGGCATCTATCTTGGCGGCCAGCGAACGTTGCCGCCGGATGCATTGCCGCAGGCGAAGACCGTCGCCACTGAAAAAAAGCCGCTCGACTCCGGCGAGCGCCGCGCCGTGCTCACGCTGATCGGTGTCTGCGCGTTGGTGACGCTATTCTGGGCGACCTACGATCAGCAGGGAAACACGCTCCTGCTCTGGGCGGAAGATTTCACCGACCGTTCGCTCGATCTTCTGTTTTGGCAGGGCGAAGTTCCCTCGACCTGGTTCCTCGCCTTGAACCCGCTCATGATTTTCATCTTCACGCCGCTGATCGTGCAATTGTGGGCGCGGCAGGGCCAACGCGGCACCGAACCCTCGCCGATCAGCAAGATGGCGTTCGGCTGCCTTTGCGTCGCACTCGCCAACCTGGTGATGGCGGCCGCGGCCTGGACCGCTGCCGGCAAGGCGAGCGCATTATGGTTGGTCGGCTATTTCGCCATTGCCACCATCGGCGAACTTCACCTGGCGCCGGTCGGGCTGGCGATGGTCTCGAAAATGGCCCCCGCGCGTATTCTGTCCCTGATGATGGGGGTCTGGTTTGCGGCCACGTTGCCCGGCGACATTCTCGCCGGCTTTCTCGGTGGCTTCTGGAGCAGCATGGGCAAGTCGAATTTTTTTCTGATGATCGCGTCGATCGCGGCGTTCGGCAGCGCCGCCATCTGGGCGACGAGCCGCGCTGTCGGGAATCAATAATCGATCGCTCCCGATCGGGAGTGACGCTCATGTCTTGATGACTATCCTGCCGATGACCGTGCTGTCGGGGTCAATGCGTCCAGGGATCGCGCCGGTTGAAGGCAAAATTATCGGCGTAGGACATGACGCGGCGCGCCGGCGGCTTGGAATGAAAGATCTGGTACGCGATGCCATGGCGCTCGCAATAGGCGGTCGCTTCTTCGACGGTTTCGAAGCGCAGATGAACCTGCTGGCGCATGTCGCCCGAACTGGTCCAGCCCATCAGCGGCTCGATTTCGCGCGGCTGTTCGGGCTCGTAATCGAGCACCCATTCCTTGGTTTTGCCGGTACCGGACTGCATGGCAGTCTTGGCGGGCTTGTAGATGCGGGCTGTCATGGTCCGTCGCTTGCGCTCACTGTCGAAATGCCGCGGCATGGTCGGGGCAGCAGGATTTGAACCTGCGACCTGGAGTACCCAAAACTCCCGCGCTACCAGGCTGCGCTATGCCCCGGCGCTGCCGCCGAGCCTCGATACACGGTTCGGTTTGGGCCAGCAAGCCGCGCCTAGTTCAGTTTGAAGACGGTCCGCAGCAGGTCCTTCACCGTCACCTGGGTCGCCTGTGCGGCCGCCTCGTTGTAGCCGGTGTGGGGATTGAGCGCGACGCAGGGGTCCTTATAGCTGAAGGGCTGCCCGGTTTCGGCGTTGATGATGATGCCGGGCACCTCCTCCTTGAGCTTGCAGGCACGCACGCTCTGCGCATTGGTGGCGACGACCGGGGTCTTGACGCCGAGCGGATTGTCGTAGGCGTGGTGCGTGTCGGCGAACTCGGTCAGCTGCACGTCGTTGCCGACAGCCCGCAGCCGCTCGACATAGGCCCGACACGGCGCCACTGGGACGTAGTCATCCGCCGCACCATGAAACATGCGGATGGGCACGCCGCTCACATCGGTATCGCCGATAAGCGTGGGGTTGCACGAGGCGTAGAGCGGAATGTAGGCCGCGAACGCGACCTCCGGATCCCACGCCTGATGGAATCGCTTGAGGCTCGCGTAAAGCGCCGTCTGGCCGCCGCGCGAGAACCCCATCAGAGCGATACGGGAGCGATCGATCCGCGCGTGCGCCGAAAGGTTGGCATGAGCACGATAAGCGTCGAGGATCATGTTGAAGCGGCCAAGCATCGCCTGGTTCGCCGACACGCTGGTGAGCCCACGCCCGGAGAAGCTGTCCACCAGGAACGATGCGATTCCCATTTCGTTGAAGGTTTTCGACCAGAACTCCTCGCGCGGGCCGGCGCCTCCCGAACCATGCATGAGCACGACGGCGGGAAGCCTCCCCGAGGCCCCCTGCGGCAGGCGCAACTCCCCGGCAATGACAGCGGCCTTGCCGCTCTTGTCGCCGGTCAGGAACTGCTGATCGGTGAGCGTGAGCGTCTCGATCGGCCGCACCTCGGTGCGGGCGGCGAGTTCTTTCAAAGAAGGATCGGCGACAACACTTTGCACCGAGACCAACGAAAGTATCAGGCAAGCTGTTGCGAGACTACGCCGCATGAATCCCTCCCTGCCCTGCGATGTCCGGATCATCTCTCGCGACACAGGCAAGTGTAAGCCCAATCGCGCGCGAAAGGCAGGGACTCGCGGGCTCTGTTGCGACGGCTAGTGTGGCGGTTCAGAAGGAAGCATCATTCTTGCGGCGAGTCCGAAATGCGGACTTCTGAACCAAAGCCACACTAGATCAATAAGTTGCTAGTGTCCTTCGATTCCGAAGTTCGCAAACGAGGGTGCCGCACAATGATCCGAAC
>Ga0184619_10000571_pt1 | contig 12577 bp, 8 predicted proteins | sample PLM0_60_b1_FD_133146 | JGI IMG/M metagenome (GOLD analysis project Ga0184619, IMG submission 133146) | Groundwater sediment microbial communities from an aquifer in East River, Colorado, USA - PLM0_60_b1 | ecosystem: Environmental > Terrestrial > Soil > Riparian zone | place: USA: East River...
CGGGCGACGCCGCCGCGGTCGATCACGACTGTGTCGTCGCCGACTCCGAGCGCGTCGAGCGAGAGGTCGATCTCGGGACGGCGGCCCGAAGTTGCAATCCCGTGCAGGATGCCGTGGCCGCGGAGATGTTCGAGCAGCTTCCTGGCTCCGGGCAGCGGGCGCCGTTCGGGGAGCAACTCCCGAAAGATGGCGCCGTGGCGGAGCTGGATCATCTCGATCTCCCCCACGGAGAGCTCACGTCCGACCTCGCGCGCGACCCCGCGCGTGAACAGGCCGCCGCTCATCCCGATTCGGCGGTGAATCCGCCAGCCGTCGATCGGCATCCCCTCCTCGGCGAGCGCGCGCTGCCAGGCCAAGACGTGCGCATACACCGTGTCGACAAGCGTCCCGTCGAGATCGAAGATCAGGGCGTGTGCCACCAGTTGTGGAGCCTAGTCCGCGACGGCCGGCCGGATGCTTCTCGGGATCGAGGCGGCGCAGGCGGCGGCGTCAGTGATCAGCAAGCTCGAGCACGACAACCGGGATCTGCCGGCGCGTCTTCTGCGCATACCTGTCGTAGCCGGGATACAGATCCGCGAGGGCGCGCCACAGCCGCTCGCGTTCCTCACCCTGGGCGTCGCGCGCCCGCACTTTCCGTGTCTCGCGCCCGACCGTCACCTCCACGAGTGGGTTCGCGTGCAGATTCAGATACCAGAGCGGGTGTTGAGCTGCGCCTCCTTTCGACGCGATGACCGCGTAGCCGTCGCCGGCCCGCGTGTATGCGAGCGGCTGCGTGCGCGGCCGTCCGCTCTTGCGTCCGATCGTCGTCAGCAGCAGCACCGGCAACTTGCCGATCTGACCGCCGACCTTGCCGCCGGTCAGTCGGTAGACGCGTCTGTGCACGCTCCCAAAGATCCGGAATCCGAGGTCCGCCATCACGGAACAAAACCGACCCTAGTTCGTTGACTGGTTCGATCGGATGAAACGGATCGCCAGGAAAGGAGCGCCGTGAGCGCAGACACCTTGATCACCACTCCCTTCGGGTTCGACTCCACCGCCGCGGAGGTCATCGCCGGCATCGACCTGACGGGCAAGCACGCGATCGTGACCGGCAGCTCGTCGGGCATCGGCATCGAGACCGCCCGCGCACTCGCGGCTGCGGGCGCCGAGGTCACCCTCGCTGTTCGAAACACCGAGGCCGGCACCAGAACCGCTGCGGACATAACCGCCACCACCGGCAATGCTGCGGTGGATGTCGGAGAGCTGGACCTCGCCGATCCACGGTCAGTCGCCGCGTTCGCCGCGGGCTGGAGCGAACCGCTCGACCTGCTCGTCAACAACGCAGGCGTAATGGCGATACCCGACCTCCGGCTGACACCAGAAGGGTGGGAGCTGCAGTTCGCGACCAACCACCTCGGACATTTCGTTCTCGCCTTTGGCCTGCACGATGCGCTTGCCGCGGCGCCCGCCGGGGCACGCATCGTCTCGCTCAGCTCGCGAGGTCACCTGCGGTCGCCGGTCGTATTCGAAGACATCAACTTCGCTTCCCGTCCGTATGACCCTATGCTCGCGTACGGTCAGTCCAAGACGGCCAATGTGCTCTTCGCCGTCGAAGCGACCCGCCGCTGGGCCGACGACGGGATCACGGCTAACGCTGTTCACCCGGGCGCGATCGAAACGACAAACCTGTCGCGCTACCTCGACCCCGACTATCTCGGGCAGCTACGCGTGTCCGGCGTCTACCGCTACAAGACACCCGAGCAGGGCGCAGCGACGAGCGTCCTCGTCGCCACCTCGCCGCAACTCGAAGGCATTGGAGGCCGCTACTTCGAGGACTGCAACGAGGCGCCTGTCGTCGATCCGATCTCCGCCCAGAGCTCCGGTGCCGGCGTAGCGTCCTATGCGGTCGATCCCAGCAACGCCAAGCGCTTGTGGGAGCTATCGCTGGGCACCCTTTCCTAGGTCAGGTCACCATCACGCCGCACGGCTGAAGAGCAACGCAGAAAAGTCGTCTGATCGCTGTGCAGGTTGTGAGGTGCCCCGAGATCAGCGTGGGTTCAGATCGGGCCGGCGTCTCGCCTGAGCCATGCTTCCTACTCGTAGCGCAGAGCCGTGATGGGGTCGAGTCGAGCCGCGCGACGCGCAGGGTAGTAGCCGAAGAAGAGCCCGACGGCGAGCGCGACCAGGAACGACAAGATGAGCGAGCTACCGCTGATCATTGTCTGCCAGCCCGCAAACACACTGATCAGCCTCGTCGCGCCGATGCCCGCGAGGGCGCCGGCAACGCCACCGAGCGTGCTCAGGACGACCGCCTCGACCAGGAATTGCACCTGAACCTTCCAGGGATCGGCCCCGACCGACTTTCGGATGCCGATCTCGCGTGTGCGCTCGCGAACCGACACGAGCATCATGTTCATGATCCCGATCCCGCCGACGAGCAGAGCGATGCCGCCGAGCGCAAAGGTGAGCACGCGGAAGGTCGTCGTCGCCCTCTGCCCCTCCTTCACGATGCTCGCCTGGTCCTCGGCCGAGAAGTCGTCGGGATAAGAGTCCGGAAGCTTGTGCTGCTCGCGTAGAAGGGTCGTGATCTGGTCGATCGCGGGCTCGATCTCGGCCGCACTGCGTACCCGGGCGTCGACGTGGACGGTGTTCGCTCCGCCAACGATAGAGCGGGTGACGATCGGCAGAGGGACGAAGATCCGATTATCGAGGTCCTCGTCGGCCAGCTTCCCCCGGCGGTTCTGAATGCCGACCACCTCGAACTCGAGGTTTCCCACACGCACCGTCTTCCCGATCGGGCTCTGGCCCGGAAAGAGCTTCTGCGCCGCAACCAGACCCATCATCATCACGCTGCGGCCGAAGCTAACGTCGGTGGCCGAGATCAGACGCCCGCTGATGGCGCTTTGATTCTGGATGTCTTCGTAGCTCGCTGTCATTCCGACGAGCCACGTGTTCGTCTTGAACCGGCCCGCAGAGACCACGATGCTCTCGATGTCCTGATGAGGCGCTACTGCGATGATCATCGGGAGATTCGCGATCGCGGCCGCGTCCGCCGGCGTGATCGTACGGTCGGTGGCCGACTGGCCCGTGCCGACATCGATGAACTCGCCGTCGACTTTCACAACGTTTCCACCGAGCCGGCGGATACTGTCGGCGACCTCGGACTGAGCACCGGAACTGACTGCCGTGACTGCTACCAGCGAGGCCACGCCGATGACCACGCCGAGCGCCGTCAGGGCGGCACGGAACCAGTTCGCCCGGAGTGCACCGAGTGCGATTCGCCACTGCTCGACGAGCATCGTCATCCGGCTGCTTCGAGCGCGAGCGATCGATCCACGGGCTCGTCCGCGACGAGCAGCCCGTCCGCGAGCCGCAGGATTCGCGACGCGTGCTCGGCCACTCTGTTCGAGTGCGTGACCATGACGATCGTCGCTCCTTGCCGATTCACGCGCTCGAGGATCGCGAGCACCTCGGCCGCGCTGGCCGAATCGAGATTGCCGGTCGGCTCGTCCGCGAGCACGACACTCGGTCGCACGACCAGCGCGCGGGCGATCGCGACACGCTGCTGCTCGCCGCCGGAGAGTTGAGTCGGAAGATGCCCGGCTCGATTCGAGAGCCCTACCTCGGCGAGTGCCTCGAGGGCACGACTCTGACGCTCTCGCATCCGCACGCCGGCATACACGAGCGGCAGCTCGACGTTCTTGAAGGCGTTCGACCGCGGGATCAGGTTGTAGGCCTGGAAGACGAAGCCGATCCGCTCCCCTCGGACGTGTGCCCGGCGCGTCTCTCCGAGACCCGACATCTCCTGCCCGACGAGCCTGTAGGAGCCCTTCGTCGGCCGGTCGAGACAGCCGAGGATCCCGAGCAGAGTCGACTTACCCGACCCCGAGGGGCCCATGATCGCAACGAACTCACCCTCCTCGACGACGAAGCTGACGCCACGGAGCGCCTCGACTAAGACGTCGCCACTGCGGTGGACCTTCGTAACGTCGGCGAGCTGGATGATGCTCGCGCCGCCGTCCTCAGGCATTACGGCTCCTCTGCTTGAGCCTGGGTCTCCGGGAGAACTACACGCTCGCCGGCGCGCAGGCCCTTGACGATCTCGACGCTTTCGTTGCCCGTGAGCCCGGTCGTGACTGTCCGAGCCGACGTCGTACCCTCCGCATCGACGACCGTTACGAAGGCTTTATCCTCCTCGTCGCGAGAGACGGCTTCGAGCGGCACCCGCACGACGTTATGCCGCTTCGCCACGATGATCCGCACGGAGACGTTCATGCCGGGTCTGAGACCGCTGGACTGCGCGATGCCGACCTTGACCGGGAAGGTCACGACGCCGCCGGTGCTGGTACCGGTCAGGGCCGCGAAGAGCACTTTGCCCCGGAACGATTTGCCGCCGAGCGCGTCGACGCTGACGACGGCCCTCAAACCCGGCTTCACGCGGGCAACATCGAACTCGCTCAGGTCGACGTTCACACCGAGGCGATCGAGATCAGCCACGGCGGCGATCGGCGTCAACGGGTCAACAGGGGCGCCTGGCACCGTCAGCAGTGCTGTGACAGTGCCAGCTGAAGGCGCGCTAACCGTCAGCAGTGGCTTTGCTGCGCGCGCGCTGGTGAGCTTGAGTTGAGCTGCTACGACCTTCAGCCGTGCGACAGCGACGTCGATTGGCGAAGCGGGCCCACCGCGAGCGCGAAGCACGGCCAGATCGGCCTCGGCCCGCAGGACATCGAACCGAGCTGCGCTGACGTCGCTCCGAAGCGGTGGCCCGAGCAACTGCGCGAGTCTTGCCCGGGCGGAGCCGACGGCCTGGCGGGCAGCGGCGAGTGCCGCAGGGCTTGGGCCGGCTTCCAGCCTCCGCAGCTCGGCCTGCGCCCGCTCGAGCTCCACCCGGGCAGCTGTCACATCGGCGGGGTTGGGCGGTTCGAGCAGCTTCGCGAGCTTGAGGACGGCCGCGTGGAGCGCTGCTTTCGCCGCAACGATCTCCTCAGGCACCGTCCCGGCCGTCGGCTTGAACAGTATGGCCAGGTCCGATTCGGCTCTCTTCACGTCCGACTGGGCAACGGCCACGTCTGAGGCGCTTGGCCCGGCAAGAATCCGGTCGAGCCGCTCCTGTGCGAGCTGAACATTGTGCTGCGCGAGGAGGATCGCCTCGGCGTGGGACTGTGTCGTCCCTCCGAGCAGCGTCTCGAGATCTGCCTCTGCCCGCTTCACGTCGAGTCGTGCGGTGCTCACGTCTGCGGGGCGCGGACCATGGAGCAGTCGCGCGAGTCGCAGGCGTGCCGCGGTCACGGCACGTCTGGCCGCGGCGAGCTCTGCGGGCGTCGCCGGAAGACCCTTCAAGGGGTCGCTGGTGCGCTTCTGTCGCAACTCGAGCAGCGCCATTGCGACGTCGTTCTGAGCCTGCGCGAAAGCCGTCGCGGCCGTTCGGTGGTCGTCGACCTGGGCCAACGGCTGACCCGCGGCCACCCGCTGGCCGGGCGCAACGAGAAATCTCAAAAGGCGACCGCTGGTCGCTGGGAAGACTGCGGTCGCTGACGTCCCCGCGGCGGTCGATGCCCCGCCGGATGCCGCGGACCCTGACGTTGTCGACCCGCCCGCTGCCGCTGCAGGCAGGGTGATCTCCGCGGAGGACCCCGCCTGGACGATCCGTCCGACACCGCCGACCGTAAGGACGAGGTCGCCGCGAGTTGCCTTGACGCCCGCAGCCGGCGACTCCCCCGCGGCGGGCGCATTCTGAAGCTGCCAAACGGTGAGGCTGATACCGATCCCGAGCGCGGCAACACCGAGCCAAACAAGACCCCGCCGAGACACGGGAACCGATCGAACGGTCGTCGCGATGTCGGGGGGAAGCCTGACTGCCCCCAACATCGACTTGACTCTAGTAATGACCCTAAAAGCGGTGTTCACGGGGCCCTCCTCGTCTGAGCTTCTGCCGAAGTATCGAAACGCCGGATGAAAGGAAGATGAAAAGCAAATGTGCTCGCGACGGCAGGAAACGCGCCAGGCCGTGACGCGCTAAGCGGCAGCCTTCGCCGGCGGCGTGCGACCGTACACCTCCTTGCTGATTCTGTAGGCGTTCTTCTCCAGCTTGAGAGCCTCCGCGCGGACCTTCATCAGGGCCGCTGGGCTCAGACGAACCACCCTGACCAGGGCCAACGTCTCCTTGCTCGTGTCTTTCGCACCTTCCCAGCCGACTCGCACGTTGCCCACACCGCGTGCGTAGTACTTGAGCTGGTACCTGCCCGGCTCGTCCGGGTTGAATTCGGCGACCACCAGAACGTCCTCGTAGCAGCGGAGCGGGACACACATCCTCCGGCCCACCTTGCGCACCTTCGCGCGGTCGTTGAAGCCGACGGCGGGTCCCCACCCGAGCGAGTAGCTGGACGCCCCAGGACGGGGCTCCGCCTTCATGGAGAGCCCTGCCCTCGCGCCCTTGACGCGGTGGATCCAGGTCGGGCTCTCGACGAGCTTCCCTTCCTCGTACGCCTCCGGGTGCTCACCCAACTCCCAGACGTTTCCGGCTTTGTCCTGCGCGAAGAAAGCAAGCTCCGTCTCCACCAGCTGCCCTGCGCTGTAGTCCCTGTCCCAGATGACGAGAGTGCGCACACCGGCGATCACCTTGGTCAGGTCCGTGACCGTGAACACCAAACGGTGAGCCACGCGCTTACCGTCCTCGAGAGTCGACCCTTCGGTTACGAGCTGCGTCCCCGGCCGGAGGGGGAACCATTCGTTGTCGATGACAGTCGACCGGTCGAAATTCTTTCGGTCGAAGTCCCTCGCGGTGATCTCTGCAGGCGCGGCCTCAGGGCCAGGCGTCGCCTTCGGCGAGGACTGACTTCCGCATGCGGACACCGACAGCAGCAGAAGCGACGTAGCTGCAGCAGCAGTGGGGCGAAACCACATCATCTCGGCTCCGTCGTTGACCCGCCGTCGGCAGGCTCAGCGCGACGCGGCAAGCCCACCCTTAGCTCTCCCGAATCGCAAATACAGCGAAGGCACGACGAACAGGTTCAAAAGCGTCGAAGTCACGAGTCCACCGAGAATGACGATCGCCAACGGATACTCGATCTCGTGACCCGGGATCTCGCCTGCAACCACCAGCGGCACGAGAGCCAGCGCCGTCGCGAGCGACGTCATCAGGATCGGTGACAGTCGCTCGAGTGCTCCGCGCAGGACAAGTCCGGGGCCAAAGATCTCGCCCTCATCGCGCTCGAGATGCTGGAAGTGGTTGATCATCAGGATGCCGTTGCGAGCGGCGATACCGAACACGGTGTAGAAGCCGACGAGCGAACCGAGCGAGAGCGTGCGCCCGAACATGAACGCCGCCAACGCCCCGCCCACGAGCGCGATTGGCAGAGTGAAGAAGGACAGCGTTGCCAGACGCCAGCTCCCAAAAGAGGCCTGCAGGAGGAGCAAGATCACAATCGCTGAACCGATCCCGAGGACGAGCATGCGCTTCTGGGCAGCCTGCCGCTCCTTGTACTCGCCGAACACCTCCGCGTGGTATTCAGTCGGGAACTTGACTCCCGCCAGGCGGCTTTCGACCTCGCGCGCGACGGAGCCGAGATCACGCCCACTCACGCCCGCGGCAACGTCGATGCTCCTCGAGAGACCTTCATGATGCACGACGTTGGGAGTTGGCCTGATGCGTACCTCGGCCACATCTCCCAAGGGCACGTAGCCGCCGCCGGGCGTGTCGATCGGAAGCCTGCGAAAGCTGGCCAGACTGCTGCGCGTCTCCGGCGTGCTCCAGACGTGCACGTCGTACGCCCTTCCGCCCCTGTAGATGTCACCGACCTCCTCGCCCTCCATCAATGTCGCCGCCGCCCGGCGTACGTCGCCAGGTTTGATTCCATAGCGCTCGGCCGCGGCCAGGCTTACCTCGGCCTGCACTTGGGGGACCCCTTCCTGGAACTCCACAAATGCGTCATCGACACCGTCGATCTTCGAGAGGACCTTCCTCACTTCGTCCGCTTTGTGATGCAGGGTCTCGAGGTCCGGGCCAAAGATGCGCACGACGATTGGTTCGCTCGACCCCGCCAGCACCTCGTCGATCCTCTCGTTCAAATAGGTCTGTACGTCGTGAAACATTCCGGGGTAGCTATCGACCACGTCCTGAATTGCCTGCAGCGTCTCGCCATAGTCCGCCGAGCGATCGATACTGATCCAGTTCTCGCCAAAATTGACGCCAGCCACCTCGTCCGCCAAGAAGGCCTGGCCTATGTGCGATCCGAAGTGGCGGACCCCCGGAATGGAACGCAGCTCGCGGCTGGCTCGAGCTACAACCCGATGCTCCTCGGGAAGGGAGGTACCAGGCTTCGTGATCCAGTGTCCGAGGAAGTCTCGCTCCTTGAACGACGGAATCAGTGATTCCCCGAGGAACGGAAGCACTGCGATGCCTGCCGCCGCGGTGACTGCGGCGGCAACGTACACGGGCTGGGGTCCATGGAGGATCCGCGTGAGGGCCCACCCGTAGCCATGCTTGAGCCACCGCACCAGAGGGGAATCGCGGCGCTCTAGCGGCGCCTTGGACAGGAGGATCAGACTCAGCGCCGGGGTGAGGGTCAGCGCGACCACCATGGATGCGAGCACTGCCAGTCCGTATGAAAGGACAAGCGGCCTGAAGAACGTGCCGGTCAGGCTCTGCAACAAGAAGACCGGCGCCAGAGCAGCGATGATGATCAGCGTCGCGTAGACCATCGCGCTGCGGACCTCGAGGGAGGCTTCGAGGATGATGGCGGCAGTCGACTTGTCACTACCGTCGCGGCGATGCTGGCGTAGACGGCGCATGATGTTCTCCACGCCGATGATCGCGTCGTCGACGACGACACCGAGCGCAATCACGAGCCCTGCCAGGACCATCACGTTTATCGTCGCGCCGCGGGCATAGAGCATGAGCCCTGCTGCCACCAGAGACAACGGGATTGCAACGACGCTGATCAACGCAGCACGCCATTCAAAGAGAAAGGCGCCCAGAACGAGAACGACGAGAAGAGCACCGATGATCAGCGCTCTGGTGAGATTGTCGATCGACGTCTCGATGAAGTTGGCCGCACGAAAGATGCGGGTGTCGATCTCGATTCCCGAGAGACCGGGCCGCATCTGGTCGAGCGCCTCTTGCACCCCGTGAGTCACGTCCAGGGTGTTTCCCCACGGGAACTTCTCGACGATGAGCAGGAGTCCGGGGCCGTCGTTGACAACGGCGTCGCCGGCAAGCGGTTGATGGCCCTCCACCACGTTGGCCACATCACCCAGGCGCACCTTCTCGCCCGCACCCTTGACAGCCACGTCGGCCAGGTCCTTTGGTGTGACGATGGGCAGGACGTGCCGGATGGCGAGGCTCTGGTTGGGGGTGCCGAGGAATCCTCCGGTACCGATCACCGCGCCCGACGAGAACTTCAGCAGGCCGGCGTCCAGGGAATCCGCGGTCGTCTCCATGACCTGCTCCAGCGAGACGCCGTGATCTTGCATACGGCTCGGATCAACCTGCACATGCAGCTGCTGAAGACGCTCGCCCCAAATGGCTACATTTGCCACGCCGGGGACGCGCAGCAGGCGAGCCCTGATCTTCCAATAGGCGATCGTCGACAACTGGATCACCGAGAGATCCTTCGACGAAACGCCGATCTTCATCACTCGGCTGGTTGTCGAGGTGGGTGGCATCATGAAAGGCGGAGCTGCCCAGGTCGGCAACGTCGGACCGACCGTTGCAACGCGTTCTTCAACCAGTTGCCGCGCACGGAAGATGTCACTCCCCGACTTGAAGAGGAGCTCGATCGATGACAACTGGGGAACCGACTTCGAGCGCACGAGGTCGAGCCCGGGCATTCCGTTCAGCGCCTGCTCAAGCGGAACAGTGACCAACTGTTCCACCTCGGCCGCGGAAAGTCCGAGGCACGTGGTCTGAATCTCCACACGCGGCGGCGCAAACTCGGGAAAGGCGTCCACCGGCATGGCCTCGAGTTGCTGCCCGCCAAAGAACATCATGGCCGCGCCGGCAACGACTACTATGAACCGGAACTTGAGGCTCGAGCCGACGATCCAGCGGATCATTGTTGGGCCCGCCTCGTCATCAATTCAGTCTTCTTCGATCCCGCCGTACTCGATGCCCCACAGCTCGGCCGAACCGACGGTTACGACCGCGGTGCCGGGACGAGGACCTTTCGAAAGAAACGCCAGGCCGCCTCTGATGTCGTCGACACGAATGTCATGCCGAACGAAGACGAGCGGTTTCGGGCTCGTATAGGTCCAGGTGTCGCCGTTCGAGTCGTAGAGCACAGCCGCGTACGGGATGACACTTCGTCGCTCGCCGTTGACGAGGGCGTCGGAAACCGGCGCGGTCTTGATGTCGAGCCGTTTGGCGGCCGCGGGGATCAGCACGACGCGCTTGAGACCGGTGTTACCGACTTCCTCGACAGTGGCGGGGGCACTCTTTGTTTGCGCATTAGCTACTGCTTTCGGGCTTGCGGCCACTCCGTCATAGACGGCAAAAGCCGTTAGACCGGCGAGAACCATTGCCGTGACCATGCTCAGCCCGCGACGGTTCCTGCGGGATTGGTAATAACGCGCTAGCTCCATCTCCTGCCTCACGCCCTCGTCGGCTGACTGGTGGGATCGCTCTCCCAGGCTCTCGGTTCGGAACGCAGAGGTAGTTCCTGGGGTGCACGTGGGCGATCGCCCCTTGCTCGGGCGCGCCCGAGGAGGGAAGCCATCAGGGAGTGCACACCTTCAGGTTCAGGGCTGGATCCGAACCGCAGATACAGCGTGGGTATGACGAATAGGCTGAGCAGCGTCGACGTGACGAGCCCGCCGAGAACGACCACGGCCAGCGGATGCACGATCTCGAAGCCTGCGATCGGGCCGGCAATCACCAGGGGCAGAAGCGCGAGCGCCGCCGCCGTTGTGGTCATCAGGGTCGGCGACAGGCGTTCCCGTGCCCCGCGCAGGACGAGCCCGGGCCCGAAGGCCTCGCCTTCGCTCTGTTCCAACCGCCGATAACGGTTGATCAGCAGAATGCTGTGTCGCGCGGCGAGCCCGAACACCACGAGCAGACCGAGGTACGAGCCGAACGAGAGCGTGCGGCCGTCTGCCATCGCAGCCAGCACCCCGCCGACGACGGCGATGGGCAACGTCAGCAACGACAGCGTCGCGAGCCGCCAGCTGCCGAACACGGCCTGCAGAAGTAGGAGGATCCCGATTGCTGCAGCGATTCCGATCGAGATCAGCCGGCCTTGGGGCTGACCCTCTGCAGCCAGCACCTCGGGATGGAACTCGAGTGGGAAGTCGACCTGCTCGAGCCTCCGTTTGACGTCGCGCGCCGCTGCGGCGGGATCACGACCGCTCACATTCGCTGCAACGTCAACGTAACGCGACACCGCTTGACGCCGGATCACGGTCGGGCTCGGGACGATCCCGACGTGCGCCACCTGGCCCAACCGGACGTGGCCACCCTCGGGCGTGTCGATCAGCAGCCGACGAATGCTGGTCAAGCTGCTGCGCGTCTCGGGCGTCCCCCAGACCACGACGTCGAAGACCTTTTGCTGTTCGAAGAGGCTGCCGGCAGCGATGCCTGACAGAAGGGTCGCGGCAGCCCGACGCACGTCACCCGGCTTGATTCCGTAGCGTTCTGCCGAGGCCAGGTCGACCTTGATCTCGAGCGTCGGCTCAGTGGCCGCGCGGCGAACATGCTCATCGACTAGGCCGTCGACGCCCGTAAGGACGTGCCGAACCTCGTTAGCCTTGGTACCAAGAACGGAAAAGTCCTCGCCGTAGATGCGGACGACGAGGTCTGCGTCGGCACTCGGAAGTACCTCCCGGACTCTCTCGTTCGAGTACGTCTCGACAGCTCGTGAGAGCCCGGGATAACCCGCCACAGCCGCCTTCACGGATGCCAGGGTTGCGTCGTAGTCGGCAGAAGGATCGATGCTCGCCCAGATCTCGGCTGAGTTGACGCCCACGACTTGATCTGCTGTGACTGCGCGACCCACGTGAGCACCGACGTTGCGAACGCCGTCGATCGAGCGAACCTCACGAGTGGCGAGACGCGTGATCCGGTTCATCTCCGGAAGCGACGTACCGGGCGCGCCGTCCCACCTGATCAGCAGCTGCGTCTCCTTGAACCTGGGCAGGAGTGACTGCCGGAGGTGTGGGCCCGCTGCGATGCCGGCGAGAACGAGGACTCCGGCGAGCAGGTAGACGGGGTACGGTTCGCGGATAATCCGCGTGAGCACACGTTCGTAGCCGCGCTGGAACCGGCGGACGAGGAGTGATTCACCGCGCTCCCGTGGCGTTCTCGACAAGAGCAAGAGGCTCAGCGCCGGCGCGACCGTCAGTGCAACCAACATGGATGCGCCGAGCGCCAGCAAGAACGCGACGGCGATCGAAGGGAAGAATTCCCCGGACACGCTCTCGAGGAAAAAGACCGGAACAATGGCCAGCGTCACGATCAGCGTTCCGTAGACGACGACGCTGCGCATTTCGACCGAAGCCTCGAGGATGATCGCCGCGATCGATTTGTCACTGCCTTCCTCGCGGTGCCGGCGCAGTCGTCGGGTGATGTTGTCGATGTCGACGACCGCTTCGTCGATGACCAAGACCA
>Ga0184619_10000574_pt1 | contig 12526 bp, 11 predicted proteins | sample PLM0_60_b1_FD_133146 | JGI IMG/M metagenome (GOLD analysis project Ga0184619, IMG submission 133146) | Groundwater sediment microbial communities from an aquifer in East River, Colorado, USA - PLM0_60_b1 | ecosystem: Environmental > Terrestrial > Soil > Riparian zone | place: USA: East River...
CCGACACGGTCGGCGAGCACGTCCGCCTCCTCGAGGTACTGGGTGGTCAGAAAGACGGTTACCTGGTCCTCGCGGGCGAGCCGAGCGACCTCGTCCCAGAGAGCCGTTCGGCTCTGAATGTCGAGCCCCGTAGTCGGCTCGTCGAGGAAGAGCACGCTCGGGCGGTGGACGAGCGCCATCGCCAGATCGAGCCTCCGCTTCATCCCGCCGGAGTAGCCGCGCACCTTGCGGTCGGCGGCATGCGTCAACCCGACTCGAGCGATGAGCTCGTCGGCGCGCTGGTTGCGCTCGCCGCGCGGCATCGCTTGCAGCGACGCCTGCAGACGCAGATGCTCGCGACCCGTCAGCAGCGGGTCGAGCGCGGCCTCCTGCAGCGCGGCGCCGATCGCCGCGCGCACGTGCGGCCCTTCCGTGACGACGTCGTAGCCGGCCACTCGCGCGGTGCCCGACGTTGGCGGCAGCAGCGTCGTCAGCATGTGGACGGTCGTCGACTTTCCGGCGCCGTTCGGGCCGAGGAAGCCATAGATCTCGCCGGGCGCGACGCCGAGGTCGATTCCATCGACGGCCCGCGGGCCGTTCTTGAACTGCCTGACGAGGTCGGTTGCTTCGATCGCGTAGTCGCTCATCGGCGCAGAAGCCTATCCAAATGCTTGAGGTTGTCAAATACCTACTAGTTCAAGTAAGATGACTCTGTGGCGGTGCAGGCGAGACCGAGACTCAGCCCGGCGCACGAGGCGCAGAAGTTCTTCTTCGAGCTCGGCATGGTGCAGCGAATGAAGGTCGGCGCCGAGCTTGCTGAGCTTGGACTGAGCTTCAGTCAAGCCCACGCGCTTCGCCTGCTCGATCCCGAGGAGCCGATGCCGATGAGCGCGCTGGCCGAGCGCCTCTTCTGCGACGCCTCCAACGTCACCGGAATCGCCGATCGCCTCGAGGCGCGGGGGCTCGTCCGGAGGCAGAGCGCGGAGGGCGACCGACGGGTGAAGGCGCTGACGATCACCCCGGCCGGCATGAAGCTGCGCGAGCAGGTGATGGAGCTGATGAACCAGCCACCGGACGCGATCGCTGCGCTGACCGAAGCTGACCAGCGCGCCCTCCGCGACATCCTCGCCCGGGCCGTCGCCAATCTTTAGTCGGGCGAATCAGGTTCCGGCAGCTCCTTTAACCGAAGCACCGGCGAGGGCAGCAACCAGAGAAACCCGGCGACCGCGCCCACTGTCGCAATCCAGAGCGTGTTCCGGACGCCGATCGTGCTCCCGAGCGCACCGCCGAACAGCGAGCCGAGCGGCCTGATGCCGTTGTTGACGACGAGGTAGGCGCCGGAGACGCGGGCGCGGAGCTGGTGCGGGATCAGCGCGGCGAAGATCGACCCGATGCTGATGTCGAGCACCATCACGCCGAGCCCGGACCCGAACTCCGCGAGGAAGAGCATGGCCAGCACGACCGGCTTGGGGCCGCCCGCAAGTGGCACGAGCACGATCGGCGCCGGAAAGAGGATGCACCCGACGAAAAAGGCCGGGCCGACGCCGATCCGCCGCCCGAGACGTGGCGTCAGCATAGAGCCGATCAACCCACCGACGGCACCCGCGCCAAGGACGGCTCCGAGTAGCCCTGCGCCGACGTGCAGGTACCTCGTCGCGTAGAGGATGAAGAGGGCGAAGAACGCGAAGTTGAAGAAGTTGATTGTCGCCGTCGCCCAGAGCGACGCGCGGACAACAGGAGAGCGGAGAATGAAGCGCGCCCCCGCGACGACTCGGCCCCGCTCGTCCGTCGAGGACGGCGGCTCGACCGGGTCGATTCGCCGCAGGAAGATGACCGAGATCAGAAAGGACACCGCGTCCGCGGCGAGAGCGTACGGTGCGGAAAGAAGCTGGACCAGCAGTCCTCCGACGGGCGGGCCGCCGGTGTACGAAAAAGCGCGGCTGCCGTGAAGAAGCGAGTTTGCCTCCATGTACTCCTCGCGCTGGACGAGCGAGACGAAGAGCGTGCTCTGCGACACGAAGAAGAGGACGCTCAGGGCCCCGGTCAGAAACGCGACCGCGTAGAGCTGCGCGATCGTCAGCTCGCCGAGCGCGTAGGCGATTGGCACGGTTGCGACGAGCAGACCCCGGCCGAAATCGGCGGCGATCATCACCTGGCGGCGGCGACCACGGCGATCGACCCACGCCCCGGCGTGCAGCGAGAAGAGCAGGTAAGGCACGAGGTTCGCCGCCGTGAGATAGCCCATCTGCGCCGGGCCAGCGGCGAGCACGAGGACAGCGACGAGCGGAACGGCGAGCTGCGTGATTTGGTCGCCGAAGAGCGAGACCGTCTGCCCGGTCCAGAACCGCCGGAAGTCTCGGTTCTCACGCAACAGCGACGGCGCCCGCTCGAGCGCCCGCGCGAGACGGCCGGGCGACGGGGGCGCCGAAAGCTGGCTCACTCGCGGCGAAAAGGTAACAGCGACGGGTCGGCCGCCTGCCGGCAGATTCCGCGAGCCCGGGTGCGACTCCTACTAGTAACAGTCTGTTACTAAGTTCGCCACGGCCGGAGAGACGGGGACAGGCCGCGTCTTCCCCATTCCTCCACGAGCGCCACCGCAGTTCGGCCTTGTAACAGACTGTTACTTGGTTCGTCCCGGCACGCGCTTTGGCTCGAGGTCGAGCGCGTTCTCAACTCGAGCCGACGTAGATCGTCACGGTCGATCCCTCCGGCGCTCGGGTGCCGCCGCCCGGTTGCTCGTCGATCACCATGCCGCTCTGGCTCGGATCCGGGGGCGGCACCATGATCACCTGCACCCGGAAGCCCGCGCTCTGGAGCGTGGTCGTGGCCGTCTGCTGGTCCTGACCGATTACGTCCGGAACGACGGCCGTCGTCGCGTTCGGCCCGCGTGAGACCGAGAGCTGAACCTTCGAGCCTTTGCGGACCTGCGTCCCGGCAGCCGGGCGCTCGGCAACGACCTGGCCCGACGGCTGCTGCGAAGCAACGTACGTGACCCCGGCCCCCAGTCCCGCCGAGTGGAGCCGTCGCTGCGCGGCCGTTTGCTGCAATCCGACCACGTTCGGCACCCGGACCGTCTGGGCCGTCGGCGTCGTAGCGGTGCTCGTGGTCCCGCCGCCCGCTTGCGTGCCCGTCGAGACGTTGATCCGCACCTTCGAACCTCGCGGCACCCTTTGGCTCGGCAACGGCTTCTGCGCAGTCACGGTCCCCTTCGGCTCGGCGCCCGGTACCTTGAACTCGACCGGTACGAGACCCGCTGCCCGCAGCGCCGTCTTCGCCGTCGAGGCCGGTTGGCCAACGACGTCGGGAACAGTCGCCTGACCCTTCGAGACGTTGATCGAGACCGTCGAGCCCTTCGCAACGCTCGTTCCGGCGGTCGGGTTCTGGGCGATTACGACGCCCGCGGCCGCCTTCGCCGGGACGCTGGTGACCTGCGACCGTAAGCCCGCCGCCCTCAGCCGCGCGACGGCCGCCGCCGTCTTCGTGCCGACGACGTTCGGCACGGGTGTAAGGGCCGCGGCGGAAACCGACAAGGACACACGGGAGCCGCGATCCACTTGTGTCCCGGCACCCGGGTCCTGCGCGAACACCGTTTGCGGTGGAAACTTGCTCGGCCGCGAGCGCAACTGCGGGACCAAGCCGCGCTCGTTCAACCGCCGGACAGCCTCGTCCTGCTTGAGTCCGACGACACCGGGAACGGTGACGGCCGAAGCGCCCTTCTTGTTGTCGTTGTCGCGGGTGAGAAAGTAGGCCGCAAGCAACCCGCCGATCACGAGCAGCAAGAGCAGCAGCAGCCAGGGCCAGATCTCGGGAATCGGCGGCCGCTGCGGCGGGACGTACCTGTCTTCCTCGACGACGGGCGGCCCCGCGGCCTCCTCGTCGACGCGCGCGCGCCTGACCGGTCTGCGCCGAAGCCGCATGGCGCTGAATCTCCTAGCCGCTTCGAAAGTGCGCGAAACGCAGACTCAACCATTAGAGGGACGCAGTGGGCGGCGCGATCGCCGATAAAGAGAGCCGACGGAACGGCGTACTCCGTCACTGCGGCGAATGACTCTTCAAGCTCCTGCACCGATCCCTGTTGAGGCCCCCGAGGGGCCGGCTCCGTTGCGTGCCCCGCCCGAAGCCGAGCTCGTCGAGGCCGGCCGACTGTCGATGGGCCAGCTCGCACAGGCCCATCGCGATCGCCTCGAGACGGGCAAACAGGTGCTCGACATCATCGTCGAGCGCGGCTGGGTCTCCGCCCAAGAGGTCGCCGAGATTCGCGCCGCTTATGGCATCGAGGCTCCTCCCCCGGCCCCCGTTCAGGCGGCCCGTGAACCCTCGCCCGAAACCGAGTTTCCGCCCCCAGCCACAGCGGCGCGCTACACGATCGCGATCCGCCTGACCAGCGGCGACCTGATCACGGCGGGCGAAACCGAAGGCTCGGACAAAGCCGCGGCCCTCGGGCACGCGGTGGTGGCTGACCTAACCAAGGAAGACGGCGAGTGGCCGTTCTTCGGCGGCCGGTTCATCAATCCCGAGACGATCATCTCGGTCGACCTGCTGCCCGAAGACTCAGAGAGCTAGGGCGGCGCGAGAGCGCGGCTCGGTCCGCTCAAGTCCGCAGCTGTTGCTACCGTTAACCTAGTTAACGGTTTATGACAGCACTCGCCACCGCCACAGATCCCGTCACCATCGCGAACCGGCTCCGGCCGGTTCTCTTGAAGCTCAATCGCCACCTGCGTCGGGAGATTCACTCGCTCGGCGTCACGGGCGGCCAGGCCTCGCTCCTCTTCACGATCCAGCGCCGGCCGGGAATCGGCGTCCGCGAGCTCGCGGCGCTCGAGCGGATGTCCGCCCCGGGCATGTCGAAGTACGTCGGTCGCCTCGAAGCCGCAGGGCTGATCGACCGCGAGCCTTCGGACGAGGACCGTCGGCGGATCGGGCTCCGCGTTTCGCAGGAAGGCGAGCGGGTGCTTCGCTCCGTCAAATCGCGCCGGACCGCCTGGCTCGCGGCCCGGCTGAGAGATCTCTCCGAAGCGGAGCTCGCAGCCGTCGACGCCGCGATCGAGCCACTGCAAGAGCTGATCGACGAGTGACCGCGGCTCTCCTGACGATCAACCGGCGCGCCTTCGCCAGCCTGCGCATGCATCGGAACTACCGGCTCTACTTCCTCGGCCAGGCGGTCTCGCAAAGCGGCACCTGGATCGACAAGGTCGCGCAGGCCTGGCTCGTGCTGGCGCTGACGCATTCGGCGTTTGCGGTCGGGCTGCTAGCCGCCTGCCAGTTCGTCCCGTTCAGTGTCCTCGGCCTGATGGCCGGGGTGATCGTCGACCGGCTGGACACCTGGCGCACGGTCGTCGTCACGCAGGCGATCAGGATGGTGATCGCGGCGACGCTCGCAGGGGTCGTCCTCGCCGGCGTCGTCCAGGTTTGGATGGTCTACACGCTGGCCGTGCTGACGGGGATCGTGCTCGTGCTCGACGCTCCGTCGCGCCAGCAGCTGACCTTCAAGATGGTCGGCCGCGACGAGCTTCCGAACGCGGTCGCGCTCAACTCTTCGCTCTTCAACGCCGCGCGGGTGGTCGGACCTGGCATCGGCGGCCTGCTGATCGCGGCGTTTGGCGTCGGTCCCGCCTTCGCGATCAACGCCGCGAGCTTCGTGGCGGTCCTCGTGGGCCTGCTGCTGATGGACACGAGCAAGCTCGTCGCCTTCGCCCCGCGCGAGCACCTGCCGACCCTGTTCGGCAGCCTCCGTGAGGGAGTGACGTACGCGCGCGAGAGCCCGCATGTACGCCTCGTGCTGACGATGCTGGTCGCGATCTCGACGATCGCGATGAACTTCAACGTCCTGCTTCCCGTGTTGGCCGCGCGGACGCTGGACTCCGGGCCCGGCGTCTTCGGCTTGATCGCCGGCTGCTTCGGTGCGGGCGCACTGGTCGGCGGGCTGCTCTCTGCGGCGCTGTCGCGCGCGAGCTGGAAGGCAATCGTCGCAGGCGCCGGCGGGCTCGGCCTCGCGGAGCTGGTGCTCGCCCCCCAGCATTCGCTCGCGCCGGCGATCGTGCTGCTTTTCATCGCCGGCATCTGCTTCACGCTCTACACGGCGAACTCGAACGCCATCCTTCAGCTCCGCGCCCCGGATCACCTGCGGGGCCGCGTGATCGGCTTCTACTACTTTGCCTTCAACGGCCTCGCGCCGCTCGGCGGCATCCTGACCGGCTGGCTCGCCGCCACCGGCGGAACCGAGCTTGCGTTCGGGGTTGCCGGCACGGTGACTGCGCTGGTGGCGCTGACAGCGGTCCCGCAGCTCCCGCACGTGCGCGCGGAAACCGCATAGGAGGCACTAACCATTACCAAAAGCGGCCTTTTTACGTTGGTCTTACATCACCGCCGACGAAGGCTGATCTTCGCGGCGACAATGAGAACGTGACCAAACGGGGTGTCATATTTGTCGTGCTCGCGTGCGTCGCGGCACTGGCCGCTCCCGCGCTCGGCGCCCGGCCGGTGCCGGCCTCCGTGAGCGCGTACCTGCTCGGCCCGAAGCTGATTCGCGCCGAGATCGTGGTCAAAGGGAGCACTGTCCACGATTACAGGCTCGACCGCGGGAAGCTCATCAAGCGCTCCAACGGACGGTCGCTCAACCTGCTCGAGCGCGACGGCACGAAGACGTCGGTACAGGTCGCACCGGGCGCGCGGGTATTCCTGAACGGCGCGCTTTCCACGCTCAAACGTCTGCGCGCCGGGACGCAGATCGCGGTCTCGCATGACGGCGACCTGCCGGCCAACGCAGTCTTCGCCAGTACGAAGCAGGCGCCGAAATGGCCGCAGTCGGTCGTCGCGTTGATGTTCGGGAACCGGCTCGTCCGCGCCGAGATCGCGCTTCAGGACACCGTGCTCCACGACTACCGCCTCGACCATGGTCGGATCAAGCAGGTCGGCGTCTTCACGCTCCTGCTGAGGGAGCCGGACGGAACGGACGTGACGATCGACATCTCACCGGGGGCGCGCGTCAAGATGAATGGCAAGAGTGCAAGCTTCGTCCAGCTGCGAAAAGGCATGATGGCGACGACGATGCGCGACGGCGACAAGCCGGCGGACCAGGTCTTCGCAACCGGCGGGTGAACGCCAGGCCCGTGGCGAACGGGAGCCAGGGAGGCACGGTCTTGCTCGTCGAGGACGAGCATTCGATCGGTTCGATGACCCGCGGCTATCTCGAGCGGAGCGGCTGGCGGGTCGTCTGGGTCCGCTCCGGCGAAGAAGCCCTCGCGGAGATCGGGCGGCACCAGGTTCGGATCGTCATCCTCGACATCCGGCTGCCCGGGATCGACGGGTTCGACGTCGCGCGGATGGTTCGAACGCGCTCGGACGTGCCGATCCTGATGCTGACGGCACGGGACGAGGAGCCCGACCGAGTTGCAGGGCTGGAACTCGGCGCCGACGACTACCTGACGAAGCCGTTTTCGCCCCGCGAGCTCGTCGCCCGCATGAAAGCCGTGCTCCGGCGCACCGACGGGCGCGGCGCCGAGGACGTGCTGACGCTCGCCGACGTGGTGCTGAACCGAAACGCGCGCGAGGTCGCCGTCGACGGGGAAGCGGTCGAGCTGACGACGAAGGAATTCGACCTGCTGGCAACCTTGCTCGAGAATCCTGGGATCGTTGTTAGCCGCGACCAGCTGCTCGACCGGGTCTGGGGGATGACCTACCCCGGCGGCACGCGAACCGTCGACGTGCACGTCGCCCAGCTCCGCCGCAAGCTCGGCCGGCCCGAGCTGATCCGCACGGTCCGCGGAGCCGGGTACAAGACCGTCAGACCGTGACGCCGCTTGCGGCGTCACTATCAGGACGTGCGGGCTTCGCCCGCGCGGCCGTCTGAGATGGCCGGTCCGGCCCCTCGGAGCTTGCGACAGCACACCATGGGACGCCCCCGCTCGCTGCGGACGAACCTGTTCGTGGCGACCGTTCTCGTAGTCGCGCTATCGGTTGGCCTGATGCTCGTCGTCGGCGCCGTGCTCACCCGACGGCAGGTCGAGCGGGCGACGCTCGATGGGCTCGCCCACCAGGCCGACGTCCTGGCCGCCCGCGAGCTCACCACCGTCTTTCCGCTGGGGCACTTGAAGAGCCTCAACTCGAAGATCCTGCGGACGCAGCAGGAGAGGGCGGTCGCGGTCAGGCTCAAGCGGCCGTCGCCGTTTCTCTCTGACCAAGACCGGCTCCGAGTCGGCAAGGGCGTCGACCTAAACGGCACGGAAACCGTCAACGGCACCGAATACTTCTTCGCCGCACGTAAGGTCGGGCCGAAGGCGCTCGTCCTGCTCCGGCCGAGGAGCCGCGGCAACAGTGCCTTTTACCCGTTCCTGATCGGCCTGCTGATCGCGGCAGGCGCGGGGATCAGCCTCGCCGCGCTGGCCGCCCTCCTGCTCGCTCGCCGGATCGTCCGGCCAGTGCGGCGGGTGGTCGACGCGACGCGCCATCTCACCGAGGAGCGCGACCCCAAGCCCGTGCCGATCGAAGGCCCCTACGAGATCGCGAGCCTGGCGCGCGCCTTCAACGAGATGGTCGAGCAGCTCGCGCGCGCGCGCGCCGCCGAAAAGCAGTTCCTGCTCTCGGTCAGCCATGAGCTGAAGACACCGCTGACGGCGATTCGCGGCTACGCGGAGGGGGTCGCGGACGGCGCGTTCGACCTGGACGAGGCGGTGGCGACGATCTCGCTCGAGGCAGCGCGGCTCGAGCGGCTGGTCGGCGACCTACTCGACCTGGCACGGATGAACCGCACCGACTTCTCGATCCATCGCGAGCAGGTCGACCTCGCCGCGATCGCGCAGGAGGCCGTTCGCCGCTACGAGGCGCAGGCCCGCGATTTCGGTGTCACGCTCGAGGCCTTCGTGCCCGCGCCTTCACCCGCGATCGGCGACCCGGACCGCCTGCTTCAAGTGACCTCGAACCTGGTCGAGAACGCGCTCCGTTTGACGCCGCGCGGCGGCGTCGTTCGCGTCGCCGCCGAGCCCGAGGCCCTTGTCGTCGAAGACACGGGGCCGGGCTTGAGCAAGGACGATCTGCCGCGTGCGTTCGAGCGGTTCTATCTCCATTCGCGCTACTCGTCGGACCGGCCGGTCGGCACAGGGCTCGGCCTCTCGATCGTCAAGGAGCTGACTCAGGGCATGGACGGGACGGTCGACGTGGAGATCACGCCCGGTCACGGGACGAGATTCACGGTCCGCCTCCCCAGGGCGCAAGGCGTCGGTTTTACCGATGGCTTACCCGCGGCGAACCGCGACCTGACGCAGGACGGAGACGATGCGAGTGCTGAATCCGACCAGGAGGTTTTCAGGTGAAGGCCAAGGTGATTCTTTTCGCAGCGCTCGCGGCGCTCACCGTGTCCGCCGCGGCGTACGGCGCGCAGCGCGTCGTGATCCGGGGCACGAACGGCAACGACACTCTGACGGGAACGACCGGCTGGGATGTCATCTTCGCTCGGGCCGGCGACGATCAGGTCAACGCCCTCGACGGCAACGATCACGTTTTCGGAGCCGCCGGTAACGATTCGATCGACCTCGGCGGGGGCAACGACTTCGCCCGTGGCGGGCCGGGGAACGACACCGTCGTCGGCGGTGACGGCAACGATCGTCTGCGCGGGCGTCGTGGCAACGACTCGCTCGACGGCGGCGCCGGTAACGACATCATCCACGGGGGCTTCGGCGCCGACACCCTGCAGGGCGGCGACGGCAATGACCGGCTGTTCATGCTCGCCCACGACAATCAGCCCGACTCCGCAGACTGCGGCCCCGGCTACGACAGGGTCTGGGTCAACGTCGAGGAGAAGCAGGACACGTATCAGAACTGTGAGGTCGTCCTGAAGGTGCGCGTCACGCACGTGCAGTCTGACGAGGACGACCACTAGCTCGCGCTCCGGACCAGCTCCTCTCTCGCGACGAAGCCCGCTGATCAGGCGGGCTTCGTCGTTCAATCCAGGGTCTGTCCTTGGCGGCCCGTCCTCTTCCTCAGTCGCCGCCCTTCATCGGCCGGAAGGCGTGCTGGAGATCCCAGTGCGCGATCTTCTCTCCCAGCCTGAGGCCCGCATCCGTCGATGAGCGGTAGTGGAAACCGCCCCAGACGCGTGCGTTTTCGACTTCGTCTCTGATGTCATTGATCGACTCGTAGTGGCGCGACGTCGTCAGCGCTGCTGAGCCGTTCTCGCCGCCCCAGATCGTGATGTTGACGTCCTTGGTGCCGAGCACTTCGGCGAGCACCTGCGTCAGCGCGCCGGAGACGGATCCGTGCGCGGATACCCACTCCGGATGGTTCGGGTGCGTGATGAGTGGCGCCCAGGTCGGGTCCGCCGCGGTTTTGGAATTGCCGTCGATGCCGGCGTTCCGGATCGCCGTCAGCGGTCGCCAGAATAGGTGCGTGTACTTCGCGTGCCAGGTCGCCATCGCTGCGTCCTCCGCGGCGAGGTCGCCCGCCGCAAGCAGATGCGCTGCGTCGACGAGATCCATGTCGTACTGGGTCGCGGCATCGCGAAGCTCCCGATTGAACTGGTTGGTCACGTTCGCGTTCCAGAAGTACGCCGTCCTCTTCTGGTCGTCGGTTCGAACCGCGCTGTCGACGCGACCGTATGCCTTCGTCTCGTTGAACTCCTTCGCCCACTTGTTGCTGCTGAGCTCGGGCGGAGCCTTCGACTTGAACTGATCAGCGCTCTCGAGCACGAACGGATGCATCCAACCGAGCCACGGCGTCTGCGCGAACGTGAACGGGCCCGGCGTGAGCACCCATGCCCCCGGCGCAATCGCCCCAGTGCCGTAGTTGCCCTCCGCACCGTCGCGACCGTCGTTCGAGCGGATCGCTTCGATCCCCAGCGCGGCAGCGTGCCCGACCGAGATGCCATCCGTCTTCGCCTGCCCGTCCGGGATCGCCGCCAGCGACGTGTTCAACCAGCCGTCGAGTATTGCGACTTGGGCCGAGGTGAGCATCGGTGTCAGGTAGTAGGCGAGCACGTCGTGGGCCGCCTGGGCCACCGCCGCGTTCGCCGAAGCGCCATCCGGTGCGAACAGCGAGAACCCGTACGGCTCGTAGCGGCCTCCGATCGCGACCGCAGCGTTGTACACCGCCGCCTGCACGTACGAGACGTAGAGCGATCCCTCTGCCTGGAACAACGACCTCGTCGCAGGCGGCGTCACCTCGCGCGGGTGCTGTGCTTGCAAGACCAGATTGACCGCGTTCGCGTTCCAGTCGAGCACCGTCTGCGGCGACAGACTCGCCGCCGAGCTGTGCTTCGCCTGAGACGATCCCGCGAGAACTGCCAGAGCCAGGATCAACGTTGCGAATAGAGCGATTCGGGCTTTCATGGTGTCTCCTCCAATGGTCAAGAGCCTCCACTAGGGATCGATCCGGACCATTTGGCCCGGTTCCGACCGAGGTGGAATTGTGGAGCGACGCGCAGATGACCGCCGGCAAGGCGATCAAGCGAAATCGCTTTCACGCTTCTCTCCCTTTCTCCCCCCGGCGATGCTACTCCCATCGCTAGCCTCCGCCTAGTGGCCGAGGCGGAGCGGCAGCACTACAACACCACGCTCGCGATCCTGACGGTCGCCGGCACGGCGTACGCACTGCAGCAGACGATGGTGATCCCGGCACTGCCCGCGTTGCAGCGCGAGCTGCACACGACGACGACGTGGGTGACGTGGGTACTGACGGCACTTCTCCTGGTCGCTTCCGTATCCACGCCGATCCTCGGCAAGCTCGGCGACCAGTACGGCAAGGAGAGGCTGCTCGTGATCTCGCTCGTGCTGTTCTTCATCGGGTGCGTCGGCGCCGCGGCGGCGTGGAACATCTGGGTGCTGATCTTCTTCCGCGCCTTCCAGGGCCTCGGCGCGGCGGTCTTTCCCCTCAGCTTCGGGATCATCCGCGACGAGTTTCCACGCGAGAAGGTCGGCGTCGGGATCGGCCTGATCTCAGCCGTCTTCGGCGTCGGCGGCGGCTTCGGGATCGTTTTCTCGGGCCTGATCGTCGACCACCTCTCGTGGCGCTGGCTGTTCATCTTCGGCGCGATCCCCGTCGCCATTGCCGCGGTGCTCGTGCAACGGTTCGTGCCCGAGTCGCCGATCAAGACGGCGTCGAGGGTCGACTTCCTGGGCGGGTTGCTGCTCTCTGCGGGCCTGGTCTTCCTGCTGGTCGCGCTGACCGAAGGCGAGACCTGGGGCTGGACATCCGCGCGCGTCACCGGGCTCTTCGCCGGCGCGGCCGTCTTCCTCGCGCTCTGGGTCGTCGCCGAGCTGCGCGTGCCGGAGCCGATGGTCGACATGCGCGTCTTCGTCCGCCGGCAGGTGCTCTTCACGAACATCTGCGCGCTGATCACGGGGTTCGCGATGTTCGGGACTTTCGTGCTGATCCCGAACTTCGTCGAGACGCCCCGCGGCCTTTCCGCCGACACGGCTCGGCTCGTCCACTACGGCTTCAATGCGACCGCGACGAAGGCGGGCCTCTACCTCGTGCCGAGCTCCTTCGCGCTGCTCTTTGCCGGGCCTGCCGCCGGCCTGATCGGCCGGCGCACCGGGTCGAAGTGGCCGCTCGCGGC
>Ga0184619_10000575_pt1 | contig 12524 bp, 14 predicted proteins | sample PLM0_60_b1_FD_133146 | JGI IMG/M metagenome (GOLD analysis project Ga0184619, IMG submission 133146) | Groundwater sediment microbial communities from an aquifer in East River, Colorado, USA - PLM0_60_b1 | ecosystem: Environmental > Terrestrial > Soil > Riparian zone | place: USA: East River...
ACCTCCGGATACTTCGAGCCGCACGTCCCGCGGGTTACTGGCTTCCGCGCAATCGGACGCCGGAGACTGGACGGCTGGGCGGCCGATTTGCACGCTCGGGAGTAGCATCCCGCGCCGTGGCGGGCTTCTCGATTCGATTCCTCGGCTGCAAGGTCTCGCAGACGGACGCGCAGGCCGTACGCGAACGCCTGCTCGCCGAGGGCCACGTCGAGTCGCCCGACGCGGACGTCGCCGTCGTCAACACCTGTTGCGTCACGCACGAGGCCGTACGCAAGTCGCGGCACGCCGTCTCGCGGGCCGCACGGACCCATGCACGCGTCTACGTGACGGGCTGCGGCGCCAACCTCGCCGGCGATGCGTTCTCGCGCCTGCCGGCGAACGTCACCGTGGTTGCCCGCCCGAGCGAGCAGACCCCGGAGTTCGTCGCGGGCGACGTCGGTGCGATCGGCTGCGTCCATGCGGACGCCCGGCTCGAGCGCGTGCGCGCCTTCGTGAAGGTGCAGGACGGCTGCAGCTTCTCGTGCAACTTCTGCGTCGTCCCGCTCGTGCGGGGCTCCTCCCGCAGCCGGCGCGCCGAGGCCGTGCTGGGCGAGATTCGGCGCCGGGTCGCACAAGGCCACCGCGAGGTCGTGCTGACCGGGATCAACCTCGGCTGCTATCACGACCGCGAGGCGGGCTACAACCTCGCGCGCCTGCTTCGCGAGGCCGGTGCGACGCCCGGTCTCGCTCGCCTGCGGCTTTCCTCGATTGAGGTCAACCATGTGAGCGGCGAGCTCGTCGTGGCGCTGCGGGAGACGCCGACGCTCGCGCGGCACCTGCACGTGCCGCTGCAATCCGGCGACGACGGTGTTCTCCGCGCGATGGCCCGGCGCTACACGAGCGCGACCTTCTTGCGACGCCTGGAAGGGCTCGCTGACTTCAATCTGACTACGGACGTGATCGTCGGTTTTCCGGCCGAGGACGAGCTTGCGTTCCGGCGGACGGTTCGGGTCGTTCGCGCGGCCGGGATCACGAAGGTGCATGTCTTTCCGTACTCGCCGCGTCCGGGAACCCGGACCGCGGCCGAAGACCCGGTTCCGCCCGCGGTCAAGAAGGAGCGGAGCGCTCGCCTGCGCGCTCTCTCGCACGAGGCCTGCCTCGAGCGCTGGCGTTCGAAGCTCGGCAAGGAGGACGTCGTTCTGGTCGATCGCCCCGGCCGCGGTTACGGGGACGACTACTCGCCGTGGCTCGTCGACGCTCGCGTCGGGGAGCTCGTGCGCGTGCGCGCGGCGGCGGTCTCCGAGGAGGGGATTCTCGCTGCCTGACGACTGCCTCTTCTGTCGCTTGTTCAAGGAAGGCGACCACGTCCGCGAGGCGGAAGGCTTCGTCGCGATCAAGGACATCAACCCTCGCGCCGACGTCCATCTGCTCGTAATTCCGGAGCGTCACGTTCCGAGCTTCCGAGAGATCGGCGAGTTCGAGCCGGAAGAGACCAAGCGGATGCTCGAGTTCGTTGCCGACACCGCCCGCGAGGCAGGGCTCGAGGACTACCGGGTGGTCGTCAACGTCGGCGAAGGAGCGGGCCAGACGATCTTCCATCTGCACTGGCATGTGCTCGGCGGGCAGACCAGGGGGTTGCCGTAATGAGCCTGATCATGCGCCTCGAGGACGAGCTCAAACAGGCGATGGTCGCACGTGACGAGGCGCGGCGGGACGCGCTGCGTCTGATCCTCTCCAGCCTTCGCTCGGCGGAGAAGGAGTTGCAGCGGCCGCTGCACGACGACGAGGAGCTGCAGGTGCTTCAGCGCGAGCGGAAACGCCGGCTCGAGGCGGCCGAGGCCTTCCGCAGCGGCGGTCGCGAGGAACAGGCCCGCGGCGAGGAACAAGAGCTGGCGGTGCTCGAGGAGTTCATGCCTGCGCCGCTCTCGGAGGACGAGCTCGAGGAGATCATCGACGACGCGATCGCGGAGGTCGGCGCGACGAGCATCCGCGACCTCGGTCGCGTGATGGCGGACGTGATGCCGCAGGTCTCGGGCCGCGCCGACGGCTCCGTCGTCAGCCAGCTCGTGCGCGAGAAGCTCGCCTGACGCGCAAACGTCCCCGGCCCGATCCCGAACCTCCCGTTCAGCTGCGCCGCGGCAACCTGCTCAGCGTCGCACCGTTCTAGGTTGACGCGCGCGCTCCCCACCCTCAACGGGTGGGGTTTCACCCACCTCCCTCGTCCTCGACGCTATCCGGGAAAGGCCTGCGCGTGTGTGACCTGCGCGTCACGATTGCGGAACTTTGCTCAGTCCGAAAACCCGTCTCGCTGCTGGGCCAGCGACCCAGCTTCGCAGCGGCCGAAGCGTCCGTGCGATCCCTACACTGAGGCTCGGTGCAGGAGGTTTTCTCTGTCTCGAACGAAGTCGCTGCTGAGCTCGCCACGATCGGCGACGGCGTCCTCGGCGCTCTGCGTGACCGGCTTAGGTGCACGATCATGCTGCGTGGAAATCGACTCACGATCGAGGGTGATGAGCCGCACGTCGAGCAGGCTCGGGCCGTGGTCGACGAGCTAGCCGAGCTCGTCGAAGGCGGCCACGACATCAGCCCGACGACCGTCGACGCCGTTCTGTCTGCGCTCGAGCAGACGGAGGACATCCGCGAGGTCTTCGACGACGTCGTCTGGCGCCATCGAGGCAAGAAAATCGCCCCGAAGACGGTGACGCAGAAACGCTACGTCGACTCGATCCGCAACCACACGGTCACGTTCGGGATCGGTCCCGCCGGCACGGGCAAGACGTATCTCGCAATGGCTCTCGCGGTCGCTGCTCTCTCGAACCGCGAGGTGGGCCGGATCATCCTCACCCGGCCCGCCGTCGAGGCCGGCGAGCGGCTCGGCTTCCTCCCGGGCACTCTGTTGGAGAAGGTCGACCCGTACCTGCGGCCGCTCTTCGACGCGCTCTACGACATGCTCGAGCCAGACCGCCTGACCGCGCACATGGAGAAGGGCGTGATCGAGGTGGCGCCGCTTGCCTTCATGCGTGGGCGAACGCTCAACGACTCGTTCATCATCCTGGACGAGGCCCAGAACACGAGTCCCGAGCAGATGCAGATGTTTCTGACCCGGCTCGGGTTCGGCTCGAAGGTCGTCGTCACCGGCGACGTCACCCAGGTCGACCTGCCGCGCGACCAGGCGTCGGGCCTGATCCAGGTCCAGGACATCCTCGGCTCGCTGGACGGTGTCGCCTTCGTCCGTTTCGGCCATGAAGACGTCGTCCGGCACAAGCTCGTCCAGCGGATCGTCGAGGCATACCGGCTGCACGCGGAGGAGACCGGCACCGAGCGGAGCAGATAGGGGACGTGATCGCGGTCGAAGTCTCGAATCGCAGCGGCGTCGAGGTCGACGAGGACGGCGCGAGCGCCCTCGCGCGGTCAGTGCTCGAGGCCGAAGGGGTGGAGGAGGGCGAGCTCGGCCTCGTCTTCGTCGGACCGGCCGAGATCCGGTCGCTGAAGCGCGAACACCTCGGCGTCGACGAGCCGACCGACGTTCTCTCGTTCCCGATCGACCGCCGGGAGCGCCTGCCGCAAGGACCGCCGCGTCAGCTCGGCGACGCGGTTCTCTGCCCGCAGGTCGTCGGCGACGCGTGGAGGCGGCCGCTCGTGCACGGCCTCTTGCACCTGCTCGGCTATGAGCATGGACCCGAGATGGAGGCGAAGGAGCGGTTGTGGCGCGCCTGACGATGCCGCGCTCGTGGCTACGGGGCAACGGAGACGGCACCGGTCAACAGGAGCGGTTGCGCAGGCCACTGAGACGGTCGCCCTCGATTCTCGACAGCTTCAACTTCGCGTTGGAGGGGATCATCCACGTGCTGCGCACGCATCGGAACATGCGGGTGCATTTCGCCGTGGCGATCGTCGTGCTCGTGGCCGCCGTCTGGGTCGGGGTCTCGAAGCTCGAACTGATTGCGCTGCTACTCGCGATCGCCTTCGTCTTCATCACCGAGATGGTCAACTCGGCCCTCGAGCAGGCGATCGACGTTGCCACGACATCCTTCGACCCGCTTGCGAAGCTCGCGAAGGACGTCGCCGCGGGAGCGGTGCTGATCGCGACAGTGAATGCAGTTGCAATCGGCTACCTCGTCTTCTCGGGGGAGGTCTCCGAGCGGAGCACCCGCCTGCTCGACCGGCTCCGCGACGCGCCCGCGAACCTGACGCTCGTCGCGCTCGTCCTCACAATCCTGGTCGTGATCGCGACGAAGGCCTACACCGGGCGGGGCACGCCTCTTCGCGGCGGCCTTCCCTCCGGCCACGCCGCCCTCGCTTTCGCCGGCTGGGTCGCGACCACCTACGTTGTCGGCGCCGAGCATCGCTTTCTGATCTCCTCGATCGCGCTTCTGATGGCGTTCCTCGTCGCCCAGACGCGGATCGAGGCAGGCGTTCACTCGACCGTCGAGGTCGCGTACGGGGGTCTCCTCGGCGCACTCGTGACTCTCGCTGTGTTCCAGCTGTTCTCATGAGCGACGACCTGCTTGCGCGGGCCGAGGCGGCCGCGGCGCGCGCGTATGCGCCTTATTCGAACTACCTCGTTGGCGCTGCCATCCGGGCGCGGAGCGGACGGATCTACGAGGGCGTGAACGTCGAGAACGCCGCGTACCCCCTCGGAATCTGCGCCGAGCGGACGGCGATCGCTTGCGCGGTCGTCGACGGCTGCCGCCCGGGCGATCTGATCGAGATCGCGATCACGGCGTCGCCGTGCGGAGGCTGTCGCCAGTGGCTGCACGAGTTTCGCCTCGAGCGGGTGACGTTCCCGAAGGCCGGTGGCGAGGTCGTCTCGTTCACCCCCGCCGACCTGTTGCCGGAGACCTGGGACTTGCCGGCGTGAGGAATCGGTACGGCGGCGTCACACTCCGACACAAACCGGGCGCACACGTGTGCGCATTTCCGGGGTATCGTCGACCACGAGGGAGGCGGGTAGTTAGCCCCACCCTGATGGGTGGGGGTGTGGGCGGTTGCGGGGCGCGACGCGCGTGAAGAGCGGGTTTGTCGCCGTTGCGGGGCGACCGAACGTCGGCAAGTCGACGCTTGTGAACGCGCTCTGCGGAGGGAAGGTCGCGATCGTTTCCGACAAGCCGCAGACGACCCGGCAGCGGATCTTCGGGATCGCGAACGGGGACGACTACCAGCTCGTGCTCGCCGACCTGCCGGGCTTCCAGCGCCCTCGCGATCCTTTGACCGAACGGATGCAGCGGACGGTCGACCAGTCTTTCGAGGAGGTGGACGCCGTCCTCTTTGTCCTCTCGGCGCGGGAGCGGATCGGGGCCGGCGACCGCTTCATCGCCGAGCGCGTCTTCTCGCTCGGCACCCCGGTCGTGATCGCCCTAAACAAGGTCGACCGGCTGAAGCCGGGCCACATCGCCTCGCAGATGCAGACCGCCTCCCAGCTTGGCGAGTTCCACGCCCTGCATCCAGTCAGCGCCGTCACAGGTGACGGCATCGCCGAGCTCCGCGACGAGCTCGTCGGCCTGCTCCCGGAAGGCCCGCTCTACTTCCCCTCCGATCAGCGGACCGATCTGGTCGTCGAGCTGCAGATCGCCGAACTGATCCGCGAGAAGGCCCTGCAGCTGACGCGGGACGAGCTGCCCCACGCGATCTCGGTCGAGGTCGACGACCTCAGCGAGAAGGTCGTGCACGCGACCGTCTTCGTCGAGACCGAGTCGCAGAAGCAGATCGTCGTCGGACGGGGCGGCTCCGTGGTCAAGCAGATCGGCACCCGTGCCCGCCCTGAGATCGAGCTTGTGCTCGGCCGGCCGGTTTTCCTCGAGCTCCAGGTCAAGACCCGGCCGAAATGGCGCCGGGACGCGGCGATGCTGGAGCGGCTCGGCATTTGACGCCGCTGCTTGCGCTCTTCGACCTCGACGGAACCCTCTTCCTCACGCATGACCCGCTTAGCGGCCGCGTCCTCGTCGAGACGCTCGAGCAGACCTTCGGCATCGAGGTCGATCCCGACGCACCGGCGAACGTAGAGCACCGCGGCTTGACCTCGAAGCGCATCGGCCGAAACGTGCTTCGCGCCGCGGGCCTGCCCGACGCGGCGATCGACGAGCGCCTGGACCGCTGGTGCGCCCGCTTCGCCGACCGTTACGTCGAGCTTCTGGCCGAGGCCGACACGACGGGCTGGGCGACTCGCCCCGGCGCCGCGGCGGGGCTCGCCCGCCTCGAAAGCAGAGGCGTGCGGCTCGCGCTCGTGACGGGAAACCCGGAGCCGATGGCCAGGGCGCGACTGGAGCGGCTCGGGCTCGCCGGCTTCTTTCCGCTCGGTCAAGGCGCGTTCGGCTGTGAGGCCGAGAAGCGGCGGACCCTGCTCGAGCTGGCGCGCAAGCGGGCCGGCGACTGGCCGGCTGGGGCGACGGCCGAGGTCGGCGACACGCCGGCGGACGTCTCGAGCGCGAAGGCCGTCCGCCTTCGCTCGATCGCCGTCACCTCGGCTCGCACCGAGGATCCTGGCGAGCTCGCGGGCGCCGACGTAATCGTCCACGACATGGACGAGATCGTCAGAGCGTTGCTCGGCGAACTCTCCTAGCCGTCGGAACGCGGGGCGTAATAGCGAGCGAGCCAGCGCGACAGGCCGTCGAGACCCGGGAAGAGCACGCGCTCGGTCAGGTTCGCCTGATCAAGCTTGTCGCGCACCTCCCATTTCAGCTCGGCCGGAATTACGAGCCGCCTGGCGAGCTCGGGCCGCGGCTCCAGCCACTCGTCGAGGCTCGCCTCGGCCCGTGACATCAACGCGAAGAGCGCGTACTGGTTGACGATCCGCTCGTCCAGCGACGGCGGCTCGAGGAAAAGGACGTAGTCCTTCTCGCCAAGGCGCCCGAGCTCGGCGAGCCCGCCCACGGCCTGCTCGAGCAGCTCGGCCGTGAACACGTTCATCCCCTGATCGCGCAGCACCTTCCGCAATCGCTCCGGGGCGTGCTCCTGCGCCTGCACGTAATCGATCATCCAGACGACGCCGTCACGTCCGAAGAGCTCGACCTGGGCGGTTGCGAAATGCGCCGCGACGTATGGCGAGTAGGTCCAGTCGAGGAGCCGCGTCGGCAGCCCATGGTGCTGTGCGAGCGCGAGCCAGTTCCAGACTGAGTCGAAAGGAACGTCCGCGCGGCGTGCGTATTTGCGGAAGTTTCGCAGTAGATGGCCTTCGACCGAGGGCGCATCGCCGCCCAGGCGGAGCAGGCTCGTCTGCAGGTCTTCGGCCGCGTCGTTTCGGCCTCGAAACGCGAAATTCGAGCGAAATCGCCGCAGTCTCGGGTGCCAGGAGTCGGCAAAGAGCTGTTCCTGCAACTCGGCCCAGCTCGCGACGCGAATCTCCTTCACGGCCATGCGTTTGCCCGCCGTGCGGGGGCTACACTCATCCGCATGGCGCAGGCGCCGGCCCTCCCAACGGGCTTCGAGCTTCCGCTCGAGCCCAGACTGCCCCGCATCGGCTCTGTCGACCAGGTCGCGGTCGAGGCGCGGGCCACAGATCTCTCGCGACGCTCGATCAAGCGCGAGGCGAAGGTGTTCGCGCTCGATCTCGCCGTTCGGATGATGGATCTGACCACGCTCGAAGGCGCCGACACGCCTGGGAAGGTCGCCGCGCTCGCCTCGAAGGCAGTGCGCCCCGATCCCTCGGACGCGAGCGTGCCTTCGGTCGCGGCCGTGTGCGTCTATCCGAACCTCGTCCAGACCGCCCGCGAACGCGTCGGCGACAGCGGTGTCAAGGTCGCCTCGGTCGCGACCGCTTTCCCGTCGGGACAGAGCCCGACCGACCTCAAGGTCGCGGAGGCGCGGCGCGTCGTCGAGCTCGGCGCCGACGAGGTGGACATGGTGATCGACCGCGGCGCCTTCCTGGCCGGCCGCTACGCGAAGGTCTACGACGAGATCGTCCAGGTCAAGGAGGCGGTCGGCGAGACGCACCTGAAGGTGATCCTGGAGGTCGGGGAGCTCGGCACCTACGACAACGTTCGGCGAGCCTCTTTGCTCGCCATCGCCGCAGGGGCGGACTTCATCAAGACCTCGACCGGCAAGCTCTCGTCCTCGGCGACGCTGCCGGTGACGCTCGTGATGCTCGAGGCGATCCGGGACGTCTTCGAGGAGACCGGACGCCGCGTCGGAATGAAACCGGCCGGCGGGATCCGCAACGCGAAGCAGGCGGTGCAGACGCTCGTGCTCGTCCACGAGACGCTCGGGCTCGATTGGCTGACGCCCGACCTCTTCCGCTTCGGCGCCTCGTCGCTCCTGAACGACGTGCTGATGCAGATCCGCAAGGAGAAGACCGGGCGCTACCAGTCTCCCGAGTACTTCACGATCGACTGATGGCAGAGCTCGAACAGCGTGGGGACCGGACCCCGGTCCCGTCCAAGTGGGAGTACGCGAGCGCGCCCGAGTCGCGTGACATCGTCAAGCTCGAGGAGCGCTACGGCCTCTTCATCGGAGGCGAGTTCGTCGAGCCGCGCTCCGGCGATTTTTATAAAACCCTCGACCCCTCCAGCGAGGAGCCGCTGGCGGAAATCCCCCAGGCGGGCCCGGAGGACGTCGCGCTCGCCGTCACGACGGCGCGCGAGGCCTACGAGAACGGGTGGTCGGCGGCGAGCCCCGCCGAACGCGCCAAGTACCTCTTCAGGATCGCGCGGATCCTGCAGGAGCGCTCGCGCGAATTCGCAGTGCTCGAGTCGCTGAACGGCGGCAAGCCGATCCGCGAGTCGCGAGACGTCGACCTGCCGCTCGCGGCGGCGCATTTCTTCTACTACGCGGGCTGGGCCGACAAGCTCGAGTACGCGTTCCCGCACCGGCGGCCGAAGCCGCTCGGCGTCGCCGGGCAGATCATCCCCTGGAACTTCCCCCTGCTGATGCTCGCCTGGAAGATCGCTCCGGCGCTGGCGGCTGGGAACACGGCGGTGCTGAAGCCCGCGGAGACGACGCCGCTCTCGGCTCTTTTGTTCTGCGACGTGCTACGCCAGGCTGAGCTGCCGCCGGGCGTCGTCAACATCATCACCGGCGACGGCGCGACCGGCGCCGCGCTGGTCAAATCCGACGTCGACAAGATCGCGTTCACCGGGTCGACCGAGGTCGGCAAGGCGATCCAGCGCGAGCTCGCGGGCACCGGCAAGAAGCTGACGCTCGAGCTCGGCGGCAAGGCCGCGAACATCATCTTCGACGACTGCGCGCTCGACCAGGCGGTCGAGGGCATCGTCAACGGGATCTACTTCAATCAGGGCCACGTCTGCTGCGCCGGCTCGCGGCTGCTCGTCCAGGAGTCGATCTACGAGCCGCTGATCGAGAAGCTGAAGCGGCGCCTGACGACCCTGCGCGTCGGCAACCCGCTCGACAAGAACACCGACGTCGGCGCGATCAACTCGCGCCAGCAGCTCGACAAGATCGAGCAGCTCGTGGCGGCCGGCAAGGAGGAGGGCGCGGAGATCTACCAGCCGCCGTGCCGGCTGCCGGAGAAGGGCTACTGGTTCGTGCCGACCGTTTTCACCAACGTCGCCCAGAGCTACCGGATCGCGCAGGAAGAGATCTTCGGGCCGGTGCTCTCGGTGCTGACCTTCCGGACGCCTGACGAGGCGGTCGAGAAGGCGAACAACACGCCTTACGGGCTGTCGGCCGGGGTGTGGACGGAGAAGGGCTCGCGGATCCTCTGGATGGCGCAGCGGCTCGAGGCCGGCGTCATCTGGGCGAACACCTACAACCGCTTCGATCCGGCCTCGCCGTTCGGTGGCTACAAGGAGTCCGGCTTCGGCCGCGAGGGCGGGCGGCACGGACTTGAGCCGTACCTCGACTTCGAAGGCGCGGAGGCTTTCGGTGGCTGAGCGGAGCTCCCGCCTCCCGGTCAAGAAGACCTACAAGCTCTACATCGGCGGCGAGTTTCCGCGCTCGGAGTCCGGCCGCACCTACGAGGCGGAAGGCCAGAACGTCGCCCGCGCGTCGCGGAAGGACGTCCGCGATGCCGTCCGCGCGGCTCGCGCGGCGCAGCCGAAGTGGGCAGGCATGACCGCCTATAACCGCGGACAGGTGCTCTACCGCGTCGCCGAGATGCTGGAAGCGCGCACGCGCGAGTTCGCCGAGCTGACGGGGGACGAAGCCGAGGTCCATGCCGCCGTCGATCGCTTCGTCTGGTACGCCGGCTGGGCGGACAAACTTGCGCAGGTGCTCGGATCCGCGAATCCGGTCTCCGGTCCGTACTTCAACTTCACTATCCCGGAGCCGACCGGCGTCGTCGGCGTGCTGGTCCCCGAGGAGCCGCCGCTACTCGGGCTTGTCTCACGGCTCGCGCCCGTGCTCGTCGGCGGCAACGCCGCGATCGTGGTCGCGTCGGAATCGCGGCCGCTCGCAGCGATCGAGCTCGCCGAGGTGCTGGCGACATCTGACGTTCCGGGCGGAGTCGCGAACCTGTTGACGGGTTTTCGCGGCGAGCTCGCGCCGGTGCTGGCGGCCCACATGGACGTGAACGCGCTCGACGTGACCGGAGCCGACGGCGATGTCCCCGAGCTGGAACGGCTGGCCGCGGACAACGTGAAGCGGATCGTCCGGGGCTCCGCCGACGCTCAGAGCGCGTGGGAGATCGCCGGGTTCCTGGAGCTGAAGACTGTGTGGCACCCGATGGGTGTCTGAGCGGGCCATGTCGATTCGTGCCGCACAAGGCGTACCCAGCCTCCTCCCCGCGACGAGCCTATTCCCAGATTTCGCGCGCGTGGGTGACGGGATCGTGAAGAATCTGCGCCGGTGAACGCGGGGCGGCGCTTCAGTCAGGCGGTATCGGAGGGCGACGGGATCTCGCTGATCGCCCGGGTCGCGGGTGCGGACGATGCCGCCCGCGTCGAGGAGCAGGGCGCGGAGGCGGTCCTCGTCGCGGCCGCCGATGACGGGGTGCTCACGCAGATCCGCGAGGCCACGAGCTTGCCGGTCCTGCTCGCGTGGCCGGGCGAGCCTGGCGCGCCGCCTCCGGAAGCGGATGCCTGCTTGCTCGATCTCGGCGAGGATCTCGAGTCGCTCTCGCAGCTGTCCGGAGCACTTTCCGAAGCGTGCGAGCTTGCCTTCCGGATCGACGACGAGGAGCGGCTCGAGTCGGCTCTCGAGGAGCTCGACCCCGAGATCTTCGTGCTCGCCGCTCCCGACGCCGACGGCGAGGAGGCGCTCGAGCGCGTGCTCGACCTCCTGCCCGACGTTCCGGCCGGCAAGCTGGCGATCGCGGAGCTGTCGGGCTCGAGCCGCGACGATGTCGGGGCGCTCGAGCGAGCAGGCTTCGACGGCGTCATCGTGGACTCACCGAGCGTGGCGGACCTCGTCGGCGACTCGCCGCCGGAGGTCTAGGTCTGAGGCCTCGCTTGCAACGCCGACTTGGAGGACGTCCCGGCTTCGCCGGGGCGTCCGTTTGTCCCGGTTGACAACGGCTCGGCGCCGACACAATTTGCTGAAACAGCTTTAGGGAGCCCGGAGAAGCGGGCAGGTGAGGCAGGTCGGGCCGCCGTCGCCCTTCGAGAGCTCCTTGCCTTCGTAAACGAGTACCTCGACGCCTGCCTGCTCGAGCCGACGGCGCGTTTCCGGATTCCCCTCGACGACGAGGGCGACCCGCGGCGCAAGCGCGAGAACGTTGGCTCCCATCGACTCGAATTCGTTGCCCGGGACCGCGACGATCTCGATCGCCCGCTCGGCGAGCAGTTGCGCGAGGCGCGTCGGCAGCAACGGCGAGTAGGCGACGACGAGATCCTCCGCGAGCGGGCTCAGCAGCGAAAGCAGGTGCATGACCTCGCTCTCGCCGTGCCAGTGCGGCAGGTCGAAGGTGACGACCTCGAGACCGGTCAACTCTTCGAGCGCGTCCGCGCCCGCCTGATTCGTCCGGTAGCCCAGGCCGACGAGCAGCGTTCGCTCGTCGAGCCGGATCAGATCGCCGCCCTCGGCGAGGGCAGGCGCGTCAAGCCGGCCGGCAATCGGAACTCCAGCCCGCGCGAGCTCGGCGCCCAGCGCCTCCGGCTCGGCGCGGCGGCCTCGCTTCCCGGGCCGGAGCAGCACGGCGCCCTCGTCAGCGATCAGCGCCGGGTCGAAGACGTAGATCGCGTCCGGGTCGCCCTCGAAGGGCGTCTCGGCGAGCACCACCTCGGCCCCTGTGCCGGCGAGCACCTCGCAGAGAGCATCGTGCTCACGAGCGATTCCCACCGCGTCCGGCTTGTCCCGCCAGCCGTACTCGCGCCAGAGCCCGAGCTCCTCGGCCCGTGGCGCCCGAAGGAGCACGCGACGAAGCGGTGCGGTCATGTTCGAACAGCTGTGAAGCTTTGGTTCGATCGTGCTCATCGACACCGCGAATACTCGCTCAAAAGCGAAGTCGCCCACGCTTCGTCACCGTGCCTGGCTTTGCCAGGCACGGTTTAGGTCGTTCAACTATGCGCTGATCGCCGTCGAGTCGTCGTGGCGCCGGCGCAGCCGCGCCGGACTTGAAGGCGGGATCAACCGAAGAAGGCCTTGGCAACGTCGTACCACTCAGGCGGCACGGTCTTCAGCTCGGCGGTCGCTTCCTTGAGCGGAACGTCGACGAT
>Ga0184619_10000577_pt1 | contig 12501 bp, 14 predicted proteins | sample PLM0_60_b1_FD_133146 | JGI IMG/M metagenome (GOLD analysis project Ga0184619, IMG submission 133146) | Groundwater sediment microbial communities from an aquifer in East River, Colorado, USA - PLM0_60_b1 | ecosystem: Environmental > Terrestrial > Soil > Riparian zone | place: USA: East River...
CATCTTTGCGGCAGCCAATGTTCGGTCTCTACGCCTGCAGGAGTATTTGCGTAAACGTGCGTTAGTCGCAGAAAAGGAGCTCGCTCGGCTTGGCAATAATCTCTCGGACCTGGATCTCGCCTCAATGCTTTGTACAGCCGGGCTGGTTACGCGCGAGCAAATCGATCCATTGCTGACGGTAATGGTGGCCGACGTGTTGCGCGTTTGTTTGTTATGGACGACTGGAACCTGGGACTTTAACGAACGGGCGCGGTTGGGGTATCCCGTGGAGGTGGCAGTGGATGTCGGCAATCTGCTACGAGAAGCCGGACAAAGAATGCCGCTCAAGTTTGTTTCCGCGCGTTTTCGCAATCCCAACGAAACGATCTCACGAGCACCTGACGTTGCTTCCAGCGGAACCAATTTGCTGCCCAGCGAAAGTTTTCTGCTGTCACGTCTGGATGCGCCTACAAACTTACAGGACCTGGTTGCTCTCAGCGGGCTGCGCGAGCTCGATGCTCACCGGCTAATTTATGGGCTTGCTCTTAGCGGAATGGTTACGCGCGAGTACTGGCATCACGCCTTTCGGGCCGACTCGGTGCAAACCGGCAAAGAGTATGACGTTACTGCTGTGAGCGCCAGGACTCTCGAAGCCGATGCGGCCGCTGAAGCGGCAAAGGAAGTCGCCGACCTGGAAACATTTCTGGAACGCCTGCACACGGCAAACGATTACTACGAAATCATTGATTTACCTCCAGGCGCTACCGCCGACGAGATTAAGCTGGCGTACTACGCTATCGCCCGGCGCTATCACCCCGACCGCTTTCACATACAATCCGGCACGCCCCAACACGCTCGGATCAGTTCGGCTTTCGCGCGCGTCACGCAAGCATACGAAACATTGACCGATCCAAACACACGTTCGGCTTATGATAGTGCCCTTGAGCGTGCGCGAAGATTTTCCGGAGCTGCTCGAAAAAATGTCGGCGGTGCTTCTGGCTCACCTGAAGGATTTGAATTTGCGGCTGACGTTGAATTTCAAGAGGCCGGGCAATGCTTTCGGGAAGGTTTTGAAGCGCTGCAGGCCGGTAAACTTCAGGTGGCCTTGACGCAACTGGCAGCGGCCGCACGCCTATCGCCTCGGGACGCACGCTATCGCGCTCATTACGGTCGCGCACTCGCTGTCGGTAAGGAGACGCGGCGGCTGGCGGAGAGCGAGCTCCAGGCAGCGGTGAAACTGGAGCCTTCCAATCCAACATATCGCACCATGCTGGCGGAATTGTATTTTGATTTGAACTTTCATCGGCGCGCGCAAACTGAGCTACAGCGAGCGTTGGCGCTCGATCCAAATGATGCGAAAGGTCGCGCTCTATTGCGCAAAATTGAGAAAGCTCGTAGAACAGGTTAAGCGCCGTACGCACCTTTTGAGCTAACAGTGAGAATATGGCAACAGTTCACCTTGATACCGAACACGAACGGCTGGCGCACGAAGCTTATTTGCAACTTGCGTCCGCCGCAGATCGCTTTGAGCATTACGAGAATCCGCATGCAGTACGCATTGCCGCGCTTGCAGACCACCTGGCCCAAGCTTTTCATCTGGCGCACCAGGATCTTAAGTCACTCCGTACCGCTGCCCACATGCATGATCTAGGCGAGGTCGCGATGGAGCGGGAATACATTCGCCGCGAAGGCTCATTGACCGAAGAAGAGCGATGGGATTTGGCTCGTCATCCGGTGATTGGCGAGCAGGAAGCCGCGCGCGCCAGCGCCGATCGCGCCGTGCAATTGCTGGTGCGCTGGCATCACGAATGGTGGAACGGCTGCGGTTATCCAGATGCGTTAAGACAAACTGAAATTCCGCTTGCCGCGCGGATATTGCGGGTCGCCGATTCTTATGCCGCGCTTACCGACGCCCGCCCCTATCGTCCGGCGCTCAGCGAAGCAGAAGCGCGCCAGCAGATCATCGAGCGCGCCGCAATCGAATTTGATCCCGCAGTGGTCACTGTTTTGCTTTCACTTCCGGACATGGAAGAGTTGCACTCATTTGCGCGGCCGGTGGAATCAAGTGTGACAATCGACGAAGGCCAGACGCTGTTTTCATCGTTCACATAAGCTTGATAGATTCGCCGAGGACAATTCGCAGCTTCATTCAGTAGGTGCGAAGAGTTTAGGCAACTTTGCGTCTTCCTTTGCGACCTTTGCGGTTTTGGCTGACAGTTTCACCGCAAAGTACGCCAAGTATTCGCAGCGGACCAGCAAAGCAATTTCGCAGATACCTATAGGATCATATGACTCCTGCAACTTTTTCCAATGGTTGGCTTAATTTCGAGCTGAGTGTCCTGCGTCGTTTGAAGTTTGCTTCAGTGGCGCTTCCCTTTACGGGCGAGCCGGAACTCGGGATGCAACTCAAGCGCTGGCAAGTTCGAATTGCTGCAAATGATCCAATGACGTGGTCATTCATCAAAGCCACCGCACTGTTGGAGAACAATACTTCCCGACTTAGCGCAGAGGACCTTGAGACGATCGTCGAAGATGCGTATGTGCCACGCGATCGCCTCGACAACCCAACTCTCTTGAATTGGTTCAACGCGACCGATGCCTGGTGGTTTGACACAGTTCGCTTCAACGCCGAACGGCTCGATGCTCCATACAAACGCGCCCTCGCGTTGACACTTGGCATGATGGTCGGTGATTACGTGCTTTCGTTTACTGAAACCAACCGTCATTTGCGCGAACCTGCGTCATTGTCGCGCGTGTTTCGCCGGTTGGCTGAACTGCTGCCATACCCGCACGACAATTCACTTCGCAGCAAAGCCTCTAATCAGGACGTGCGCGCCTTTTTGGCTGAGCGCCGCCATAGCGAGCTGATGTTTTTGCGTCTGCCACCACTTGAAGAATCGCATGCGAAACAGCGGACAGCGGTTGCATGGCGTGAGGAGTGGCTGCAAGGTGGTAACGATTTCTGGCAGGGCTTTGAGCAGCGCCGCTCGGGCAAGCTGGGGGCACGCGCGCAGAGCAAGCAGCAATACCTGGGCTTTCTCGAGGATTTGTTGCACACGGCCGCGCACATCCCCGGATGGGCCATCGCTCAGGTCGAAAACGGTTTCATCTCAACTGAAGAACTGGTCGAAACCGTCAGCCGCGTGCGCAAAGTCGACGCCATTTATTCAAAGGATTTTTCCGATTTACTGGGCGTGCGCGCCGCCATCGTTACGGCGAGTTAGAGGCTACAAAGCGATAGCCGACGCCGCGGACGGTGAGCACGTGAGCGGGTTTGGCGGGATCGGCTTCAATATATTTTCTCAATCGCACGATGAAGTTGTCGATGGCCCGCGTGTCCGTATCCTCAGCGAGATTCCAGACGTCTTCCAAAATTGCTTTGCGCGAAACCACTTTTCCTTCGTGCAGGATCAGGTAACGCAATAGTTCTGCTTCCATCAAAGTCAATCTGGTCTTTTGTTCCGGCGTGTGCAGTTCCAGATTTGCGAAGTCGATCGTTCGCCCGTTGAAAGTGTATTGTGCAATTGCATCAGCGCCTGCTCCGTCTTGCACTTTTTCAGTCGCCACGACATTTGTCGGCTTTTGATCGAACCACCGGCGGCGACGCAACAACGCATTCAGCCGCGCCAACAGCATCGACAGCTCAAATGGTTTGGGCAAATAGTCGTCGGCGCCGGATTCGAAACCGCGCAACACGTCTTCGGCGCGTCCGCGCGCCGTCAGCATTAACACCGGGACAAAATTTCCCGCCGCGCGCAGTTCCGCTGCCACAGTAAAGCCATCTTTACCGGGCAACATCACGTCGAGCACGACCGCGTCGTATTCGTGGCTTTTGTCGAATAACAGCGACAGGGCAGCTTCGCCATCGCCGGCAACATCGGCGTCGTAGCCTTCGGCCTCGAGATTGAAACGCAGCCCATCGGCGAGGTGCTGCTCATCCTCAACAATCAACACATTCATCTCGCTTCAGCTCGGGGAAGTTGAATAGTAAAAGTGCTCCCACGCCCCGGTCCTTCACTTTCGGCAAACACGCGTCCGCCGTGTTTCTCTACCACTGAACGCACGATGAAGAGCCCGAGGCCGGTGCCTTTGACGCGCGCCATGAAGCGGCCCGGCGCACGATAGAATCGTTTGAAGATTCGTTTCAGTTGCGCGGCGGGAATACCAATGCCGCGATCACCAATGCGCACCGCAACTTGCTTTTTATCAAGCGCGGCCACTTCGACCGACAACTGCACATTTTTATGGGAATACTTCACCGCGTTATCCAAAAGGTTTGTAACGGCGGCGCGCAACTCGTCCGCATCACCAAAAACGCGCGCAGCTTCGCCGTCAAGTGATTCAGTGTAACTTAAAGAATTCGGGTCGAGGTTGTAACGCGTGCGCGCAATGTCAACACATTCGCCCACGATCGCGCTGAGATCGATATTCGCTTTATTAAGACGCCGCCCACGGACTCCGGCGCGGCCTGCATGTAGCACCTGCTCGACCGTTTTCAGCAGCCGCTCGTTGTCAGCGAGCATGACGTCGTAAAACTCCTGACGCTGCTCTTTGTTGATTTCACGCGTCTTGAGTGTCTGCAGGTAAAGCCGGATCGAGGCAAGCGGGGTCTTAAGTTCGTGCGTAACGGCGTTAATAAAGGCGTCGTGCTGTTCGTTGCGACGAATCTCACGAATAAGGAAAGTGGTATTGAGGACCAGGCCAACAATAATCAGCAGGAAAAAAATGATTCCCAGAACCAGCAGCGCGACTTCGCGCCAGTTGAGGATGATCCAACCAACGTTGAGCACAATGGCTACGGCGACGAGAGACGATCCCAGTGTGATAAAAAATGCTATTGAGTTGCGGCGAGCGCTGACAGGCATGCTTGCATTGTAAAGCTACCGGCAAGAAAGCAGTAGGCAGAAAGCAGCGCAAAAAAAGCGCAAACAGTCGAGTCAAAACTGAAAAGGCAATAAGCAGTTGATTCCACCTACTGCCTTCTGCCTTCTGCCTTCTCTCTTCTGGCTTCTGCGCTACGCTGCTTTTTGCAGTTCTCCGACCTTCCGCTGCGCGGCCATCGCAATCTGCTGTTTACTGATCAGCCTGATGCTCCGGGCGAGACCGAGCAACTCCAGACCCTTGATGCCGTACCAATTGAAGTCAATTTCATACCATCGCAATCCATGCCGCGCAGCGCGTGGATAGGCGTGATGGTTATTGTGCCAACCCTCGCCAAACGTCAGTAACGCCACCCACCAGCTATTGGTTGAATCATCGCGCGTGGCAAAGCGACGTTTGCCCCACATGTGCGTCGCTGAATTCACCAGCCAGGTGAAATGCAACCCAACGGTGACACGCAGAAACACGCCAACGAACATCATGGGCCAGCCACCAATGGCCAACAAAGCAATGCCGCTAAGAATTAGCGGAACGAAATACAGCCGGTTCATCCACACGTGCACAGGATCCTTCATTAGGTCGGGGGCGTAACGCTGCATAGTTTCGTCATCGTGCTGCTGCGCCGTGCCGGTCAGAATCCAACCCATGTGAGCCCACCAGCCGCCATCGCGTGGCGTGTGCGGATCGCCGATCATGTCGGTCTTTGAATGATGAATGCGATGCGTGACGACCCAGTTGATCGCGCCGCCTTCGAGGGCGAGCAAGCCACAAAATGTAAGAAAGTATTCCACCGCTTTCGGTGTTTTGTAACCACGATGCGTCAACAGTCGATGAAAGCCCATGCCGATGCCCAGGCTGCCCGAGATCCACCACAGCAGGATCGTCAGCGGCCAGACTTTCCAGCTAATCATGAAAAGCGAAGCGAACGCGCAGGTATGAAAAATGATCATGAAGACGGTTGTGTTCCATTGAATGGCGCCGCGTTTCTTAGTTTTGCCCTTGTTGCTGTCCATCAAATCTCCTGAAAGCAGTTCGAATAATCTCAGTTACTGAGACGCAATCATCCTAACAGTCTGCCAGCTCGACGGTTGTAATAGTTATGTAATTCGATGAAGCGCTGGATGATCGAAAACGCGCGCCTGGGCCATCAGGAGAGCCGTCAACTTGCAAGCCCGCGAGGGATAAGGCATTATTGACCTGCTACTCCTGCTCTCCTGCATCAACGGTGATGCGCCACGCCTTTTTGATGGTTCGGCGTCTTGGATCGTACGAGAGTTGGTAATGAAAACCTGAAGAAGCTGCTCATCGTTGAGCGCCCGAACGCGAGCCTTCGCTGCAGACCGTTACTCCGAAGCCACCTTTGATTCGAAGCTTCTCTTAAGGCTCCACGTGAGCAAGGAAAACTCACTTTTATGGCTATGAAACTTTACGTTGGGAATCTCTCGTTCCAAACTTCGAGTGAAGACCTGCAGCAACTGTTTGCGCAGGCGGGCACAGTCGAATCAGCAACGGTAGTCGAGGACCGCGACACGGGCCGCTCGCGTGGCTTTGGCTTCGTGGAAATGGCTTCGAATGAAGAAGGTCAGAAAGCAATTGAACAGTTCAACGGCACAGACTTTAACGGTCGCAACCTAACCGTCAATGAAGCGCGCCCGCGGGAGGATCGCGGCGGACGCGGCGGCGGTGGTGGCCGGGGTGGCTTTGGCGGCAACCGTGGCGGCGGCGGCCGGGGCGGTTACGGTGGTGGTGGCGGCGGACGCAACGATCGCTCACCGCGCTGGTAGGCAATTGGTAAATGGTGAATTGTAAATCGTGAATAGTCGCGGCGAAACACAGTTTACCGTTCTCCATGCTAACGTCCGGGTTGTGAAATTGAGTTAACACGAACATCATCTATTTACGATTCACGATTTACCATTTACTTGCGAAAGGCGTTTATGGAAAAGTTGGAAAAGCAAACTTACGCAGTTGGAGACAGAGTCGAAAAGTTATGCGAGGTGTGTAATGAAGAGCGCGGACACGTCGTCGCATCCGTCACCAAGCGAGGATTGATTTCGCGCGTTACCTGTCCGAAATGCAGCACGAAAAGTTCTTTCTCAAATTCGGCGAAGCTCGCGAAAGGCCGCACAAAAGCAGAGAGTACTGACCCGTACGATTGGACGCGAACCTATCGGGCGGGCCAGACAATGAAACATCCCATCTGGGGCTCAGGCGAAGTTACGGCGTTGATCGAGCCGCGCAAGATTGACGTGCTTTTCGCCGATCGCATCCGGCGCCTAATTCATTCGCGACCGGAAGCTTAACAGAAAATGAGTTCGTTCCTGGACGCTGCCGTAGTTGGAAGTCTTACAGATCTTCAGCTGCCGGCAGCGTTTCAGTTTTTGCCAATGCATCGGCCGCCCGCCAACGTCGCGGCAGTCTTACTTTGCCGGCCGCAAACAATGCCAGCCAAAACGCGCCGGAGGTTGCCGACAGCAACCCTGCGATCACGGTCAAGGTGCGCGGCGTAATTGCACGCAGTGACCATCCCGCAATCGAAGTCGAGAAGCTCCAAATCAAAATCTCGGTAGCGCGGTCCGTTGTTGAAACGCGCCCGCGCAATTTGTCGGGCACCAGGCGCATGAGCAACGTCTCCTGCACCGCAAACTCGGCGCCCAACAGGATGCGGCCCAAGAAGAGCAGCACACACGCCAGCAACAGGCTGGGCATTACTCCCATCAGCGCAAAGAGCACCCCCTGGCCTAGTAGACTCCAACCGATGAAGCCGGTGATTTTGCCGCGCACTTCGACATAGGTGCCCGCACGACGCGCAATCAACATTCCAATAAACAGGCCCATGCCGGCAGCGAAGTAGAGTGCTGCAACTGCCGAGTCGCCGTTGATACCGTGTTCGCCGACGAACACAATACCGCCAAGTCGATCCGAGATCAGATTAATGGCGCCGCCGCCGGTGGCCCACAAAACGTTGGTAAAAATAATCGCCGCGACCGGCCCATGACTGACGATGTATGACCATCCTTCGCGTATATCGATCCAGAATGGAGGTCGCTTCAATTCCTTTCGATCAGCGTCGGTTGTGTCCGCAGCCTGTCGCGTTTGTTCATCGGGTATTAGCCAAACTGAAAATGCCGAGGCAACAAAAGATATTGCGTTGACGATGAACGCCGCGCGATAGCCGACGTTTGCCGCAGTCCAGCCACCAAGCGCCGCGCCGAACGACATCAGGAGAAATCTCGAGGAAAACATCAGCGCATTGCCTGCCAGCAGGTCGACCTCGCCAGTGATGTTGGGCAGGGCTGCATTCTTAGCTGCCTCGAAGAAAGCGCCAAAGAAAGAAAGCAATGCGGTGCACATATACGCGATCCAGAACTGTTCCGGCCCATCTACCAACAAAAATCCAAGCGCAACTCCTACGCGGGCGAGATCGGAAACAATCATTACCGTGCGCCGCGACCAGCGATCGACGAATGCGCCGGCGAGCGGCGCAAACAAGGTGAAAGGCACCAACCGCGCCAGCAGCATGATGGTCGTCACTTCCGGGTCGCCATGCGAAAGGGCGCGCACCAATCCCAGGCCGGCAATGAAGTTGAACCAGTTGCCAAGCTCGGAAATGACCTGCCCAAACCACAATCGTCTAAACGAGCGGTTGCCGCGCAGGAGCTGGAGGTAGGTTAGTGAGTCCATTTGAAATTTCTAAGAATGCAAATTAGCCGCAGATTAACGCGGATTTACGCGGATGAGAAAAATCAATATGTCAGCCTGGTGCAGTTTCATTTTCTCGTCGGTCTGATCCTCGTTAATCCGCGTTAATCCGCGGCTGGTCCTCTCTTACAAATAAAAAAGCCGCCTGACGAATTCGGCGGCTGGCAATAACTCGAAAGTGCTTACCCTCTAACCGCCGACAAATTTTGCTGCTCGCTTTTCTAGAAATGCACCCACGCCTTCTTTGAAATCCTGTGTTAACCCTGATTGAATCTGTAATTTCCTTTCCAGTTCCAGTTGCGTTGCATAATCGTTAGTGGCGCTCGCTTCCAGCAATTTCTTGATTCTCCCAATAGCCGCCGTGGGTGCCTGGGCCAGCTTTGCGGCCATGGCCAGTGCCTGCGCCATCAGTTCCGAGTCGGGAGCGACCGCATTTATCATTCCCATCTTGAGCGCATCTCCGGCGGACACCACGTCTCCGGTCATCATTAACTCCGCGGCGCGTTTCCAACCAACCAGTCGCGGCAAGATGAAACTCCCGCCGCAGTCGGGGACCAGTCCGATTTTTATGAACGCCTGATTAAAGCGCGCGCTTTCGCCCGCGATGACCAGATCGCAAGCCAGCGCCAGATTGCAGCCGCCCCCGGAGGCGGCGCCATTAACGGCAGCAATAATCGGCAGCGGTGTCCTCCGAATAGCGAGTATGCATTCATTTAGCAGTCGTAATGGCTCGTCAAAGAAAGCCTCAACTTTACCGTCGCTTTCGGCCATGCTGCGCATCTCGCGCAAGTCCCCGCCGGCGCAAAATGCGCGACCCGCTCCCGTCAGTACAATTGCGCGAGCGCCCTCTGCTTGCGCTTGACTTACGGCCGCCAAAAATTCCTGGCCAACCTTCGTCGTCAAGGCATTCAACGACTCAGGCCGGTTCAATATGATCAACGAAACCGAGCCGCGCGCTTCTAATTGAATGGTTTCAAAAGTCATGGTTGAAATGCCGAGCGCAGTTCTTTGCTTCCCAGCGTTAACAATCAACGCTGTCTCAAGTCTTACTAAACGGCAGCGGTCTAACTTCGGTCAGTCGAAATTTGACCTTAGGTTCTTTGCGCGGCGCGATTGGCGCTAAAACACTCGCCGCAGAGAACGGGACGTCCACTCGAAGGCTTAAATGGAACGGTGTCCTGCTTACCACATTGGTCGCAGGTAATTTCGAATCTTTCACGTTCCCCACCGCCTCCTCTTGACGCTCCAAAGTTTGAGCGGCGCGCGTCCCGACAGGGCTTGCAACGCTTCGGATGAGTCAGGTTGCGTTCCTGGTAGTATTCCTGTTCGCGTTCCGTAAAAGGAAAAGTGTTTCCGCATTCGGCGCAAGTGATCTCGATGTCTGGCATGTCGCTGGTTCTCCACGAGTGCGGAACCGCTAACGTTCCACGCTCTTGCTCTTCAAAATTCGCGGGCGATCCATCCTGTTTGTTTCCCTTGGCCTGCGTCAGGATGAGGTTGCAAATGAATGCGTCAAGCGTTCGCTTGCGGTCGCTCGAATTCCGAAACGGTCAAGTGGGATTGAGTTTACTCCAGCGTCACGTCCGGTTCAAATTTTATTGGCTGTTCGTTGTGTATGGCGGGGGCGGACCTGTGTGTGCGCACCTAGTCCGTAGTCCTCTGTAGTTCAGTTACATGTCTGCGCACAGTTTCACCCAGTGTCTGGAGGTTATAGCCACCCTCCAGGCAGGAAACTACGCGGCCCTGACAGGCGCTTGCGGCCCATTGCTTGACAGCTTTTGTGAGCGAAACAAAATCTTCATCCTCGAGCAGCAGTTGCCCGAGCGGATCGCCAATGTGAGAATCAAAACCAGCGGAAATCATGATTAGATCCGGTTTGAATCTACTGCTGATATGGTCCAACGCCGCTTCAAAAGTTCGTTTCTGCTCGCTGGCCGGTGTCTGCGCGCGGAGAGGTACGTTCAAAGTGTAGCCGGCGCCGCGCGCAATTCCGGTTTCGCCTCGTGAGCCAGTGCCGGGATACCAGGGATACTGATGCGTGGAAAAAAAGAAGACACTCGGATCGTCATAGAAGACGCCCTGGGTGCCGTTTCCATGATGCACGTCCCAATCGACGATGGCCACGTGCTCAATTTCCGGATAGCGGTTCTGCGCATAACGAGCGGCAACCGCAACGTTGTTGAAGAGACAAAAACCCATCGCTCGTTCCGCGGTAGCGTGATGGCCCGGCGGCCGCACCGGCACAAAGGCATTCGCCGCTTTTGCCTCCATGATGAGATCGATCCCTTCACAGGCTGCACCGGCGCCGCGCAAAGCCGCGTCGAGGGAGCGCATTGAAACTGCAGTATCCGCATCCAGATAGCCGGTGCCGTCGCTAACCACCCGTTCGATCTGCTTATAAAGCTGTGGTGTATGACACGCCTGAACGTCGCCCTTCGGCGCCTTGCGAGCTTCCACCTCGAGCACCTTGGGCCATAGCTGCGCGTCATCCCGCAATGCTTTCATTACCACGCTGTAACGTGAGGGCGATTCCGGATGGTCTGGTCCCGTGTCGTGCTCGTGGAATACTGGATGATGGACGATTGCAGTTGTCATGGTTAGTGAATCGTAAATCGTAAATCGTGAATAGAAGAAGAGCGCAAATCGCAAACCTTCGTGAATCGTAAATCGTTAACCATGAATAGTAAAACACCACCCCGTTAATCAACTCGATTTACGATTGCACTTACTATTCACGATTTACGATTTACGATTCACGGCTCGTCTGAGTGTCTTGAATCTCGGCAACCAATTGTGATCTGAGACTTAAAAGCATACGCGGGAAACTTCTTCACAGTTCTGCACAGTTCCCAATTCCCTATGAAAACGCGCTTGCATAATGAACTTTCATACGTGTTCATTATGACCGAGCCTCCCTCAAAGTCGGGAATGCAGATTGCTCTATACCTAACGAATTCTGGGTGTGCTCTCCCAAAACGCGTTTTGAAAAGAGCGAAACAAGCGAATACGATTCGAAAACAGGAGAAAGTCAAATGGCATACGACGATGAGCAAGCGCGGAGAAGCAGGGTCGTGGTCGAAACACCCAATTCCAGGCGCGAAGTTACGCAAACGGAATCTGTTCGCAATGATCGCGGCGGCATTTCCGGAGCAACGGTAGGAATAATCGTGGTGGTTGCGATCGCGCTGATTACGATCGTCGTTCTGTTTCTGATGAACGGACAATCGACAGATACGACTAATGCCAACCTGGCATCAGAGCAACAGCCCGTCGCACAGCAGCCGGTGATCGTTCAACAGCCAGCACAACAACAACCCCCCGTGATCATTCAACAGCCCGCGCCAGCCGGCCAGCCTCCAGTGGTGATTAATCAGCCCCCGCCTGCGGGTGGTTCAGCGCCAGTTAACACTTCAAACGACGGTGAAGTACAGACCGCAATTGACAAGAAGATTGGCGACGATCCTAATCTCTCGAGTTTAGGGATTACTGCCACCGTGCTTGATGGCAAGGTAACTGTGACCGGAACGGTAAAAAGCGAAGCGCTCAAGTCTCAGGTTGACAGAATGTTACGCGCCATCAAAGGCGTGAAGCAGGTCGATAACCAAATCGTGGTGATGAGCTAGGAAGATAGTACTTAGTGCCGAGTACTGAGTGCCGAGTACTGAGTACTGAGTAGAAAGAAAAAAGCGCCGCAGTCCTTGGAGGATTGCGGCGCTACTGTTTTCCAGGCATAACCGATCCGAACTCGGAACTCGGAACTCGGAACTCAGTACTCTGTACTCAGCACTCAGCACTCAGCACCTCTCCTAGTACCCCTCTGTATGCTGGCGCAGCCATTCGTCAAGCTCTTCCGCCGATGGTTCACGTCCCAATTCCGTGCGCAGGCGCTCACGGAGAAACTCATTTTCCTCACGAACCACATCGGTTAGTTCGCTCGAG
>Ga0184619_10000578_pt1 | contig 12495 bp, 9 predicted proteins | sample PLM0_60_b1_FD_133146 | JGI IMG/M metagenome (GOLD analysis project Ga0184619, IMG submission 133146) | Groundwater sediment microbial communities from an aquifer in East River, Colorado, USA - PLM0_60_b1 | ecosystem: Environmental > Terrestrial > Soil > Riparian zone | place: USA: East River...
ATTGCGACGCTGGGGACGACGGCGCTGGCCGCGCACGGCGTCACATTGGCGATTCAGAGCCTTACCTTCAACGTCGGGTTTGGGCTCAGCGTGGCGACGACCGCGCTGGTGGGCCAAAGCCTGGGGGCGCGGCGTCCGGACCTCGCGGAGAGGTCAACCTACGTCACGATGCGATATTCACTCGTGTTCATGATTGCGCTGGGCGCGGTGCTCATGATCTTCGGCGGTCAGATAACGGACCTCTTCGTGGGCGGGAAGAACGCGGGAGAGGTTGTGCACATCGGCCGCCAGTTGCTTTTCGTATTCGCCTTCGCAATGCCAGCGCTGGCTGTCAGCCTTTGCCTCGGCGGGGGGCTGCGCGGCGCCGGGGACACTAGGGCGGTACTCCTCATCGTGGCAGGAACCACGTGGATCGTGCGCTTGATCCCGGCCTACCTGCTGGCCATAACCTTTGGGTTTGGAGTGCCCGGAGCCTGGGTGGCTGCGGTGCTCGACATCAACACAAGAGCTGTGCTGATGTGGCTGCGATTCCGGCAAGGGCGCTGGAAGGAGATCAAGGTCTGACCGGTGCCTGCTGCCCATCGCGTCTGTTAGAATTGTCCGGCCCGCCATGATTATTTACACGCTCCGGAACTGTCCGACGTGCGATAAGGCGCGTAGCTCGCTTCGGGAACGGGGGATGGAATTCGAGGAGCGGAGAGTCGATGAGAACGCGGAATGGTGGGACGAAGCACTTAACTACGGGATCACTGTGCCGGTGATACTCTGGGACAACGGCGACGTGGAGGTTGGTTGGGAAGGGGAGCACGGGTGAGAGATCACGTAACCGGCAGGTCTGCCGTCGCCAAGTGAAGAGCGCCTGAGCGCTCTTGCGGACGAGGAGATGCAGCGAGCAACCCCCATTCGCGTCTTCAACACGCTAACCCGGCGCAAAGAAGACTTTGTTCCTGTCGAGTCGGGCCGGGTGAAGATATACACCTGCGGGCCAACGGTTTATCGCTATGCGCACATAGGTAATCTGCGCTCGTATCTGATGGCCGACTGGCTGCGCCGGCTTCTGGAGGCACAGGGATATAGCGTGAAGCACGTCAAGAACATCACGGACGTGGGGCACATGCGGCAGGACATGCTAGAGCGTGGCGACGACAAGGTGATCTCGGCGGCACTTGCCGAAGGAAAGACCCCGGAGCAGATAGCGGCTCACTATACCGAAGCGTTCATGGCGGACGAGTCGAAGCTGAACATTCTGCCGGCACACGAGTTCCCGCACGCGACTACCAATGTGCCCGAAATGGTAGATCTCACCAGGATGCTCATTGATCGCGGCTACGGTTACGTGGTCGACGGAAACGTGTACTTCGAGGTGGGAAGGTTCTCGGAATACGGCAAGCTCTCACGGCAGCAGTCGGCGGGGCTAGAGGCGGGCGTGCGCGTGGAAGCGGACCCTTTGAAGCGCGATCAGCGGGACTTCGCGCTTTGGAAAGCGGCGGAGGAAGGCCGGATGCTTAAGTGGCCGAGCCCGTGGGGGAACGGATTCCCCGGCTGGCACATCGAGTGCTCGGCGATGGCGGCGAAGTATCTTGGGCCAGAGATCGATTTCCATACGGGCGGCGTCGACAACATCTTTCCTCACCATGAGGACGAGATCGCACAAAGCGAGGCCGCCTTCGGGCGCCGGCATGTGCGCTACTGGATGCACGGGCAGCACCTCCTCGTCGACGGGCTAAAGATGGCGAAATCGACGGGGAACACCTATGAGGTCAGCGACCTGGAGAAGCGAGGCTTCGAGCCGCTGGCGTTTCGCTATCTCTGCGCTACCGCGAGTTACCGCACGCGGCTGAATTTCACTGTAAAGTCGCTTCGCGGCGCACAACAAGCGCTCCTTCGCTTACGCGAAAAGCTATCTCATTCCGATCAGCGAGTGACCAAGAAGGGCGGGAAGGAAGGCGATAGGCTGCGAGAGGAATTCTGGGGTGCTTTGGCGGATGACCTGAGTCTGCCGAAAGCGCTCGCCGTGGCCTGGCGGGTCGCGCGGTCGGGGCTGCCCGGTCCGGTCAAGCGCGAGCTACTGATGGATTTCGACCGCGTTCTTGGGTTGGACCTGATGGCCCGGTCGCCGTCTACTCCCGCCATCCCGACAGAAGTGGAAGGGCTCGCGCGCGAAAGGGATGGACTGCGCCGGCGCAAGGCGTACCCGGAGGCGGACGCGATACGGGAGCGGATCCGAGGAATGGGCTATGAGGCGCGCGATTCAAAGAACGGAACTGCCCTGTTCCCGATTCCAGCGTGGGCAGGGATGGACGAGGCGGTCTCTTCGAGTGGCGATGTCAATTCATTTCTGAACGCGCCGGATACTGTTGAATTCACCGTCGGCATTGTCGCGCGACGCGGATGCGCAGAGCTCGAGCGTTGTATCACCTCAGCTCGCCAATGGGTTGACGGGCTGAGCGCAGAAATCCTCGTTGTCGACAACGGCCTCGAGGAGGCCTGCGGTGCCCGGCTGGACGGACTCGCCGCCAGCGATGGGCGGGTGCGAGTGTTCCACGCCGATCACTTCCTGGGTTCCGCGGCAGGCCTCAACGTCGTCCTCAAACAGGCGCGCGGGCGGTATATCGTTACCCTGGATACAAGCGTTGAGGTGAGGGGCGACATCTTCACCCCATTACGGAACCTTCTAGAAGATCCGCGAATCGGAATCGCGGGCCGCTGGGGTGTGACCAGCCAGGACCTGCGGTCGTTCGAGGAGGCTGATTCGTCCGGGGATGTGGATGCGGTCGAAGGGTACTTGATCGCCTTTCGGCGGGAGCTGGTGAACGAGATCGGTCTGCTCGATGAGAAGTACCGCTTTTACCGGCACCTGGATCTCGATTACAGCCTGGCGACGCGTACGGCCGGATGTCGGCTCGTGATCGATGCGACCTTGCCGGTCGTGCGACACGAGCATCTGGAGTGGGCCGCGACGCCGGAAGAAGAGCGAGAGCGGCTCAGCAAGCGCAACTTCTACCGGTTCCTGCGAAAGTGGGGCGAGCGCAGCGATCTGCTCGTCGCCCAGACGCGCTAGCCGCCGTCGGCTCGGAAGCGCTCGTCGAGCGAGGCGCGCACTCTGCGCTGCTGGCGACGCATGGCAGAGCGCACGGCCGCCATGCGAGATTCGAAGGTCTGGCGGATCGGGGTCCAGCGGGAGGGATGGCCTTCGATCGGCACGGTCCAGCGCAGGGCGAGTGCCGCCCAAGACAGACCCGCGCCAAAGCTGGTAAGTACGAGGTTGTCGCCCTCGTCTACGCGTCCTGACGCAATCGCCTCACACAATGCGATCGGGATTGACGCCGCGCTCGTGTTGCCGTAGCGGCCGACGTTCGAGAAGACTCTGTCCTCTGATAGCCCAAGCCGGCGGGCCGTGGACTCGATGATCCTGAGGTTCGCCTGGTGCGGAATGAAGAGGTCGATCTGGTCCGCCTTGAGGCCAGAGTCGTGGATGACTTCCTCGGCGGCGCGGGACATCATCTGCGTGGCCCAGCGGAAGATCTGAGCGCCGTTCATGCGCAGATAGCGCCCACCGCTGTTGTTCGACCCGTTTCGGCCGTTCGAGGCGTAACGGGAGCCGCCGCCCGGGATCATCAGAAGATCCGCGCCTGAGCCGTCGGAACCCATGGTTGATTTCAAGATGCCCGGCTCAACGGCGGCGCGGAGAAGAACGGCGCCGGCGCCGTCGCCGAACAACACGCAGGTGCCCCGATCTCGCCAGTCGAGGTGTAGCGAAAGCTCATCAGCGCCGACCACGAGCACGCGCCTCGCGCGGTTCGCCTCGATCTGTCCCGCGCCCATCGCCAGCGCGTAAACGAAGCCGGAGCAGGCGGCATTGAGGTCAAGCGCACCGGCTCGGCGTGCCCCCAGCCGGTTCTGCACCAGGGAAGCGGTTGACGGCATGATGTGATCGGGGGTGCACGTCGCGACGATGACGAGATCGACGTCGGAAGCATGGGCTTCGGCAGAACGCAGAGCGCGATGGGCAGCCTTTACGGCCATGTCGGAGGTTGCCTCGTTATGGCCCGCCAGCCGGCGTTCCTCGATCCCGGTGCGGGATGAGATCCATTCGTCGGAGGTATCGAGCCCCATCTTCACGAAGCTCTCGTTTGGGACAATGCGGGAAGGGAGGTGCATCCCCCAGCCTTCGATCTGGGCGTAAGGCATCAGAAGGAGCCCCCCGAACCGAGGATATCTGCGACGCGATGGGTTACCTGTCGGGCCCTCGATGCTCGGTTGGAGAGCGCGGCGATCACTCCATTCATGGCGCTACCCCCCGTCCTCGAGATGGAGGGAGGAGGCGGCCATTTGCCAGATCTCTTCGGGCGTGAAGAATGTGGTGCGGTAGTCGTTCCAGCGGTCGGTCTTCTCGTCGTAGCGGCCGTCGTAGGCCTCCTGCACCCGATCATAAATGTCTTTCACGACGCGGCTGGTGGTGGAGAAGCGCACTTCGGCGCCGCGGCGTCCCGCTTCCGCATTGAGGACGGCGACGATGCCCTCCGAGCCGGACATCGCGCCGATGACGCTGCGCTCGGCCTCCGTGCGGCCGACGAGCGCCGGGTCGTAGGCGAGGTAGATGAGGCCGCCCGGCGCGTTCGCCTGCTTGGCGACGCCCGCCTGGTGGATGCCCGCCTGGGTCGTGAAAACTTCCCCGACGATGGGGGCGGTTCGCGGAACCGGGATGAGGTCCTTTTGGATTAGAGCCGCGAGCTCCGAGAGCACCATGAGGTCGAAACCGGGGTCGCCGTAAAGGCGGATATAGGCGGCCACGACCTGCTCGAGCGACGTATTTCCGGTGCGCTCGCCGAGCCCAGCGAAGACGCTGTTGACTTTGCGGCAGCCGTAGCGCCAGGCAGCGACGGAGTTCGCGGTGGCGAGGCCGAAGTCGTTGTGGCCGTGGAACTCGAGCTCCGCGCCGGTCTCACTGCGGAGTGTCGAGATGAGCTTGGGGATCCCCTGCGGCATGGCGGCGTAGGGATCGGGGATGCCCCAGCCGATTGTGTCGCAGACGCGGAACTTCGCCTTGCCTTCGGTCTCCTCAAGGACGGTCTGCATGAACGGGATAACCCAGCCGTAGATGTCGGCGCGCGTCGTGTCCTCGAGGTGGACGCGTGGTGTGATTCCGTACTCCATTGCCGTGAGCACGGGCTTGAGGTACTTCTCGACCGCCTCTTCCTTGCTGTGGTAGCCGAGCTTATCGAAGATGTGGTGGTCGGAGGAGGAGGCGAGCATGCCAGTTTCTTTGACGCGCCCCTGGCTGACCTCGTACAGCTCCTTGACGTCCTTCGGGTTGGCGCGAATCCAGGTCGTGATCTTCGGGAACTCGTAGCCGCGCTCGAGCAATTTCTCGAGCACCCACTGGTCGCGCCTCTGGTAGATGAATGTCTCGACCGCGTAGATGCTGCCCGTACCGTTGTCGAGCCGGTGAAGCAGGTCGACATAGCGTAGACGCGCTTCGTTCGGGAAGAGAGGGATGCGAGAGTCCTGCGCGCCGTCACGGAGGGTGGTGTCGGTGATGAGCTTGGGTTCGGTTTCGGGTGCAGGGAGCGGGGCCGGCTCGTTTTCGAGCTGGACGGGCGGCATCCGGCCGTCAAAGTTGTAGTAGACGCGTTCGGCGTTGATCTTAGTCTTGGTTACCATTTACCTCTTCGCAATGCACGTGCCGAATCGGACTTCATTGTAAGGGAAACGCGGGAAACGTGAAAATGGGAAATGAGGGTGAGGTGGTCGGTGTCAGGTGTTAGAGATTAGCCTTCGAGCCGGGAGCCGGTCCATTTACGCACGCGCGATTGCTCGTCGCGGCCGGCATGCCAGGTCTTGACGGTCTGGTCGCCGGTTTCGCTGAACTTTATGTAGGCGGCGTCTTCGATATCGAGCCAGAAGAGGTGGTACGGCTCCTCGGGGCGCCAGCCGGTCGTGTCGAAGGAGTCCTGGGCGCTGCGTTCGCGGAGGCGCTTGTCCGTCACATCGACGGCGCGGCCGCGAAGCTTCACTTCGCCTTCGGAGCCGTCCTTGTTCGAGACGACGGAGTGCACGAGGCAGCGCGGGTCGCGGATGAGGTCGAGCGCCTTCTCTGACCGACACGTCATACCCAGCAGCAGTTGGTCCTCGAAGACCGCGGCCTCGGGCGGGGTAATGCGCGGCGTACCGTCCTTGCGGATGGTGCCAATGAGCGCGAGGCCGGTCGCCTCGAGCCGCTCGCGGAACAGTTGGGCGAGCTCAGGGGCGGCCTGGGAGAAGGCGGACCAGTTCAGAGTGAACCCTCACTTACGTCTGCGCATGATTCAGCAGCCTACCCGCTTGCTCGATGCGGTCACCGAATGCTGACGGTGTGCTAATTCCAAGCAGTCGCACTTCAGTGCTCTCGATTGTGTAGCCGTGAGGGATGCCGCGTGGGAGGAACATGAAGCCGTTCTCGTTCACCTTGAAGGATTGTCCGCCGCAGTGGAACGTTAAAGAGCCCGAGAGCACATAGAAGATCTCGTCTTCCTCATGCGTGTGGAGCTGCGGTTCCTCTCCCGGGCGAGTCGCCACCTCCTAGATGGACAACGCGCCGCCTGTCTCCGCGCGTGCCGCCTTTATCGTGAACAAGACGTCCTGCCACTCGTAGGTGCGTCCTTCGCCTTCTGCCAGCGCGTACGGCTTCGGCGTCATTTTGGTTGAGGACTAGTCCTCCAGCGTGCTCGTGTCGCCCTCCGGGAGGCCGAGCTCGCGGGCTTTGAGGAGGCGGCGCATGATCTTGCCGCTGCGCGTTTTCGGGAGGCTCGGGATGAACTCGATCTCGCGCGGGGCGACGGCGGCGCCGAGGCGGTCGCGGGAGAAGCGGACGAGTTCACGGCGGAGCTGCTCGGTCTGCTCGTAACCGTCTTTAAGTGCGACGAATGCCTTCACGACTTCCATCGCGACGGGGTCGGGCTTGCCGATGACGCCGGCTTCGGCGACGGCGGGATGCTCGATGAGCACGCTCTCGACCTCGAAGGGGCCGACGAGGTGGCCGGCGGTGTTGATGACATCGTCCGTGCGGCCGACGAACCAGAAGTAGCCGTCGGCGTCCATGCGGGCGCGGTCGCCGGTGATGTACCAACCATTCTGGAAGCGGGAGTCGTATAGCTCCTGCTTGTTCCAGTAGACGCGGAACATGGAAGGCCAGCCGGGGCGCAGCGCCAGGTTGCCCTCCTCACCAGGCGGCATCGGGTGGCCCTCTTCGTCGATGATGCCAGGCTCGATGCCGGGGAAGGGGCGGCCCATGCTGCCCGGCCGGATCTCGAGCGCGGGGTAGTTGGCGATCATGATCGCGCCGGTCTCTGTCTGCCACCAGTTGTCGTGGAAGGGCAGGCCGATTACTTTCTCGCCCCAGACGACGGCCTCGGGATTGAGCGGCTCGCCGACGGACATGGTGTAGCGAAGGCTCGACAGGTCGTGCTTCTTCGGAGCACCGTCGCCCGCCTTCATGAGCATTCGGATGGCGGTGGGCGCTGTGTACCAGACCGTCACCTTATACCTGTCGATGAGCGAGTACCAGGTGTTTGCGCCGAAGCCGCCCTCGTAGATGAGGCTTGTGACGCCGTTGCTCCAGGGTGCGAACATTCCGTAAGAGGTTCCCGTCACCCAGCCCGGGTCGGCGGTGCACCAGTAGATGTCATCGTCGTGCAAGTCGAGGACGTACTTGCCGGTGGCGTACTGGCCGATGATCGCGTTGTGGACGTGCGCCGCGCCTTTCGGCTTGCCGGTGGTCCCGGAAGTGTAGTGCATCACGGAGTAGTCCTCGGAGTCGGTCGCGACCGTCTCGAACTCTTCCGGTTGTGATCCGACGACCTCGTCCCAGAGGACGATGCCGTCGGCGGGCTCGGCCTGCTGTCGGCGGGTTACGAGAACGACATGCTTGAGGTCCGGAAGATCGCCCTGTATTTCCTGGACGCGCGTCCACAGCTCCGGCGCGGTCACGAGCACCTTCGCGCCGCTGTCGGCGAGCCGGTCTTTCACCGCTTCAGGGCCGAAGGCGGAGAAAAGCGGGCCGATGACAGCGCCGAGCTTGAGGGTGCCGAAGACCGTGAAGTAGCACTCGGGGATGCGCTCGAGGAACATGAAGACGCGGTCGCCCTTCTCGACGCCGAGGCTGCGCAGGCCGTTCGCGGTCCTGTTTGCCTCGCGGGTGAACTCGGCGTAGCTGTATGTCTCGTGCTCGCCGTTCTTGCCCTCCCATAGCATGGCGAGTTTGTCTCGCCGGTTGCCCTTCGCGTGGCGGTCGAGACATTCGTAGGCCTTGTTCAGGCCACCTCCGGGCATACCGTCGAGCTCTCCGCGGACGGCGTTCCAGGACCAACCGGCGCGCGTCGATTCGTAGTCAGTGAGGTTCGGGCGAACGCGCATCTGGTCGAGGGGGGGTTTTGCGATTGGGGTGTATTCCATCGCAGTCTCCTCAGTGCTGAGTGCTGGGTGGCGAGGGGCTGAGCGTGCTCAAAATTTAGCGCAGGGTGTTCGGGTGGTCAACGAGACGCTTGCAGCGGAGGCTAAGGCCACCCGGCGCTAACATTCCGGCGTGACGTGTTTGCGGGCGGTTTCGGTGCCAGCCTATCATGATCGCGCATGGACCTCGAGATCGGTGGTGTGAATGTCCTCGTCGCGTTTGCGGCGGGGCTGCTGTCGTGTCTTTCGCCGTGCGTCCTGCCGCTGGTGCCGGCATACCTGGGCTATCTGACGGGTGCCTCGCTTGAACCCGCGCAGGCGGGAGGTCGCTCAGCCGGCGTTCAGCATGTCGCTGTGGCCGCCGGGAGTGGGGGAACATCGACGGTTGCGCTGCCCACAGCGAGCGGTCCGCCCTCGCCGTTCCTGCACGCGCTGAGCTTCGTGAGCGGGTTTTCGCTCGTGTTCGTGGCGTTCGGCGTGTCACTGGGAATCGTCGGCTATTTCCTGCGGGACCACCAGGACATCATCCTCAAGGTCTCGGGCACGCTGCTTATCGTTATGGGCCTCCACCTCGCCGATGTGATCACGATTCCATTCCTCGATCGAGAACGGCATGTCGACGCGCCATCCGGAGCGCGGATCGGCTATGCACGCTCATTCGCCGTCGGTTCGACGTTCTCGGCGGGCTGGAGCCCGTGCATCGGCCCGACGCTTGGGGCGATACTCGGGCTGGCGGTGTCGAGCGGGACAGTCGCCGAGGCTGGTCTGCTCCTGCTGGTGTACTCGGCCGGGCTATCGGTACCGTTTCTGGCGATGGGTCTGGCCTACAACGGCGTGAGGCCCGTCTACGAGCGCGTCAAGCGTTACTCGGGCGGCATCAACGCCATAAGCGGGGCGATGCTAATCGTGGTCGGCATTCTCGTGTTTACGGATAGTCTCTTGGACCTCAACAGCTGGTTTGATTTCGGCTTTCTGGGCGATATCTCGGCGAAGGCGTGAGGCGGATCATAATATACATGCTGTATGTATATTAAAATGCCAAACTACAAAACGAACTTACTGTGCCAACGAACAAAGAGCAGCGATATCAAGAAACTTCGACGGGCCGCATCCTTCACGTAATTGAAGGAGATCACCTCTCGCCGGGGTCGGGCGTCGTGCGGGGTGAGTTTGCCTCGTGGCGGTGGCCGACGTCGCGTCGTGATTAGTTCTTTTCGCGTGCCATCATTCTCGACGAACAGGAAGACCGCCCCGACGCGCCTTCGCTGACGTATACTGTTCGCGACGAGACCTGAGCGTTCGCTAAGGAGGAAGCCCATGAGAGACGTTGCCGTTATCGGCGCGGGGATGACCGACTTCGGGAAGTTCCTCGACCGCAGCATGAAAGACATCGCCGGCGAGGCGATCAAGGGCGCGCTCGACTCGGCAGGCGTCGACAAGTCGAAGCTGGAGGCGGCGGTTGTCGGCAACGCGACTGCGGGGCTCATTACGGGCCAGGAGATGATCCGCGGTCAGGTCGTTCTGCGCGAGATGGGGATCGGCGGCATTCCTGTAATCAACACCGAGAACGCCTGCGCCAGCTCCTCGACCGCTTTCCACGTGGCGTGGATGTATGTCGCGTCGGGGATGTACGATATGGCGCTTGCCGTGGGCATGGAGAAGCTTTACCACGAGGACAAGACGCGTTCATTCAAGGCGATCGGCGCCGCGGTGGACGTCGAGTGGGTGCAGCAGATGGCCGCGGCGGCGAAGGCCGCGAAAGAGAACGGAGATCGCGAAAATCCCTCGCCGGAAGAGGGGGCGGGCGAGAAGCGCTCCATGTTCATGGATTTCTACGCGGCATTCGCCCGGCAGCATATGCAGAGATACGGCACGACGAAGGAGCAGTTCGCGCGGGTCGCGGTCAAGAACCACTACCACGGATCGCTGAACCCACACGCGCAATATCGCGAGGTCTACTCGCTCGAGGACGTCCTCACCTCGCCAACGGTGGCCGAGCCGCTCACACGCCTGATGTGCTCGCCGATCGGCGATGGCGCGGCAGCAGTAGTGCTCTGCGCCGCCGACAAGGCGAAGCAGTTCACGTCCAAGCCCGTGTTCGTGCGAGCCTCGGTCCTCGCCTCGGGAGATGAGCGCCAGCCCGGCCAGCCAGGGATTACCGAGCGCGCCGCTCAGAAGGCGTACGACATGGCCGGCGTCGGGCCGGAAGACATCAACGTTGCAGAGGTACACGACGCCTCTGCGCCTGCGGAGCTGGTGATCTACGAAGAGCTGGGCTTCTGCAAGCCGGGCGAGGGCGGTCAGCTGATCGACTCGAAGGCTACTTATGTGGACGGGCCGATTCCGGTGAACCCGAGTGGCGGGCTGATTTCCAAGGGGCACCCGATCGGCGCGACCGGCGTGGCGCAGATCTACGAGATCTTCTCGCAGCTGCGCGGCGAGGCAGGCGACCGGCAGGTGCGCAACCCGAAAGTAGGCATGACCGAGAACGGCGGCGGTATGGTCAAGGGCGAGGCGGCGGCTCTAGCGGTGCACATCCTGTCGGTATAATCGAGCGCTCGTTTAACGGACGATAATCGAGATCCCGCGTGGGATACAACGCGATCCTCCTCGAACGCGACGCGAACGTCGCCACTATCCGGTTGAACCGGCCGGAAAAGCACAACGCGATCAACGCCGAGATGTCCGCCGAGCTGATCGAATGCCTCGATGCACTCGAGGCGGACGATGATGTTCGGGTCATCGTGCTAACCGGCGCCGGCGAGAAGGCGTTTTGTGCGGGCGCCGATATGGCGGAGGCGGTCGGGACGGCTGGCGATAGCCGGCGTGACGCCGCTGCTCGCGCGGCCATCCGGCTGTTGCGGGTGAGGAAGCCTACCATCGCCGCGGTCAACGGGTACGCTTACGGTGGCGGCGCGGTCTTCGCAATCCACTGTGACATTCGCATCTGTTCGGGGGACGCCAAATTCCGGTTTGTCGGGGCGACCTATGGGCTGGTCGTCGGCGCAAGTCAGCTTCCACGAATCGTCGGCCCGGCCATCGGCAAGGAGCTGCTTTTCACGGCGCGCGTCGTGGATTCAGACGAGGCGCTGAGAATCGGCCTGGCGAATCGGGTCGTACCTCACGCTGAGCAGTCAGACGTTGTGAGGGAAATGGCTTCGGCGATCGCCGAAAATTCGCCGAGGGCGGTGATGGCGTCGAAAGAAGTGATCGACCTGGCGACGACGATCACAGACGCGGGAAAGCGGGAGATGGAGCACAATCTGGAGCTGCGTCAGGGAGAGGACCACCGAGAGCGCTTTCGGGAGGCAGCGGCGCGGGTTATCGGGCAGGGCTAAAGCCGCACAGGTACTACGCCTCGAAGGTCAGCCCTAAGACGCGCTTGCCGAGGGTTCGCCCGACGCGGCGCGCCTCGAGCTCCCCGCTGAACGCTAGCTTGCGCAGCTCCTCGATAGCCCTGGCGGTGTCGAGGTCGTCTGCCAGCACGGCGAGGACGCCGCTGCCGCAGCGCTCGATGTCCTCAGGGCTTGCCTCTTGACCGCTACCATTGAGGGCCTGCGACAGCTTTCGCGCGAGAGTGCGTGCGGTAGCAAGTTCTCGTCGGTCGTGGTTCCAGGGCTCACGGTAGTGGTGGCCGAGCAGGTAGAGGCGGATGGCATCAGGCGGGCAGACTGGGAGCAGGTCGGCGAGGAAGACCATATTGCCGAGCGACTTGCTCATCTTGTGCTCACCGCAGTAGAGCATGCCGGTGTGCATCCAGAAGCGGACGAACGGCTTGCCCGTCAAGCATTCGGACTGGGCGATCTCCGCCTCGTGGTGCGGGAAGACGAGGTCGCCGCCGCCGCCGTGGATGGCGAAGCTTTCGCCAAGGTACTTCATACTCATCGCCGAACATTCGATGTGCCAGCCCGGCCGGCCTTCGCCCCACGGAGATCGCCATGACGGCTCGCTGTCTTTCTTCGCCTGCCAGAGCACGAAATCGAGCGGGTCGTGCTTCAATGGGTCGGCCGGGAAGTTGCCACGCTCGTTGGCAAGCTCGAGCTGCGCGACATAAGAGAGCCCGCA
>Ga0184619_10000579_pt1 | contig 12483 bp, 8 predicted proteins | sample PLM0_60_b1_FD_133146 | JGI IMG/M metagenome (GOLD analysis project Ga0184619, IMG submission 133146) | Groundwater sediment microbial communities from an aquifer in East River, Colorado, USA - PLM0_60_b1 | ecosystem: Environmental > Terrestrial > Soil > Riparian zone | place: USA: East River...
CGGCGGCAAGCGGCACGCCGACGAAGACGACTGCGAGGAGGATCGCCATGCCGATCCGGTCCTGGCGGATCGGGAAGAGCTGTTGGTCGGCGGCGTAGCTGGTCTTGAACTGTCCGGCTTCGCGGTAGAGCATGGCTCTCTCGTCAGACCCGGTCGATGCGCCGTTCGCCGAACAAGCCCTCGGGGCGCACCAGGAGGAATGTGAGCGCCAGCACGTAGGGGAACCAGGATTCGATGCCGCCGCCGACGTGCGGGCCGATGTAGACCTCGGCGAGCTTTTCCGATGCACCCACGATGAGTCCGCCGACAATGGCCCCGGCGATCGATTCGAACCCGCCCAGGATCAGCACCGGCAAGGCCTTCAGCGCGAGAAAGGTCAGTGCGAACTGCACGCCGTTGCGCGCACCCCATAGCAGCCCGGTCACGAGCGCGACGAATCCGGCAACCGTCCATACGATCACCCAGATCTTCTGGAGCGAGATGCCGACGGCGAGGGCCGCCTGATGGTCGTCGGCGACCGCGCGCAGCGCGCGGCCGGTGCGGGTCTTGTTGAAGAACGCCGCGAGCACCGCCACCAGGGCGGCCGCGATCCCGGAGGCGACGAGGTCGAATCTACTGATGTTCATCCCGGTATTGCGAATCAACCATTCGATCGGCTCGTCGGCGATGCCCAGGTCGAGCGCGTAGACGTGGGCGCCCCAGGTGAGCTGCGCGATGCCCTCGATGAAGAAGGCCAAGCCGATGGTCGCCATGAAGAGCGTGATCTGAGGCTGATTGACGAGCGGGCGCAGCACCACGCGCTCGGTGAAAAACGCGAGCGCCACCATCGCGAGAAGGGCGAGCGCCACCGCGAGCCAGAAAGGGGCGCCCATCGAGATGAATCCCACGGTGGTGAGGGCCGCGAAGAAGACCATTGCCCCTTGAGCGAAATTGAACACGCCCGAGGCCTTGTAGATCAGCACGAAGCCGAGCGCCACCAGCGAATACATCACCCCCGCCAGCAGCCCGCCGATCAGCACCTCGAAGAAGAATTGCATGCTAGTAGGTGAAAACCGGGGACAGACCACGTTTTCCGCGATCTCTCTTCGCAAATCGAAAACGTGGTCTGTCCCCGGTTTTCACTAATGCGCGACTCCCAAATACGCGTCGATTACGCCGCGGTTGTTGCGCACCTCATCGGGCGTGCCGTCGGCGATCTTGCGGCCGTAGTCCAGGACGACCACCCGGTCCGAGAGGTCCATGACTACGCTCATGTCGTGTTCGATCAGCACGATGGACGTGCCCATCTGGTCGTTGACTTCGAGGACGAAACGGCTCATGTCCTGCTTTTCCTCGAGGTTCATCCCGGCCATCGGCTCATCGAGCAGCAGCAGTTCGGGTTCGGCGGCCAGCGCTCGCGCGAGCTCGACGCGCTTTTGCAGGCCGTAGGGCAGCCGGCCCACCGGGGTCTTGCGGATGTGCTGGATCTCGAGAAAATCGATGACCGCCTCGACTTTGGCGCGGTGTTCCAGCTCCTCGCGCCTCGCCGCCCCCCAATAGACCGCCTGCTGCAGGAAATTGGATTTCATCTTCAGGTTGCGCCCGGTCATGATGTTGTCGAGCACCGTCATGCCGCGAAAGAGGGCGATGTTCTGGAAGGTTCGCGCGATACCCTGCTGCGCGGCCTCGTGAGGATCCACGTTGCGGCGCTTGCGCCCCTTGAAGGCAACTGTCCCCTGCTGCGGGTGGTATACGCCGTTGATGACGTTGAGCATCGACGATTTGCCGGCTCCGTTCGGGCCGATGATGGCGCGGATCTCGTGCTCCCGGACGTCGAAGGAAACGCCCTGGAGCGCAACCACCCCGCCAAAAGCAAGCGAGACTTCGTCGATCTCGAGGATCGGCTCGCCGATTTTCCTGCCTGTTGTCACGTCAGGCGAAAGGGAATTCAAGCCGCTTTCCTGGCCGCGGCGGCGCCGAAGGTCTTCGCCTCCACGATCTGCAGGTCGGCCGACACGGTTCCGGTGCGACCGTCCTCGAAGCGCATCTGCGTTTCGGCGAAGCAGCTCGTCTTGTCCGAGTAGAGTGCGTCGACCAGCACCGCGTACTTGTCTCCGATGTGGCCGCGTCGTACCTTGCGCGTGCGCGTGAGCTCGCCGTCGTCGGCCTCGAGCTCCTTGTGCAGAACGAGGAAGCGCCGGATCTGCGAGTTGGCCAGCGTGGAGTCCTGCGCGAGGTCGCGGTTGGCCTTCTCCACGCATTCGCGGACGAGATCGAGCACGGCAGGCTGCGAGGCGAGGTCCGCGTAGCCCGTATACGGCAGGTTGCGCCGCTCGGCCCAGTTGCCGATCGCGGCCATGTCGATGTTGATGAACGCGCAAACCTTGTCGCGCCCCTGGCCGAAGCACACGGCTTCCTTGATGTAGGGGAAGAACTTGAGCTTGTTTTCGAGGTACTTTGGCGCGAACAAGGTGCCGTCGGCGAGCTTGCCCACGTCTTTCGCGCGGTCGATGATTTTCAAGTGGCCCCCGGTATCGAAATAACCCGCGTCGCCGGTGTGGAAGAAGCCCTCCGGGTCGATCGCCTCGCGCGTTGCGTCGGGGCGCTTGTAGTATTCCTTCATGAGCCCCGGGGAGCGCACCAGCACTTCGCCCGAATCGGCGATGCGCACCTCGACCCCGGGCATGGGCGGGCCCACGGTCTCGAGCTTGACGTCGCCCGAGGGGTGCATGCACACGGTCACGCAGGTTTCGGTCATTCCGTAGAGCTGCTTCAGGTTGATGCCGATGGAGCGGTAGAAATCGAACAGATCCGGACCGATCGCCTCGCCGCCCGTGTAGGCGACGCGAATGCGCGACATCCCCAGCACGTTCTTGAGCGGCCCGTATACGAGAATCTCGCCAAGCCGATACAGCAGCCGGTCCTTGAACGGTATCCCGGCCTTGCCTTCGAGGATTCCCATCCCGACGCGCTTGGCGACGGCCATGAAGCCGTGGAACATGCGGCGCTTGATCCAGCCCGCGTCCTCGATTCGGATCATCACCTGGGTGAGGATGTTCTCGTACACGCGCGGCGGCCCGAAGTAATAGGTCGGGCCGATCTCGCGCAGATCGGTCATCACGGTGTCGGGGGACTCGGGGCAGTTGAGACAGAACCCTGCGATGTGCATCTGCGCGTAGGAGTAGAGAAAATCGCCGACCCAGGCCATGGGCAGGTAGCACAGAATGTCGTCCTTATCGGCGAAGCCGTCGAAGGCCACGAGCACCCGCGCCGTCTGGATCATTGCAGCGTGCGTCTGCGAGACGCCTTTGGGGTGGCCCGTCGTGCCCGAGGTATAGAGAATCACCGCGACATCGGAGGGCCGGCCTTTTCCGACCTCGTCGGCGAAGAAGTCCGGATTGCCTTGCGCGAACTCCCGGCCGGCCGCCTGAAGGTCCTCGAGGCCGGTCAGCTCCGCCTGCCCGTAATGGCGCAGCCCGCGCGGGTCGTCGAAACAGATGCGCTTCAACCGCGGGCACTGCGGCAGGACTTCCAGCAGTTTGTCGACCTGCTCCTGGTCTTCGACGACCGCAAAGCCGATATCGGCGTCCTGGAGCACGAACGCCATTTCGGCTGCGACGGCGTCCTGGTAGAGCGGTACCGGCACGCCGCCCAGGGCCTGCGCAGCCATCATGGCCCAGTACAGGCGCGGCCGGTTGTCGCCGATGACCGCGAGGCGGTCGCCGCGCTCGAATCCCAGCGCAGCGAGGCCGCAGGCGAGAATGCGAACCTCGGCCGCGACCTGTGCCCAGGTCCAGGTCTGCCAGATGCCCAGGTCCTTCTCCCGGAACGCCGGCCTGGCGGACCGCAGGTTCGCCTGGTACATCAGCAGGCGCGGAAAGGTGTCAGGCTGTTCCGTCACGGGGTCCTCCTCGGTCGCGCGTCGCCCCAAAACATCGCCGGCAGTGCCAATCGGCGCATCTTACAGCATCACTTTGGCCCGATTTTCAATTACACTCTCAGATCACTCTCGTGTCCGGGGAACCCACTCCTCGCCGATGGGCTCCGGACCGAGTGAATTGCCGCAAAGGGCGCGCGGTACGGTAACTCGTTGGGGGGGGCGGCGCTTCATCCTGTCACGATCGTAAATGTATAAAATCTTGATCGTCGAGGATGTCGAAGCGGTCGCCGATCTGCAGGTTCTCAAGTTGATCCGTGCAGGCGTAGCTGTTGAGACGCGGCGCGTCGAGACGCCCCAGGATTTCACGCGTCAACTGGAACTCTATGCTCCAGATGTCATACTCTGCAGCGTCTCCGTGCCGCAGTTCAGTGGACTCACCGCTTTGGCGATGGCGCAAAGCCTGTCTCCCGATACGCCGTTTATCTTCGTCTTCAAAACGGCCGACGAAGAAGCCGCCGTCGAAACATTCAGGCGCGGAGCTAGAGACCACGTTTTCAAGACCAGTCCCAGCAATCTTCCCTGGACGTTCGGACGCGCAATCAAGCAGGCCGAGGAACGCAAGACTGCGGATGGTCAGGATTTCACGATGGCGCGCATGACGCGCATGTACGCTGACCAGGTCCGCGAATTGGACCAACTGCGCCATCAACACCTTGTCTTTCGCAAACTGAGCCGCTATCTGAAGGCCGGCCTGACGCCGGCCGAAGTCTATGCGGCTGTCGAATGTTTCGGCCCCCAACTATTCCAGGGCACGAACGGCAAGTTGTATCTCATTCATCCTCCTGGAAAGCATTTGGAGGTCGTCGCAAGCTGGAGCGAAAGGTCGCCGGGCGAGCCGGCTTTCACGGCCCAGGATTGCTGGGCCTTGCGCCAGACGCAAGCTCACTGGGTCGGGAATCCGCGGACCGAGCTGCTCTGCGGACACGTGACGTCGGATTCGAAGTCGGTGCCACCCTATCTTTGTGTACCGCTCTTTGCACACGGCGAGACGCTCGGATTGCTACATTTGCGACTCTTGAAAGAAGAATCGACATCGCCGGAAAATACCGATTCGATAGAGTCTCATTTGAATCTCGCGACGGCAGTGGCGGAAGAAACCGGCCTTGCGCTCGCTAACTTGAGAGTTCGCGAATCCCTGCATGAACAATCGATCCGTGATCCGCTCACCGGTTTGTACAACCGCCGCTTTCTCGAGGAATTCCTCCTGCGGGAGCTGGCGCGCGCGGACCGCAAGAAGCACGCTCTCTCCATAATCACTCTGGATATTGATCACTTCAAGCGTATCAACGACACCTTGGGCCATGGCGCAGGTGACATCGTCCTGCGGCGCGTGGGTCTCCTGTTGCAAGGGTACGTGCGCGAGAGCGATATCGCGTGCCGCGTCGGTGGGGAAGAATTCTCGCTGCTCCTCCCGGAGGCACCGATGCAAATCTCCGCACAGCGCGCCGAGAACATCCGCGGGGGAGTACACGAGTTGAAGCTGAAGTACGACGGCCACAATCTGGGCGCTATCACCATTTCGCTGGGTGTCGCAGCCTTTCCGGAGCATGGCACGACTCCGGACGCGCTCATCCGCGCTGCGGACCAGGCGTTGTATGAAGCCAAGTCTCGAGGCCGCGACAGGGTGGCGTCGGCTTGAGCGGCGGGCAGCCGCAAGTGCCGACCGCTCCTCCCTTAGACTTTCCCGAATCTCGGTTATAATCACCGCTCCACACGCGCCTGTAGCTCGGCTAGGCGAGGGGGGGAGATGTCGCGGACACACTCAACGCGCGTCCGCGCCGCCGAGCACCAGACCACGGGTCAGGTGGGGTTATCGCGAATGTTCTATGGACATTCGCGCCGCCGCGGCTTGATTGTGCCGAACCCGGATCCACAATTTGAAAATCAAAGCGAACACCGAATCGCGAGAACGAGGACTGGCTGCAGTCCCGTGAACTCGCCGACGATCAACTGGAGAAGATCATGACCGCAAGAGCGCTCGTTGTCCTATTCGCCCCCCTGCTGGTGGTGTCGGGCTGTGCCGCCACGATTCACGGGACGGTGCTGCTCGTCGACAGCCGTCAGCAGCCCGTCCCGAACGAGAGCCCGAAGGGGGCGGTGGTCAACATGATCAATACGACCGCCGCAGTCGAGCAGGCTTCGAGCTCCACGACGGTGGACGAGAAGGGCGAATTCGAGTCGCCCAAGGGAAGCATCAAGCGTGGCATCTACAAGGTGGAGGTGAGCCGCATCGGCTACGAGACGCAGACCGAAACGGTCGAGATCGGCTCCTTCTTTGGCAAGAAGGTCGAGTTCAAGCTGCCGAAAATCCAGGAGGCGAAGCGAAAGTCGATCAAAGGCTCGGTCACCGACGAGGACAAGATCATCAATCCCGGCGAGGTCAACATCCAGCCGCCCGCGATGTGAGCGGACACAATCCGCCGTACCCCTTAGACCCGACGCCTTAACCGAGGGTATCACCATGGCCAAAACCCACCTGCGCTTTCTTCCCATCCTGCTTGCGACCGCCTTGCTCGGCGCTTGCGGCGAGCCCCTCGACATCGAGGTCAAGGCGAGCATCGACGGCCAGCCCGCGGCACAGGCGAAGGTCACCGTGGATCGCGAGGAGCTCGGCGTCACCGACGCCCAAGGCGTGCTCGCGAAGCGGCTGCGCAAGAAAGCCGGCAGCGAAGTCGAAGTAACGGTGACCAAGGAGGCGCCCGGCTACCGCATCGAGCCATGGAAAACGGCTTTCCTCGTGAAGCTGCCGAAGGGGGATCAGGTCGCCACGTACCGCGTCGAGGCCGATCTCAAGGCGACGCGCTACGTCACCGTGCGCGTGAGCGAGGCCGGTGCGCCGGTGCCCGAGGCCAAGGTGTCGGTCGGCGGGAAGGACGAAGGTGTCACCGACGCCAAGGGCGAATTCGTGTACTCCTATCGGACGCACCCGGCGAAGGGAGCGGAGCTCGGCGTCGCCAAGACCGGCTTCAGCCCCTACAGCGCGACGCGTCAGCTCGAGCCGGGCCAGGTAGTCGAAGTCGCGCTCAACCGGAAGACCGTGGTGGCGATCAAGGCGCTCACCGACGAGTACGGCCGCGTGAGCGGGGTTCCGGGCTTGAGCGTGAGCATAGACGGCAAGACCGTAGGCAAGACCGACGCCCAGGGCAGCTACACCTACGACTACCGCGGCGAGCCGGGCAAGAAGGCCCAGATCGCGCTCGCGGCGCCCGGTTACGTTCCCGCAGCGTGGAAAACCACGGTCCGGCTCGAAGGCCAAGTCAACCTTCAGCGCTACTTCTACCCGACTGCGCCCAGGCCGATCCGCATCGGCATCTACCGCGTCGTCGGCAACACACCGGGCGTGGACCTGAAGGAGGTCGCGGCCCAGGCCGAGCAGGCGTTGGCGACGCAGCTGTTCAAGTTTCCGGCGTTCCGCGAGGTGCCGGCGGAGAGGCTGCAGGCCGAGGTCACTCAGCGCAAGCTCAATATCGACCGCATCACGACCAAGGGCTGGCAGGACACTCCCCTGCGCGCGACCGTGGACATGATCGTGCTCGGGAGCGTCGCCAGGGACGATAGCGGCTACCTGGTCGAAGTCAAATTCCACACCGCGAACGGCAAGATCATTTTCTCGGAGATCGCGCGCGCCCGCAACGCCGGCGGGATCAACGGCGCGGTGCGCGACATTGCGAGCAACGTTATCGAGCGCTTTCCGCTCGAGGGCACGGTGGTCGGCGCGGAGGATGATCGCTATCGCATCAACATCGGCAAGAACTGGCGTATCGCCCGCGGCACCGAGTTCACCCTGACGACGCCGACGTTCGCCGAGGGCGGCAAGGTAGCGGGTTATCGCGAGACCGGCAGGATCGAGGTCACGCGCGGCGAAGACGCGAGCTCGCTTGCCGAGGTCGCAACGCTCAAGCAGGGCGAGAAGGTACAGATCGGCGATCGCGTGGTGCGGCGCATCGCCCGCGAGGGCGAGGAAGGCGATCAACGCACCTACTTCCTGCTCACCGCAAAAGGCGGCGTCGGCACGGACGTCAATCCGCTTGCGGGGACCAGCGTCTACTTGAACGGTGAGTGGGCCGGCGCGACCGGGACGAACGGTCAGGCGGAGGTCCCGCTACGGCTCGGCCGCAACTATACGCTCACGCTCTACCGCCACGGCTACCAGCAGCTCACCGACAAGGTCCGAGTCGGCAAGAGCGGCGAAGCGCGCGAGTTCCTGCTCGCAGCCAACAATGTCCTGTTCAAGGTCGACTCCATGCCGTCGTCGGCGACTGTCTACATCGACGACGAGCAGATCGGCAAGACGCCGATCACCGGCGGCAAGCAGATCACGCTCGGCTTCCACAGCGTGCGGCTGACCTACGGCGAGGACTACCGCGACTTCTTCGAGGTCATGGAATTCACCCAGAAGGAGGAGGACCGCACCGGCGAGCGCCGCATCGTGCTGCAAAGGGACTTCCTCAAGATCGGCGAGCGCGCGCGCCAGAAAGGCGACGTCGATAGCGCCATCACGGCCTATGCCTCCACCGAGCGCGGGCACCCGGACTACGCCGAGGCGCACCGGCGCCTGGGCGACATCTACCTCGACGAGAAAGAGGACTACGACCGAGCGATCGCCGAGTTCGAGGCCGTGCTCGCGCTGCCGGAGAACCAGCAACTGATCTACAAGCAGTTCGCGGTCACCTTTACCAACCTCGGCCATGCGTATTGCGAGAAAGGCAACCGCTTGGTGGACGGTGATCGCGCCGCCGCGTCCACGTACTTCTCCAAGGCGATCAAGGCGCTGCAGACTGCCAAGCAGAACACGCGCTTCTTCCCGAGCGCGGAGTACGAAGAGGCGGTGCACGACACTTACTATTACACGGCGCTCTCGTTCCACAAGCTGTATCTGATGACGAAGCAGCCGGCGGTGATGAACAGCGCGAGCCTCGCGTGGCGAGAGTACTTCGACTTCTTCCCCAAAAAGCTCGAGGGCAATCCGGCCTTCGTGCAGGCTCGCGAGGGGGCGCGCCGATACCGCGATCAGATCCAGGAACAGTAATCGCGCCGGCCCGAACGCGATGCACACCTGGCGCCCTTCGCTTGCCCTGTTCGTCGCGTTCGCGTGGCCCACAGTTGCGTTGCCTGCGGCAGCCGAAGAATCGCCCGCCGCGGGGGAGCCGGCCGGGATCGAACCGGAATTCGTGCGGCCGCTCGTTCCCATCGCCCGAGGGCGCAACGACTCGAACCCGGTGTGGTCGCCCGCCGGAGACGTGGTCGCGTTCGAGCGATCGCGCGGCGACAACAAGGAAATCGCGATCGTGCGCGCGAACGGCGACAGCGTCCAAACCATTCACCAACAGGCTTCGGTCGCGCCGGGGCAGAGCCCGTTCTTCTTCCCGGAGGTCGTGGAGCAGACGAGCTATAACTCCGGCATCAGCTGGTCGCCGGACGGCAAGAGGTTCGTGTTCATGAGCAACGGCGGCGAGGGCAACTACGACCTTTACCTGCGCGAGCCCGACGGCCGCATCGCACGCATTACGAATCACAGGGAGAAGGACGGACACGCACACTGGTCGCCGGCGCGCGACCAGATCGCGTTCGTCTCCGGCCGCAGCGGACAAGGCGACGTCTATTTGCTCGATCTCGCCACGAAGACCACGACGCGGGTGACGCACGGGGAGTCGCCCTATCTCTATCCGCAGTGGTCCCCGGACGGCAGGCGTCTCGCCGTCATCCGGGGCATCAACGAGAACCACGACGTGTACGTGCTCGAACCGGGGCGCAGCCCGCCCGCGCCGCCGAGGCCCTTCAGCACCTGGCGGTACGACGACCTGCGGCCGGTGTGGTCGCCGGACGGGAAGCGCCTCGCCTTCTATACCAACTACAACCCCGCAGACGATCCCAAGACCTGGGCCATCGTGGTCGTTGCCGCGGACGGTTCCGACCCGACCGAGGGCGAGGGGCTCGCGGCGCGGGTGGTGGCGACCGACGTGGTCCCGGACGTCGAGCGCGGACCGGCGTGGATGCCCGACAACCGCCGCATCGCGTACGTGCGCAACGAAAGACAGGCCTACAACCCGATCTACATCGCCGACGTCGACAGCCGTACGAGCACGCTCGTGCGCACGGGAACCAAGATGAACCACGATGTCACCTGCTCGACTGGCGGCGTGATCGCGTTTCGCGCCCAGGTCGACCAGTGGGACCAGGTGTACCTCGCGAAGCTCAAGGACTGAGGCGATGACGCGCCGCGATGCCTGCATACGCCTGCCGTTCGCCCCGTTGTTCGTGATGGCGCTCGCGATCGCTTTCGGCGTGAGCGCGCCCGCATGCGGCGCCGACGACCCCGCGGGCGCGGCGATGAAACTCTACGAGAAGCGCCGCTACGAGCAGGCGGCACGCCTGCTCGAAGACGCGCTCGCCCGACTCGATGCCGAGAGCCGGCCGCAGGCGCAACTCGTGCTTGGAATGATTTACCTGCGCAACGCCGATCTGCACGAGGCGCTCGGCCGCACCGCCGCCGCGGCCGAGCTGGAGTATCTCGACAAACTGCTCAAGACGCGGACCGAAGACCGCAGCCGCTACGCGCGGCTGCACCTCGCCGAAGCCTTGCTCGCGCGCGGAAACGCGGCCGAGGCGCGGCGCCATTTCGAGCAGGTCCGCGCCGATCCGGGCATCGAGAAGCGTTATCAGGCGATCGCCAGCGTCGGCCTCGGGAGCGCCCTCTGGGCGCAGCGTGACGCAAAAGGGGCGCGCAGCATGTGGGCCGCACCGGGCGCGGCGCCGGAGATCGCGCTCGCGCGCGCCGCGGCCCAGGGCCGCGCCCAAGTCGTGGACGCGAAATCCCTGCAGCGCGTAGCGGACGATGCGAGCCTTGCGCCCGCGTTGTCGCCGCGCACGCGGCGCTATCTTATCGAGATCTATACCTCGACCGGCGCGCCGGACAAGGCGCTCGCCGTGGCGCGCGCAGGCGACCTCGGAATGGCTTCCTACGTCGAGGGTTTCAAGGCCGTCAAGGGTACGGCGAAAAGCATCAATCTCTACGACCTCGCGCTGCTCACGGACCTGACGCGGCTTTATCGCGAGCTCGCGCGGCGTCAGCTCGAGCAGGCCTCCGCCGACGCGCGCATGAAACCGAGCGCGGAATACTATCTTGCCGAGGTATTGAGCGGTCTGGGCAGCAGCGACGAGGCCTCGACGTACCTGCAGGCCTTCCTCGCCCGCCCGCAGACTCCGGTCCAGTACCGCGAGCGCGCCCGGGTGCGCCAGGCACTGATCGCGCACCGCCAGGGCCGGCGCGCCGAAGCGGAGAGCGCGTGGACCGCGATGGCGGAGCAGGGCGGCGACCCGGAGGTATTGGCCGACATCGTGCTCGGCTGCGCCGACGTCCAGGCCCCCTGCGCCAAGGTGCTCGCGCGCGTCGGCCAGATGACCGAGGCGGGCGACGGGCGGCGCTATCAGCGGCTCAACTTCGCGCTCGGCAGCTACTACCTTCGGAAGAAGGACTACGCGCGCGCCATCTCCTACATGGAGGCCGGGCGCGACAAGAGCAACAAGAACAAGATCGAGGCCAACGACCCGGAAACGCTCGCCGGTCTGGCCGAGGCCTACTACCGGACCAAGAAATTCTCCGAGGGTCTCGAGATCTTTTTCGAGATGAGCAAGGAGTTTCCCGTGGTGCGCCAGATTCAGGAGGCGATGCAGGGCGTCTACTCCATGGAGCAGCGCAGCGCCGGCGACGTGAAGATACTTTGAGGAAAACCGGGGACAGACCCCATTTTTCAAGACGGCATCCAATGAGCCATGAGCTTTGTGAAAAATGGGGTCTGTCCCCGGTTTTATAACTTTCAGAGTCGACAAGCGAGGGACGTATGAAACGGATCCTGACTATTGCAGTAATGGCAGCGGCGACGGTGCTGTGCTTTCCGGCGCATCCCGCGCCGAAGGGCGACGGGCGCCCCGACGGCGGCATTCTCAACTACAGCGAGTACGGCCGGCCGGCGACGCTCGACCCGATCACGAGCAACGAAACGATTTCGCTGCGCATCACCGAGCTCGTGTTCAACGGCCTGGTCGGCATCGACGAGAAGCAGGAAATCGTGCCGGAGCTGGCCGAGCGCTGGGAGGCGTCGAAGGACGGTCGCGTCTACACGTTCTTCCTGCGCAAGGACGTGAAGTGGCACCCGCGCGAGGGCGACGCGCCGCGGCCCTTTACAGCCGACGACGTGGTGTTCACCTACAGCATCATGATGCACCCCAAGACCATCACGCCGCTCAAGGTGCGCTACGAGTTCATCGAGAAGGTCGAGAAGACCGGCGACTACACGGTGGTAATCACCCTCAAGCGCCCGATACTGAACGCGCTGGCGAAATTCAGCTTCAAGATCATCCCCAGGCACGGACCCACGAACCCGCAGTACCTTACGCGCGAGGACCGGTTCGCCCACAGCCCGATCGGCACCGGGCCGTACATGCTCCAGACCGTGACCGGCGACGGCGAGGTGGTGCTGGTCGCGAACCCGGACTACTTCAAGGGTCGCGCGCACATCGACAAGTTCGTCGCCAGGCCGTTCGCCGACCAGAACATCATGGCC
>Ga0184619_10000580_pt1 | contig 12460 bp, 14 predicted proteins | sample PLM0_60_b1_FD_133146 | JGI IMG/M metagenome (GOLD analysis project Ga0184619, IMG submission 133146) | Groundwater sediment microbial communities from an aquifer in East River, Colorado, USA - PLM0_60_b1 | ecosystem: Environmental > Terrestrial > Soil > Riparian zone | place: USA: East River...
ATGCGCCGATCGAGCCGGTCCATGGCCTCGGGCTTGGAATCGATCTCCATCTTGATGCGCGCCGCGGCTTCGTCGATCAAGTCGATTGCCTTGTCGGGGAGAAAACGATCGGTGATGTAGCGGTGCGAAAGCTCCGCCGCGGCGACGATTGCGGGATCGGTGATGTCCACGCCGTGGTGCACCTCGTACTTCTCCTGCAGACCGCGCAGGATGGCGATGGTCGCCTCGACCGAAGGCTCGTCCACCATGACCTTCTGGAAGCGGCGCTCGAGCGCTGCGTCCTTCTCGATGTACTTGCGGTATTCGTCGAGGGTCGTCGCGCCCACGCAGTGCAGCTCGCCGCGTGCGAGGGCCGGCTTCAGCATGTTGCCCGCGTCGATCGCGCCTTCGGCCTTGCCCGCCCCGACCATGGTGTGAAGCTCGTCGATGAAGACGATGGTGCGGCCCTCGTCCTTCGCGAGATCCTTCAGCACGGCCTTCAGGCGCTCCTCGAACTCGCCGCGGTACTTGGCGCCGGCGAGCAGCGCGGCCATGTCGAGCGAGAGCACGCGCTTCCCCTTGAGCGTTTCGGGTACCTCCTCGTTCACGATGCGCTGGGCAAGTCCCTCGACGATCGCGGTTTTGCCCACGCCGGGCTCGCCGATCAGCACCGGGTTGTTCTTGGTGCGGCGCTGCAGGATCTGGATCACGCGGCGGATCTCGTCGTCGCGGCCGATCACCGGGTCGAGTTTGCCCGAGCGCGCTCGCTCGGTGAGGTCGAGCGTGTATTTCTTCAGCGCCTCACGGCTCTCTTCGGCTTCCTGACTGCCGACCGACTCGCCTCCGCGCACGGCCTTGATCGCCTGGTCGATCGCCTTCCTGCTGCCGCCGTTCTCTTTCAACAGGCGGCCGGCCTCGCCCTTGTCCTCGGCGAGCGCGAGCAGAAAGAGCTCCGAGGCGATGAACTGGTCACCGCGCTTCTGCGCTTCCTTGTCCGTGAGATTGAGCAGCCCGTTCAGCTCGCGGGAAATCTGCACCTCCCCGCCGTGGCCTTCGACTTTCGGCAGACGCGAGATCGCCTGCTTGGTCGCCTCCCGCAGCCGCGGGACATTGACGCCCGCGCGGGACAGAAGCGACGCGCTCGCCCCGTCTTCCTGGTCGAGCAGGGCGGCGAGCAGGTGCAGCGGCTCGATGAAGGGGTTGTCCTGTCCGACGGCGACGCTCTGGGCGTCGCCCAGTGCCTGCTGGAACTTGGTGGTGAGCTTGTCCGGTCGCATAAGGCTTCGATTACCGCGAAGCAAATGGGGGATTTGTGCCCGTTTTCAAGGCCGAAGACCGCTATTTTGCAACTTTCCCCCCCGGAAGTCTTGGCTTAGACTTGGCCGCCATGGCGATGAAGTTCGAGCTCCAGGAGCACCTGGGCAAATACCCGATCGTTCGAGAGATCGGCAGCGGCGCGACCAGCCGCGTGTACCTTGCGCGCGACCCTTTCGCCGAACGCGACGTCGCGATCAAGGTGTTCTTGTTCGACGAAAACATCAATCCGCAGACCGAGCGCATGATCCACAAGGCGTTCCTCGCCGAGGCCGCGCTCGCCGGCAAGCTCAGCCATCCGCACATCGTCGAGATCCTCGACGCGGTGGTCGAGCCCGAGCACAGCTACCTGGTGATGGAGTACGTGCCCGGAACGACGCTCGAGGCGCATTCGGACGTGACCAACCTGCTGCCCCTCAACAAGGTCGTCGAGATTATCTTCAAGTGCATACGCGCGCTCGAGTATGCGTTTCAGCACGGGGTGATCCACCGCGACATCAAGCCGGGAAACATCCTGCTCTCGCAGTCCGGCGACACCAAGGTCAGCGATTTCGGGGCGTCGTTTCAGCAGCGCCACGGCCAGGAGACGACCCAGATCACCGGCGTGGGCTCGCCCGCCTACATGTCTCCCGAACAGATCCGCATGGAAGACATCACGCACCAGACCGATATCTATTCGCTGGGCGTGGTGATGTACCGCATGCTCACCGGCCGCTTGCCCTACGAGGCCAACACCCAGGCGGGACTCAGCTATGCCATTCTCAATACGGTCCCGGCCCGGCCGGTGACCTTGCGTCCGGACCTGTCGCCGCTGCTCGACCAGATCGTGATGAAGGCCATCGAGAAGGATCCTGCCGCCCGCCACAAGACCTGGCTCGAGTTCGGCAAGGAGCTCAGCCAGGCCTTCACCACGCTGCGGCTTTCGGGCGCGTCGGTTTCCGATTCTCAGAAGTTCAACGAGCTGCGCGATATGCCGTTTTTCGAAGACTTCGACGACGTCGCCCTGTGGGAGGTCGTGCGGATCGGCAGCTGGAAGACCATGGACGCGGGAACCGTCATCATCCGGGAGGCCGACCAGGGCGACAGCTTCTACTTCCTGATAACCGGCGAAGTGGGTGTGACGCTCCTTGGCAAGCAGCTCAATATCATCAAGCCGGGGGGTTGCTTCGGCGAGATTCTCTATTTCGCCGGCCGCATGGGGCGCCGCACGACGACGATCACCGCCGTAGGCGAGATCACCGTGATGGAGATCAAGGCCGACGCCTTGCGCGCCGCGACCGACGCTTGCCAGGTCGGATTCAACAAGGCGTTCATGCGCGTTCTGGTCGATCGCCTGACCCAGGCGAACCTGCGGCTTGCCGGTCGCGGCTAGCTGCGCAGCGTTGCCCCAAGCGTGATCCACAGCACTTCCTTCCATAGCGCCGTACTCACCGCATCACCGTACCACCAACACGGGTCGGTCCGCGTGCTCGACAACCTGCCTGGACACCGAACCTAGCAGGAGGCGCGCGAATTTCGAGCGACCGCGGTCGCCTACGACAATCAGGTCCACGCCATTTCGGTCGGCATGGTAGATGATCTGCTCCGCCGGGTGGCCGACCACCACTTCGAAACGGCCATTCAAGCGTGCCTTGGCCACCGTTTGTCTCAGCGGTTCCAACAGCTTGCGGTGGTACTCGCGCGAGTTCTCGACAACCGCTTCGGTCTCCACCTCATCGCCGATATCCGGCGGGCGTGCCACCGACAGCACGTAGAGTTCCGCCCCATGCTGCCCTGCGAGTTCCAGCGCGGTGTTGAACGCCTTGGCGCCCGCTTCCGAGCCGTCGTATCCGACGAGGATCTTTCGGTACATGGTCACCCCCGCTTGGAATTTTCTGCCGCGGACGGTGTGGTTGTGGGTGCGGCTTGCTCGGAACTCTCGGCTTCGTTTGCCCTCGGCAATAGATGGTGCGGCATGAACCATGCATTGGCGATGAGGGTTGGCACCACCGCGCTCGCGATTACCGCCGCGACCAGCACCGAATACTGCGTTTGATCCACGATCTGGTGCGACAAGCCGAATAACGCGGAGATAGTGCCGAACGTAAGGCCAGTGGACATGAGCAGCGTCGTATACATTCCTTCCTTTGGCGGGGAAGCGAAGGCGCGTGTGACCGGATAGACGCCGACGATTTTCGCGATCACCTTTGTTACAAGCATTAGGATGAATGCACCAGGCGCGGCGATCAGCGCAGGCACCGAGACGAACGAACCGGCGCGGATGAAGTAGAACGGCGTCAGCAGCCCGAAGGTGAGCGTGCGCAGCCGGCGTACCAGCACGTGGTCTTTGCCCACCGTACCGGCGAGCACCATTCCGATCAGGTACGCGGGCAGCACCGCTTCGCTGTCGGCCCAAGCTGCAAGCGCACCCAATCCGAACAGGCACAGCAGCAGGAATTTCGCCTCGAGTTCCGACGGCCGCCCACCGTAGCGCCTGAAAAAGCGCGGCGTTATCCAGGGCAGCACCAGCGCCGCTATCGCCAGCGCGCCGACAAACAGGAGCGTCTTCAGCGTAAACGGCGCGAAGATCAGACCCAGCGCCACGACGGTGGCGAGATCGGTTATGAAGCACGCCGCGAGAACGGTCTTCCCATACTCGGTCACGTTGAAGCCGAATTCAAGCATGACTGCGTAGACAACGGCGACCGAAGTCGTGGACATCGCCACGCCGGCGAGCCAACTCGCCTCCGGACTCCAGCCCAGCAACCAGCGCGCTGCGGCAGCGCAAACGAGGAACGGCGCGGTGAAGCTGACTAGCCCGATGGCCGTCGCTTCTTTCCATTTCCGGCGAAATACTTGAGGATCGAGCTCCGCTCCGGCGAGAAACGTCAGGATGATTGCCCCCGCACCCGACAGGAACTTGATCCAGGTGGCGTCAGCGGCGAGGATCGACGTTCCGACCACGGCGCCGACTACGAGCTGCGCAATCGTTCCGACGACGATTTCGGACAGCGCAGTCGACATCCGCAGCCAGATCGAGAGCAGCGTCGCCACCAGGGCGAGTCCCAGCCATAATGCCGCCAACGCCCAGATTTCCGCCATTGCATTCTCCTTCGCGATGCCTTACCTGCTCACTCCTTCCCCTCGATCATGCCGAACTCCGCCGGCAGCACGGCGTACACGAGGCGTATCTTTGCCAGGCGCAGATCCTCGAGCATGCGTTCCGCTTCGTCCTGCGTGACCACGAATTCGACTTTGACGGTCAGATCGCCTGCCAGCTCGAAAAAATGCTGCTCGTGAATCACCCCGTGACGGCCGAATCCTGCGATGGCGCGAAACGCCGATCCGCCGTGCAGCCCCAGGCGCTTCGCCTCTCCGAGCAACCACTCATAGAGCAACACGCCCTTGTAGCGCCGGTTCTCGTGAACGTAAAAACGCAGATAGGTGCCTTGCATCGCTGCTCCCGGGCATCAGACCTTGAAGAGCAATCGCATCGTTGCGATCCCTCCAAAAGTCAACACGATCGATCCTGTGACGTGGACCGCGATATGCAACGCGGCCCAACCGAACTGCTGTCGAGAAAGCAGCGTTGCCGCTTCTGCAGAAAATGTCGAGAATGTCGTGAGGCCGCCGAGAAACCCGGTCATTGCAAGGAGCCGGACTTCGGGCGGCAGCGCCTGGAAATTGTCGAACACCCCCAGCGCGAGGCCCATCAGGTAGCCGCCGACGAGATTTGCGGCGAGGGTGCCGAAGGGAAGCGTCGGAAATACGGGGTTGAGAGCAACGCCCAACCACCAGCGCAACCACGCGCCGACCGCGGCGCCCACGCCGACGGCTAGAAGACCGAGAAATGTCACAGATAACCTCCGACTATTGTTGTTCCGCATCACGGAACACGTCGGAGGACGCAATGTGTCTACGCTGCCGCTCTCCGGCGTGCTACGTAGGCATCATCAGCCTTGCGGCGGTTAGAGGAGGAATGCCATCTCCCTGCTTGCGGATTGGATAATACCCGAACGCTGAAGGTTCCGTAAAGCACGCAACTTGCACCTGGAAGAAACTTAGGCTGCGTCCTTGCTTTTTCCACCCCAACGCCCCGCGGCTTCGTCGTCGGAGGCCCGTGCTTCGACCCAACGCGCGCCCTGAGGAGTTTCCTCTTTCTTCCAAAACGGCGCGCGGGTTTTGAGGTAGTCCATGATGAATTCGCAGGCCGCGAAGGCCTCGCCACGGTGCGCTCCGGTGACCACGACGAGCACGATCTGGTCGGTGGGCTTGAGCTCGCCCACACGGTGAACGACGAGCACGTCCATCACGTCCCAGCGAGCTTTCGCCTCGGCGATGATTTTTTCGAGCGCCTTCTCGGTCATGCCGGGATAGTGCTCGAGCGTCATCTTCGTCACCGCGGTGCCATCATTGGCGTCGCGGCACACGCCGATAAAGCTCGCCACCGCGCCGACCTTGGGGTTATGGCGCCGGAGCGCTGCGATCTCGGCGCCCGCGTCGAAGTCCTTCGTCTGGATGCGCACCGGCATCTCAGCCTCCCGTCACCGGCGGGAAGAACGCGATTTCGTCGCCCGGGTTCACCGGCGTCGTCGGCCGCGCCATTTCCTGGTTGACGGCAACGCGCAACGCCTTGCCTTGCGCCAGCGCGGTTTGCCAAGCGCCCCCTCGGGCCATAAGCAGCGTGCGCAGCCCCGCGACCGTGGCCGTCGCGGGCGAGATTTCGAGGTCTTCACCGGACTTGCCCAGCAGCTCGCGCAGGCTCGCCAGATAGAGAACCTTGACCTTCATCGATACAGCTCCGAATACGGCATGAACTTCACCATGTCCCCGGCGCGGATGGGGTGCTCGGCCGGGTTGTCGACCAAGCCGTCTGCCCACGCGGTGGACATCAGCACCGCGGAGTCTTGCGTGGGATACAGATCGAGTCCTCCGCGCGCGTTCCATTTTACGCGCAGAAATTCGCGCCGGGGATCGGGTTCGGGCCAGTCGAAATCGGCGCGCACGGGAATCGCGTGGGCTTGGACGTCGGCGACACCCTGAGTCTTGAGCAGGAACGGCCGGACGAATACGAGGAAAGTCACGAAGCTCGAAACCGGGTTTCCCGGCAGCCCGATGAAATTCGCCTTGCCCACGCGACCGAACGCGAGCGGACGGCCCGGCTTCATGGCGATCTTCCACATGAGGAGCTCGCCTTCGGCCTCGACGGCGGGCTTGACGAAATCCGCCTCCCCCACCGAGACGCCGCCGCTCGTCACGATCACATCGCACTCGGCGGCGGCGCGGCGCAGCACTTCCCGCGTCGCGGCCAGAGAATCGGGAACGATCCCGTAATCGCGGGTCTCGCACCCGAAGATGCCCGCGAGCCCGTTCAGGGTGAAGCGGTTCGAGTTGTAGATCCGCCCGGGCGGCAGCGGGTCTCCCGGCATGACGAGCTCGTCGCCGGTGAAGAACATGCCGAGGCGCACGCGCCGGCGGACAAGAAGCGATGCGATGCCGACCGACGCCGCCAGTCCGGTGTCCTGCGGGCGCAGGCGCAGTCCCGCAGGAAGCACCTCCCCGCCCGCGCGGATATCGCTGCCGGTGAGCCTGATCCACTCACCGCGCGCCGGAACCTTTCTCACTACCACTTCGTCGCCTTCCTGCACGCAATGCTCCTGCATCACGATGGCGTCGGCGCCCGCAGGGATCGGCGCGCCGGTGAAGATACGCGCCGCGGTCCCCGGGGCGAGCCCCTTGCCTGTCGAGCCTGCGGGGATTTTCTGGGAGACTTTGAGCCGGGGTTCGGGTCCCTTAAGATCGGCGAGACGCACCGCATAGCCGTCCATGGCGCTGTTGTCCATGGGCGGCACGTTCATGGTCGAGCGCTGCGCCGCGGCGAGCACCCGGCCGGTCGCCGAGAGGGTCGGCACCGTCTCGGTTTCGACGACCGGGCGCGCGCCGGCGAGAAGTTGTTCGAGCGCTTCGTCGACGTTGAGCAGACCCTTGTTCATTTGAATCCATTGAAGCTCAGAATGAAATCGCCGATGCCCGCGTAATCGTTGAGATCGAAGCGGGGCAGCTTCGTTTCAAGCGGCGTATCCGCAGCGATCGCAACGATGTACGCGTCCTCCGGATGCAGCAAGGACTTGCCGTTGTCCTTGCGCCAGATTTCGAGCTTCGGCAGAGGATGATGCTTGTGGCCTTCAACGAGCAGCAGATCGCAGGGCGAAATGCGCTCGATCTGGTCTTCCAGGGAAGGCTCCGGCTCGCCGCGCAACTCGTGCATGATCACCCAGCGCCTGTCGGACACGACCATGACCTCGCTGCAGCCGGCTTGGCGGTGGCGGTAGGAATCCTTGCCCGGTTGATCGACGTCGAAGCTGTGATGCGCGTGCTTGATCATCGATACCCTGAGGCCCCGCTTGACGAAACGCGGGATGAGCTGCTCGATCAAGGTGGTCTTACCGCTTCCCGACCATCCCGCGAATCCGAATATCTTCATTCCGAGCCGGGCCGGCCGGCGGCGCCGGCGAAAAGCGTCATTGTATCAGGGCGTCATTCCCATGCGGATATAGCGAGCGGGACTGCTCACTTCGCGTTCGGGAAGAACAGCTGTTCCCCGCCGATCCTGTACTCGGCGATCGTCTTCTGTCCCTCGTGAGAGATGACCCAGTCGACGAACGCCTGGCCCAGATCTTTTTTCACGTTGGGGTGCCTGGCGGGATTCACCAGCATTACTCCGTACTGGTTGAACAAGCGCTTGTCGCCTTCAACCGCGACGGCGAGCTCGCCCCTGTTCCTGAACGAGATCCAGGTGCCGCGGTCGGCGAGAATGTAGGCGCTCATCGCCGCAGCCGTGTTGAGGGCCGGGCCCATGCCCTGGCCCGTATCGCGGTACCACGACCCCTTCTCCGTTGCGATGTCGATTCCCGCCTGCTTCCACAGATCGAGCTCGGCAGTGTGCGTGCCGCTCCTGTCGCCTCGCGATACGAACGGCGCGCTCGCCGCTCTGATCTTTTTCATGGCGCCGAGGATGTCCCCGCCGCCCGAGACTTTCGCCGGATCCGGCTTCGGGCCGATCAGGACAAAATCGTTGTACATGACGTCGAAGCGACGGACTCCATGGCCCTCGGCGAGGAATTTCTCCTCGGCCGATCGGGCGTGCACGAACACCACGTCGGCGTCGCCGCGGCGCGCGAGGTCGAGCGCTTGCCCGGTGCCGAGCGCGACCACGCGCACCTGGATGCCGGTCTTCTTCTGGAAAACCGGCAACAGGTGGCCGAACAGTCCCGATTGCTCGGTCGAGGTGGTCGAGGCGACGACGATGAATTTTTCCTGCGCGAGCGCGGGCAATGCGGCGAGCAGCGCAACAGACAGCAGGAGTCCCCGGATCACGTCCAGGGCAGCTCTCCTTTTATGAACGCGTCGGCCTGCGCCGACCGCGGTTTTGCGAAGAACTCCTCGACCGGCGCGCGCTCGACGAGCCGTCCCTGATTGAGGAACAGAATCTCGTCGCCCAGCCGGCGCGCCTGGCCTAGGTTGTGCGTCGCCATCACCACTTTCGTGCCCGCCGCATCGAAGGCCTTGATCACGGATTCGATCTCGCGCGTCGCGCTCGGGTCAAGGCTGGCGGTGGGCTCGTCCAGGAACAACACCTCCGGGTGCAGCGCCCAGGCCCGCGCGAGCGCGAGCCGCTGCTGCTCGCCGCCTGACAGCACGCGAGCCGACCGGCGCGCGAGGTGCGAAAGCCCGACGCTTTCGAGCGATTCGCGCACCAGCACCCCGCGCTGTGGTTCCGGGATTCCCGCGATTTTCAGCGCATAGGCGATGTTGGCGTAGGCGGAGCGGCGCAGCATGACCGGTCGCTGAAACACCATCGCCTGCTTCCTCGGGGCGCGCGGGCGCTCGGGCGCGTTCCAATCGATGCGGCCCGAGGAAGGTTCGAGCAAGCCGTGCATGAGACGCATCAGCACGCTTTTTCCGGCACCGTTGGCACCCAGGATGATGGTGCTCGGCCCCGTCTCGATGTCGAGCGACACTCGGTCGATGATGGTTCGCCCGCCGGCAGCGAACGACACTTCGGCAAGACGCAGCGGAAGAATAGCCCCGTTGCTCATCCGTAGCGCCGTTGCGCGAGCTCCTTGGTCAGATATGCCGCCGCGTTTACCGCAATGACGATGGCGATCAGGATCATTCCCAATCCAAGCGCAAGCGGGAGATCGCCCTTGCTCGTTTCCAGCGCAATGGTGGTGGTCATCACCCGCGTCACCCCGTCGATGTTTCCGCCGACGATCATGACTGCGCCGACCTCCGCGGCGGCGCGCCCGAATCCGGCGAGGATCGTGGTCAGCAGCGAAAACCGCGTGTCCCAGAGCAGAGTCACCGCCGCATTCACCCGCCCTGCGCCGAGCGAGCGCAGTTGCTCCTCGTATTCGCGCCAGGCGTCCTCGATCGCCTGCCGCGAGAGCGCGGCAATGATCGGCAGGATCAGGATCGTCTGCGCGACGACCATCGCCGAAGGCGTGAACAGAATTCCGAGCGCGCCCAACGGGCCGGCACGCGAGAGCAAAAGGTATACGAGCAGTCCCACCACGACGGGCGGCAAGCCCATGAGGGCGTTCAGCACCACGATCACCGTTTGCCGGCCCGGAAAGCGGCCTACTGCGATCGCAGCGCCTAGCGGCAGGCCCAGCAGCGCCGCGATCGCGACCGCCGACAGGCTCACGCACAGGCTGAGAAGGACGATCTCGATCAGCTTGGCGTCGAGGCCGACCAGCAGCGCGAGCGCAGTGCTCAGGGCTTCCGACATGCTCGGTTCATGAATTGAGCGTTTTCCAATCAGTGCTTATCGGTGTTTACGAGGTTTACCCGCGCGCCCAACCACACCAGTATGGTGCCGGTAACCATGCCTACTAAATAGCCGTACGGCAGCCCGACCGCTATTAATCCTACGAGCGCAGCGATGGGGAAGTCCAAGCGCGAATCAGCCGTGTCACGGACGAGCCAGATTAGCGCGAGAGCCTCAAAGAGGAGCAGCACGCCAAGTATGGGCAATGGAAACGCCCGCGCTATGTGATCGAACCCTGATCCGAAGAGAAGCCCTAGCGCGACGAAAATCAGCCCGTAAATGATGACCGACCCACCAGTACGGCCACCAAATGCATAGTGGCCGGCCATGCCACCGGAGCCATGGCACGTCGGAATGCCGCCCAACCATGGACTGATCAGGTTCATGGCAGCGTACGTGACACCAATTTTGCGGATAGTCAGATTGCGCTCGGGAAAGAGGTCGTGCGCCAGCTGGCGCGTGGCAAGAACAGAGTTGCCCAGCGACAGAGGGATTTGGGGCAGCGCGAGCAGCACAAACCCGGTAGCTATGTCCGACAGTTGCGGCACATGAGGAGAAGGCAGGTGCAACCCCACGCTTGCTGCCAGTGAGCTTGGCTCGAGTCTGTATGCCGCAATTGCAAGTCCAAGAGCAACCACCGGCAAAGCAGCCGGCAGCCGGCGATTCCCCAAGAGCAGCACGACGATGACAAACGCGAGGCCGGCTAAGAGGTAACCCGTCATGCTCTCAGCACGAACATAGTTCTGCAAGGAGATCGAAGCGAGTTGCAGACCCAGCCCAAACTGGATGCCGCGCACCACGCTTTTGGGAACGATGCGCGCCAGCCACGTGAGCGCGCCCGATGACGCAAGTATCAGCATAGTGAGGCCGATTGCGATTCCCGCGCCGTACAGAATTTCTGGCGCAGTCTGCTGGGCAATAACAATGGCGGCCATTGCCTTGAGGGGCTGGACCGGCATCGGCATTCGGTACGCGAGGCCAGTCAGGATTTGCATGACGCCGAACATGATGAGCACGCTTGCGCCGTCGAGATGGGATGCGAGAGCAACACCGATAATGAGCGGCACGTCGGTACCCATGTCGCCGAACGCACCAGACAGTTCATTGCGATCGAAGCGGATCGCGGGGCGGGTACTATCCAAGCACGATACACCTCCTGATCTCGTAGTATTCGTCTGTATATAACGCTGTCGCGAATTCTAATCGAGAATGTGTCGAACGCAAAGCTATCTGGCGCGGCGCGCCGGCGCGATGAGCCGGGAGAGCCGCTTGAGCTCCGGCGCGACCGAGCGCGCCGCCCTCGATTCCATCGCGCGATAACGGCGCAGGACTTCGGCGCCGAGCTCGGTGACGCGGGCGCCTCCGCCGCTGCGCCCGCCGGTCAGAGTTTCGACCAGCGGCCGCCGGAAGACGGCGTTCATCGCGTCGACGAGCAGCCAGGCGCGTCGGTACGACATTTTCATCTCGCGCGCAGCCGCCGAGATCGATCCCGTGCGGGCGATGGCGGCGAGCAGATCGGCCTTGCCCGGGCCGATAGCGACCACGGCGCCGATCAGGATGCGGATTTTGGGAACGAGTCGCGCCGATTTCATTTCTCTGGCCGGGAAAATTGGCGGGTTCAGGTAAGGGTCAGTATAGTCCAGCACCATGAGCGACCACGCGCAGTCCAGGCCTTCCCCGGTATCCTTTTCCGAGGCTTTCCGCTACTGGCTCAAGCTCGGCTTCATCAGCTTCGGCGGCCCGACGGGGCAGATCGCGATCATGCACCAGGATCTCGTCGAGCGGAAACGCTGGATCTCGGAGAAGCGTTTCCTGCACGCGCTCAACTACTGCATGCTGCTGCCCGGACCGGAAGCGACGCAGCTCGCCACCTATATCGGCTGGATGATGCACCGTACCTGGGGCGGGGTGATCGCAGGGACCCTTTTCGTGCTGCCATCGCTCGTCATTCTGGCCGCGCTCACGTGGATCTACCTGGCCTTCGGGAGCGTCCCCGTGATTGCCGGGTTGTTCTACGGAATCAAACCGGCGGTCGCGGCGATCGTCCTGTTCGCCGCGTACCGCATCGGCTCGCGCGCACTCAAGAATGCCGTGCTGTGGACCATCAGCTTGGCGGCGTTCGTCGCGATTTTCGCATTCGACGTGCCGTTTCCCTACATCGTGCTCGTCGCGGGCATCGTCGGCTACCTCGGCGGACGCATCGCTCCGGCAAAGTTCTCGACCGGGGGCCGCGAAGGCGCCGGGAAAAGCTACGGACCGGCATTGATCGACGACGCCACGCCCACCCCTTCGCACGCGCTTTTCCGCTGGGCACATTTTGCCCTCGTCCTCGAGATTTTCCTCGCGATCTGGATCGGC
>Ga0184619_10000581_pt1 | contig 12449 bp, 16 predicted proteins | sample PLM0_60_b1_FD_133146 | JGI IMG/M metagenome (GOLD analysis project Ga0184619, IMG submission 133146) | Groundwater sediment microbial communities from an aquifer in East River, Colorado, USA - PLM0_60_b1 | ecosystem: Environmental > Terrestrial > Soil > Riparian zone | place: USA: East River...
AAGCCGGTCAACCGCACCATGGCGAGGGCGTCCTCGACGCGTTCGCGCCGCTGGGCCTTCGGAACCTTCCGGATGCGCAGGCCGTATTCGACGTTCTCGCCGACCGTCATGTGCGGGAAGAGCGCGTAGTCCTGGAAGACGGTGTTGACATCCCGGTCATAGGGCGGAAGATCCGTGACATCCCGTCCCCGCAGGAAGATCCGCCCGTGGTCCTGCTGCTCGAAGCCCGCCACGACCCGCAAGGTGGTCGTCTTCCCGGAGCCGGACGGCCCGAGCAGCGTAAAGAACTCGCCCCTGGGGATCTCCAGGTCGACGCCGTCCACGGCCACCACGTCGCCGAAGTTCTTCCGGACGCCTTCGAGCCGGACGTCGGGCGGGCCCTCGGGCTCCGCGAGCTCGATGTCGTCAGTCCGCTCTTGGGGCTGCGTCGACAAGGGCTTCTTCGAGAATCTCGAGGCCTCGATCGAGATCCTCGTCGCTTATGACGAGGGGAACCAGGATTCGGATGACGTTCCCGTAGAGGCCGCAGGAAAGGAGGATGAGCCCGCGGTCGCGCGCGGCCGCGGTCGTCTTCGCGGCCAGCGTCGCGGCAGGCTCCTTCGTCTCGCGGCTCTCGACCAGCTCGACCGCGAGCATGGGGCCAAGGCCTCGGACCTCGCCGACTGCGCCCACGCGTCCGGCCAAGCCGTCGAGCGCGGCGCGCAGTTGCTGGCCGATCCGCTCGGCCCGGGCTCGGAAGCCGTCAGTCGCCACCTCGTCGAGCACGGCGAGAGCCGCGGCGCACGCGACTGGATTTCCACCGAACGTGCCACCGAGGCCGCCGGCGGGGACGGCGTCGACGATCTCTGCGGGCCCAGTCACCGCGGCGAGCGGAAGTCCGCCGCCCAGGGACTTGCCGGAGACGACCAGGTCGGGCTTGACGCCGTAGCGCTCGATCGCCCACACGGGCCCGGTGCGCCCGACGCCCGACTGCACCTCGTCGTCGACGTAGAGGATCCCATGACGGTCGCACAGCTCCTGCAGTCGGCGCGGGAAGTCCTCCGGCATCGGAATGAAGCCGCCCTCGCCCTGCACCGGCTCGAGTACGACGCATGCAACCGACTGCGGATCGACGTCTCCCTTGAACAAGCTCTCGAGCCCGTGGATCGCGTCGTCCGACGTGACTCCGCGGTATGGGTACGGTGCAGGCGCGCGGTACACCTCGGGGGCGAAGGGGCCGAAGCCGCGCTTGTAGGGCACGACCTTGCTGGTCATGGTCATCGAGAGCAGCGTGCGGCCGTGGAACGCACGGTCGAAGACGACGACAGCGGGCCGGCCTGTCGCGACCCGGGCGATCTTGACCGCGTTCTCGATCGCTTCGGCGCCCGAGTTGACGAGCAGGCTCTTCTGGTCGTCTCCGCGGCAAGGCGACAGCTCGGCGAGCCGGCGGCAGACCTCCACGTAGGGCTCGTACATCCCGACCATGAAGCACTGATGCAGGTAGCGGTCCACCTGCTCGTGGATGGCCGCCACCGCAGTCGGGAGCCCGTGACCGGTGTTCTGACAGCCGAGTCCGCCGGCGAAGTCGATGTATTCCCGGCCATCGACATCCCAGACGTGTGCCCCCACCGCGCGATCGACGACGAGCTCCGGCGTCGCTACTCCGGCGGCAACGTAACGCTCACGTGCAGCCAGGACACGGTCGGTCGCACTGCGCTCTCGAAGCGACATTTGCCGAGTCTACAACGGTGGGCAGCGCCGTTCCTTGGCCGCTGCGGCCGAATCCGTGCGGTTATGCTCGCCGCCGTGTCCGCGAGCTCGGTGGCGATCTTCCTCTCGCTCGTCGCCGGAGTGGCCGGGTCCGTCCAGGTCGCGGTCAGTGGCGCTTTCGGCCGCCGGATCGGCGTGCTGGAGGCGACGGCGTTCGGCTCCCTCGGCGCCGCCCTGATCATCTGCTCGCTCGTGCTCGTCGCGCGTCAGGGCTTCGGCGGCGTGCTGGCCGGGGTCCACCAGCCCCCGTGGCTCTGGCTGAACGCCGTCATGGGCTCGATCGTGGTGCTCTCGATCACGTTTGCCGCGCCGCGGATCGGAACGTTCGCCACCATCGGTCTCCTCATCGCCGGCCAGCTCGCTATGGGCGTCCTCATCGACGCGTTCGGCCTCTTCGGGCTCGAGCGGATCCCGCTGAACGCCGCCCGCCTCGCCGGCCTGCTCCTCCTGGCCGGCGGAGCGCTGCTCGTCCTCAAGCGCTGACACCGGATGCGTGGCTAGTCAGCCGGCAGCTCGATGACGTCAGCGAGCGCGTCCCAGCGGGCGATCTCGCAGCCGTTCACGCGCGAGAAGGACGCCTGGACGCCCGCCCCGATGATCGTTGCGACCTGGTCGCCGCCGTAGATCTCCGTACAAGCCACATCGCCGGAAACGGGCTCCAGAGCGTCCTCGTTCTCGAGCAGCGTGTCGCAGGCGCCGTTGGGATCCGGGTGCGTGCCGCCGTCGGGGTCGCACCTCAACGTGGCCTGGCGGGACTCGCCGTCCGCGCCCAGCGGCCAGAAGACGATGGTGATGTCGTAGCGCGGCGTTCGGTCGTCACCCGCAGCCGCGCCACCACCGCATGCTGCGAGCAGCAGCGCAAGCACCGCAAGGAGCGTTGCGAGCTTCATACTCCTCCGACTGCGGCGGGGCTCGAATGGTTCCCGGCTAGAGGCCCCACGGGTTGACGGGCTTGCCACCCGTCGAGACGAAGACCGTCTTCGTCTCCAGGTACATCTCGATCGTCTCGAGCGAGCCTTCGCGGCCGAACCCGGACTGCTTGTAGCCGCCGAACGGGAGGCCGGGAAAAGCCGTGTTGGGGAGGTTGATGCCGATCACGCCCGACTTGATCTGCCGGGCCAGGCGGTGCCCACGGCCGGGATCGGATGTCCACACCGTCGCGGTCAACCCGTACTTGACGTCGTTCGCGATCCGGACGGCCTCGGCCTCGTCCTCGAAGGGGATGACCGTGACCACCGGGCCGAAGATCTCCTCCTGGGCCACGGCCATGCCGTTCTCGACGCCGGCGAGCACCGTGGGTGGGTAGAAGGCGCCGTCGCCGTCGGTCGGCTTGCCTCCGGTGACCACGTCGACCCCCTCCTTCCGCCCGGTCTCGACCAGGGCGTGCACCTTGTCGCGATGGGCCTGCGAGATCAGCGAGCCCATCTGCGTCTCCGCATCGAGCGGGTCGCCGACTTTCATCCCGGCGGCGGTCTCCGTGAAGCGGTTGACGAACTCGTCGTAGAGCGGTCGCTCGACGAGGACGCGCGAGCGGGCGTCGCAGCTCTGACCGGCCGCGTAGTAGATGGCGTAGACGGAGGAAGGCACCGCGTCTTCGAGGTTTGCGTCCGCAAAGACGAGGTTCGGGCTCTTGCCGCCGAGCTCCAGAGACAGGCGCTTCACGGGCTCGGCGCAGAGCCGCATGATCTCGGAGCCGGTAGCGGTCGATCCCGTGAACGCGACCTTGTCCACGCCCGGGTGCCGGACGAGGTAGGAACCGGTCGTCGGCCCATCGCCCGGGACGATGTTGACGACCCCCGCGGGGATCCCGACCTGGGCCGCCAGCTCCGCCACGCGGAGCACGGTCAGCGGAGTCGCGGGGTCCGGCTTCAGCACGACCGTGCAGCCGGCGGCGAGCGCGGGCGCCAGCTTCCAGGCGGCCATCATGATCGGGTAGTTCCACGGGACGATCTGCGCCGCCACGCCGACCGGCTCCTTGAGCGTGTAGGCGAGGATGGAGCCGCCGATGGGGGTGGTTCGCCCTGCAATGGATGCGATGGCCGATGCATACCAGCGAAAGTTCTCAGCGGAGACCGCGACCTCGCCCTTGACGGAGGACACGGCCTTCCCGACGTTCCGGGTCTCGAGCTCGGTGAGCTCCTTGCGGTTGGCCACGATCGCGTCGGCGAGCGCGTGCAGGAGGCGCGAGCGCTCATTCGGAGGCGTCTTCCCCCACGGCCCCTCCAGCGCCGTCCTCGCTGCCTCAACCGCGCGGTCGATGTCGGCCTTCCCCGCCATAGCGGCCTTGGCGAGCGGCGCCCCGGTGGCAGGCTCGGTCAGCTCCCGGATCTCTCCGGATGCGGGCTCGACGGCCTCTCCGTCTATGAAGAGGCCGAACTCCTTCTCGGCTACGACCGCCATCGACGGCAAGATACCCGCATGACCCAGGCGCGAGTGCTCTTCTACGGCCTGACCGTTCTGTACCTACTCGGTGTCGTCGTGCAGTTCTTCCTCGCCGGCCTCTATGTCTTCGGCGGCACGTCGATCGAGTCCCACCGGGTGCTCGGGTTCATCCTTGCGGTGGCCGCGCTCCTGCTGCTGATCCTGGCTGTCGTTGGACGGCTGCCCCGCAGAACAGCGGTGCTGACCGTCCTGCTGCTCGGGCTCAGCGTCGTCCAGATCGTGCTCGTACACATCAGCGTGGACGAGGTCGCCGCTCTCCATCCTGTGAACGCCCTCGCAGTGGCGATGGTCGCCTACGTGCTGCTGCAGCGCTCGCGCGCTTATCTGGCTTCGAAGATGGCCGCTTGACCCTGGCCGACCCCGACGCAGAGCGTCGCCAGCCCGTAGCGCCCGCCCCGCCGCCGTAGCTCGTGGAGCAAGCTGACCACGAGCCGCGCGCCGCTCATTCCGAGCGGGTGGCCGATGGCGATTGCCCCGCCGTTCACGTTCACGCGGTCAGGGTCGAGCCCGAGCTCCCGGATCACGTGGAGGCTCTGAGAGGCGAACGCTTCGTTGAGCTCGACGAGATCGAGGTCACCGACGTCGAGGCCGGTCCGCTCGAGCAGCTTGCGCACCGCAGGCACCGGGCCGATGCCCATCACGCGCGGGTCCACGCCGGCGACGGCGCTGCCGACGAAACGACCGAGCGGTTGGGCGCCGAGTTCCTCCGCCTTCTCTTCGCTCGCCACGACGAGCGCCGCGGCGCCGTCGTTGATCCCGCTCGAGTTGCCCGCGGTCAGGGAGCCGCCCTCACGGAACGCAGGCTTGAGCGCTGCGAGCTTCTCGGCGTTCGTGTCCGGCCTGGGATGCTCGTCGCGCTCGACGTCGCCGACGGGAACCAGCTCGTCGGCGAACCGGCCCGCCTCGTCGGCGGCCGCCCAGCGCTTCTGGCTTTCGAGGGCGAAGGCATCTTGCTCCTCCCGCGAGATCGACCACCGCTCCGCCACGTTCTCGCCCGTCTCGCCCATCGACTCCAGCGGAAACATGGCCTCCATGCGCGGGTTCGGGAACCGCCAGCCGAGGGTCGTGTCCCAGACCGTCTGGTTGCCGTTCTCGGGCTTGGCCATGACGAGCGGCGCACGGCTCATGGACTCGACGCCCCCGGCGACGAAGAGCTCGCCGTCGCCGGCGCGCACAGCGTGACAGGCTCCGATCACCGCGCTGAGGCCCGACGCACAGAGACGGTTGAGAGTCACGCCGGCAACCTCCTGAGGCAGACCGGCGAGTAGAGCGGCCATGCGGGCGACGTTGCGATTGTCCTCTCCCGCCTGGTTGGCGGCGCCGAAATAGACGTCCTCGATCTGCTCTGGAGGCACGCCTGCACGCTCGACGGCGGCCGAGATCGCCAGCGCGGCGAGATCGTCGGGGCGAACGCCCGCGAGGGCGCCGCCGAGGCGCCCGACAGGGGTTCGGACCGCGGAGAGAATGACCGCCTCAGCCACAACTCAAGTCTAGCCCTGTGTTTGACGATCACTTCCGGGTGAGGGCCGTGCCGCTCCTCCTGGTCGCGTTCTTGCTCGCCGGATGTGGTTTCGGCGGCGCGAGCGCGCCCGAGCCCAGCGGAGGCGACGGATTGACCCGCTACGAGATCTCCTCTGGCCGCTTTTCCATCGGCATCCCGGAGACCTGGCACGCCACGAGCTCCACGCAAATGAGGAAGGCGAGCTTCAAGAGGTTCGCCGACCAGAACCCCGCCTTCGCCGCCTACGCCGATGTGGTCGGAAAGAAGAACTCGCCCTTCAAGTTCTTTGCGTACGACCCGGTGGTGCGCAAGCGCTTCGCCACGAACCTCAACGTCGTGGTGGCTCCCGTGGGCGAACGGGTGACGCCCGAGAAGTACAAGAGCATCGCGCTCGCCGAGGCCAAGCGGATCGCCGTCTCCAAGCTCGAGTCGAGTGAGGTCGACCTCCCGGCCGGGAAGGCGCTGCGAATCGAGTACCGCGCCCGCTTCGTCATCAAGGGGCGCAAGAAGGCGATCTCGACGACGCAGTACGCCTTCCTGCTCGAAAAGACGAGCTACGTGCTCACGTACACGACGCTCCCGGCCCTCAGGGACGAGTACGCGAACTGGTTCGACCTCTCGGCCAAGTCCTTCCAGCTGACCAGCCGCTAGCGCGCCCTGGTCGCGGCGGCCTCGGCCGGGCGAAGCCCGGCTACGCCCGCCGCTCGACGCCGCTGGCTACGAGACGAAGTCGACGCGGACGGGCCGCTCGAAGGCGCCGATCTGTTCTCCTCGGTGCAGGAGCTCGCTGACCGCCTCCCGGCCCTCGTCGCCATAGTCCTCGGTCAGGCGGTTGACGTACATGCCGACGAAACGGTCGGCCAGCCGTGCGTCGAGCCCCCGCCCGTACTGGAGCGCGTAGGAAAGCGCTTCCTCACGGGATTCGAGCCCCGCCCCGATGGATTCTCGGAGCACCTCGGAGAGCTCGTGGAGCGTCTCCTCGCCCAGGTCTCGCTTGGCAACGTTGATTCCGAGCGGGAGCGGCAGGCCCGTCTCGAGGAGCCACCACTCCCCGAGGTCGACGACGGCATGCAGTCCGTGCTGCTCGTACGTGAGCTGACCTTCGTGGATGAGCAAGCCTGCGTCGGCACGCCCCGACTTGACCTCCTCGATGATCTCGTCGAACGGAACCTCTCGGAAACGGTACTCGCCGCCGAGGTACATGCGCAGGACGAGAAAGGCAGTCGTCATCCGACCGGGGACGGCGATCTCGATGTCGTGCAGGTCGTTGCGGGTGAGCGGCTCGGAGGAGACGACAACCGGCCCGTAGCCCGAGCCCATACTCGCCCCGTGGGGAAGGATGGCGTAGGAGTCCTGCACGAATGGATAGGCGTGCAAGGAGATCGCACTCACCTCGAGCCGCGCTTCGAGCGCCCACTCGTTGAGGGTCTGGATGTCCTGAAGGACGTGCTCGAACTCGAAGCCGCGCGGATCGACAACTCCCACCGCCAGCCCCCAGAACATAAACGCGTCGTCCGGATCTGGGCTATGTCCCAGTCGAATCTGCAGGCGCCGGACGCTAACAACCTTGCGGCCGAACTGTTACGACAACCGCGGGTCTAGAATTTGAGATGTGTCTAAACCTGACCTCTCGATCTCCATCCAGGATTACCTGAAGGAGATCTACAAGCTCCAGACCTCCGGCGAGCGCGCGACGACGACGGCGATCGCCAGGGCCATGGGCGTGGCTCCTTCGTCGGCGACGTCGATGCTCAAGAAGCTCGCCGCTCTCGGCCTCGCCGAGCACGCGCCGTACCGCGGGGTCGAGCTCTCCGAAGCGGGAACGAAGATCGCTCTCGAGGTCATCCGCCACCACCGGCTGCTGGAGCAGTATCTCGCGGAGACGCTCGGGCTCGGGATCGACGCCGTGCACGCCGAGGCCGACCGCCTCGAGCACGTCATCTCCGAAGAGCTCGAGGCTCGCATCGACGAACAGCTGGGATATCCGACCCATGACCCGCATGGGGATCCCATCCCCGACGCCGGCCTCAACGTCGACAGGACCGCCTTACGGTCACTCGAGGCCCTCGAGCCCGGGGAGCAGGCGACCGTACGGCGGATCCCCGACGGCGACGCGGCCCTGCTCCGCTATCTGGCCGAGCTGACGCTCGTCCCGGGCCGTCGGGTGACGATGCGCCGATCCGAGCCTTTCGGCGGCCCGCTCACGGTCGACGTGGACGGGGGCGAGCACGCCATCTCCCGCGAGCTGGCCGGCCAGATCGGAGTGTCAGGTTAGGTCTGACGTCCCTGGGGCGCTGCTGGCAAGAGAGACGAGCCCGAGGGGCGCAGCACAGTGCACAACGCACGGGCAAGCCCCGAGGGCGAAGGACCTCGCGGCCAGCGGCGCCAGGCGAGGCGAGCCGGGCTTTGCCCGGCTAATGGCCCCGCCGCCCAGGGGCGTCAGGCGAGTGGCCGAAGAACCACCGTTCCAAAGGCTTCAGCAGCTCGTCCTCGACAAACGGCTTCACGTCCTCGTTGACGCCCTCCTCCGCTGAGACCTCGAGGTCGTCGAAGAGGGCGCGGTTCGCAGCCTCGAGCGCGTCCCCCATCTCGTAACCCTCGAAAACGAAGTCGATCTTGCGCGAAGGCACCTGGCGATTGCGGGGGTTGATCGCGCGGCCCACGGCCCAGAGAGCGCCGGGCCGCCGTTCGATCCAGATGGCGATCTCCTCGCGGCTGCCGTCCTCGCCAACTCCATGGAAGAGCCTTTCCGCGAAGCGCATGCTCGCTGAGTCGAGCGCCACAGACCAAGGATACAATCGCCCGGGTGTCCAGCTTCTTTTCCCGGCTGTTCGGCAGGCGCGAGAAGACCAAGTCCTCGCGCAGCTCAATATCGAAGGAAGAGTCTCTGGCGGCCTATATCGTTCGCGAGCACCGAAGCGGCCGGTCGCTGGAGGAGATTCTCGACGACCCCTACCTGAAGAACAGGGCTACCGACGAGCAGCGACTGCGCCTGCTCGAGCGGCCGGAGGTCATCCGGGCCGTCGGCGAGGACACTGCCGCGATGGCCGCGGAACGAGTCCGCAGCTAGTAGGAGGGCTAGAGGTCGACGCCGAGACCGCGCTCGCGAGCGCGGTCGTAGACCAGCTTGGCGACGGCGACATCCTCGGCCGCGATGCCGATGCTCTTGAAGAGGACGATGTCGTCCTCGTGCCCCCTGCCCGTCGTCTCGCCGCTCACCACCTCGGCGAGCTCGTGCACTTCGAGCCAGTCCAGGACGCCTCGCTCGACGGGCTCGACGAGGTCGCCCGCTTCGAGCCGAGCCTGCTCCTTGGAGTCGCAGCACACGAACGTCGCGCGCTCGAGCACTGCGTTGTCGAGCTCGCGCGACTCGATCCTGTTCGCGCCCATCGAGCACACGAGTGCGCCGGGCAGGAGCCATTCGCCGCGGAGCACCGGATCCTTCGAGCTCGTCGCCGTGATCACCACGTCCTGCTCGGCGGCGTCGCGGTTGTACTCGCCCAGCTCGCAATCGAAGCGCTTGCAGAAACTCGCGAGGTGCTCAGCGTTGCGCGAGTACGCGACGACGCGCTCCAGCTGCGGGAGGACGATGCGCATGCAGGCAAGCTGGGACTCGGCTTGCCATCCGGTCCCGATCAGGCCGAGCGTGGAGGCGCCGGCCTTGGCCAGGTGGCGGGCCGCGACCGCGCTCGCCGCCCCCGTTCGGAGCTGCCCCAGCCGGTCCGCCTCGATGAGGGCCAGCGCCTCCGGACGGTCTGCAGCGAAGAGGACGACGACGAACTGCGCGCCCTCCGCGAAGCCGACGTAGCTCTTCAGCCCGGCAACTCCAAGCTCGAGGTCGGCCGCCGCCATAACGTTCAGGAGGCCCCCGGTGAGACCAATGCGAAAACGCGGCCGGTTCTGCGCCCGGCCTCCAGCCAGGCGCGCGAAGCAGCCCTCGACCGCCTCGACCGCGTCTTGCGGCGAGAGCAGCTCGTCCACGTCCGATTCCCGCAAGTAGAGCGGCATCGCGGGGTACTCTAGGCCGGTGGAGTGGCTTCGGGTCCCGCTCGCCGATCTCGACTCAGAGGGTCGCGCCGTCGTCGAGCGGGACGGAGACGAGATCGCGGTCTTCCTCGTGGAAGGCGAGGCTCACGCGGTCGCCAATACCTGTCCTCACGAAGGCAACCCGCTGGTGGAGGGGGAGATCCTGGGCCCAACCCTCACCTGCGCCTTCAACAACTGGAAGTTCGAACTAGAGACAGCAGCCTGTCTCTTCGGCGACGAGCATGTTCGCCTCTACCCCCCCGCGCTTCGCGACGGCGAGATCTGGATAGCCCTGGACGCCTAAAGGCGCACGCGGCTCCATGGAATCCCGGGGTCGGAATAGGCGTCGGGATGGAGCAGGTAGGCGAGCAGTTCGACGCCGTCGACAAGGCGGGGTCCGGGGCGCGAGAAGTTGGCGTTCGCGTCCACGGCGAACACACGGCTCTCCTGCCGCGCAACGGTCCCGAGCAGGCTGGCGGAGAGGTCGAGCGTCACCACTTCCGAGAGCGTTCGGTCGAGGTCGAATCCGCAGGGGGCGAGCACGACGACATCGGGCTCCAGCGCGGCGACATCGGTCCAGCGCATCCGGTGCGATGGCTCGCCTGACATCCCCGCGACCTCGATGCCCCCGGCCACCGTGACCATGTCGGGAACCCAGTGGCCTGCTGCGAACGGCGGGTCGAGCCACTCCGAGATGAAGACGCGCGGGTACGTCTCGACCTCGGCGAGCGCCGCGCGAACACGGTCGAGCCGGTTGCGCATGCCGCCGGCGACCTCGTCTGCCGCACCCTCAGCGTCGAAACGGACTCCGAGTCCGATGATGCAGGCCAGGACATGGTCGAGCGTCGAGGGAGAGAAATCGACGACGTCTACTTCGAGCGAGCGGGCGCTGACGATGTCCTCGAGCTGGTCCGTCGAGACCGCGCAGACCTCACAGAGCTCCTGCGCGATGACCACGTCCGCATCGACCTGCGCCCAGACGTCCGCATCGACAGCGTAGAGCGGCTTTCCGTTGCCGGCCGCCTCGGCGACGGTGCGGTCGATCTCCGCGCTCGTGAGCTCACCGGTCTCCACGAGCGATGCCGTGACCGCAGGCCGCTCCGCAGCTTCCGGGGGCCAGTCGCACTCGTGGGTGACCCCAACGACTCGATCTCCTAGACCGAGTGCGAAGAGAATCTCGGTTGCAGCCGGGACGAGGGAGCAGATTCGCACCCGACGTAGGCTAGCTACCGCTCTTCGGGATGAAGCTGACCTCGCCGCTGGTTTCCAGAATGGCCCGGCGAACCTTGTCGGGAAGCTCTGCCACCGGGCCAAGTTCGGCGCGCGCCCGGGTGCCTCCTCCCGCTTCCCGGTCGAGCAAGCCGCACCCCAAGACGCCTGTCAGCCCCATCGTTGTGAGCGGTTAGGTTAGGAAATCCTCTGCCGAGGACGAGCGGCCCCGTCTCGGGGCCGCTCGCGTGCTGAGACGCGAGGTGCGCCCGGCATGATTCGAACATGCGACCTCTGCCTCCGCAGGGCAGCGCTCTATCCCCTGAGCTACGGGCGCCTAGCGAGAGCCTAGTGTAGCCGGGCCTCCGCGCCGCCGATCTCGAGCACGGCGTCCTCGGGAACCTCGCTGCGGACATACGCCAGGGCTCGATCAGGAGCCACGCTCGTCACGCGGCCCACGACCTTTCCCTCGCAGACGATCTCGGCCCCGGCTTCCGCCCCTTGCACCTCGAGCACGCGTAGCGCCCGGTTCGCGTGGCCGCGATAGTGAAGCCTGGCGATCGGCTCCTGGCCCGGAAAGCACCCCTTCGTCAAAGAGACCGCACGGTCGACCAGCCCTGCCTCTGCGGGCAGGACCCGTTCGTCGATCTCTCTTCCGTAGCGCGGCGTACCCGCCTCGATGCGCCTGCGCTCCAAGTCCTCCTCGCTCAACCAGGAAAGGCCCTCCGGGGGATCCCGGTCCAGCACCTCCACAGCCGGAGCCCCGTAGTCGTCATTGGGGATTCCAGCCGCGTCCTCGCCGAAAAGCAGATACGACCTGTGCTGCTCGAGCTCGATCTCGGCCTTGGCCGCAAAGCGCATACGGACGAGCTCGGCGCGCAGCGTCTCGCCGAGCTCGGGCTCCGTCAGCAGGAGGAAGTCGTCGTCTCCGCGCCGCAGCACGCGCATCGGCGCGATCACGCGCGCCTTGGGCGTGAGCAGGAGCGCCTCGCACGAGTCGCCGGACCCGAGTCCGGCGACGTCGTTCGAGACCATCCTCTGGAGATAGTCCTCTGCCTCGGGGCCCACTACGCGAACGAACGCGCGCGGGCGACGAGCCACCGCTCGCGAGGTCGTCGTGGTCATGTCCCAAGTGTAGAGAGGGCGCCTAGCGGCGCCCTCTCTAATCCGACGTGTCCGAGGTGGCTAGCGCCTTGCGAACATCGCGTCTTGCGCGTAGCCGTCATGCGGAGCGCCCGTGTAGAAGTCGATCTGGGGCGATTCGTCGAATCGGTTCAGCCCCGTCCAGGTGACGTTGATCGAGCCGTTCGATCCTACGGCAAGGCCGGTGTAGTCACCGTCGAAGATGTTGCAGTCCTTGCCTGTGGCGTCCGTCACCGGGGGATCCGTGTAGCCGGCCGGCCCGCAGACTCGTGGCCAGAGATCCGGCGGCACGTACTGGCCGGCCCAGTGCGTAAGCGAGATGTCCGGGTTCTCGGTCGCGGTTCGCCCTTCGGCGGTGTTTGGCGAGAGAACCTGCGGC
>Ga0184619_10000582_pt1 | contig 12446 bp, 8 predicted proteins | sample PLM0_60_b1_FD_133146 | JGI IMG/M metagenome (GOLD analysis project Ga0184619, IMG submission 133146) | Groundwater sediment microbial communities from an aquifer in East River, Colorado, USA - PLM0_60_b1 | ecosystem: Environmental > Terrestrial > Soil > Riparian zone | place: USA: East River...
CCGGTGTTGTTCCTCGGGTTCGCCGTGCTTGCCGGTATCTGGCCCCTGCACACCTGGGCGCCGACCGGTCACGTCGCCGCGCCGACTGCTGGTTCGATGTTGCTTGCCGGCATCGTCATGAAACTCGGCGCCTACGGCGGCCTGCGCGTGGCGATGAATCTTTTTCCGCAAGGATTCCAAATCTGGAGTAAATGGATTGCTGCTCTTGCGGTAATCGGGATCCTTTATGCGGCAGCTGCCGCACTGCGCCAGCGCGACCTGAAATTCGTCATCGGTTATTCAAGCGTAAGCCACATGGGTTTCGTGCTGCTCGGGTTAGCCACGGCCAACGCGCTCGGTGTCTCGGGCGCAGTGCTGCAAATGTTCTCCCACGGCGTGATCGCAGCCCTGCTCTTCGCCGTCGCTGGACGCATGATCTATCGCCGTACTCACACGCGCGACCTTGACACGCTGTCGGGCATGGGATTGAGCCGCGTGCTGCCATTCGCCGCATTCGCCTTCGTCATCGCGTCCGCTGCGTCAATGGGCATACCCGGATTCAGTGGGTTCGCCGCTGAAATCACAATCCTGATCGGAACGTGGAAAACCTATCCGATCGCGGTCTGGATCACCGGCGCCGGTATGGTGCTCGTCGCGGCATTCACACTCCGCGCGTTAAAGAAGACGTTCTTCGGCGACGGTAGCACGATAGCATTTGGTGGATCGGCCGCTTCGTCGGGCGATGCTAAGCAGTTTGCGGCTTCGCCGACATTTATAACATCGAGCGCGGAGCGCTCGATCCACCCGCCCGACAATATCGATGCGATCACGATGGCGGAAAAATTGGGCGCCGGCCTGTTGATGTTCGCGACGCTCACGGTTGGACTTTATCCCAAATTCTTGCTCGATCGCATCCAGCCCGCCGTCGAAGCGATGCGGTTTCTGAAACCATGAGATCGCACGAACGGTTCCACGGATTTGGTAGCGGTCGCCGCGGCGACCTAGTCGGATTTTTTGGCGTCTCGCTAAAACGAACTCGGTTTACTTGCCTTCAAAGTTGGCGATCGCGAGAACGCGATCGCCAACACGCGAGACGCGTGCGCTCCCCAGCAGTGTCACCCGCTGCGCGATTATAAGATCGACATGTCTTATCTCGAACTTCTTAAGCTCGCATCACCCGAAGCAGTCGTTGCGGTGACTGCGCTTGCGGTTCTTGGCATTGGGCTAGCGAGTACGCGCGCATCCGTATTTTGTTGTGCCGTCGCCGGACTGGGGCTCGCAGCCGCAGTTGGCGCGGTTCTCATGCTGCCGCGGAACGCCACGCTGTTTCATGGGATGCTCGTAATCACGCCGCTCACGTCATTGTTCAAAATCATCTGCCTGACGCTCGCCTTTTTCACGGTGGTCCTCGCCCGTACCGATCTTTCTTCGCGTAACCGTGGCGAGTATCTCGCGCTGCTTCTGCTCGCCACGATCGGACTGATGCTGCTCGTCGGCAGCGAAGAGTTGCTCATGATTTTCATCGGTCTCGAGCTCACCGGCCTCTCGCTTTACGTCATGACTGCGTTCGACAAAACCGATATCCGCTCCGCCGAAGCGGGCCTGAAATATTTCCTGTTCGGCAGCACAGCGAGCGCGTTCACACTTTTTGGAATCAGCTTCATCTACGGCATGTCGGGGACGACCGGGCTCGCCGCGATCGCACAAAAGCTCGGTGCGCAGGCCCTCTCACCCCTTCTCTTCGCCGGAATCGTCATGACCCTCATCGGATTCGCGTTCAAAATCGCCGCCGCCCCTTTCCATCTTTGGGCGCCAGACGTTTACCAGGGCGCGCCTGTCCCGAGTGCTGCGTTCATCGCTTCGGGCTCGAAAGTCGCGTCGTTCGTGGTGCTTGGAAAAATCGTGCTCGTCGGCTTCGGTCCCGATAAAGGCAGCGCCGCATGGCACGCGATGATTGCTGGCTGGGCGCCCGTGCTCGCGGTGCTCGCCGCATTGTCGATCTTGCTTGGCAATCTCGTCGCGCTCGCCCAATCCAGCGTCCGCCGACTGCTTGCTTACTCCGCCGTCGCGCACGCCGGCTACACGCTGCTCGGACTCGTCGCCGGCGGCCGCGACGGATTTTCCGCGACGTTGTTTTACACCGCCCTTTACGCATTCACGCTCGTCGGCGCGTTCGGCGTGGTCGCGCTGGTCCGACGCGAAACCGGCGGCGACGACCTCATCAATTTTTCGGCACTCTGGTCGCGTTCACCGTTGCTCGCTGGGTGCATGTCGATCTTCATGCTGTCGCTCGCCGGCTTGCCGCCGCTGGCGGGATTTTTCGGAAAGTTCTACTTGTTTAGCGTCGCCATGCGCGCCGGTGGAAATCACGGCCTGCTCTGGCTCGTCGCGGTGGCGCTCTTCGGCGGCATCATCTCGCTCTACTACTACCTCATCGTGCTCAAAGTCATCTTCGTCGATCAACCCGGAGTCGAGGGGGAGCTGAATCGTCCGAGCTCAGTCATCAGGCTCGATTTCCTGCAACGCGTCTCGCTTTTAGTCCTTGGGGCGATCGTGCTTTTTCTGGGTGTCACGCCAGGCCCCTTGATCGCCAGAATCGTCGCTGCGCTGCCGTGACCGGTGACCAATCAGCAGCGCATGCGTTACAGAGTCATTTTCACAGATGAAAGAATACCAATGAGCAGCTCTATTCTGCGGCAAAGCGCGCAAAGAAATAGACACCGACCCTGTGCCCTCTGACTTCTGGATGAGGTGGACCCCGGCAACGGCCGGGAAGCCAAAACCATGGAGATTAGTTACACGTGGAAAAATAGGAGGAGTTCCGACTTTTAACTTCTGACTTCGGTCCCGTCCTCTTCCCCGGTGTCCTGCCCAGACGCGGGCAGCACAGAGCGCGCAGGGATCCTGGCATCGCTACAGTCTGTATGCGTTAGGAACTCGACTGATTTAACCAGTCAAGTTTTAACAAAGCGAAAACGTTAGATAAGCAGTATCTCGTTCGCGCGACGCGTCAGGCTCTTCGAGTGCATAACTTGCTCTCCTGGGTTTCTATAAGCTTGACAGTCGTGAGACGCTCTGAAAAGAATCGCGCCATGAATACTCTCAAGACTGCCTCATTATCATTCGCAGTCGTTTTTGCAACTGCATTAGTAACTGCCTCGTCATTAGCGCAGACCCCGACGGCCGAAGCAAGTCCGGCGGTGAGCGCCACTCCAATTTTCCCGTGGGCGATCGGTGTCCGGTTCCCGTTGAAGGCGAGCGGACCGCCGGCCGCAGCCGACATGGAGAAGATGCCGGTTCAATCGCCGTGGACACGCACAATCAACAACCCTCCCGTCAACCTTGGCACCATCCTGCTGCTCACTGATGGCACGGTCATCGCTCACGAAGAGAACGACCTAGGCGGGAACGTGGCTACGAGGAACTGGTATAAGCTCACGCCCGACATTAACGGCAGCTACATAAATGGAACCTGGTCACCAATCGCTCCCTTGCCCGTGGGCTACGGGCCTCTCTTTTTCGGATCTGCGGTCCTGCCCGACGGTCGGGTGGTGGTAGAAGGCGGTGAGTACAACCAATATGGCGGCAATTTTACCAAGCTAGGAGCTATTTACGACCCGGTGGCCGATGCCTGGACAAACGTAAATCCCCCCAGCGGCTGGAACAGCATTGGTGATGCCCAGACCGTAGTGTTGAATAACGGGACGTTTATGTTGGCCAACGCGGTCACCAGGCAAGCAGCACTTCTCAACGCATCGACCTTGACGTGGACTGCTACCGGCTCCAACAAGTTTGACATCAACGACGAGGAAGGATGGACCCTGCTTCCCAGCGGAAAGGTGCTCACGGTCGATTGCTACGTCCAATTGTACCAGTCCAACGGAATAAATTACGAAATCTACGATCCCAACAGTGGGAGCTGGTCCGTTGCCGGCACCACGCCGGTGCAACTATGGGACTCGGCGGCCAATTGCGGTGGACAGAGCAGGGCCTCGTATGAAGTAGGTCCTGCTCTTTTGCTCCCCAACGGCACGGTTTTCGCCACGGGAGCGAATAGCTGCGGCCCAGGCCACACCGCCATTTACAACGTCGCCGCGGGTACCTGGACCGCGGGTCCGGACTTTCCCGGTAATCTCGACATCGCCGATGGCCCGGCAGCGCTGGAGCCCAACGGTAAGATGCTCATGATGGCCAGCCCCTTGATTTTCAATGCCGGTTCCGTCTTCCTCGAGTGGGATGGGAGCAACCTGAATCAGGTGCCGGGTCCGCCCCATGCTCCCAATGTCTCCTCGTTCCAGGGACACTTGCTGGTGCTTCCCACCGGGCAGATCATGTACACCGATTACACCAATGATGTCGAAATCTTCACCCCCACGGGGAGCAACTACAACTGGGCGCCGTCGGCATTTCTGCCGTCACTCGTAATTTCCCGGGGGAGCTCATACATTATAGGCGGGTTCAAGTTCAATGGCCTCTCGCAAGCCACCGCCTACGGCGATGACCTATCGAACGCAACCAACTATCCCATCGTGCGCCTTACCAACATTGCCACCGGCCATGTCTTCTACTGCCGCACCCATGACCACAGCACCATGGCGGTTGGCTACACGGGTCCCGTGAAAACCCGCCTGGACATACCGGCCAACATGGAAACCGGCCAGAGTTACCTGGAAGTGGTGGCCAATGGCATTCCGTCGCAGAGGTACCCAATTGCAGTTCAATAGAGAGTGGAAACCAGCTAGCTCCGTAAGTGCATTGGCGACACGTTGCTGATCCGCAAGGAAAGAACGCGGCGCCACTTTTTTTGACTAACGCACACCGATGTCCAGCGTTGGCCGGCGCCGCCCGGGCAATCAGCTCCCGGTTTGTTGTTGTTCACCCACTGGGTGCAAATGTGGAGCTGGCGAAGCTGAACGAAAACCACAAACTGCTCGCAAACCTGGCGGGCAGCTGGACCAGCTAGCGCCCTCCTCGTAAGGACAGCGGGACTCCGGTGGTCGGAGTGGTTGGCGCAGAAACCACTGCAGCTAAGACATTGGCGGGGGCAGGCAGAGTCGGAGTTGGCCCGTTTAGAATCGGGACGGTACCGGTCGCGTTCACAGTGCCGGCCGCAATGTTTGGTTGCACGACGCCGGCTGGCACGGCCGCCACAGTTGCGCCGACATGAGCGACTGCTGGCGTGATCGTGATTATTCCACCAGAAGTTGGCGCGACGTTGTTCAGGAGCCCAAGAATCTGAGTGCTGCTTGATACCGAAACGGCGGTTCCTGACGAGCCAAGGAGATTGTTTACGGCAGTAGTGGCGCTGGTCAGAGTATTCCCGCTCGAGCCGAGAAGATTGTTTACGGCAGTCGTGGTGCTGGTCAGAGTATTCCCGCCCGAGCCGAGAAGATTGTTTACGGCAGTAGTGCCACTGGTCAGAGTATTCCCGCCCGAGCCGAGAAGATTGTTCATGGCGGTAGTGCCGCTGGTCGCAGTATTTGCGACCGATCCCACTATGGGAAGCCCGACCGTCCCGCCTTTCAAACCCGCAACGGGCCCGCCGTTGCTGTTCACGCCCGAAAAGCTAATTGGGCGGATGGTCTTCGCGAGCAGATCACCGGAAGCAAAAATCAGATTCGTCCCATGCCGCATCACCAGGTTTGTCGGAACGAGGTCGCTTTTCGCTAACTGTTTCTTTTGCTCGTCAATCGCGGCCTGAATGAGCAGCATACTTGGCAACGGCGCCTCACCAGGAAAATTTACCAGAGTGGATGTTTTAACGATCTGTTCAAGATCGACATCGATCGGATCGGGAATCTTTTTGGCGTCCGGTCGCATGATTACCATTTTGCCGGGACGGAGAAGTAACGAATCACCAAAGGTCCCGTTCCGCGACAAGCGCAAGCTTCCTTCCAGGACGAGCACCTTAATGTAACGGCCCGGAATGTGTTCCATCATGATCGTCGTGCCGGTGATGGCGGCAGTGACCGCTGCGGTGTGAATCTTTGCCCCCCCCAACGCCTTCGGCACTTGGAGGAGCATCGACCCTTTCTCCAGCGTCATGTCGCGCGTTCCCGTCTTGAAACTAAAAAATGTCTCCGCTCCGATTCGCGTGAGCGTGTTGTCTTGGAAAAGCAACTCCGACCGCGATTGCGCGCCGGTCCGTAGGCCGAGATCGTCTTTGATGACCTCGCGTATCATGGCGATATGCCCGCCTTTTACCGGGTCGACCACGCTGACCCGATTGATAATCTTTGTGACTTCTGCCGATGAAAGCGGACCCGCGGCCGATGAATAGGCCAAAAAGATGCAGCTGGCAGCGACAACAAGGAGAGAAAGATTGGTTTTAAGCATAGGTTTAAAGCATGGGTAATTTTGCCGTCGCACTATAATTACCATAATTATCGTAACAGATCAACTAAAATCTTATGCTCAATTTCACCCCGCTCCCGACGTTGAGAGCCTCGTAATTAAAGGCCGACCGATTCGAGTCATTTCGGGCCGCGAAAATTGACCCGTCAACGCGCAGCCATCGCGCCGGATAGAATCCAATGGCGAGCGACAGCGTCTGATTGTGGTCCACGCGATCGCCCTCGGCGTAAAATTGCGCCGCATAGCGATAGAGCAAATCGGCATCGAGCGATCGCGTGATTTGCAGATGATAGGCTGCATGAATTCCTGCCTGATCGCGCTCTTGCGATCGAGGTGTTGATTTGCCCAGCACGCCCGTGATTCCCGTCGTCAAAAAATGCGACCGCCCAAAGGCGAAAGTCTTTTGTCCTCCAATCGTGAGCGCATGATCCTGCAGCAGTTGGTTCCCCTCAGAATTCAGTAGTTCGGTGAAATCGTATCGGGCAAACGCAACAATTCCCGGAGTGCGTGGGACAAGCCACGTCAGACCAGCGCCTGTGGTTATCCCTTCAAAATCCAACTCGCTGGCTCGGTCATAGCGAAAAACGGAACTTGCGGCGGATATTTCCGCAATGAGCCCACGGGAGATCGTCGGACGCCACGCGGCTGCCACATTGGAGGCGAGGAAAAAATCACTCCGCGTTCCGTGAGGCGTAAGATCGACATTGTTCGTATAAAATGCGGAGGCGCCCCCGAACACGTTGAAACTGGGCTGTCGCTCCTGGTTCTTTAGAATGATTTGAGCGCCAAAGCTGTCGTCACCGGAGCTGGTCGCACCACTGTCGGACAGTGCGTTCCCGTTCGCGTCGAACGAGGTGGTTCCGGATGTCTGCGGATTCGTGAAAAGACGGGATTGAGTGATCGACGAAACCGCTTGTTGGCCGCGAGCCACCGCAGCCGTGGTGAGAAGCACGGCCAGCACCAGACGAGTGAGCTTCAGTGACACGCCTAAGATTCAGCAAGGCATATGCCCAGGAGTGGATAGCACCCAGTGCCCGGCAACTAGTCCGTGGGCATGCTTCCCGCTGCCTCCCAGATCATGTTCCGCCGGCGCATCATTATTGTGGTTCTGCTGACCACGCTTTGCGCGGGCGCGGCGACCTGGCTGGACTGGAAGCGTCCGACCTACTACGCCCAGGCGGAATACCGGCTTCGCGATGTCATCGCTCGCTCCGGACGCACAACGCCGATCAATCCCGATCTCGTCTTTCTCGCGATCGATTCCGATTCCGTAACTTTGGATGAAGACCTCGATGTCAATGGGCTGTTTCCGTCGAGCGCCAACGACCCCGAGTGCCGCCGCGCTCTTGAGATCATGAGCAAAGGTTGGCCGTGGGACCGCGAGATCTACGCCATGATTTTAGAGCGTCTCGTCCGCGCTGGGGCGAAGGTGGTCGCCTACGATTGCCTCTTTCCGGCGCCGGCGCCGGGTGATGAGGCATTTCGCGCGGCGCTCGACCAATTCAAGTCGCAGGTGGTGATTGGAAGTAACTTCGTTTCTCCCGCCGATGTCGATCGATCGCGCCGCATTCCCTCCAGTTACGACCCGCCTGTGGAAACGATCATCCCAAAGGCGGCGACGCCAGATGATCGCGTTGGGTTCACCAATTTTTTCACCGACGAAGACAAAATTGTGCGCGGCGCTCAATTCCGGGTCATCTTCCAGGAGCGCGAGAATTCGACGGCCACTTACCTTTCGCTTTCGGCCCGCACTGTTTCGAAAGCGGGACATCCGGAACTGGTGCCCAATGATCTCGCAGGGCGTCTTATCCGCTTTACGGGTCCGCCTCGATCCGGCTTCCGCCCGCATCCGGTGTTCGAAATTTTCGTTCCCGAATACTGGGAACACAATTACCGGTCGGGCGAATTTCTCCGGAACAAAATCGTCGTCGTCGGAGCGGAAGGAAAGTGGCAGAAGGACGAATTGGCCACGCCGTTCGGACCCATGCCTGGCGCCGAGGTCCACCTCAACGCCCTCAACGCATTGCGGCACGGCGAATTCCTGAAAGAGCTTCCGCCGCTCGCGGATGCGGTGGTCACAACGCTGGCGGCTCTCCTTGGAGCTGCACTTTGTTTAAGTATTCGCTCCCCGTGGCTGCGTTTGCTCGCTCTTGTCGCGGCTGACAGCGCGGGGCCGTTGTGCGCGCTCTGGTTCTACGATCACCAGAGCCTTTACCTTCCCTGCCTTGCGCCGCTCCTCGCCCTCAACTCAAATGTTCTCTTCTGCCTGGTCTCGGATTTCACCTTTGAGCGCATCGAGAGAGCCAAACTAAGATCGACATTGGAGAAGCGAGACGATCTCACCAACATGATCGTTCACGACTTGCGCTCGCCGCTCACCGCCGTCACCGGCTACATGGGAGTGCTGGCCGAAACGGTAAAACTAAACCCGACCGAAGCGGAATGCGTCGCCGAAGCGCAACGCGGCGCCAACGACCTGCGCGACATGATCACGACCCTGTTGGACGTCGGCCGTCTCGAGGCGGGTGAAATGCCGCTTCGATTGCAAGCCCAGGATGTCGCAGAGATTGCGCGTAAAGCGGCGACCAGGTTTTCGCCCGTCCTGCAAAACCGGACGCTGCGTTGTGACGTGCCACCCGACCCGGTGCTAATGGTTTGCGACGCCGATGTGATTCGCCGCGTTCTCGAGAACTTGATCAGCAACGCAGTGAAATTCACAAAATCAGATGGAATGATTATCGTAAGTCTTCAGCGCAACGCAGCGGATGTGACGATCTCGGTGGGTGACGACGGCCAGGGTATCCCGCCGGATCAGCACGAACTCATCTTTGAAAAGTTTGGACAGACAGAGAGCGGGGCAGAACATCGGCATTCCACCGGTCTTGGCCTAACCTTTTGCCGCCTGGCCGTGGAAGCGCACGAAGGAAAGATCGGCGTCCAGAGCGAACTCGAAAAAGGAAGCACGTTCTGGTTCACACTTCCCATTCGCGATCAAGCCGGGCTGAACAAAGTGGCAAGCTTGGAAACCATAGCGTGATCGTCTGATTCTGAGCTGTGGTCCGCGCTCGCTTCCGCGACCGGCTGGCCGCCGCTGGTTTTTTTATTCTCGACACCGCTTCCCGCCGCTAAGTACGATGCGCGCAATTGCGCATGCGTCGCGCGCGTTCCACCACTATGACCCAACCCAAGCTCAACATCGACGAAGCGAAGCTGAACGAATTCATGGGCAAAGCCCTGGCGGATATGGGCGCAGCCATAAACACGAGCCTTGTTCTTATCGGTGATCGCCTCGGGCTCTATAAGGCCATGGCTGGAGCGGGACCGATGACTTCGCAGGAGCTGGCTGCGAAGACTGGGACCTCCGAGCGGTACGTGAGGGAATGGCTCTCCGCGCAAGCGGCTGGCGGATATGTCTCCTTCGGTGCGGGCAAGTTTACCTTGCCGGACGAACAGGCCATGGCCCTGGCGGTGGACAACAGTCCGGTATTCATTCCCGGAGCCTACCAGATAATCGCGTCAACGGTCCTGGATGAACCGAAATTGCGCGCCGCATTCAAAACCGGCGACGGCGTGGGCTGGCATGAACACAATTGCAATCTGTTTGAAGGCACCGAGCGTTTTTTCCGGCCCGGCTATTCCGCTCATTTGATCAACGAATGGATTCCGGCACTTGCTGGAGTGGAGGCGAAACTGAAGGCGGGCGGAACCGTGGCCGATGTCGGCTGCGGTTATGGCGTCTCCACCATTCTCATGGCGCAGGCTTATCCGAAATCGAAATTCTTCGGGTTCGACTATCATGCTCCGTCGATCGAATGGGCCAGCGCGTCAGCGGACAAAGCGGGAGTGAGCGATCGCGTCACATTCGAGGTTGCTTCGTCGAAAGCTTTTCCGGGAAAAGACTATGACATGGTGGCGTTTTTCGATTGCCTGCACGACATGGGCGACCCGGTCGGCGCATCCAAGCACGTGCGCAAATCGCTTAAGCCTGAGGGCACGTGGATGATCGTGGAACCGTTCGCCAACGACAAGCTGGAGGACAATTTGAACCCGGTCGGCCGCATCTTTTACTCGGCGTCCACATTAGTTTGCACGCCGGCGTCGCTCTCTCAGGAAGTCGGCCTTGGTCTCGGCGCCCAGGCGGGCGAAGCACGTTTGCGCGACGTGGTGACCCAGGGTGGATTCAAGCGGTTCCGGCGGGCGACAGAGACTCCGTTCAACCTGATCCTTGAAGCGCGGCCATAACGTTGCCACGCCGTAGGTCGCCTCGGCAAGCGAAGGCGGGACCTCTGATCCACGCCTCGGTGGCTATTTCCCAGATCTGGCCTATAGTTATCGATGTCTAAACCGTCTGGTGCCTCTTTTTCACGTCGGATGCCCGACAACATTACTGAAGAGTTGGTGGCCGTGCTTTCCTCCAAGGCCTCGTTCGAATTCAAGCCTTTATTCGAAATCATCCTGCTTAATCTCCGGGAACGAAATGCCGCCAGTGGCGGCGAAGAAATGCTGCGCCTGCGTTCTTATGAAAAGCTCCAGGGCCTGGTCAATCAGGGCGCGGTAACGAGAACGGTCAATGGCATCACCAAAAAATATAAAGGAGTCGCAGCGCGCATGACCACGTTACGGGCGGAGATGAAAGTCTTGCGTGCCGAGTGGAGTCAGAAACTCCTGACTAAAGCCGCGGCGCGGGGTTGAGAGTTTTACGCGCTGAATGGAGCGTGCGAGGGACGCCGCGACATAGATCACACAACCCGAGCCGAACTTGCGTTGCGCCGTCGATCAGGCGATGGGCGGCCGGCGTGGATAATCTTTCGGTTTTCTTTCTCGCCCAAGGCGAACAATCCGCTGACGCCGTCATGGCGCGGCTGACCACGTTCATACGTGCCGCAAAGCAAACTCTCGATCTTGCCGTTTACGACATGCGGTTCAGTGATCCGCTCCGCACCCAGTTAGCGTCGGCCTTGCGCGAACGCGCAGACGCCGGCGTCCAAATTCGTTTTTGCTACGACGGCGACAAACCATCTCAGCCAAATGTTGCCGCCGGTCAGGACCCCGCGCCGGCCGGCACCGGAACATTTGTCCAATCGTTAGGCTACCCCTGGCGTCGCATTGCCGGCATGAAACTGATGCACAGCAAATTTATCCTGCGCGATCGACAATCGATCTGGACGGGCTCGGCCAATATGACGGACGACGCCTTTACCTTAATGGAAAACAATATTCTCGAGGTCGATTCGTCCGCGTTAGCCAATTACTACGCTCAGGATTTCGAGCAGCTCTGGGAAAAAGAAAACTTCGATAACACCGGCCACATTCACACTGTTCCCGTGCCGCTGACCTTTTCCAGTCAATCGGCCGAGGCGCGCGTCCTGTTTTCTCCGGGCTGCGGGTTGGAAATCGATTCCGAAATCGCGAGGCGCGTTCGCGCGGCGCAGCGTCGCGTCCGCATTTGCAGCTTATTGATCAACTCCGGCACTCTCATCTCCGAGCTCGGCAATTTATTGCGCACAGGCCGCGTCGCTGTGGATGGGATTTACGATCGCACGCAAATGGCAGAGGTTTACCGGCAGTGGCAGGACGTGCCGCAAAATCGGTGGAAGATCGGCGCGCTAACAGAGATCATCGCGCGCACCGGCCTGGTCGGAAAAAACTCAACACCCTACACACCAACCGGGCGCCACGATTTCATGCACAACAAGGTTCTCGTGATCGACGACACCGTGATCACCGGCTCCTATAACTTCTCGCGCAGCGCCCAATTCAACGCCGAGAATATTCTGTTCATCGAAAGCGCGCCGCTCGCCGAAGCCTACAGCGTTTACATCGATCATCTGAAACGGAAATACGGTTCGTGACCTCTGGCCTTCTTCGTGAAAAAGATTGCGGAGCATGGGTTCTGCGGCGCAGCATCGGCTTATGATTAAAGGCCGCGAAATCCGAAAGGCCGACCATCCGATCGAACCGCTGCTGCTCGACCGATGGTCGCCGCGCGCGATGTCGGACGAAGAAATTTCCACCGACGAATTGCTACGCCTGTTTGAAGCAGCACGCTGGGCACCCTCTTCGTTCAATGCGCAACAGTGGCGTGCTCTCTATGCGCGCCGCGGCACGGAGCA
>Ga0184619_10000584_pt1 | contig 12380 bp, 8 predicted proteins | sample PLM0_60_b1_FD_133146 | JGI IMG/M metagenome (GOLD analysis project Ga0184619, IMG submission 133146) | Groundwater sediment microbial communities from an aquifer in East River, Colorado, USA - PLM0_60_b1 | ecosystem: Environmental > Terrestrial > Soil > Riparian zone | place: USA: East River...
AATTCCGGACTGCGATCGTCTCGCTGTAATCCAAATAGCGGGGCGCGCGCGTAGCCGTGTTCATCGGCAACCTGAATCAATCTCTTCGTTGAATCAGCATCGGCCAACCCAGGGGCAACTGAATGCAACCCCACTATTACAATCGCGCAGGTGGCTGCGCCCATCAAAATTGCCACGGCCTTCCTTTGTCCCCGCAAAAATAGCGCGAGCATGCCGGCTGTCCCGCTAAGCGCCGCGATTACCAACGCAGAGCGGACAGATATTTTTCCAGACTGCCAGGCAAAGGCCGCCAAGGCGATTGCGCAGACCAGTCCGAGCGCTCCCGTTGTTCTGATAGCCCAATCGTGCTTTGATTTGAAATTAGGTTGCGCCAGACGCGAGCCGACGATTAGCGCCACGGCAGGCAAAACAGGAAGTATGTATCCAGGAAGTTTCGAACTGGAAAAGCTGAAGAAGATCAGCGGTAACAGTATCCAGGTCAGTGCAAAAGTCTGCAGCTTGCTTACGGGATCGTCGCTGCCTCGCCAAAACGCCTTGCGTGCTTTTAACAATCCGTCCATGAGCAGCGCGCTCCACGGCAGTGCCAGTAGTGGAAGAATCAGTAGGTAATAATAAATTGCGGCGGGATGATGATATCTATTAGTGGCGTACCGCTCAAAGTGGTGCTTAATGATGAATTCGTCAAAGAACAGGAGGCCATGTTTCCAAAACATGGGGCCGTACCAGATCGCTGCGACAGCCACTGAAAGCGGTATTCCCCACAGTGCGCTCAGCAGTAGATTTCGCGCCGGTGCCTTTCCGCGTAGTGTGTAATAAGAGCCAATCACGCCAAATGGAATAACAAAACCCACCAGTCCCTTGGCTAACAGCGAAAGTCCGATCGCAAAATAGAATCCAACCAACAAGCGACGCGGTAATTTTTCATTGACCTCAAGCTCCGACGCAAAGAAGAAAGCAAGAGCCCAGGCAATAGTCATCGTGACGACGATGTCAAAGTTTACTGCGCGCGAAAATGCAATCAACCCACCGCTCGTTCCAGCAATCAAGGCGCTCCAGAAGCCAATTGCGCCGTGTTGTTCAACAGTTTCTCTGCGCTCAGTTCGTCTGCCAATCCAAAAGACCGCAGCGACAGTGAGCAGTCCGCAAATAGCGCCGGCCGCGCGCGCCGACCACTCAGCCACGCCGAAAAGTTTGAACCCTGCAATCGCCATCCAGTAGAGCAGCGCAGGTTTTTCAAACCATAGATACCCACCAAGGCTCGGTGTGATCCAGTCGCCGCGCAGAAACATTTCATGCGCGACCTGGGCATAGCGCGGTTCATCGGGACCAACAAAAGGAAGATGGCCCAAACCGTAGAAATAAAACAGAATAAAAGCTGGAAAAAGAAGAATGCTGCCGCGCTTGGCAAGGGTTGAAGGTTGCAAGTATAGTCGCTCCGCTGACGAAGTAGGCAGAAAGCAGTAGGCAGAAGGCAGAAAGAGCGCTGTTTGCTGCCTTCTGCTTTCTGCCTACTGCTTTCTACTGGTTAAACTAAACGAAAACCGCAAATCAGTAAACTATGCTACGCACCGCAGTCATAGGCGTGGGCCATCTGGGCCGGCAACACGCACGCGTCCATTTCGATCTCGCGACTGAAGGTCTTACTCAGTTCGTTTCCGTTTGCGATCTTCAGGACGCGATAGCCAGATCAATCGGCACGGAACGAAATGCCACGTGGACCACTGACTGGCGCGAACTGATTGGCAAAGTTGACGCCGTTAGTCTTGCAGTGCCGACGGAGTCACACTGCGAAATCGCGTGCGGCCTGCTCGAAGCCGGCATCCATGTGCTGGTGGAGAAACCAATTTCGCGAACGCTGAACGAAGCTGACCAAATGATCGCGGCTGCTGACAAGGGCGGTGCGCTTTTGCAGATTGGTCATCTTGAACGGTTCAACCCGGCCCTGGTTGCGCTGCGCCCGCACGTGCGCAAGCCTGTCTATTTTGAGATTCACCGCGTCGGCGAGTTTACAGCGCGCTCGTTGGACATCGACGTTGTTCTCGATCTGATGATTCATGATCTCGATATTGTGCAGTGGCTGGTCGGCGAGGAAATTGAAGTGACTGAACTGCACGCCGTCGGTATTCCGATCCTGACGAACAAGGTTGATGCTGCAAATGCGCGCCTCGAATTCGCATCAGGCGCCGTTGCCAATATCACCGCTTCGCGCGTGGGCACTGAAAAAATCAGAAAGATGCGGTTCTTCCAGCCACACGACTACGTCGCGGTCGACTATGCAACCCGTCACGCATCAATTAGCAGCCTGGCGCCGCCGACTGCTGAAGGTTCGTGGCCCGGTGTCAAAATACACAATCTTGACGTCAGTGATGTTGAGCCTTTACGCGCCGAAATCATGTCGTTTGTTGAAGCAGCGCAGAATGGACTTCCTTCTCCCATTTCTGGCGGCGACGGGCGGCGGGCACTGGCGTTGGCATTGCGCGCGCTCGAACGCATTCACGAACACGCCCAGCATCCGGGGGTTAGTGAATTGAGTCAGATTAGCTCCGCATGACTGTCAACCCTGAGATTTCATCGTTTCTTGATGAGCGCATCGCGGCTGGCGACTTCCCTTCCGCCGTTTACCTTGTCGCCGCGAAAGGCACGACGATTTTTGCAGATGCGCTTGGCAACGCCGTGGTAGACCCGCGATCAATTCCCGCAAGCGTCGAAACAATTTACGACCTGGCTTCGCTTACAAAGCCGCTGCTCACCGGTCTTTTATGCAGTCGCCGCGTCGAAGCCGGCGAATTAACGCTCGACAGTTCCATCGCACATTACCTTGCTGAGTTTGACCGCACGGACAAGCAAGACATCACTGTGCGCGAGCTGCTAACTCATACGTCGGGTTTGCCGGCCTGGCAGCCGCTGTACATTCTTGCCGAAGGGGAACGCGATCGCGCCACAGGCGCAATTGCAAATTTGAAGTTGGAATCCAAACCAGGACATCGCGTCATCTACAGCGATCTTAGTTTCATTCTGCTGGGATTTTTGTTGGAACGGATGACGGGTAGCAGGCTGGCGCAGCTTGCGCGTCAGGAGATCATCGAGCCGTTAAAATTGCAGCGCACCTTTTTTAACCCTGAACAGGCAATGCAAACCGGAATTGCCGCCTGCGAAACAGGCAATGGCTACGAACTCGAAATGTGTGGCAACACGGCCGGCAACGATTATCGTGGTTGGCGAAAAGATTTGATTTGGGGCGAGGTCCACGACGGCAATGCGCATTTCCTGGGCGGCGCCGCGGGACATGCGGGACTTTTCTCGACAGCGCAGGAAACTTTTGTACTCGCCCAACAGTTTCTCGCTGGCGAAAGCAAATTATTGGAAGCGGAAACCTGCAACCTATTTCGGCAAGACATGACCTCAGGTTTGGAAGAGGCACGTTCGCTTGGATGGCAATTGGCGGCGACGAAAGGCTCGACCGCCGGAACTGATCTTCCGGGCGACAGTTTTGGTCACACGGGCTTTACCGGAACGAGCTGCTGGATCGATCCGGAGCACGAAAGAGCTTTCATTCTTCTAACTAACCGCACTCACGCGCGGTCCTTACCCTTCGCAAATATCAACGCCGTGCGCCGGCGCTTTCACAGCGTCGCGGTTGCCACGCTCGATAAAAGCGGGTTGGCATGAAGTCAGAATACTTCCTTGTAAACTGCGAATCGCTACTCCACATCCCAGGCGCTACTGCTTTGATGGAGTGTTTATTGGTTGAGACGCAGCGTTGGTACGGGCTTCGTTAGGAAGGATTGTGAATGAACTGAGGCCGAGAAAAACGAGGTCGCCGGTGCGTAGTCTGAACGCATTTGTTTCCGGTTTCGGGCGGGTAGCGATCACGGGCTTGGTGTTGGAACCTTCAGGAGTTTCAGTCGTTAGATAAAATGGCGTATCACTGGTCTCACACGCGCCGCTAGTCGCCTCAAGCCGTATGCGCAAACGTTCGTAAGCTCCCACAAAACTAATTTCTTCTACCAGGCCGCTCGACAGACAAGCATGCCCCTCAGGAAACTCCTGAGTCTTATTTAGTAATACATCTTCGGGACGAAAGATCAGCTTCACTGCCTGGCCTTCGGGAAAGCGATCGTCGAGCAAGCGCGCTGGCATTTGCGCGTTGCCAACGACAACATGACCGCGTGTGATGACGCCTTCCAGAATATTTGCCGCTCCCAAAAAAGTGGCCACGTACTCCGTCGCCGGATTGTTATAGACCTCGCGTGGAGTGCCGATCTGTTCAATGTGACCGACATTGATCACCGCAATGCGATCTCCGAGTTCCAGCGCTTCTTCCTGATCGTGAGTGATAAAGATCGCCGGCACATTGACCTTTTTCAGCAGCGCGCGAATTTCGCGCCGTAAATGGACGCGAGTCTGCGCATCTAGCGCACCGAAGGGCTCGTCGAACAGCAACACTTCGGGGTTGTACGCGAGTGTGCGGGCAATCGCCACACGCTGCTGCTGTCCGCCGGAAAGTTGAGATGGGTATTTCTTGCGGTGTTCTTCAAGTTGGACCAACGACAGTAGTTCGTTAACGGTGTTCTTTATCTCCTTGCGCCGACGCCTTCTGATTCTGAGTCCGTAGCCTATGTTTTTCTCCACCGTCATCTTCGGGAACAGCGCATATGATTGGAAGATGACGCCGACTCCGCGCTCGCGCGCCGGCAACTCAGTGACGTCCTTTCCGTGCAGCATGATCTTTCCGGTGTATGGTTGTTCCAGGCCTGCAATAATTCGCAGGATCGTGGTCTTGCCGCTCCCTGAGGCGCCCAGCAACACCAGTGCTTCGCCTTCGGCTACATTAAAAGAGATGTTTTCAAGAACGCTGGTTTTACCAAATCGCTTGCTGACGCCAACGACGCTGGCCGCTGGTTGAGACACGCTTTCTGTGACACCCGATGTTTGCGGTAGATCCATAATTCTGGCGAGCTGGGCTTTCATAGTCTGTTTAGTCTACGTCAAGCCAATCACGAGCAAAAAACAGCACACTAAAGATTAAAAAGGAAAAGAGTGCCAGCACAATGGCAATGGCATTGGCGGCCTCGATTTGACCCTCATTAAACTTGGCAAAAATGTACAGCGGCGCTGTTTGTGTGCGTCCTGCAAGATTACCTGAAACCAGAATCGTCGAACCAAACTCTCCGACAGCACGGGCGAATGTCAGTAGGGCTCCGGAGACAATTGCGCCACGCAGTGATGGCAAGGTGACATGCCAGAAAGTTTGCCATCGCGTTGCCCCAATAGTCGCCGACGCCTCTTCCAACGATCGGCTCATCGTGTCGAATACCGGTTTAATGACTCCAAAGGCTAACGGAAATGTAACGAAGATGTTGGCGAGAACTATCGCACCCGCGGTGAACATTACCTGAATTCCCTGCGGCTTTAGAAAGCGCCCGAGCGTTCCGTATGGTCCCCACAAGAGCAACAGCGCAAAACCTGCCACCGCAGTGGGAATCGCCGTAGGCAGCGAGATGGTGACGATCAGGGCATTGCGTCCGAGAAAGTTGTAACGCGAAAGAACGTAAGCCGCGAACAGGCCAAAAAGCACATTAAAAGTCGTCGCCCAAAAACTGGTGACCATTGATAGTTTGAGTGCGAAGACCGCTTCCGGCGCCGTCAGTGCTGTCCAGAAATTTCCCAATCCACTGCTGGTTCCAAAGATGAAGATCGAGGCCAGGGGCAGAAATACCAGCGGCATCATCATGAAGATGAGCATCCAGATGCTGAGCGGCCTTGCTACATCGAAGCCGCGCACATGCCGCATTGTAGGTATGACTGAACTCATATCGTTGAACGGTGAACCGAGAACTGAGAACAGTGAGCAGTTAATCGGGAACCGTAAGCGTAAATCGCAATCCGTAAGTTAGCGCTCAGTACTCAGTACTGTTCGCAATTCGGTTGACGGTTCACGGTCACAGTTCACAGATTACGGTTGACGGTTCACACTTTTACGGTTCGCGCCTCATTTCCGCTGCACGCGGTTGCGAAAGATTCCTTCGATAACCTGCGGATACGCTTTGTCCCAGCCGCCAAAATAGCTGACGTCAAATGGCATCTCAATGTGCCCGAATTCCGTGTGCTGCTGGTTAAGAGCGTCGTTGGTGACGGAATAAAAATGAAACTTCACAAACGCCTTTTGCGCTTCCTCACTCCACAGGTATTGCAGGAAAGCATCAACAACTGCGCGCTTGGCCTGCGTAACATTCTTGTCGATCACAACAGCCGGATGCTCACTAAAAATCGTCGCCTTAGGCACTACGATTTCCATTGGGGTTTTCTTCGCCTCCTTCATCAGCAATCCGTCCAGCTCATAAGTTATCAACGCGTCACCAAATCCGGTTTCAAACTGCGTGCGGGCTTCGCGGGCTGAGCCGGGGGTGGACTTTACGTTTCGCCAGATTGCCTGAAGGGTTTGGAGCGCGTGGGCGGTATCAGACTCGCCTGATTGCTTTTCTGACTTCACCAACTCCGAACCATAGATTGCGAGTATTGACCATTGCGCGCCGCCCGAGCTCACCGGATCCGGGTGAATTATTTCCACTCCCGGCTTTGCCAGATCCGGAAAATCATGAATGCCCTTTGGGTTTCCGGCGCGTACGAGAATGACAAAAGGAGTTTTGTTCACGATGCCTTTGTATGGCGTTGCGTGCCAATCAGAGGTTATGAAACCACCGGCCTTCAATCGCTGGGCATCGCGATCTATTGATAAGATCGCAATCTCGGCAGGCACTCCCTGTAAGATTTGATTAGTGACCGTTTCAGATCCAGCGAATGAAGAAGTAAACCCCACGTCCTGGCCGTGCTCTTGTTTCCACTTGGCGGCAAAGGCGGGATAGACTGCTTTTTCCAGCGACTCCTTCATGACAGAAAAGCCGTACAAAGTTATGTTCAGGCCGCCTCTTTCGGCGGGTTGTTGAGGCAGGCAGTTCGCCAACAATGCGAGAGCGAGCAACATCAAGGTGAGTAGGGCGGCTTTGTTGAATGTCTGCTTCATACAGATAAACCAAGCCTTTTTCCGGCCCGCTCAATCAGGAACCCAGGGATCGAATAACGGAGGATTACTGGTCTATACCATACCTTTGCCTGTTCTGGAAACAGGTAGTCGAAACTCATGAAAAAGCTAACAACAATTTGCATTGCGCTGGCTTTGTCGAGCTGCCACCCCCAGGGATCAACGAAGCAGCAGCCAGCGCCCCAGGAATTGGTCGTTGCGGCGGCAGCTAATCTGACCGACGCCTTCGCCGAAATCGGTCCCCGCTTTACCAGCAAAACGGGAATTCGTGTTGTCTTTAGTTTTGGCGCCACCGCTGAACTCGCAAAGCAAATTGAGAATGGGGCGCCTTTCGATGTTTTTGCCGCGGCTGACACGGAACACGTCGACTCGCTCGACCGCGCCGGCTTACTTTCGCCGGGCACGCGTGCGCTTTATGCTCAGGGTCGTTTGGTTTTGTGGGTGCCGGCCGGATCAACCCTAAAGGTTGGTAAGGTTGAAGAGATAACTGAAAGACAAGTTGACCGCATCGCAATTCCCAAGCCTGACATCGCACCTTATGGACAGGCGGCTATTGAGAGTCTCCAAAAACTTGGCATCTGGAATGAAATCGGGCCCAAGGTCGTTTACGCACAGAACGTATCGCAGGCAAAACAATATGCTGCAACTGGAAATGCGGAAGTCGCATTCATTCCGTTGGCCCTCGTTAAACTCGGCGAAGGCACCTACATTGAAATCAGCGAAAGTCTGCATCGTCCGATCAATCAGGCCCTGGGCGTGATAAAGTCATCGACGAAACAGGAGGCTGCTCGCCAATTTGTGGCTTTCGTTCTCAGTCCGGAAGGGCAACAACTGCTGACAGCGAAGGGGTATTCCATACCGGGCTCGCACTAGTATGTCTTGCTCTGTACGGGAACGTACTTAACTGGTATGCTGCTCCGCGAAATTTTTGCCGCCCTGGATTGTGACGCGAATTTCCTTTTACCCGCTGTTTAATTTAATCGAGATCACGCGAAAATGGTCGCCTGACGTCGGGGACACTATTATGAAAGACTCTTTATGAAGATACTACTCTATAACCCGGACAACGGCGTGACTCGAAACTTTATGCCACACCTGTGGATGTTTCTCCTTCAGGCGTTAACACCGCCCGGACATGAAGTCTTGCTAGTCGATGGCAATGCGCGACCGATGGATGAAGAGGCACTGGTGAACTATGCGCGCGAGCAAGGTGTCGGGCTCGTCGGCATTGGAGCTATGACCAGAATGGCAGCACGCGCGTATCGTATGGCTGACGCCGTTCGCGCCGCCGGTATTCCGGTTGTTATGGGTGGCCCACACGTGACCGAAGTTCCCGACGAAGCATTGGGCAAAGATGGTGGTCCCCGTCACGCTGATGCAATTGCATTAGGCGAGGCTGACGAGACCTGGCCGCAAATAGTTGAAGACGCGGCGAACGGGCGTTTGAAAGATATTTATGCTCCCGTGGATGAAAATGGTAAGGAACATAAACCGAGTCTCCAGCCATATCCCGCGATTCCCTGGAACGAGATCGACCTTGAACAGTTTGACATGGTGCCAAAGTTTGCCCGTCCCCTGCTGAAGCATTATGGCTCAGGCTGGCAAGCCGTACACGTGATTCCCATGGAGTCGGGCCGAGGCTGTCCTTACGGTTGTGAGTTCTGCACTGTCACCGGGTTCTTTGGAGATTCAATCCGATTTCGTAGTAACGAAAGCGTAGTCCAGGAGTTACTGGCCCTAAAGAAGCACGCGAGAGAGACTCTCAGTCAGGTCATCGTCTTTTTCATCGATGATAATTTCGCCATTAATATCAAACGCACTAAATCTCTCTTACGCGACATCATCGCTGCCGATGCGCAGGTGCCGTGGATAGCGCAGATCAGCGCAAACCTGCTGCGCGACGAGGAACTGGTGGATTTGATTGCTGCGTCCGACGGCAAGTGGGTCTTCATTGGCATGGAGTCAATCGACGTTGCGAATCTAGCGGACATGAATAAGAGCTTTAACAAGCCGGCGGAATATGCAACGGTGCTGAATCGCCTCGCCGCGCGAAATATTTACGCGGTGACTTCGTTTATCTTCGGCATGGACAATGACACGGCTGGAGTTGCCGAACGCACGCTGGAACAAATCGAGAGTTGGCCTCCGGGTCTGCCCGTCTTTGGGCAGTTAACTCCATTCCCGGCAACACCGCTTTTCGATCGTTTGGTGGCTGCGAACCGTTTGACGAGACCCAAACACTGGATGGAATTTGCGCCTTATCAAATGGCGCACGAGCCCTTGAAGATGACGATTCCGCAGACGCAAGCTGAATTGGATGAGGCCTGGAGCCGATCCTACAGTCCCGAACGAAATCTTCAGGCACTGGAAGCTCTCAAAGATCAACACATCAGATTCCGCGTTATTCATTTGATCATGCGCTTGTTCTTCCGCGGCATTTATTTCCCACAAATGAACAAACGCGCCTGGCTCAAAGTGATAGCGCAAAATCGCCGCGCGATTTTCGGTCTATCCAAAGAGGCGGTCGGCAAATGGCGCGCTGGGCGGAAGAATAAGCACCAGCTAACGCAGCCGTCTTCACCAGCGATGAGCGAAAAGAGAGCCGCCTGATTCCCGCCGCATTCTCATCCACGCGTGCAACCGAATTGTAGTACTATGGCCGCGCGGTATGAGCCCCCAAGACTAGACCGCGAAGGATTTGTTTTGTGCGCATTTTTCTCGCGCCGTTCCTGAGCGCCATTCTCCTGGCACAACTGCTATGTGCTCCTTCAGCTTTCGCTCAGGGAGACGTGCGCCCTCGGCGCTCACAAACAGCCGTTGAGTCTTCGCCCTCCTCGCTACCACCGAAGGACGGCCAGTGGCAAACACGCCCGACTCCTTTAGTTACTTCGGCCGAAAACCTGACCGCTTTAGATTCTAAAAACGAACCAATCATTCGCGTTGCACTCGCAACCGAAGCACGTTCAGCATCAATCTCCACGACCGGCCATTTGATGAATGCGACAGATGTTGTCAACACAATGGTGGCGTTGGACGTTGCCAGGGTTCGCGTCGAGCCTCGGTTGCTCTCCCCGCTTCCGACCACGACGGAAGAAGCGTTTCGATTGAGCCTCGCCGCATTAACGTCGCGAGCCGATGCCGAACAGAAAGCTCGCGAGGTGAAAGCAGCTACCAACGAAGACTCGCAAGTCACTCTTGATAATGCGACGAAAACCTGGGGACTGTTGATTGGCGATCGCTATTCGCAACCGGAAGCGGAAGAATTGAGGGCCCGATTGCTGGATGCTGCGATCGAAACGACTATCGTGCCGCTGTCGCCGCAGGCTTCAACCGTAGCAAAGAGTCGTGGTGCATCAACCCCAACGACCTCGGCAAGCGCTCCAGCAAATGTTCGTTTAGCGTCGTCGCGGCCAAGCACGCCTTCGCGTGAAGTGGTTGCCTTTGCTGCGGGCTCAGGACGTCTCTTCAGCTCCAGTGCGCCGGTCATGTTTGGTTCCGACGATGAGAAGGCGCCGGTGCGGTTCAACGACAAGCCATACCGCGGCCGCATTGAGGTGTTTGCAAACACGCGAGGCGCGCTGACTGTAGTTAACGTGATTGGGCTTGAAGACTACGTCAAGGGCGTTGTGCCAAATGAGTTGTCTGCGGGCGGCTATCCGCTTATTGAAGCGCACAAGGCGCAGGCAATTGCGGCGCGCACTTATGCACTCAGGAACCGAGGCCAGTTTATGTCGCAGGGCTATGACCTGCTGCCAACCACCCGGTCGCAGGTCTATCGCGGACTGACATCTGAGAATGCACTGTCGTCACGCGCCGTGGACGAAACCCGCGGAATGGTCGCGACCTACAATGGCGAACCCATTAACGCGTTGTACACCTCGACCTGCGGCGGCCGCACTGAAGACGCAGCAAACATTTTCAATGATGCTGTTCCCTATTTGAAGGCCCGCGAGTGTGCCGCCGAGGGTCGCGCAGCGCTGATGCCTTTTATCGTCAAGACATCACGTGAACCGGCCGAACTCAAAACGCAACAAAATGTGGCGCTGGCGCGTGACGTCGCCTTGCTTGCCATTCAGAACTTCACTTCATTGCGGGCACGCGTTTCAGATTCGTGGCTTGATGCAGAGGCGCCCGTGTCGGACATTCGCAGTTGGCTCTCTTCGGTGGCACGGTTGGCCCACCAAACAGCGCCGACGGTGACAGAAGAAGTTAACCGTCCGCCCTCATTTGCCACCGCATTGAGCACGGCCGTATATGGCGAAAGTCGTGCCGACACGCTGCTGAACAACGCCGACGTCGAATACTTCCTGGCCGTTCGCGACGCGAATGAAATTCCGCAAGCCAATCGTGCGGACGTTGCGCAATTTCTCCGTGATGGTTATCTGTCGATTCTTCCTGACGCCACGCTCCGACCACGCGAGCCGCTTGCACGAGGCCGCGCACTACATTCGATTGCGCGAATTCTTGAAGCGCGCAGTTTGTTACAACTGCAGAAAGGAATTTCGCGGCCGACTGCCGACGATTCCCTTGTCCTGAGAAGCACGAAGGGAAAAGATCTGCCGGTCAAAGTTAGTGCCGACGCATTTCTTTTTCGGCAGATAGGCGAAAGCCTTTATCCGGTTTCTACCGTCGCGCTGGTTGGCGGCGAGCCGGTTGTATTTCATGTGAACGCCACTGGTGAAGTGGATTATCTCGAAGTGCGGCCTTCAGCCAATGGCGCTGCTGCCGATCGCTTTTCGCCGTTTTCTAATTGGACCACTGATTTAACTCCCGGCCAGGCGCAGGCACGTTTAGGACGTTATGCTTCTGGCATCGGATCGCTCGTCGACTTGCGCGTCGTCGCTCGCGGCAATTCCCGCCGCGCAACGAATCTCGAATTAGTCGGCACTGCGGGCACGGCGCACGTTCGCGGCGGCCGCATTCGTTCAGCGTTGGGCCTACGCGAACAACTATTTGTAATTGAACGCCGGTACAACGAAGACGGTCGCGTTATTAGTTTCACTTTTCTCGGACGGGGCTGGGGCCATGGCGTTGGTATGTGCCAGGTCGGCGCTTACGGACTGGCGCGTCAGGGATTCAGCTACGAACAAATACTCAAGGCTTATTACACAGGAATTGAACTGACGCGGATGTACTGATACAAGAAATCCTACATGTTTAGAACTTGACCTTCCTCCCTCCTCTGCGTGTTAATTGCTAAGACACGTGATAGTTTCAGCGCCTGGTCGACCGGAACAGAGCTAACAAAGGAAATCGTTATGGCTTCAAGGATTGAACCCCTGCTGACAGTTGCGGACCTCGACGCCTGCCCGGACGACAACAACCGCTACGAGTTGAT
>Ga0184619_10000585_pt1 | contig 12370 bp, 11 predicted proteins | sample PLM0_60_b1_FD_133146 | JGI IMG/M metagenome (GOLD analysis project Ga0184619, IMG submission 133146) | Groundwater sediment microbial communities from an aquifer in East River, Colorado, USA - PLM0_60_b1 | ecosystem: Environmental > Terrestrial > Soil > Riparian zone | place: USA: East River...
GGACAAAGACCGTGCGCGTCAGGCATTCGTCCGGTTCGTGGAGGAAGCGGGGAGCTACTAGATCGGCCGAGTCCCTTCGAGACACCGGGGTCTGACCCCGGTTCAGACCCCGGTTCAGAGGTCTGGCTTGATCACGCATCCGCGGCTCTAGCGGAGGAGGAAGCCGGCACCGAGCGGGTCGGCCGGGTCGAGCGCAAACTCGTGCCGACCGGTGTAGTGAGCGCTCCCTTCGACGTCCGTGACGACCGCCGGCGTGCCGTCCACCTCGGCGTCTCCCACGACGCGGGCCTGAAACTCGGTGCCCAGGATGCCCCGGTGGAGGAGCTCCCCGCCCCGTGCGAGCTCACCGTCAGCGTCGAGGAGCGCGAGCCGAGCCGAGGTACCGCTTCCGCACGGGGAGCGGTCGACCTCTCCATCGGCGAAGACGGTCACGTTCCGCTGGACGAGGGGCGGCCCGGCCTCCTCGGCCTCCCAGAAGGTGACGCCGTAGACGTCGCGCAACTCGGGCTCCAGGGGATGCACGAACTTCCGCTGCGCCTCGAGGTCTCGCTTCACCTCTCGTCCCAGTTCGATGAAGCGGGGCAGGTTCCCGGGCTCGACAGGGAACGGCGCCTCCACCGAGCCGTAGAAGGCGCCGCCGAACGAGACATCCGCGTGAAGACCTGCCGCGTCGAGATCCCGGGCGACGACGAAGGAGGGCACATTGCGGAAGCGGACTGCCGTCACACGACCGTTGCGAACCCGCGCCCACGTCTCCAGCCGCCCCGACGGGACGTCCACGACGACGCGCTGCTCGCCCTCCCCCACGGCCAGACGCCCCGATTCCAGGGCCCAGGTGACCAGCGCGATCGTTCCGTGGCCGCACGCCGTGGAGTAACCGGCGTTATGAAAGAAGACGACGCCAAGATCGGCGCCGTCGTCCTCGGGCTCCGTCACGTGGCAGCCGTACATGTCGGCGTGGCCGCGCGGCTCGTAGACCAGCAGGCGTCGGACCTCGTCCAGCCGTTCGGCCGCGAAGCGCCGCTTCTCGAGGATGGTGCGCCCTTGGAGAGGAGGCACGCCTCCGGTGACTATCCGGAAGGGCTCACCGGCGGTGTGGTAGTCGACCGCTTGAACCGGGCCTAGGAGCCCGCCCCCTTCTCGATCGGCACGTCCACCAGATTCCCCCATTCGGTCCACGAGCCGTCGTAGTTTCGCACCCGCTCATAGCCGAGGAGCTCACGGAGGACAAACCACGTGTGGGCGCTGCGTTCCCCGATGCGGCAGTACGCGGTGACCTCCTTGTCGGGCGTGATGCCCTTCCCGCCGTAGAGCTCCTTCAGCTCGTCGGCGCTCTTGAAGGTACCGTCGTCGCGCACCGCGCTCGCCCAGGGGATCGAGGCGGCGGTGGGAATATGGCCGCCGCGCTGGGCGCCCTCCTGCTCGTAGCCGGGAGGCGCGATCAGGTCGCCCGCGTACTCGCCCGGGGAGCGCACGTCAACGAGCGCCCGGCTCGACTCTCCAAGCCAGTCGTGCACCTGGTCGCGGTAGGCCCTGATGGACTCGTCCCGCTCCTGCGCGCTGTACGTCTGCGCCGCAGGGGAAGGGACGTCGGTCGAAAGCTCGCGCCCCTCGTCGATCCACTTCTGCCTGCCGCCGTCGAGGATGCGAATGTCGGAATGGCCGTATACCTTGAGGTACCAGAACGCGTAGGCGGCGAACCAGTTGTTCTTGTCCCCGTACAGGACGACCGTGGTCTCGTTGCCGATCCCGCGCTCGCCGAGCAGGCGCTCGAAGGTCTTGCGATCGACGACGTCGCGCTCGACCGGGTCCTGTAGGTCTTCGCGCCAGTGCAGCTTGTCGGCTCCTGGAATATGTCCCTCGTCGTAAAGGTCGGGGTTCTCGTCGACCTCGGCGACGACGATGCCGTCGTCACCGAGATGCTCCGCCAGCCACTCGGTTGTTACGAGCACCGGCTTCGCGTAGCCGTTCTCCGCCATGCGCCACCTCCGGAAGTTACTTTACGAAATGAAGCGAGGCGATCCTATCACCCTCACGGTGCGGTGCGAAGGTCCTCGCGAACTGCGGTCTCGAGCTCGTCCACGGATACGGCACCCTCGAACTTTCCTCGAATCACCCCGGCCGCGTCAACGAGAAAGACCCAAGGCTCGGTGGGAAGGTTCCACTCCTGCACCCAGCGGTTGAACCCCTTCTTCGGATCGTTGTCCTTGTAGATCTCCACATGGATGAAGCGGATCCCGCTGCGGGCGAACTTCCCGGCGACCTTCTCCACGACCTCCACTGTCGGGCCGCACACGCGGCTCACGCAGAACTCAGGGGTAGCGAACACGACCACGAACGGGGCGTGCGCCCGGATCGAGTCCGCGATGGAGTAGCGGAGCAGCCCCGTGTCGGGCGGGTGTGCGGTCGTGATCTCCTTGGCCGGGCCGGTGGCCAACGTCGGATTGTCCGACGCCGGAGCCTTGGCGCCGAGGGCCGGTGAGACGGAGTGCTCCTGCACCTCCAACGAGCCGACCGCCTGGATCTTCTCGCCCGCCGGGCTGGCCACGAACCAGTAGCGGCCCTGCTTCGGCGTGTCCACGTGGGCCACGTAAACGTCCGTGACGTCCAGATGGTCGCGCGGCTCGGCGTCATCCCCATGAGCGTGCTCGTGCGCTCCGAGCGGCTGCAGGAGGGCCTTGGCGGTCCTGCGCTGCTCGCCCTCGGAGGCATATTCGACGGTGGCCGTCGGGGACTGGACCAACGCGCCGTTCTCGCGGACGACGAGGAACACGACGCGGTTGTCCCCCACTGCGAAGTCTTCGGATCCCATGGTCGCTGCGACGTCCGGCCCCGCCCGGGCCGTCAGGGTCTCCTTCACCCACTCGGGCAGCTGCGCGCCCTTCTGCGTGGCGGGCGAGCTCGCCTGGTCGTCGGAGCCGCCGCTGCAGGCGGCGAGCAGGCCAACGAGCGCGGCCAGGAGGACATAACGCACTCCAGGCAACTGTACCCCCGGAGCGCTCACACGGATTCGGTAGGAAACCCGTCTGGCGGCCGGGCCGCACCGGGGCTATGCTCGGCGGATGACGCGTCTGGGTGAGCTCATGACAGGCGCGGTGGTTGCCGTCGCGCCGGAGGACACGCTCGGGGAGGCCGCCGAGCGCATGGCCGAGGACGGGGTGGGTTCCGCCGTCGTGCTCGATTCCGGGCGGCTGATCGGCATCCTCACCGAGCGAGATCTCCTGCGAGCTGTTGCCGGCCGCGTGCACACGAGTGAGGCGCGCGTGCGCGAGTGGATGACCGTGGTTCCGATGACCGCCACCGAGGCAACGTCCGCCGACGAGGCGATCCGGACGATGCTCGAGCAGGGCTTTCGCCACCTGCCGGTTGTCGAGGAGGGCAGGACGATCGGCGTCGTCAGCCTACGAGAGTTGATGCGCGCGGCGATGCAGGTCGACGTCGGGGCCGAAGGCCCGAACGACTAACCCGCCAGGAACGGCTAACCCGCCAGCAGTTGCGCCGCGATCATGCCGGCCGTGACGAGCCACAGGGCTGCCAGCATCCCGATCAGCGGGGCGAGGGGGCGGAGGGAAGGACGTGGTTCCATCGTCGGAAATCTCAGGTCGCGCGCCGTCGATTTTCGACGTGAGGGCCCGACATCCTTCCGCTCCGCTAGTGACCGTCGAAGAACCCGATCGCCATGTGCGCCTTGCCGAGGAACGAAGCCAGCAGAGTCAGTAGAACCAGTAGCTGAACGTGACGTGCGTTCACGTGCGTCACCTCCTTTCCTAGAACCGGAAGTCCTGTAGGGCTTCTGCCGCGCGCCGGTAGAGGTGCGCCGCATGCCTGTCCTCACCGCGTCGCACGGCCAGGTCGCCTTGCGCGACCCACGCTGCGGCGCGGTGGCTGACCGAGGAGAGCTGTTCGAAGCTCGCCTCTGCAGACTTGAAAAGCTCGTCCGCCTCGTCGAGACGATCCTGGTCGAGCAGCGAGCGCCCGAGCACGAGCTGGGCGTTTCCGATCTCGTCGAGGACGTCCACCCGGTCACCGAGGAGCTCGAGCGCGTGCCGCGCCTGCTCCTCGGCCAGCTTCGGCGCGCCGGTGCGCAGATGGACCTGCGCGAGCGAGGAGACGACGTAGCCCGCGTCGGCTTCGCTGCCGACGTCGAGAAGGACGCGGTAGGCATCCTTCAGGTGGCGGATCGCCTCCTGCGGCTTGCCGAGCTGGAAGTTGAGGCCACCGAGGTTGTTCAGGAGCTTTCCGACGTTGGCCTGGTCGGCGAGCTCCTCATACTGGGTCTTTGCGCGCTCCGCATAGGAGCGGGCAAGGACCCAGTGGCCCGTTCGCTCGGCGATGAGCGAGGCCTGGAAGTAGTGGTGAGCGACCGTGCGGCGGTCGTTCAGGCCCTCGGCGAGCTCGAGCGCGCGCTCGACGTCCTCGCGCGCGGCTTCCCAGTCGCGCTGCCGCCTGTAGCAGCGGGAGCGCCAGCCGAGGATGTTGGAGCGCAGACGATCGGCCGGAAGGCCCGAGCGGTCGGCGACGTCGAGCGCCTCGCTGAGGAGCGCGACGGCCGTCGTGATCGAGGAAAGCTTGTACCTGCAGACTCCGAGGCGGTAGAGGATCTCGGCGCGGTCGACGTCGCTGAAGGCCGGCGCTTCGGCCAGCTGGCGGGCTGCGTCGAGGCGGGCAATGGCCTCCCGCACCTCGCCGAGGTTCATGCGCCCCCAGGAATCGGCCAGGAGGGCCCTGAGCTGGAGCGCCGGGACGGCCACCGACTCGAGTGCTCCACCGAGCTGCGCGAGCTCGTCGACGGCGTCCTGGTGGGAGTTCGTCTCCAGAGCCGCCTCGGCGCGCGCGATCACGCTCTCCACGCGCTCACGCTCGCTCGAGGAGACACCGGTTTCGAGGAAACTCTGGTCGACGCCGAGCCGAGCGGCCAGCCACTCGATCGTCTCGCCCGTCGGGCGGGTCTTTCCGCGCTCGATCTGGCTGACGTACTCCTTCGAGAAGCGCTCGCCGGCGAGCTCGGTCTGCGTCAGGCCCTTCGCGATGCGCAGCTGGCGCACGCGATCCCCGAGGGTCGTACGAAGGGCCGGTGCGGAAGGGGCTGAGATCAGTTGGTTACGCATGACTTCTCTAAGTGAACTATACGGCGAAATATCTACTTCACAAGCTTACTTGACTTCTTGGGGCAGCTGGCTATAGTCCGACTAACTCGCATTCCGGCCGGACGCCAGGCAGAGGGGTGCGGGAGGCGCGCCATTCCCGGCGACACCAACCCGGAGGCATCGGCTGGGCCGCAGAGCCGAAGTCTCCGGGTCGTCGCCTTTTAAGCGGTAAGACATGGGCGCAGCATTGCCCGGTGGGCGGCTCGCGTCATCCCCCGAAAGGGCGCGCTTCACCCGACGGTGAAGCACATACCGAATTCAATCCAAAAGGAGTTTTGCGTCCTGCCCCGTCATCCAGCGGAGACGTGAGGCTCGGATTGCGGGCCAGCTCTCGCGCATGACACCGTCCAGCACCCGATCGGCCATGGTCAGAAGCCCGAGAGCGATGAAGATCCAGGCTTCGGCGTCGGCGTCGCGCTCGGCCTCGATGCCGCCTGCCTCCTGTGCCCGCCCGATGACGGCCGCCGTGTAGGAGTGCACCTCGCGCATGTGCTCCTTCATGTAGGCGCCGATGACGCGGTCCTCGCTCCCTTCGGCGATTGCCTGAACCCACAGGTTGGATATGACGGGCCGTTTTGCCTCGGACTCAATGAACGAACGCCCCATCGTCGCGATCCAGAGCGAGGGATCCTCCTCCGCGGCGACGGCCTCTTCCCACATGGCGCGGGCGCCCGCCCAGGTCGCCTCGAGGCACGCCAGGTAGAGATCCCGCTTGGAGTCGAAATGGCGATAGAGGACCGGCTCCGTGACCCCGGCCTCACGCGCGATGTCAGCAGTGGTCGTCCCCCGGTAGCTGCCCTCGGAGAAGAGCCTGCAGGCCGTGTCGAGGAGCGCCGCGCGGCGCTCCTCCGCGGGCAGACGGGTGGAACTCATGCTGCTTCAGGGACGGGCGTTTCGGCGTGACGGTACTTGCGTACCGTCGCCACAGCCAGAAACGCGCCGGCCAGCGCGATGAGCGCCGCGACGACGAGGGCGTGCTGGAAGCCGGTGACGAACTGCGCCGCGGCCTGTGGCGTCCCGGGAGGAGCGTGGACCTCGGAGGCGACGATCGCGCCCATGACGGCGATCCCGAGGGAGCCTCCGACCTGGCGCATGCTGTTCAGCACGGCCGAGCCGACGCCGGCCTTGTCGACGGCCACGGAGCCCATCGCGGCGGCCGTCGCCGGCGTCATCACGAACCCCATCCCGAAGCCGCCGACGAGCAGGCCGGGAAGGAGGTTCCAGAAATCCGACCCCGCGTCGAGACGCGAAAAGATGAAGAGGGAGATCGAGAGGAGGACCATCCCGACGCCCAGTAACCAGCGGGAGCCCACGCGGTCGGAGAACTTCCCGGCCACCGGTGCGACGAGGATGATCAACACCGTCATGGGCAGGAACGTGGCCCCCGTCTGCACCGCCGAATACCCCATGATGTTCTGGATGAAAAGCGAGTTGTAGAAGAAGACGCCGAACATCGCGAGACCGACGAGCAACATCACGGAATTGGCGCCGGCGAACGTGCCGTTCTTGAAGAGGGAAAGGTCGAGCATCGGCGCGCGCTGACGCAGTTCCAGCATGACGAAGACGGCAAGGCCGATCACCGCCACGGCGAACAGCCCGAGAATGCGCCCCGACGTCCACCCGTACGTGTTGGCCTCGATGAGTCCGTAGGTGAGCGCGAAGAGCGCGATCGCCGAGGAGAGGAGGCCCGGCAGGTCGAGCCGTTGACCGGCTGAGGTGTCCCGCGACTCGTCGACGACCAGCCGGGTGACGATGATCGCGAGGATGCCGACCGGCACGTTGATGAAGAAGATCCAGTTCCAGCTGATGTGCTGGGTGATCAGGCCGCCGACGAGCGGGCCGATCGCGAGCGCCATCGCGGCGACCCCCGCCCAGATGCCGATCGCCATGCCGCGCTGGCGCGGTGGGAAGGTGGCGGTGATGATCGAGAGCGTGGCCGGGTTCATGAGCGCGGAGCCCACGCCCTGTACGACGCGCGCCCCGATTAGCAGGCTCGCGCTCGATGCGAGCCCGCAAGCGAGCGAGGCGCCGGTGAAGATGACGAGGCCGACGACGAAGATCCGGCGGCGCCCCAGCAGGTCGGCAAGCTTGCCGCCCGTGAGCATGAGGACACCGAAGGTGAGCGCATACCCGTTGAAGACCCACTCGAGCTCGGAGATGCCGATGTTCAGGTCGCGCTGAATCGACGGCAGAGCCACGTTCACGATCGTGTTGTCGAGCATGATCATGAAGAGGCCGAAAGCGACGGCGCCGAGCGTCCACCACTTGCGGTTCTCCGGGGCGAAAAGCCTGGCCTTCATAGGAAACCTCCGTCCAAGTTAGTAAGAGCTAAGTTACCACGCGCTCCGGCCGGCGGCGAGCGTTTCCGCTCTCCGGCAGGCGGGGACGACTAGCCGGCATGGCGCGAAATCCTCTCGAGGACGCTCGGAAGGCACTCGGAACGATCGGCGCCCAGCTCGGCATCCCCGAGTTCGAGAACCTCGCTCCGGCCGCACCGGCGCGCACGATGGACGAGCTCCAGCGCGAGCTCGACGGCCTGATCGGCCTCGAAAGCGTCAAGGAGCAGGTGCGTTCGCTCCTCGCATTCTTGCAGGTACAGGCGCTGCGGAAGGACCGGGGCCTCGCCGAAGTGGCGACGAGCCAGCATCTCGTCTTCCTTGGAAATCCGGGCACCGGCAAGACGACGGTCGCCCGGCTGCTGGCGCAGACGTACAACGCCATGGGCCTCCTCCGCAGGGGCCAGCTCGTAGAGGTGGATCGCTCGGGGCTCGTCGCCCAGTACGTGGGCATGACCGCGCTCAAGACGAACCGGGTGGTGCGCCGTGCGCTCGACGGCGTCCTCTTCGTGGACGAGGCCTACGCGCTCGCGCCGGACGCCGGGCGCCTCGACTTCGGGCCTGAGGCGATCGAGACGCTGCTCAAGCGGATGGAGGACCAGCGCGAGCGGCTCGTGGTGATCGTGGCCGGCTATCCACGCCTGATGCGCGAGTTTCTCGCCTCGAACCCTGGGCTCCGCTCTCGCTTCTCGCGCGAGATCGTCTTCCCGGACTACACGACGGACGAGCTCCTGGCGATCACGCGCAAGTTCGCCGCAGACCACGAGTATCGCCTCGGCGAGGGGACCGAGCGCACCCTGCGGGAGCTCCTCGACGCCGGCAGACGCGGCGAAGGCTTCGGCAACGCGCGCTTCGCGCGAACGCTTTTCGAGCAGGCGCTGAACGCGCATGCCCTCCGGCTGGCGGCGCGGCCGGATGCGAAGACCCTCCCGATCGAGGACCTGATGATGATCACTCCGGACGACCTCCTCACGGCCGCCCGGACCATAGGCGAGGGAAACGATCTCTTCGAGGTGCCCCGCAAGCCGTTCTGGCGCGGACGCCAGGCCTCCTAGACTTGACCGATGGGGAAGTTCATCTGGGAGCCGACCCCGGACGTGCTCGAACGCGCCAACGTCGTCCGTCTGATGCGCCGTCACGGCTTCGACGACTACTGGGAGCTCCAGCGGCGCTCGCAGGACGACCCGGAATGGTTCTGGCCCGCAGCGATCGAGGACATGAGACTCGAGTTCTCCCAGCCCTGGGAGCACGTCGTCGATCTCTCAAGGGGGCCGGAATGGGCGACATGGTTCTTGGGCGGCAAGCTCAACATCGCCTGGAACTGCGTCCACCGCTGGGCAGAGCGGCGGCCCGACGACGTCGGCGCCGTCTTCGCCGGCGAGGACGGCGAGCGGCGGGAGTGGACGTTCAGGAAGCTCTCCCGGGCGGTCACACGCCTCGCTGAGGGCTTGCTCGCCCTCGGCGTCGAGCCGGGCGACCGCTTGGCGATCTACATGCCGATGTGCCCCGAAGTCGCGGTCGCCTCGCACGCGTGCGCCCACATCGGCGCCGTCCAGGTCCCCATCTTCTCCGGCTTCGCGGCGCCCGCGGTCGCTCAGCGCCTGCGGGACGCAGAGGCCAAGGTGGTCATCACGGCCGACCGCTCGCTTCGACGCGGGAGGTGGCTGGACATGCGTGCGACCGCCGCCGAGGCGGCGAACGAGGCTCCCTCAGTCGAGCACGTCGTCACGTGGTCGCGCTCGGATGGATCCTGGGACGGAGTCGAGCTCGGACCCGGGAGCTCGCCTCCGCTCGAGGTCGACTCCGAACACCCCTACCTCCTCACTTACACGTCCGGCACGACCGGAAAGCCCAAAGGGGTCATCCACGTCCAGGGCGGCTTCCTCGTCTCCATCGCGCGAGAGGTCGCCTACCAGGCCGACGGGCATGAAGACGACGTCATCCTCTTTGCCACGGACATGGGGTGGATCATGGGGCCGTGGACCGTCGTCGGCGGCGGCGCGCTCGGCTGCCGTCTCGTCTTCTCGGAGGGGGCGCCCGACCAGCCGGCCGACCGCCTCTGGCGCCTCATCGAGCGCGAGCGGGCCACCGTCCTCGGCTGTTCGCCCACCCTGGTGCGTGCGCTCCTCCCTCACGGCGATCCCGAGGCCGATCTTTCCTCGCTGCGCACCATCGTCACGACCGGCGAGCCGTGGAACCCGGACCCGTACCGGTGGCTGTTCGAGCGGGTCGGCGGCGGCCGCCGCCCGATCATCAACTGCTCAGGTGGCACGGAGGTCGGCGCCTGCTTCCTCTCGCCCACCCCGGCGATCCCCATCAAGACGTGCTCGCTCGGAGGCCCGGCTCTCGGCATGGCGATGGACGTCGTCGACGCGGAGGGCAGGTCGCTGGTCGGCACCGGCGAGGTGGGGGAGCTTGTCTGCCGCAAGCCGTTCCCCGGGATGACTCGAGGGTTCTGGCGCGATCCCGAGCGCTATCTGGACACTTACTGGCGGCGTCTCCCAGGGATCTGGGTGCACGGCGACTGGGCCTCGGTCGACGAGGACGGCTACTGGTTCCTTCACGGGCGCAGCGACGACACGCTCAACATCGCAGGCAAGCGAATCGGCCCAGCGGAGATCGAATCGGCGGTCGTGGCTCATCCGTCCGTCTCCGAGGCGGCGGCCGTGGGCGTCCCGCACGAGGTGAAGGGCGAGGTGGCCTGGGTCTTCTGTGTGCTGAAGCCCGGCCACGACGGCGACGACGGCCTCGAAGCGGAAGTGGCGGACTGCGCGGCGCGGGAGCTCGGAAAGGCGTTCAAGCCGGAGCGCGTCGTCTTCGTGTCGGCGCTACCCAAGACTCGGAGCGCCAAGATCGTCCGCCGCGCCGTGAGGGCCGCCGTCCTCGGCGAGGATCAGGGCGACCTCTCGTCCGTGGAGAATCCGGAGGCGCTCGACGAAGTCGAACGCCTCCGGATTACGCGACCCTAGCTCCGGCTAGAGCGCGTCCGCGATTTCCGGGCGGCGACGTCTGAGCAGCACCCCCAGGCCGGTGAGGAAGAGCCCGGCGAGTGTCACTGCCCAGAGGGGAAGGCCCGTCAGGGGCAGCTCGCCGGAGGCCAGTGCTCCCAGGACTCCTCGCGGGGAGGCGTTACCAGAGGCTGTATCGCCGGCTACGCCGCCTCCCTCGTTGCCGGTGCCGTCGTCGGCGCCACCGTTATCTCCAGGTCCCGGCGTCGGCCCCGGAGTGGTGCCAGCCGCGCGACAGACGCCCACGCTGGAGCCGCCGGTCGTGTCGGCGCCTGCGACGCTGCCGAACACGCAGCCGACGAAGGCGCTGCCGGCCGTGTCGCCGTTGGCCGCCCCAGCGTCCACAGCGCCGCCCGGCGCCGCACACGAGCCCAGGCTTCCGGCGCCGGTCATGCCGTTGCTCGTGCCGGTGACGTCCAGGCAGCCGAGTGCCGCACTACCGCTCGAATCGCCGCTTCCAGCAGCCGCATTCGCGCCGCCGCCTGCAGGCGAACCGGCGCCGCAGAAGCCGAGCCCCGCCGAGGAGCTGGCTTCGCCGCTCGAGGCAGATCCGTCGATACAGCCGACGTCGGCAGTCCCGGCATTGCCGCCGCTCGAGCCGCCTGCGGTCAGGGCGCTGCCTTCTCCAACCCCTGTCGCGACAGTGCCGCTCGTGTCGCCGTTTGCCGCGCTCGCATTCGCATCCGCGACCGTCGCGTCTGCGGTGGTGTCTCCTGTGACCCCCAACCCCGCTGTCTGACTCAACGCCGGACCCGCAGTTGCCGCGGCGAGGGCGAGGAGGGACACGAGCAGGACCAGACGTAGCCTGTTCATGCTGACTCCTTCGTTTTGAGTGACTGACGTGAACAAAGAGGTCTGCGTCACCCCTTTCTGGCGGCGAATCCCTCGTTCGAGGACTGGTATTCGCCTGAGAGGCGAAAACTAGTAGACTACGCCTGATGCGGCTTGCGCTCGCGCAGATGAATACCGTCGTCGGGGACCTCGACGGAAACTGTGAGCGGATCGTCGCGCGCCTCGAGGAGGCGCGGGAGGCCGGCGCGGACCTCGTTCTCTTTCCGGAGCTCGCGACGACGGGCTACCCGCCCGAGGATCTCCTGCTTCGGCCGGGTTTCCTCCGAGCGGCTGCCAAGACGCTCGATGCGGTGGCGGCCGAGACGAAGGGGATTGCTGCGCTCGTCGGGGCGCCCCACCTCGACCGCGACCTCTTCAACGCCTGCGCGATCTGCGCCGACGGCGAGGTCAAGGCGATGTACCGCAAGCAGTTCCTGCCGAACTACGGCGTCTTCGACGAGGACCGCTACTTCCAGCCGGGGCGGGAGCTTGTCCTGCTGCGCTGCGGGGAAACACTCGTCGGCCCCACGGTGTGCGAGGACATCTGGCAGCCCGGGCCGCCGGCCACCGATCTCGCGCTTGCGGGAGCGCACGTCGTCGCCAACATCTCCGCGTCTCCGTTCCACCTCGGCAAGGGCGCGGAGCGGGAGGAGATGCTCGCGACGCGGGCTCGTGACAACTCGTGCTGGATCGCCTTCGTGAACGCGGTGGGGGCGCAGGACGAGCTGATCTTCGACGGGCACAGCCTCGTCCTGGACGAGCAAGGACGCATTGTGGCCCGCGCCCCCTCGTTCGAGGAGGCGCTGCTGATCGTGGACGTCGATTCGACGACCGCGGTCGGGCGGCGACTCCGGGACGCCCGCCGGCGCGCGCTCGCGCGGGCTCGCCGGGAGATGCCGAATCCTCCGGTGGTCGACATTCCAGATCGGGAGAGCCGCGGCGAGCCGGGCAAGCCCGTCGTGGCGCCTGCGCTGGACGAGCTGGAGCAGATGCGGCTTGCGCTCGAGCTCGGCCTGCGGGACTACGTCGAGAAGAACGGCTTCCAGGA
>Ga0184619_10000586_pt1 | contig 12354 bp, 10 predicted proteins | sample PLM0_60_b1_FD_133146 | JGI IMG/M metagenome (GOLD analysis project Ga0184619, IMG submission 133146) | Groundwater sediment microbial communities from an aquifer in East River, Colorado, USA - PLM0_60_b1 | ecosystem: Environmental > Terrestrial > Soil > Riparian zone | place: USA: East River...
ACGAAAAAGCGCGCGTCGCAAAATGTTGTCCACCAGCGTCGATTTGCCGCTGCCCGAGACGCCGGTCACGCAGGCTAGGCAACCGAGCGGAAACGAGACGTTGATCTTCTTAAGATTGTTTTCCGCCGCGCCGACGAGCGTGAGCCAGCCATCAAGATCGTTGATGGTCGATCCGCTCGCCGCGGCGAGTGATTGATGGTTGATGGATCGCGGTTTCGTGCGCTGTTTTGGAATTGGGATGCGCGCGCGACCGGAAAGATAAGCAGCGGTTAAAGAATTTTTCGCGCGCAAAAGTTCTTCGATCGTTCCTTGCGCGACGACTTCACCGCCGCGCGGTCCCGCGCCTGGGCCAAGATCGACAACGTGATCTGCGGCGCGAATCGTTTCTTCATCGTGTTCCACCACGATGACGGAATTGCCGAGATCGCGCAGCCGTCGCAGCGTGCCGAGCAGGCGCGCATTGTCGCGCTGATGCAATCCGATGCTTGGTTCATCGAGGACGTAAAGAACACCCGCGAGACCCGAGCCGATCTGGGTCGCCAGTCGAATGCGCTGCGCTTCGCCGCCAGAAAGCGTGCCGCTCTCGCGATTGAGCGTGAGATACGCGAGTCCGACCTCGACGAGAAATTGCAGGCGCGATTGAATTTCCCGAACCACTTCGGTCGCGATTGTTCGTTGTTGCGCGGTCAGATCAAGATTATCGATGTAGCGCACGGCCGCTTCGATCGTTTGTTCGCTGAACTGATGGATGTTCAACTCGCGCGCCTGTCGATCTTTGATCGTGACCGCGAGAATCTCCGGCTTGAGTCGCGCGCCGCCGCAGGTTTTGCACGGCACGCGCGTCATAAACGCGCGGATGCGGTTACGCGTAAATTCGCTTTCTGTTTCTTCGTAGAGTCGCTGCATCTGCGGGACGAGCCCTTCGAACGGCTTTGCCACTCTCCTTTCTCCATTCCCACCGAAATTCATCTCGATCGGCTCGCCGTTGGTGCCAAAATAGAGCGCATCTTTGAATTCGTTAGGTAAATCCGCAAACGGCAGGTCTTCATCGACATGAAAATGTTTCACGAGCGCGCCTTGCAAATGGCGGTAATACACCTGCATCCGCTTCGTCCCGCGCCGCCAGGGCGTAATTGCGCCTTCGGCCAGCGTCTTGCTCGGATCGGAAATCATCAGATCAGGATCGCAGACCAGTTGCGTGCCGAGACCATGACAGGCCGGGCAGGCGCCGAGATGACTGTTGAAGGAGAAGTGTTTCGGCGTGAGTTCGCCTAGGGTGAAGCCGGAGTCCGCGTCTCCGTAGTCGGTGGAGTAGCGCAGTTCTTCCCAGGCCTCTCCCCAATCGACGTTGGACGTTGGCTGCGACTGCCGCAAAACGACAATTTTGTTCCCACCCCATTTCAGCGCCGTCTCGATCGAATCGGTTAGGCGAACGCGAATCCCTTCACGCACAACCAATCGATCAACCACCGCTTCAATGGTGTGACGCTGGGTTTTTTTTAACCGAATCGCTTCGGCGCCCCCGAGTTCGATGATTTCGCCGTCGATCCGGACGCGCACGAAGCCTTCCCGCTTCACCTTCTCGATGACGTCGCGGAATTCGCCAGCCAGATTTTGCACCAGCGGCGAAAGCAGGACGATTCTTGACTCCGGCTCATACGCCAAAATTTGATCGACAATTTGTTGCGGCGTTTGCCGATGAATCGACTTGCCAGTTAGCGGATCGTGCGGTTGACCAACCGCCGAAAAAAGGACGCGCAGGTAATCGTAAATTTCCGTGGTGGTCGCGATTGTCGATCTTGGATTTGCGCCGGCGCTGCGCTGCTCAATAGCAATGGCTGGGGAAAGGCCTTCAATGAAATCGACATCCGGCTTTTCCATTTGATCGAGGAACTGGCGCGCATATGCGGACAAGCTTTCGACGTAGCGTCGTTGCCCTTCTGCGTAAAGGGTATCGAAGGCAAGCGACGATTTTCCCGAGCCACTTAGCCCGGTAATAACGACCAGTTTCTCCCGTGGAATTTCCAGGTGGAGATTCTTTAGATTGTGCTGGCGCGCACCACTGATCTTGATAACTTGCGCAGGCATTCTGACGACAAACGTCGAACCTTTTAGTCAAGCACAACCGTCCCTTTTCTCCAGCGAAAATCCCCGATTATGAGTGATTCCGGCCGCCAGCGAAAATCCCGGACTGCGAGTGACGCAGGCCGCAGCATCCCGCATGATGAATTGGCGCAGTTGCAGAAAAAGTTCAGCGAGATCAAACACTCCATCAACAATGCGCTTGCCGTCATGATGGCTCTTTCCGAAATGTCACAGCGCCGTCCAGACTATGCTGAGAAACTGGCCGCAAACGTGCTGACGAAAGCGCCGCAGATCGTTTCGAGTTTGCAGGAATTCACGCAGGCCCTGAACGAGAAGGCGGGGATCAAGCCGGAAGGCGTGGCGGGCCCAGCAGAATAATTCCGCCGCGAAGAGCTGCTGCGAATGGAGGCGGCCTCCGGCAAGAAAATCCTGATCGTCGAGGACGAGCGCGACGTGGTCGATCTGCTTACGCTGAGCCTGCGTAAGGCGGGCGGATTCGTTATCTCGACCGCCGCGGATGGCGCCGCCGGTTTGCACAAGACGCGCACGGAAAAGCCGGCGTTCATCATTCTCGATCTCATGTTACCGAAGATGCCGGGCCTGGAAGTTTGCAAGATCTTAAAAAGCGATCCTGCCACACGTCACATCCCGATCATGATGTTGACGGCCAAGGCTGAGGAGGTCGACCGCATCGTTGGCTTGGAATTTGGCGCGGATGATTATGTAACCAAGCCATTCAGCCCGCGCGAAGTGATTCTGCGTATTCAAGCGATCCTGCGCCGTGGCGAGACCACGCCAGAAGAGGAACGCCTCAGCGCCGGTTTAATCGTGATTGACCCGGCACGCCATCACGTTTCCGTCGGCGGCAAGCGGGTGAATCTCACCAGCATCGAATTCAAACTTCTGCGCACGCTCGTGCAGCGGCGCGGTCGCGTCCAGGCGCGCGATCGCTTGCTCTACGACGTGTGGGGTTACGAAAGCATGATCGACACGCGCACGGTCGATACCCACGTGCGCCGTCTCCGCGAAAAACTTGGCAAAGCCGGTGACGTGATCGAAACCGTGCGCGGGTTTGGCTATCGGCTTCGTGAATAATAACGGAATGCTTTGGCTGATCATCTGCATCGCTTTGGGATCGACCATCGCATTTGCCTATGTGGCCTGGCGAAACTGGATCGCGCCCTGGCGGCAAATCGAGCAACTCGTTAGGCAAATCACGGCGAGCGAGCGTCCGCGCACATTCCTTGTCTATGGTGGAAGGCGCGCGCGCGGGATCAGTCTCGCGCTGGAAAATATTTTTGCGCGCCAGCAAGCGCTCGCTGCGCAGATCACACAGCACGAGTCTGGGACGAAGACGATTCTCTCCGCGATGCACGACGGGCTGCTCGTGGTGGACGCCGGCGGCAGAGTTGTCGTGGCTAATGAGACTTTTCGGAAGCTGTTTTCTCTGCGCGAGGTTTCCGGAGGCACGCCATTGCTCGATGCTGTTCGCAATGCGGCGCTCGATCAGCTGATCGCAGAAACGTTGCGGACAGGGGAATCGAGACAAACCGAACTTCCCCTGGCCGATCCGCCAAGTAATTCCGAGCGCTGGCTGCAAGTCAGCGCCGTGCCGATGAAGAACGACAAAATCGGAACCGACGGCGCCGTTGTCTTGCTTCACGACATCACGGAGCTCAAGCGCGTCAACGAAATGCGCAGTGACTTTGTCGCGAACGTGTCGCACGAGCTGCGCACGCCCTTGTCGATCTTGCGCGGTTACATCGAGACTTTGCTCGACAATCCAAAAACGCCGCCGGATGAGCTGGCGCGGATTCTCGAAGTAATGGAACGCCATTCCAAGCGGCTTGGCTTGCTCGTCGATGATCTGCTCACACTCGCAGAACTGGAATCGACCAATCCGAATCTGCAGTTGAGCGACGTGAATCTGTCAGAGTTGTTCGGCAAAGTAGTTCGCGATTGGGAAAAAAAGTTTGCGGAGAAACAGCTGAAAGTGATTGTCGATGAACCGGTCGCTTTGCCGGTTATTCTAGCGGATGAAACGCGTTTGCAGGAAGCCCTTTATAACCTGCTCGACAATGCGGTGAAATATTCGTGCCAGAATGGGGAGATTTGTCTGCGCGCCGAACAGCGCGGTGACGAAATTGTGTTAAGTGTGAGCGACAGCGGAAGGGGCATTGCCAGGAACGATTTGCCGCGCATTTTCGAACGGTTCTATCGCGCCGACAAAGCGCGCAGCCCCGAAAGCATTCGGGGCACCGGTCTCGGCCTCTCCATCGTCAAACACATCGCGCAATTACACAGTGGACGCGTCGATGCCGAGAGCGAGGTCGGGCGTGGAACCATCGTTCGCGTCGTGCTGCCGGTGCGCCGCGCGCCTAAACGCGTTCCCGTCACAGAATCGTAACATTAATTGGTTTGCCGGGATAATGCGCTTTTCGCATCGTCATTACTGTGGAAACTGTTGCGCCCGCGCCCTCTCTCTTGCGTGGCAACAACACCGCCACCCGCCGTCGGCTGACCACGGAACGCGCCATCAAATCGTTCTTCGCCAGCAACGCGCTGGTCGCGATCGTCGTCCTCGCCCTGATCACGATTTTTCTTTTCCGCGAAGGCTTCGGATTCTTCGCCCAAAATCTTAACAACCTCCGCCTTTACCGGCGCGCGGGCCTCGAGTTTGTGGACATCATTCGCAATCAAGCGGAGCGACACGCACAGCTTGTACGCGAACTGAACGACATCCGGTTGCAGGAAGCACGCACCAACGCCGACGAGATCGCGCTGGCTAATTTCGATCAATTTGCGGCCGCCTTCAGCGATTCCGCCGAGGAATTGAATGGACTGGTCTCGGACACGAACGACCAGGCGCTCGCCTTGCGTGAGGCATTGTTCGGGCGCGGCCACGAAGCTGAGACAGCCGAGGCGAACATCGACAATCAATCGCCGGATAAAGTCGCGACCGTTATGCCGCCGGTCGACCAAGCGCAAGGAATGGTTGCCCTCCGCTCGGCCAGCGAAAAGTTCGCGCCGATTGCTGCGTCTCTTAAGGCAAAGATCGACAACCTCCTTGTCGTGCCGCCTCCGTTAAGCAATGCCAAAGCGCGTCAATCATTTGAGAAATGGGAAACGAAGACGCAGGATTATCTGGCGCAGCTTCCCGCCACATCACAAAAACTTCGCCAGTGGGATCCGCACAAACCGGTGCCGGCTTATCGCGCGATCACGTCGTTTCTTTTCGGTCCGGATTGGGTCACGGCGAGCTTTTGGCAGGATTGGTACGGGATTATTCCGTTGTTTGTCGGCTCGCTCATGGTCGCGGCGGTGGCGTTGATAATCGCCGTGCCGATAGGGGTTTTCTCTGCCATCTATGTCAGTGAAGTCGCGGCGCACGGAGAAAAAAGTCTGATCAAGCCGTACATCGAATTTATCTCCGCGATCCCATCGGTCGTACTTGGTTTTTTCGGTATCGCTGTCGTCGGACAGGCGGTGCGCGCATTTTCTCAGTTGTCGCTAATGAAATGGGTGCCGTTCTTTCCGATCAGCGAGCGCCTCAATATTTTCACGGCCGGTTGTTTGCTCGCGTTCATGGCGGTGCCTACCATCTTCACGCTCGCCGAAGATGCGATCCGCAACGTCCCGCGCGGATTCAAGGAAGCTTCCTACGCCCTGGGCGCGAATCGTCTGCAAACGATCGTGCGCGTCCTCGTGCCGGCATCGCTCTCCGGAATCATTTCGGCGATTTTGCTCGGGCTCGGTCGGGTCATCGGCGAAACGATGGTGGTGCTGCTCTGCGCGGGGAATCGGATTGCCATTCCCGATTTCACGCAAGGCTTGGGCGCCTTTTTCCAGCCGGTGCACACCATGACTGGAATCATCGCGCAAGAAATGGGCGAAGTCGTTCGCGGCAGCATTCATTACCGCGCGCTTTTCATGGTGGGGCTTGTACTTTTCATCCTCACTCTTGGAATCAATTATCTCGCGCAAAGACTTGTCGCTCGTTACCGCATGAGCATTGGCTAAAATGATCGCGGCGCCTTCCAACCGACAACGCACCCGCATCCTCGAACGAATCGTCTTTTGGACTTTTCGTCTTGCGACCTATTTGGTGCTGGCCTGCGCGACTTACATCTTTCTCGATATCGGGATCAAAGGAAGCCGGACGGTTTTCACCAGCCACGCCCCGTTCATCAACCTCAAGTTTCTCACCCAGCCGCCGCAGACGCTTTACGTTTTTGATTACGAGGGTAAAAAAATGGAACTCAGCGATCGCGAATTTCGCGATTGGAAGTTGACCCACAAGGAAGATGTCGATGTAACGAGCATCTCCTACTCGGCCGGTGGCATCTGGCCCTGCATCGTCGGCACCGCTCTGCTCGTCATTGGTTCAATGACGCTGGCGCTATTCATCGGAATTAGCGCGGCGATCTATTTGAGCGAATACAGCCGCGACACTCCTCTTCTTCGCTTCATCCGGATCGCGATTCTCAACCTCGCGGGCGTGCCCTCGATTGTGTTTGGCCTTTTCGGCTTCGGATTGTTCGTCATTTTCTTCGGTTGGAACGTTTCCCTGCTGGCCGGTTGGTTTACGCTCGGCCTGATGGTCTTGCCGGCGATCATTACGGCCAGCGAAGAATCGCTGCGGGCGGTGCCGCAAGGCTTGCGCGAAGGCTCGCTCGCCTTAGGCGCAACGAAATGGCAGACCATTCGCAAGAATGTTTTGCCTTACGCCGTGCCGGGGATTTTGACGTCGTCGATCCTCGGCATCGCGCGAGTCGCGGGTGAAACGGCCCCGATCATGTTTACCGCGGCCTACGCCATGCGTGACGAAATGCCATGGCAAGTGAGCCGATGGACAGATTTCTTTTTCCAAGGCGTCATGGCGCTGCCCTATCACATCTATGTGGTCAGCTCGAAAATTCCGCAGAACGAGTACACGGAGCGCGTGCAATACGGCGCTGCGTTCGTATTTTTGGTGCTCGTGATGTTGATCGCTTTGACGTCCATTCTATTGAGAGAAAGACAAAGGAGCCGCTTATCATGGTAAGCTTACTCGACATGCCACGAACCCTCCCGCAACAACTCCCACCTCCGGTTGATCGATCCGCCCCTGAAATCGAACCCGCGCCGATTATTGACGTGAGCGAGCTCGATTTTACTTACGGCAATCACCAAGTGCTTTTTGACGTTACGTTGCGAATTGCGGCCCGTGCGGTTACCGCGTTCATCGGCCCGAGCGGCTGCGGAAAGACCACCTTAATTCGCTGCCTCAACCGAATGAACGACCTCATTGATGGCGCGCGAGTCACAGCCGGCTCGATTCGCATCGAGGGCGTGGACATCAACGCGCCGGAGATCGATGTTGTCGATCTTCGGCGGCGCGTCGGCATGGTTTTCCAGAAATCGAATCCGTTTCCGAAATCGATTTACGACAACATTGCCTACGGTTTACGGATTGCCGGGATCACCAGGCGCTCCCGCATCGATGAAGCCGTGGAGAAAAGTTTGCGCGCGGCGGCGTTATGGGACGAAGTAAAAGACCGTTTGCACGTGAGTGGTTACGGACTTTCCGGCGGACAACAGCAACGCCTTTGCATTGCGCGCGCACTCGCGGTCGAGCCCGACATTGTCTTGATGGATGAGCCCTGCTCCGCGCTCGATCCGATTGCCACCGCGAAGATCGAAGAGCTGATTTACGAATTGAAGCAGCGTTACACTATCGTAATCGTGACGCACAACATGCAACAAGCGGGCCGTTGCTCCGATTACACAGGCTTCTTCTATCTTGGTCGGTTGATCGAGTTTGCATCGACAAATAAGATTTTCACAAATCCAAGCGAACGGCGGACGGAAGATTATATTACCGGACGCTTCGGTTAATTGAAAGTTATCGGTGATCGCGCCAAAACATATTCTGGGAACGTTTGACGAAGCGCTCGCTTCTCTGCGCAACAACGTGCTTATGATGTCGAGCCTGACCGAGCGCAGCCTCGATCGCGCAATTCAAGGGTTGCTGCAGCGTGACGACGATCTTTGCGCGAATACGATTGCTGACGACGAAGAAATCGATCAACTCGAAAAACAGATCGACAAAGACGGCGTGGACGTGCTGCTGCGCTTTCAACCGGTGGCGTCGGATCTTCGCCGCGTGGTTTCGGCAATGAAACTTTCTTCCAATCTCGAACGCATGGCCGACCAGGCAACGAACATTGCGCGCCGGGCGCGCAAGCTGAATCGGCATCCGGCCCTGCCGGAAGTGGAATTGATCACGCCGATGTACGCGCACGCCATGTCGATGTTCAAGGATAGTATCGACGCGTACGTGCGCGAAGATGTGGAGCTCGGCCGCGCTGTCGTCCCGCGCGATGAAAAGCTCGATGAATTGAATCGCGTCGCCAGTCGGCGCTTGATCCAGCGAATGGCGGCGGATCCTGATCAGCTTCGTGGTTATTTAAATTTGATGTTCATCGCGCGCCACCTTGAGCGCGTGGGCGACCACGCGACGAATATCGCCGAGGATGCGGTTTACGCCGCCGCCGCGGAGGATATTCGACATCAACCGTTCGTCGCTTCGGCGTGAGGCGCTGATCGAAATAAGCAGTGGTGGAGCCAGCGACTGTCAGAAGCACTGCGGAAGACCCGGTAGCGCCTCAGCCAATCGAGGCAACTCCAGGCGCGCGATTTTCCGCTCCAGAAAACTTTATTAATCGGGAACTGAGTTGGCTTGAGTTTAACCGCCGCGTTCTCGAGGAAGCGCAGGACCCATCGCAGCCGTTGATCGAGCGGGTGAAGTTTTTGACGATCTTCAGCTCGAATCTCGACGAGTTTTTCGAGATTCGCGTGGCGGGCATTAAGCAACAAATCGAAAGTGAAACCAGTGACGTTGGTCCCGACGGATTGAGTCCCACCGAGACGTTCAACCGCATCCAGCGGATCACAGGTGAGCTGGTTTCGGCACAATATGTCCTTTGGAAAAACGAGCTGGCTCCGCAACTCGCTAAAAATGGCATCCGGATTCGCGAAGTGGCGCAGTTGAGCGCGAAACGAGCGGCCTGGGCGCATCGCTATTTTCAGGAGGAAGTTTTCCCGATGCTGACACCGCTCGCGGTCGATGCCAGTCATCCATTTCCGCAGCTTTTGAACAAGAGTCACAATCTGCTCGTGCGTGCGAAGACGCAACGTGACGGCGAGCCGCTGCATGCCATCGTTCAGGTGCCGCGGGTTGTTCCCAGACTCATCGCGATGCCGCGTGGAAAAGACGCGCACGAACCTTGGGATTACATTTATCTCGCGTCCCTTATCAAACAGCACATCGGCGAATTGTTTCCCGGTTTGATCCTGGACGGCGCGCATGCATTTCGCGTGACCCGAAACAGCGATCTCTATATCGACGATGAGGAAGCAGAAAATCTTTTGCGCACGATTGAACAGGAGTTGCGGCGTTCCAGCCGCGGCGACGCCGTGCGCCTCGAAGTAGAAGCCGATTGCCCGAAAGATTTTCTGGAGTTGCTGCTCGAGTTTTTTGATTTGACCGATGCCGACGTTTACAAGCTCGACGGTCCGCTCTCCATGACGCATCTGGCGCCGCTGATTACGAACGATGCCTTTGCCAAATTGCGAGATCGGCCGTTTCAACCGGCACGCGATCCAGCGCTGCCGCCGCACGCGGACATTTTCGAAGTAATGCGGCGCCAGGATGTGTTGCTGCATCATCCCTACGACAGTTTCGATCCCATCGTCGAGCTGATCGAAGAAGCGGCGCAAGACCCGCAGGTGCTCGCGATCAAAATCACGCTTTACCGTACCAGCGGCGATTCACCGGTCGTTCAAGCTCTGATCGAAGCGGCCAATGCCGGAAAACAAGTCACTGCGATCGTGGAATTACGGGCGCGCTTTGATGAAGCGCTCAACATCCAATGGGCGCGCCGGCTCGAAGAAGCCGGCGCCCACGTCATCTACGGCGTGGTCGGCCTGAAGACGCATTGCAAGGCATTATTGATCGTGCGGCGCGACGCCGACCGACTTCGGCATTATGTCCATCTGGGCACGGGGAATTATCATCCACGCACGGCGCGCACCTACACCGATTTCAGTTTGCTTACGAGCGAGCCGGAATTGACCGAGGAAGTGGCAATCGTTTTCAATACCCTGACCGGCCTGGCCGGTTATCCCGGACTGAAAAAACTGCTCGTCGCGCCCTTCGATATGAAAAAACGGCTGATCGGCTTGATCGAGCGTGAGCGTGATCATGCGCGTGCGGGCAAACCGGCGCGCATCATCGCGAAATTGAATTCGCTTGTCGATCAAGAAATCATCGAAAAACTTTACGAAGCCTCATGCTCGGACGTCACGATCGATCTGATCGTGCGCGGCATTTGCTGTTTGCGTCCCAAAATTCCGGGCTTGAGCGAAAACATCTGCGTCATCAGCATTGTCGGACGTTTTCTCGAGCACAGCCGGATTTATTATTTTGCGAACGCTGGTGAACCAGATCTCTTTTTATCGAGCGCGGATTGGATGCCGCGAAACTTTTTACGGCGCGTCGAAGTGGCATTCCCAATAGAAAATGCGGCGTTGCGCGACGGTCTCATCAACGAAGTGCTCCCGCGCTTTCTAAACGATCGAGTGAAAGCGCGCGAGCTGCAGCCGGATGGAAGTTATCGCCGGTTAAAGCCGGAAGGCAAAGAGCTGCGCGCCCAAGCGCAATGGCATTTCCGCGAACGCTCGCGCGAACAAACGAAAAAACTGAGTCGATCAAAAAAGGCGCCGGCAGGTAAGTTGATCCCCATCACCGTTGCGAACCCGAAGCAGTCATGAAGAAAAAGATTCTGGTCATCGATATCGGCGGCACCAACGTCAAGCTGATGATCTCGCGCGCAGGGAAACGAAAATTCAAATCAGGTCCCAGCATGACCCCGCGAGAAATGGTCTCGCAAATTAAATCAATGATCAAGGATTGGCGTTATGATGCGATCTCAATCGGATTCCCGTCGCCCGTGCGGGATGGACGCATTCTGAGCGAACCGAAACATCTCGGAAAAGGCTGGGTAAAATTCGACTTCGAGAAAGCCTTTGGCAAACCTGTTCGCGTGATCAACGACGCCGCCATGCAAGCACTCGGCAGTTATCGGGACGGTCGAATGTTATTCCTCGGCCTGGGCACCGGGCTTGGTTCAGCTCTGGTTTGGAGCAACAACGTCCTTTCGTTGGAGCTTGGAGATTTGCCTTGCGGGGAAGGTGAAATCATCGAAGATTATCTCGGCAAATCCGGCCTGGCGCGGCTCGGGCAGAAGGATTGGCAGCAGTTGGTCGATTACGCGATCGTCCAACTGAAGAAATCTCTCATCGCCGACTATGTCGTGCTTGGCGGCGGCAGCACTAAGAAACTAGATTCGCTTCCGGAGGGAATTGAACGCGGCTACAATCGAAACGCATTTTTTGGCGGCACCCGCCTCTGGCAAAGCGATCCGCGCACCGGCCGGCCAAAATGGCGGATCATGTAGCAACAATCGTAAGATCGACATGTACCTCTATTTTCTCCGGCACGGCGAAGCGGATTGGCCGGACTGGAAAAAATCGGACGACGAACGCCCGCTGACCAAACGTGGCAAAAAAAAAATGCACGAAGTCGCGGAGTTTCTCGTGCACATCAAGGCACGCCCCGATCTTATTTTGACCAGCCCGCTCCCGCGCGCGGCGCAAACGGCGGAGATTGCGGCCGAGCATCTCAAAATAAAATGTCGTGAAGATAAGCTGCTTGCGCCCGGCTTCCGGCGGGCCGAATTGGAGCGATTGCTCAAGAAATATCCGGCAGAAAGTTTGATGCTCGTCGGTCACGAACCCGATTTTACCGCAACAATTTCAGCACTGACGGGCGCGTCGCTTAAACTTTCCAAAGCCGGCGTCGCCCTTGTCGAAGTCGATCGTTCCTGGCGAAGCGGCCGGCTCCTCTGGCTTCTCCCGCCGAAGCTGGCCAAGAAATAATCGCGGCTATCTCTTAGCTGCGCGCTTTTTCTTTTTGGACACCCAATCGTCGATGAAAATCGAGATTCGCTTGGCGAATGCTTTGGGCGGCTCAGCGTAAAAGTGTCGGCCCAGTTCGGTTACGTCGCGCTGCAGCCTGCGGGTGAGCTTCCGGATCAACTTTTGTAAATCCGCGCGTTCGTTTTGCAGGTTCTGGTCGCCGTCCTCTTTCTCGAGGCGATCGAGGAGAAACGCGAAATCGTGACCGCGGCCCAAAAGTTCTCCCAAAGTTTTGGCGTCGCCCGCGAT
>Ga0184619_10000587_pt1 | contig 12347 bp, 13 predicted proteins | sample PLM0_60_b1_FD_133146 | JGI IMG/M metagenome (GOLD analysis project Ga0184619, IMG submission 133146) | Groundwater sediment microbial communities from an aquifer in East River, Colorado, USA - PLM0_60_b1 | ecosystem: Environmental > Terrestrial > Soil > Riparian zone | place: USA: East River...
ATCGCGTCCTTGCCGGTGGCCATGAACTCCTCGCTGCGTGCAGCCGTCTTGAACGCATCCTTGTCTGGCCACTCCCATTCGGCGTAGTAGCGGTACGGGGGCTCGCCCATCGGCGCACCAAAGACCCGTCCGTGGCGGAACGTTCCACCCGGCACCTTGCGACACAGCTCCACGTGTTGCTCGTAGCGGGCGGCGTCCGGCTCCTCCTCGTACAGCACGATCGCGCGAACCATGGGTTCTCCCTCGTCGTAGACGGCGTGAGCGTATAGCTTCATCCCGGAAAGGAGGACAGCATGGGCAAGAAGATCGTGCACGTGGAGTTTCCTGCGCAGGACCTCGATCGCGCGGAGAAGTTCTGGGAGGCCGTCGGGGGCTGGTCGATCGAGGGCATGGACATGCCGGGGGTCGACTACCGGATGTACCAGGAGGGAGATCAGGGCGGAGCCGTCTACGCCGGCGACGGGGGCCCGCTCCTCTACTACGGAGGCGACGACATCGACGCCGACATCGCGAACGTCCGCGGTGCGGGCGGCGAGGCCGAAGACAAGCAGCCGATTCCCGGAGTCGGTTGGTTCACTCGCTGCAAGGACACCGAGGGCAACCCCTTCGGTCTGTTCCAGAGCGACGAGTCGGTGACGATGCCGGAGGGAGCGCCGGGAGCGTGACCGGATTGGCCATCGCGCTGGCGGTGGCCGCGGGCCTCGCGGGCGCCGTGCAGGCGGCGGTGATGGGCGAGTTGGGCGGGCGCGCGGGAATCTTCCCCGCGCTCGCCTTCTCCGGCGTCGTCGCGGTCGTGATCGGGCTCGCTCTCCTGCTCGTGGCGAGGCAGAGCTTCCGTGGACTCGGAGACGTTGCCCGGCAACCAGTGTGGCTGTGGAGCGGCGGCGCGCTCTCGGTGCTGATCATCCTCGCGATCACCGTCGCATCGCCGCGCATCGGGCTCGCGGCCACGATCGGATCATCATCGCGTTCAACCTCGGCATGGCCGCCCTCATCGACCGCTTCGGCTGGTTCGGCTTCGATCAAATCGCGATCACGTGGACGCGTGTACTCGGACTGGTCCTGCTGGCCGCCGGCGCAACGCTCTCTCTTCAAGACTTAGTGGCTCTGAGCCACTAAGTCGGTCCTGCCCGCTCGCAGCACGGAGCGCAGGGCTGAATTACGCGTTAGTGGCTCTGAGCCACTAAGTCCTAAAGGCCGACGATGTCGTCGGGCCGCACCGGGACCCGGGTCAGCTCCCGCCCCGTCGCTGCGCGGAGCGCAGCCACGACGGCCGCGGTCGAGACGACCGTCGGCGGCTCGCCAACGCCTTTGACGCCGTAGGGCGCATCCGGCTCGGCTTCCTCGATCAGCTCCGAGACGACGGGCGGCATGTCGAGCGTCGTCGGGATCAGGTAATCCGTGAAGCTCGCATTCGTGATCAGTCCGTCACGGGTCTGAATCTCCTCCATCAGTGCGAGACCCAACCCCTGTGCCGTCCCGCCTTCGATCTGCCCGGTGACCGCCTGCGGATTGACCGCCTTGCCGACGTCCTGGGCCGTGCCGATCCACACGACTCGCGTCAGCCCCAGCTCGACGTCGACCTCGGCGACGACGCGCATGGCGGCGCACGCGTAGGCCACGTGTGCGCGCTCGCCGGTGATCTGGCCTGTGTTCGGATCGAGGGGCGTCGTGCGCGGATGGCGGTAGATCCGCTCGACGTCGACCTCGCCGCGACCTCCCTTCTTCTCCCGCTCCTCCAACGCAGCCCGGCACGCGTCGCGCACGGCACCGGAGGCCATCCACGTCATCCGCGAAGCCGACACCGAGCCGGCGGAGTCGACCGTCGCGGTCGTATGCGGTGCGAGCACGACATCGACCATGCCGAGCTCGGTGCGCGCGACCTGGAGGATGACGTTCGCGACTCCCTGACCCACTTCGGCGGCTGCGCAATGGACCGAAGCGCTGCCGTCGGCGTGCAGCTGCACTCTCGCCGCGGTGTAGTCGTCGAAGCCTTCCGAGTAACCGATGTTCTTGAAGCCGACCGCGAAGCCGACTCCACGTTTGACTCCCTCGCCACGCGTCGTGTTGCCCGAGCCGCCTGGAAGACGCATCGGATCGCGTGGGAGCTCCTCGGCTTCGGGAACGTCGAGCGCTGCAGCACGGCGAATGACGTCCGCAACGGGAAGCGTCCCCGTGATCTTCTGTCCCGTTGGAAGCGAGCCGCCCGGTCCGAGCGCGTTCAGCAGCCTCAGCTCGATCGGATCGATGTCCAGCGCGTCGGCGAGCTTGTCCATCTGCGCTTCGTGGGCGAAGCAGACCTGGACCGCGCCGAATCCACGCATGGCGCCGCACGGTGGATTGTTCGTGTAGACACACGTGCTCTCGATCAGCGCGTTGTCGACCGCGTACGGGCCGATCGCGAACGAGGCGGCGTTGGAAGTGACGGCAGTCGAGCTCGATGCATACGCGCCGCCGTCGAGCAGGATGCGCACGCGGACGTTGACGAGCCTCCCGTCACGCGTCGCGCGGTGTTCGGCCCAGATCTTCGCGGGATGGCGGTGAATGTGGCCGACGAAAGACTCCTCGCGGTTGTAGACGATCTTCACGGGACGGTTGGTGTGCAGGGCGAGCAGCGCGCCGTGGATCTGCATCGACAGGTCCTCGCGCCCGCCGAAAGCGCCGCCCACGCCCGCGAGGTGGATGCGAACCTGCTCGGGCTTCAGGTTCAGGCACGGTGCGACCTGGTCGCGGTCGACGTGCAGCCACTGCGTCGCGACATAGACGTCCACGCCGCCCTCGCCGTCCGGCACCGCCAGCCCTGACTCCGGCCCGAGGAAAGCCTGGTCCTGGATCCCGATCTCGTAGATGCCGGAGACCGTCACTTCGCCCTCGGCTTCGGGATCGCCGTGCCTAATGAGGAGCGAGCGAACGATGTTCGGACGGGGATCGTCCCGGTAGCCGTGGCCCATCGTCGGCCGGTCGGGATGGAGCGGCTCCTCCTCTGTGGCCCGTTCCGGGTCGACGACCGGCTCGAGCGGCTCGTACTCGACGCGAATCCGCTCGGCAGCGCGGCGCGCCTGCTCCGGATGCTCCGCGGCGACGAGGGCAACCGGCTCTCCGAAGTAGCGCACGCGCTCGTAGGCGAGCACGGGCTGGTCTTGGAACTCGAGGCCGTAGCGCTTCTCGCCGGGAACGTCCTCATGCGTCAGCACCGCGTGAACGCCCGGCATGCCCACCGCGTCGGAGATGTCGATCGAGACGATGCGCGCGTGTGCGTGCGGACTCCGCACCGTTTGGCCCCAGAGCATCCCGGCCGCTTGCAGGTCGCTGGAGTAGGCGAACTGGCCGGTCACCTTCGGGATGCCGTCTACGCGAGGGACACTGTCGCCGACGCGTCCGAGCTCCAGTTTCGGCGCGGCCGTTTCGCTCACAACGCGGCGGCCGCCATTCGCACCGCGTCGAAGATCTTCGCGTAACCCGTGCAGCGGCAGAGATTCCCAGACAGCGCCTCGCGGATGTCGTCGTCACTCGGGTACACGTTGCGCGCAAGCAGATCGGCTGTGGCGACCAAGAGCCCGGGCGTGCAGAAACCGCACTGCACCGCACCTGTGGCGACGAACGCCTCTTGCACCTTGTGCAGCTCTCCATCCTCAGCCAGCCCTTCGACCGTGACGATCTCGTGCCCCTCGGCCTGCGCGGCGAGCACCAGGCAGGCGCACACGAGTTTCCCGTCGAGAAGCACCGAGCAGGAGCCGCACTCGCCCTGCTCGCAGGCGTTCTTCGAGCCGGGAAAACCGAGCCGCTCGCGCAGGGCGTAGAGGAGGCTCTCGCCTTCCCAGACGTCCGCCTCGCAGCGGTCGCCGTTGACGCTCAATTCGATCCTCATACGAGGCACCGGTCGAGCGCGCGCCTCGTCAGGATGCGCAATGCGTGCCGCCTGTAGGACGCCGTGCCGCGGACATCGTCGATCGGGCTCGCGGCTTCGGCGACGCGCTGCGGGAACGAATCCGCGTCCTCGACATCAGCACGCACGAGCATCGGCACCGGCCCGGCCGAGCCGAACGCCGCGCGGAGCTGTTCTCCGTCAACGCGCATCGCGAGCGAGACGACCGCGATCACCATCGCGTTGCGCGGGCCGACCTTCATGAACGTCTGTCTGCCGTCGGTCGCATCAACCGAGACGCCGAGGATGAGCTCGTCCTCGGCGAGGACGTTTCGCTTCGGCCCGACGACGAAGTCCGGCAGGGGGACGGTTCGTTCCCCGCGCACGCTCACAATCTTCACCTCGGCCCCGCACACGAGCAGCGGCGGCAGCGCGTCGCCCGCGGGCGACGCCGTCCCGAGGTTGCCGCCGATCGTGCCCCGATTCCGAATCTGCGGCCCACCGACGGTTCGTGCCGCCTCAGCAAGCGCCGGCAAGGCCTCGGCGAGCCGCGGCTCCATGGCCTCCGCATAGGTCAGACCCGATCCGAGCCACATCGTGCCGGTCTGCCGCGACCAGCCCCGCAGCTCCGGGACCTCGTTGAGGTTGAGGAGCGCCGGCGGCCGGGCACGGTCGAAATTCAGCTCGACCATCACGTCCGTCCCGCCCTGAATCGGCACGGCGTCGGGCCGCTCCGCCTTCAGGCGCAACGCCTCTTCCAGGGTGCGGGGCGTCAGCACGTCCACGGACGTCAAGCGTACTTCGCCGTCATGGGAGAATCGCCTCGCCATGTCCGACAATCTCTCCCGACGCCTCGCCGTGGCCCGCGGCGACGAGCCCGCCGACGTCGTCGTGCGCGGCGGCCGCGTCCTCTCCGTGTTCACGCGCGAGTGGCTCGACGCAGACATCGCGATCGCCGACGGCTGGATCGCCGGGCTCGGCGAGTACGAGGGGCGAGAGATCGTTGACGCGTCGGGCCGCTACGTCGTCCCGGGTTTCCTCGACGCGCACATGCACCTCGAGTCGACCAAGTTGCTACCGGACGAGTTCGCTCGGCTCGTGCTGCCCTTGGGCACGACCGCAGTCGTCCTCGACCCGCACGAACTGGCGAACGTCCTGGGCACCGACGGCGTGCACTGGTTGCTCGACGCGTGCGAAGGACTGCCGCTCGACTTCTATTTCATGGCGTCGTCGTGCATCCCGGCCTCGAAGTTCGAGTCGCCACGGCGCCCGCTCCTCAGCGGCGACCTCGAGAGCCTGCTCCGGCGCCGGCGCGTCCTCGGGCTCGCCGAGATGATGAATTTCCCCGGCGTCATCAACGGCGATGCGAGCGAGCTCGACAAGCTGAGGCTCGCGAACGGCGTGCAGGTCGACGGCCACGCGCCCGGAGTGCTCGGCAAGGCGCTCAACGCCTATGTGGCTGCCGGCATCCGGTCGGATCACGAGGCGCTGACGCTGGAGGAGGGACGTGAGCGCCTGCGGAGCGGCATGTGGCTCCTGATCCGCGAGGCTTCGATGGCACGAAACCTGCACGCACTGCTCCCCCTCGTGCAGGAGTTCGGCACGAACCGCATCGCATTCTGTACCGACGACCGCGATCCGGAGGACATCGCCGAGAACGGCCACATCAACGGGATGGTGCGCGAGGCCGTCGCAGCGGGCGTCGCACCCGAAGACGCGGTCGTGCTCGCGACGATCAACCCTGCAACCTGGCATCGGCTCTGGCACCTCGGAGCGATCGCGCCGGGCTACCAGGCCGACCTGCTCCTCCTGCCTGACCTGGAACGGTTCGAGCCCGAGCTGACGTTGAAGGCCGGCCGGCCGGTCGACGAAATTCCGGAGCCGGACGTTCCCGAATGGGTCAAGCACTCCGTCCGCAACCGGCCGGTCAGCGCCGCGGACTTCGAGATCCCCTGGGACAATGGCAAGGCGCGCGCGATCGGGCTCGTGACCGACCAGGTGGTGACCGAGTCGATCGCAGTCGAGCCGAAGACGGTGGGCGGCTTCGCCGTCGCCGACACCGGCAACGATCTCGCGAAGATCGCGGTGATCGAGCGTCACCTCGGAACGGGCCGTATCGGACACGGGTTCGTCCACGGCTCCGGGCTGCGGCGCGGCGCGCTCGCGTCCACTGTGGCGCATGACGCCCACAACATCGTCGTCGTGGGAATGGACGACGAGGACATGAGCCGTGCAGTGGAACGTCTCGGCGAGCTCGGTGGCGGCATCGTCGTAATCGACGGCGGCGAGGTGAAAGCGGAGCTGCCGCTCCCCGTCGCCGGACTCCTTGCCGACGCGCCGCTGGCAGAAGTGATCGACAAGAGCCTGGCCTGCAATGACGCCGCCCGCGAGGTCGGCTGGTCGGGTGCAACACCCTTCCTGACGCTGTCATTCCTCGGCCTGTCGGTGATCCCGAGCCTGAAGATCACCGACCGCGGCCTCGTGGACGTGGATCGCTTCCAGATCGTGCCACTGAAGATTTGAGCACCTTGCTCTTCAACGCCCACGTCGTGACGATGGACGACGCGGGGACAGAGTACGAGGGCGGCTGGATCCTTGTTCGAGACGGCATCGTCGGGGACGCGGGCGCGGGCGCCAAGCCCGAGGCCGACGATGCGCAGGACCTCGGCGGCGCGGTCGTGACGCCGGGCCTCGTGAACACGCACCACCACCTCTGGCAGAACCTCACGCGTGCGCGCGCGCAGGACGAGAACCTCTTCGGCTGGCTCAAGGCCCTGTATCCGATCTGGTCGGCGATCGACGACGAGGCCGAGTACGCGGCGGCGCGCGTCGGACTCGCCGAGCTCGCCCTCTCCGGCTGCACGACCGTGTTCGACCATCACTACCTCTTCCCGCCCGGTGTCAAAGGCCTCCTCGAGGCCGAGATCCGAGCAGCTCGCGAGCTCGGAGTTCGCATCGTCGCGGCCCGAGGCTCGATGGATCTCGGGGAGTCGCAGGGCGGGCTTCCGCCGGACGCGGTCGTGGAGAACCGCGACGAGGCGCTGTCCGCCACGGAAGCAGCGGCCGGCCTCGCGGACGGCGCCCAGGTCGAGATCACGGTGGCGCCGTGCTCGCCCTTCTCGGTGACCCGGGAGCTGATGACTCAGTCGGCGGAGCTGGCGCGGAGGCTCGGACTGCGGCTGCACACGCACCTCGCCGAGACGGTCGAGGAAGAGGACTACTGCCGCGAGCTCTACGGCTGCACACCGGTCGAATATCTGGAGCAGGTCGGGTGGCTCGCAGAGGACGTGTGGTGCGCGCACTGCGTTCACCTCTCGGACGACGACATGGCGAAATTCGGTGCGAACGACGTCGGGGTCGCGCATTGCCCCACGTCCAACATGCGGCTCGGAGCTGGAATCGCACGCGTGCGCGAGCTGCTGGATGCAAACGTCCGGGTCGGGCTCGGCGTGGACGGTTCCGCTTCGAACGAACGAGGCGATCTCTTCCTCGAGGTCAAGCAGTCTTTGCTCGTCGCCAGGGCGCGTGGCGGACCGAAAGCCCTGACCGCTCGCGATGCGCTGCGCCTGGGCACCCGCGGCGGCGCCGCGGTTCTGGGCCGCGAGGACATCGGCGAGCTTTCGCCCGGGAAGCGCGCAGACCTCGCTGTCTGGCGCACGGACGGGCTGGAGCTCGGTGGCGCCGACGATCTGGTCGCCGGCCTCGTCTTTTCCGGCCCACACCGGGTCGACCGGCTCTACGTGGCAGGTGAGGAGATCGTGCGGGATGGCCACCTCGTCCGGGCCGATGAGAGCGAGATCGCGAAGGAACATCGCATCCAGGCGGAAAGATTCGCGACATGAGCATCTCCATCTCCACTCACGTCCTCGACGTCGAGCGCGGCGCCCCGGCGAGCGGTGTACGAGTCGAGCTCTGGCGCGAAGACCTCGTCACCGCCGGCGACACGGACACCGACGGGCGCATCGCCTCCCTCGCCGCAGATCTCGAGCCCGGTGTCTATCGCCTCCTGTTCCGGCCTCCCTCGCCGTTTTTCAAGGGAATCGGCGTCGAGGTCCAGCTCGAGGATGGCCACTACCACATCCCCCTGCTTGTCTCGTCCTACGGGTGCACGACCTACCGCGGCAGCTGAGCTTCGAACAGCTCGCGGATCTGTTCGAGGGACGCACGCGACTCGTCGAGAGGCTTGCGGAACGTGATGACCCGCTCGCATCCGCGCAGGACGTGATCGCCCAGTTGAGCGAGGACGAAAAGCTCGAAGCGCTCAATGCACACCCGGCGATCGGCGCGAAGAGCCTCTCGGCACGTTCAGCAGCAGAGCAGGGCGCGAACGACGCTCCCGAGACGCTCGCGGAGCTCGACAGACTCAACGCCGAGTACGAGCAACGGTTCGGCTTTCGTTTCGTCGTGTTCGTCAACCGCCGCCCGAAGAGCGAGATAGTCCCGATCCTGCGCGAACGGCTCGAGCGAACGCGCGACGAGGAGCTCGACACGGCCGTGAAGGAGCTCGTGGCGATCGCGGAGGACCGATGGCGTCGCTCTTAGTGTCCCTCGACCCGTACGTCACCGACTGGCTCAACCTGCTCACGCGCTGGCTGCACGTGATCGCCGGGATCGTCTGGATCGGGTCGTCGTTCTACTTCATCGCGCTCGACAACCACCTCCGCCCGCCGCAGGACGAGCGCGAACAAGATGCCGGCATCGACGGCGAGACGTGGGAGATCCACGGCGGCGGCTTCTACAACATCAAGAAGTACCTCGTCGCCCCGCGCGTCCTTCCGGAGACGCTGCACTGGTTCAAGTGGGAGGCGTACACGACGTGGCTGAGCGGCTTCGCGCTCATGATCGTCCTCTACTACCTCAACGCCGACACGTACCTGATCGACAAGAGCGTTGCCGACCTGTCCACCGGCGAGGCGGTCGCGATCAGCGTCGGTCTACTGGCGGCAAGCTGGCTCGTGTACGACGTGCTCTGCCGCCTGCTTGCTTCGAGACCATTCGTGCTCGCGACCGTGCTACTGGGACTGATCACGCTCGCCGCCTGGGGCATCGGGCACCTCTTCAGCGGTCGCGCGATGTATCTCCAGATCGGCGCGATGCTCGGGACGATGATGGTCGGCAACGTCTTCTTCGTGATCATTCCCGCGCACTGGGAGCTCGTGCGCGCAAAGCAGGCCGGGCGCGAACCTGACCCGGCCGCGAACGCTCGCGGAAAGCTGCGATCCGTTCACAACAACTACCTGACGCTCCCCGTCGTCTTCACGATGCTCTCGAACCACTTCCCGTTCACGTACGGGCATAGCCACTCGTGGTTGATCCTCGTCGTGCTGCTCGTCATCGGCGCCTGGGTCCGTCACTTCTTCAATCTGCGCCACCTTGGACGAACCGTGTGGGCGATTCCGATCACCGCGGCGATCGCGATCGCCGTGCTCGCGATCCTGATCCGCCCCCAGAACGAGGTCGCGACCGGAGCAGCGACCGTTCAGTTCGCGCAGGTCGCGCGCGTCATCGAGCAGCGCTGCGCCGCCTGCCACTCGCTCCACCCGACGAAAGTGGCCGCGGCGCCGCGAGGAATCAAGCTCGACACGCCGGAGGAGATCAAGGCCCAGGCGTCCGCGATCGAGCAGCAGGCCGTCCAGACCCGGGCAATGCCGCTCGGGAACGTCACCGGGATGACCCAGGCCGAGCGCGACCTCCTCGGGCGCTGGATCGCGCAAGGAGCCAGAATCCCGTGAGCATGTTGGAAATCACCACCGGCGACTTCCGCTTCCTCGCCCGCTTCGAGGACGAGCTCGCGCCGCAGACCGTGGCTGCGTTCAGACGCATCCTCCCCTTCGACGACCACATCATCCACTGCCGCTGGAGCGGCGAGTCGAACTGGATTCCCTGGGGCGACCGCGATCTCGGGATCGGGCCGGAGAACGCCACCTCGTACCCGCACCCCGGCGAGCTCGCTCTCTACCCGGGCGGTCAAAGCGAGACCGAGCTGCTCTTCCCATACGGGTACTGCTCCTTCGCATCGAAGGCTGGACACCTGTGGGCCAACCACTTTGCAACGCTCGTCGAGGGGCAAGAGCAGCTCAAAGAGCTCGGCCGCCGCACGCTCTGGGAAGGCGCGCAGGCGATCACGTTCCGCGTAGTGTGATGCTCTACCGGCCGGAGGCGTTCGAGTCGCTGGTCGACACGCCCTGGAGCGAGCTGCGGGCACGCGCCGGGATCCGCGACATCGTCAAAGACGCCGACACCGCCTTCCGCGGGCCGAGGCTCTTCTGGCGGGCAAACGATTGGGACGGCTGGCACTCGACGAGCCCGATGAAGAACCTGTACGTGGGCACGGCCGGAGTTGTCTGGGCGCTCGATCGCCTGCGACAGCGCGGCTACACCGAGACAAAGCTCGACCTCGCCGATCTCGCGTACCGCAACGTCGAGTTGTTCCGTGAACGACCCGATTACATGAAGGGCGTGAAACTACCTTTGCTGCGCGCGTCCGCGTTGCTCACTGGCGAGACGGGCAATCTTCTCGTCGCGTGGCGGCTTGCCCCCAACGACGAGCTGGCAGAGGACCTGCTCGCGCACGTCCGAGAAAACGTCGACAACGAGGCCGACGAAGTGATGTGGGGATCGCCGGGCACGCTCCTTGCCGCTCAGGCGATGCTCGAGTGGACCGCAGACCAGCGGTGGCGTGAAGTGTGGAACGAGAGCGCGGACGCGCTCCTGTCACGCCGTGACGAAGAGGGCTACTGGATCCAGCACCTCTACGGCCAGGAGTTGCGCGGGCTCACGCCGCCCCACGGGCTCGTCGGGAACGTCCACGCCTTGCTGCCTCTACTCGACGACGATCGGGCCGACATGCTGAAGCGTGAGAGCGGTGCACTGCTCGCGGACGCTGCCGTCCAGGCCGACGGATTGGCGAACTGGCCGCCCAGGCCGCGTCCGGAGCTGCCGGGGCCTGATGGCCAGATTCGGGTGCAATGGTGTGCAGGCGCACCGGGGATCGTCATCGGCGCCGCGACATACCTCGACGAGGAGCTCCTCCGCGCGGGGGCCGAGCTCACCTGGCACACGGGACCCCCGACTCTCGAGAAGGGGCCCGGCATCTGCCACGGCACCGCCGGCAACGGGTACGCGTTCCTGAAGGCATTCGAACGAACGGGGGACGAGCGCTGGCTCGAGCGCGCGCGCCGTTTCGCGATGCATGCGCTCGAGCAAGTCGATCGGCTGCGCAGCGAGCGCGGCCACGGTCGCTATTCGCTGTGGACCGGAGACGTCGGTGCGGCGCTCTACGCAGCGGACTGCATCCATGGCACGAGCAGCTATCCCATCTTCGACGGCCTGTAGTCCTAGCGTTCCTCTCGCACGTACGGTAAGCCGAGCGCTGCGGGCGCGCCGAACCGCAAGCGCGCCGCACGCGACGACACGAGCACGAGCGCGACGATCGTCGCGACGTACGGCAGCGTCTGGAAGAGCTCCGGCGCAACGGTCACGCCATGACCTTGCAGCGCAAACGGCAGCGCCGTGAACGCGCCGAAGAAGTAGGCGCCCATGAGGCACAGCGTCGGCCGCCAGAACGCGAAGATGACGAGCGCGATCGCGATCCAGCCCGCGCCCTGCGTGAGCCCATCGACCCACTGCGGCGTGATCGAGAGGCTGAAGGCTGCACCGCCCACTCCCGCGAAGGCGCCTCCGACCAGCGTGTGCGCATAGCGATACCTCGACACGTTGACGCCCATCGCGTCGGCCGCCGCAGGTGACTCTCCCACCGCGCGCAGGTTGAGGCCGAGGCGAGTGCGCGTCAGGTAGAGCGCCACGAGCACGACGCACACCCAGGACGCATAGACCAACAGCGACTGGCCGAACACGATCGGCCCGACCACCGGGAGATCCTGTAACGACTTCGGGAAGATCTCCTGGAACTGCTGCCTCGCCGGCTTCCCGGCAAGCTGAAGGTCGTTGCCGAGGTAGGACGAAAGCCCGGCGGCGCCGGCAAAGATCGTCAGCGCGAGCCCGGAGACGATCTGGTTCGCGCGCAACGTGATGACGAGGAAGGCGTGGATGGCGGCCATGACGGCGCCCGCGAGCGCGGCCACCCCGATCGATGCGGCGAGCACGAGCGGCGTAGGCCCGTGCACGCGCTCGACCGTCCAGAACCCCATTACCGCGCCCATGAGCATCATCCCCTCGACGCCGAGGTTGAGGACCCCGGAACGCTCCGCTAGCACCTCCCCAAGCGCTGCGTAGAGCAGCGGCGTGCCGTAGAGGACACCGGACGCGAGCACGACCACAACGAGGCTGTTGTTCACCAGGCGAACCTCACGCGGTAGCGCACGAACAGCTCCCCGCCCAGCGCGCAGAAGAGGATCAGCCCCTGCATCACGCCGACCAGTCCGGCGGGGAAGTCGGCGCCCTGCAGGGTGAAGCCGGCATTCGTCAACCCACCCAGCAGCAGCGCGACGAGCACGACTGCGAACGGGTTGTACCGTGCGAG